>ERZ1066135.1038-NODE-1038-length-11635-cov-6.464076_pt1 | contig 11635 bp, 10 predicted proteins | sample MGYA00382782_ERZ1066135 | MGnify/ENA primary metagenome ERZ1066135 (study PRJEB33369, sample SAMEA5778365) | biofilm metagenome | biome: Industrial cooling water; feature: Water cooling tower basin; material: Biofilm | place: United Arab Emirates | collected...
ATCCAAGCCCATGGGATGGGTCCCGTCGGTGCGGCAACGGACGCTCGGCGGAGCCACAGGACCCCATCATCGCCGAGGACACCGGCAGAAAAAGGATCCGCAACCTCCCGGACGTGTTGGCGCACCAGCGACTGGGTCGCGCTGCTGGCGGCGGATGTTCCCCGCGCCGGTGGGGATGCACCAACGGCACTGTCGATCATTGACCGCGTGAGGGCGACCGACTGCACAGGATACGCGCGCTCCAACAGTGCCCGCCCTGCGACCGACTCGTGACGGACCCGCAGCGTCCCGCGCCCGCTGCTCCCAGGTGTGAAGGACACATAGGCGATGCGGGCTCCGCTGGGTGAGATCGCCCGCTTGAAGCTCGTGCGGTATGGCACGGGCACATAGCCGCTACCTTCTGTCCGCATCACGACACTGCTGTCCGTTCGGAACAGTTGCAACTCGCGCACTGGAGTTCCGTCCTCACGAACCACGCGCAACGCGAATCGGCGCGGATCACCAGGGTCACTCGCCGCAACAAGCATCTGACCATCGGCAATCAATGCGAGTGCTGTGTATCTCGCGGCGCTCCGTCCATCAGGTGGTGGCAGCGGTATCGTTCGTGCAAGTCGCAGGGTCGGTGTGAACAGCGTGAACCGCCGCAGCCCATCGTCGTAGGTCCACAGGGAATCGCCGACGTGTCCGACGCGCAGGTTGCCGAACCCGACGAATGGCGAGAGCTCGCCGGGCCCCTGTCCCTTGGCACCAGCCCGACCGCGGGCTATGAGTTGGCGGTCGAACAACTGTATCCGCCAATACCCCTCATCGAACAATGCCAGTCGGCCGCCCGAGAGCAGTGTCGACGACGCCAACGCCTGTACGGTGAAGTCGGCGTCATCGAGATCAAGGCGGGCAAGCTCCGTCGAGGCGAGCGCCTGCGCATCGACCGTGCGGGCGGCGAGCAGGAGGAGGGGGATTGCGATGCAACGGATCATCCGCCTGACGGCACACAACCACCGCCACAGCCAAACAGTGCGCCGCAGTCCGCCGTCTGGCACTGGCAATTGCTATTGCAGAGCGCAAGCTGCTCCGGATCGCCACCGCTGGTCGCGCATCCGCCGAGACAAGCGGACTGTGCGGACAAGCAGAATGCCTGATATGCACCAAAGTCACATTCGCCGTCTTCACAGTTCGCGGAGCCTGCTGAGGCAGAGGCAACGATTAGGAGACTGACGACGGCGACGATTCTAGCCACCTTCCGCACGCATCGAACGAAATACTCCGGATGGTTGGATGACATGTCCGATACTCCTGATGAAGTGCAGTGAAACTGCCGTTTCGCGCCGGCGAAGGGTACCCCCCCCTCCACTGCATGTCAAGGGTGCTAGCCGAGTCAGTGTCAAGGGTCAGTAGAAATGTCCTCTTCGTGGTACGTCGTACGTTGGGCATCGTAGGGAGCTACTCCGCGAGGTGTGCCGCCGCGGCCCGTTCGGCCGCGAGTCGGCGCCACGCGCGGCGGCGGTTGATCTCAGCGGTCTCTTGCCGATCCCACTGGGCGCGTTGGGCGCGTTGCGCCGCACTGAGCAGCTGCCAACGGCGCGTGTAGCCTGCGGGCGGGATGGGGGGCGGGGCCGCGGGGCCGTGACGATGGGGTGGGGGACCGGGCGGGCCCGCGTGCCCGTGATGTCAGTCCAGGCGAGCACCGACTCCTGGCCCGTCGCCGGCGCGACGACCACGAGCGTGAGCGGCCCCGCTGGACGCGTGCGCACGGATACCGTCTGCCCGGGCCCCACCCGCCGCTGCGCCGCGCGGGTCGGCGTCACCTGCAGCGCCCGCCCCTCGAAGCGAATCACCCAGTCGCGCCCGAGCACACGCGGCGTCTCAAGGACGAAGCAGTCGTCCAGCCGCCACGCGCGCGGCACCGGGGGGTGCGCATCCACCGCGTTGGCGGGCGCCACGGCAAAGCGCGCATTGTGGGCCACGAGGTAGTGGCTGGTGAGGAACGCATTCGCGCCCTCGACGGTCGCGATCCCCGCGAGCCGCAGCTGCTTCACCAAGCGGTCCTGCCCCGTGCCGTGATTGCGCTCGACGCGGCCTTTTGCTTGCGGCGAGCTGGCCGCAATCACCTGGATCCCGAGCCGCGCACAGACCCGCCCGAACTGCGTGACGGGCGCGCGCCCCGTCGCCAACTCCGCACTCGTCGCCGCATGCACATCCACGGTCTTGTGATGCACGTACACCGCCCGCGGAATGCCGTGCTGCTCGATTCAGCGGCGCAGGAGCCTGAGAGTATCCCACGTCGTCTCCTTCGCCGCGAACAGGCTGCACCGCTGCCCCGTCGCATCGTCCACGAGGGACAGCATGCACGGCCAGGGGCTCCGGCCCTCGAACTAGTCGTGGAAGCTGCCATCGAGCGGCAGGAGCTCGCCGAACGCCGCGCGGCGCGGGCGACTCCAGCGCCCCGGCCCACGCTCCGATGTCGCAGGCCTGGCGCCCCGCTCGCGCGGTCGTGCGCCAACAATCGCCGCGCCTGCCGATAACAGCGGGATCACCGCATGCAACGACTGCCGCCCGTCCAGCACCTGCTGGAGAACACCCGCCCGCGGTAGCTCTCGCACACTCATCGCCATCCGCTCCATGCCGCCTCAAAGTGGAAGCGAGAGGAAGAAGACATTTCTACTGACTTAGCGAGAGGAAATTATGGGTCACTCATGGAGTTCCCAGCATTTGGTGGAGACTGCTCACGTCTAGCACCACCACGAGGAGGATGCAGTGCCCGCGACCATCCAAGCAGGAAGTGTCCGCTCGAAGTACGCCTTCATCCAGGCCCATCGGCAGGAGTTCCCGACGGAGGTGATGTGTCGGATCCTCGAGGTGGCGCCAAGCGGCTACTACGAATGGCTGCAGCGGCCGCAGTCGAACCGGGCGATTGAAGACGGGAGGCTCCTGCGCCTGATCCGCGCCTCGTTCACGGCGAGTCAGGGCGTCTACGGCGCGCCGCGGGTGTTCCTCGACCTGCGGGAAGCGGGCGAGAGCTGCAGCAAGCACCGCGTGGCGCGACTGATGCGCGAGAACGGATTGCGCGCGTTGCACGGCTATCGTACCCGGCGCTGGATCATCGGTAAGCCGGCGGTCTTGATCCCGAACCTATTGAAGCGACAGTTCACGGTCACCAGACCGGACGTCGCCTGGGCCACCGACATCACGTACATCCGAACGTGGCAGGGCTGGCTCTACTTGGCGGTGGTGCTAGACCTGTTCTCGCGAAAAGTTGTGGGGTGGGCCACTAGGCCGACCATCCATCGCGAGCTCGTGCTTGATGCCGTGGTCGCCGCCGTGCGTCAGCGTCGACCCCGCGGCACACTCATCCACTCGGACCAAGGCGTGCAATACGGGAGCGATGCTTGGCGCCGATTCTGCCGAGCGAACCAGCTAGAGCCCAGCATGAGCCGCAAGGGCAACTGCTGGGACAATGCCGTCGCCGAGTCCTTCTTCAGCAGCCTCAAGAAAGAGCGGATCAAGAAGCACATCTACCCGACCCGTGAGCTCGCCCTTGCCGACATCGCATCATACATTGAGGACTTCTACAACCGCACGCGACGGCACAGCCATCTCGGCGGTGTCAGTCCAGAGCAGTTTGAGGCCGCGCATAGGCCCAAGCGCCGAGGTGTCCACTGAAAGCTGGGAACTCCACTCACCACGGTGTGGCAATCACTCGTTGACGGCTCCGTGGACTCTAACCCGCTCTATTTCCCAACGCAGAACCCCGCAAACACGCGGCCCAGCACCTCGTCACTGTCCACCGCACCAATGACAGTCTCGAGCGCGTGCACCGCCGCGCGGAGGTGGACCGCGACCACGGTCGCCGGCAGTGCGTCGGCCGTCCACGCGTCGCGAAAGGCCTGCAGCTCTGTGGCGGCTTCGTCTACCGCACGCGTCTGCCGTGCCGCAAGCAACAACGGGGTCTCGCGTGGCGCAGGATATCGCGTCGCCAACGCATCGGTGACGGCACGACGCAGCGCATCCAGTCCCTCGCCGGTCACCGCACTCACCGCACAGGCCTTGTCCACCGAGCGCGTCTCGCTCGCGGCAACAATGTCCACCTTCGTACGCACCGCGAGCAGCGTCGCCTCCGTCCGCGTCCGCACCGCCTCGGCGACGACCGCGCGTTCCGCGACGGTCGCACCACAGAGCAGCACGACATCGGCGCGGGCTAACCACTGCGCACTGACCTCAATACCGAGCCGCTCCAGCGTATCGTCCGTTTCGCGGATGCCCGCCGTGTCCACGACACGCCACGGGTAGGGCTCGGCGTCTACCAGCGCATCGATCGCGTCGCGCGTCGTACCGGCGATGTCGGTGACCAGCGCGCGCGCTTCCCCGAGCAGCGCATTGAACAGCGACGACTTGCCCGTGTTCGGGGCGCCGGCGAGCACCACCAGCCCGCCCTCGCGGGCCACGCGCGCGGCCGGCAGTGTGGACAGCAGTTGCTGCAGCGAGCCCAGCGCCGTCTCGACGGCTGCCGTCACCCGCTCCCGCCCGATGGGGCCGTCGTCCTCGCCCGGGAAGTCGATGTCGTAGGCCAGCAGCGCCTCGACCTCGAGCATGGCATCACGCAGCGCCGCGAGCCGCGTGGACAGCGCGCCACTCACCTGCACGCGGGCGGCGTGATACACGGCGCGCGTCGGTGCATCGATCAGCGCGCCGAGTGCTTCGGCTTGGACCAGGTCGAGCTTGCCGTGGAGGACGGCACGCCGCGTGAACTCGCCCGGCTCGGCCAGTCGCGCGCCCGCCGCGATCACCCGCGCCAACACCTGCGTCGGCGCCACGCTGCCGCCGTGCCCACAGAATTCGACGGTATCGTCGCCCGTGAACGAACGCGGGGCGGGGAACCAGGTGACGAGACCGTCGTCGACGACCGAACCGTCGCCACGGCGCACGGTCGCCCGCGTCGCCACCCGCGGCGGCACCGGCCAGGGCGCAACACAGCGCGCGGCGACCGCAGCGGCACCCGGCCCGCCCCAACGCACGATCGCGACCGCGGCCCGGCCGGGCGCGGTCGCGATCGCGGCGATCACATCAGCGGCGGACACCGCCCGCGCGTCAGGCCGGCTTGACCTTGGCCTTGGCGAGCTTGGCGCGCTCATTCGCGATCAACCACTGCTGCGGCAGGGCCGCGATGTTCTGCGCGGCGTAGTACAGATTGAGCCCCGCGGCGAAGTTGAACAGGAAGAACAACATCATCAGCGGCAGCACGTACAGCATGATCTTCGCCTGCGGGTTCGGCGGCGCGTTGCGCATGCCGATCCAGCTCAGCAGGTACATCGACACCGCCATCAACACCGGCAGGATGTACAGCGGATCCTTCTGCGAGATGTCCGCCAACCAGAGGAACTCCACGCCGCGGAACTCGATCGTGTTCTGGAACACGAAGAACAACGCGAAGAGCACCGGCATCGGGATGAGCATCGGCAAGCACCCACTGAGGGCGCTGAAAGGACTCATCCCGTGCTCCTGGTACACCTTCATCATCTCGGTTTGCAGCTTCTTGGGATCGTTCTTGTACTTCTTCTGGACGGCCGCCATCTCGGGCTGCACCATCTGCATCTTGAGACTCGAGCGCATGGCCGTCTGATTGAGCGGCCAGAGCACGATGCGGATCAAGAACCCGAAGGCGATCAGCGTCCAGCCATAGGGCAGCTCCAGCGTGTCCTTCATCCACAGCAGGATGCGCATCACGATGGTCGCGAAGGGCTGGATCACGCCCTGCATGAAGCCGCCGTAGGGATTCGCGCTCTCGAACTCACGCCCCATGGCCACCAGGCGGCGCCACTCCTGCGGACCCACGTAGGTCTCCAGCGTGGCACTGCCGTTCACCAGCGGCACCACGACCGTCGCGGCCCCGTTGGTGGTCAGCTTGCCGTTCTTCGGCTGTCCGGTCGCTTGCAGCTCGGCGAACCCGTCGCTCGTGCCGGTGCTGAGGACGCCGACCAGGAAGTACTTGCTCTTCGCCACGGCCCAGGTCAGCGGGCCACGGACCACCTCGCGCTCACCGGGATCCAGCGATCCGAAGCGGATCAGATCCGCGCCGGCCGCGACCGGCTTGTAGGCGTAGGCCAAGTGCTGGTAATCGGTGAGCGAATCGGACTCCGAGGTCTGGAACCCCCGCGGCAGATCCACCAACAAGAAGCTGCCCGGCGCGAGCCCCTCCGCCGACACCGTGACAGTGCCGACATACCCGATCGATTGCCGCTCACCACCGATCTTGACGGTATAGCTGTCCGGCGCGAAGGACCACCGCACCGAGACGGGCACGCCGCGCACCACGCCCCGGTAGGCGACGCCGTTGGGTGGGCCGTCGGCGACGCGCTCGAGCACGGTGTTGTCGATCGCCAGCGCATCGCCGCCCGCCTGGATGCGGAATCGCAGCAAGGCCTCGCCACTGCGGGCCAACTCCACGCTGCTGGTCGAATCGTCGAGCGAGCGGTAGCCCCGGAACGACGCCCCGACCAGCGCGCCCCCGGCGTTCGAGAACCGCAGCACCGAAGTCGGCGTCGTGATCGTGTCCTCGGTGACCACCATCTCCGGCGCGAAGCTGGTGTCGGCGCGGAGCGTGGCCACCTCGCCCTGCGTGGGCGCGGTGGCCGCACCGGCCGCCGGCATCGGGGTACTGGCCGGGGACGACGGCCCAGGGCTGACGACCGCAGTGTCGGCCCCGGGCGGCGGCGTCACCGGCGCGGTCGAAAAGAACAGGGGCGTCAACAGGACGACGGCCCCGGTGAGCATCAACGCAGTGAAGAAACGCCGATCCATAGCAGGCGGGATTCTCTAGTCAGGGACCGGGTCGTAGCCACCCGGGCGAAAGGGGTGACAGCGCAGGATGCGCCGCACCGCCAGCAGTCCGCCCCGCCAGGGCCCGTGTCGTTCGAGGGCCTCGATGGCATAGACGGAACAACTTGGAACGTAGCGACATGCCGCTGGCAGCAGCGGACCGAGGATCACCTGGTAGCCGCGCACGATGAGGATGAAGCACCACTGTGCGGCAGCGCGGATCACGGAACGGTCATCGCGGCGCACGCGCGCCGCACCGAAGCCCGCAACGTCTCGAAGTCGCTGCGGTAGGTCGCGGGCGTCGCCCAGAGGACGACATCGCGCGGCGGCAGCACCGGCAAGAGCTCGCGGCGCGCCAACTCGCGGAGACGGCGTTTGATGAGGTTGCGTTGCACCGACGTCGCTCCGTACTTGGGGACCACGATGCCGATGCGCGCATACGGCAGCGCGGACGGCAGGACGCGGACATCGAGCGAGGGGACGCGCAGCCGTGCGCCGAGCTGGCGCACGCGCTGGAAATCCTCGGCGCGCGTCAGGCGCGCACGCCGAGGAAAGCGCTCCGACTCAGGCGCCAGCGTACTTCGACGGGAGCTTCACCGTCAGGCGCTTCCGGCCCTTCTTGCGGCGGCGGCTCAGCACCTCGCGGCCCCACTTGGTCTCCATCCGCGCACGGAAGCCATGCGTGCGAATGCGGCGCTTGTTGCGCGGACGATACGTCGGCTTGCCCATCTAAGACTCCAGGAACTGCGTTTGATTTTCGTGAGGGATAGACCGCTAAACGTAAACCAGTCTTGGAGATGGTTCAAGTCTCGCTGGTAGCTGACGACCCAGACAGCGCCGTGTCACGTTGACTTTTCCACACGGCGGGCGTAGCATCCCCCCCCTGTCCCCAATTCTGGCCCGATCGCACGCTGATGTCCCTGACCGCATCCGAAGCCTGGACCCGACTGCTCGACCGCGCCAAGAGCGAGCTGCCGGAACAGGTGGTGACCACATGGCTGGCCCCGTTGACCGCCGACACGCTGGTGGATCACACGCTCACCGTGACCGCGCCGGACCAATTCTCGGTGGAGTGGAACGAGCAGAAGCACGGGGCCGTCCTCGAGGGCCTCGCGCCGATCGCCCTGGGGCACCCCATCCGCATACTGTTCCGCGTCCAGGCGGAGCGGGTCAAGCGGGCACAGATGGATCTGTTCGTCGAACGGACGCCCAAAGAAGCGCCAGCTGAGCAACAGAAGCCAGCCAACATCGCGGCACTATCTCCGCGATACACGTTCGACAACTTCGTCATCGGCAAGTCCAACGAGCTCGCCGCCGCCGCTGCCGCCGCCGTCGCCCAGCAGCCCGGGTCCGCCTACAATCCGCTCTTCATCTACGGACCCACCGGACTCGGCAAGACGCACCTCATGCAGGGCGTCGCCCATGAGATCCTGCTGCGCGACCCCACCCTGCGCATCGTCTACATCTCCGCCGAACAGTTCATGAACGAACTGATCTCGGCCATCAACCAGCGGACCACGCATCTCTTCCGCCGGCAATACCGCGAGACCGACCTCCTGCTCGTCGACGACGTCCACTTCATTGCGAGAGGCGAACAGACGCAGGAGGAGTTCTTCCACACCTTCAACGCGCTGTACGAGGCCGGCCGGCAGATCGTCCTCACCTCGGACCGCCCCCCCGACGAGATCCCGCGCCTCGAGCAACGGCTTGTGTCGCGCTTCGCCTGGGGAATGGTCACCGATATCGCCATCCCGGACCTCGAGCACCGCATCGCCATCCTGCGGCAAAAGGCCCAGGTCGACCACCTCGAGCACACCATCAGTGATGACGTCATCCGCTTCATCGCCGAGCATGTGCGGACGAACGTCCGGGAACTCGAGGGTTCGATCCTCAAGCTGCTGGCCTACGCCTCGCTCAAACGGTCGGCGATCACGCTCGGGCTGGCCCGCGAGGCCCTGCGCGACAAGCTCCGCCACGCCGACGACGGCGGCAACGATCTGGCCACCGACACCCTGGTCACGGGCATCCAGCAGGCCGTGGCGGCCGAGTGGGGCGTCACCGTCGACGGTCTGCGCTCCAAGACCCGCACCAAGACCCTGACCGTCCCCCGGCAGGCGGCCATGTACCTGCTCCGGCAGATCACCGGCCTGCAACTGGTGGAGATCGGGGCGGCCTTCGGCAACCGGGATCACTCGACGGTGATCCACTCCCTGGAGCGCGTCGAGGAAATGCTCCAGGAAGACCCGATGTTCAAAGATCGTGTGGAAAGCCTGCGGAAACGCCTGGGTTCTCCCCATTGACCGACCGGTTCTCCCCAGCCGTACACGGCATGCCACGGCGCCGCAGTGCAGGGGTGGGGACAAGTACGGGTTCCCACACGATTCCCACAGTCCGTCAACAGACGATCGCGGGCAGTATCATCTTTCGGCACTTGCACTTCCAGCGTTTGTCCACGCACTCCACATTACTATTACTTCTGCCGGTTCTTCTGGGTCTGACAACTCTCTGACCATCACAGGCCTGGACGCGCCCACACCGCATCGCGCATGCGCTTCACCATCTCTCGCGAAAAACTGCAGGAAGGACTCGCCGCGGTCGCCGCGGTGATCCCATCGAAGACCACGTTGCCGGTCCTCGCGAACATCCTGATCGAGACCACCGATCGGGGGATTCGACTCTCCGGCACGGATCTCGATATCGCCGTGAGCACGGAAGTCAGCGCCGATGTCGAGGCGCCGGGCTCCATCACCGTGCCCGCCAAGAAGCTCGCCGAGATCGCGCGCGAACTGCCACCCTCGCCCGTGAAGATCGCGGCGCAGGGCGAGCAACGCGCGACCGTCGAATGTGGCCGCTCGAAGTTCAAGCTCCTCGGCTTGCCGAAGAGTGAGTTCCCGGCCCCACCGACGGTGCGCTTCGATCAGTCCTGGCGCATTCCGTCGAGTGAGCTGCAGCAGCTCATCACGCACGTCGCCTTCGCGGCGAGCACCGAAGAGAGCCGGCCGATCCTCAACGGCGTCCTCTGGGAGCTGCGGCCGGAGCGCATGCGCATGGTCGCGACCAACGGGCATCGCCTGGCCAAGATGGAGTTGCCCACGAGCGGCGGGACCATGACCGCCGACCTCATCGTGCCGCCGAAGGCGCTCGAGCAGATCCGTCGGCTCTTCCCGGCCGAGGAGGAGCTGGAGATCGCCCGCGGCGACAACCATCTCGCATTCCGCTCGCCGGTGACCGTGGTGTACACGCGGCTCATCGAGGGACCGTATCCCAACCACGATCAGGTCATCCCGCGCGACAACGATCGCATCGCGTACGTGGACAAGGTCGCGTTCGCGAGCGCCCTCAAGCGCATGAGCATCGTCGCGTCCGACCAGACCCATCGCATCCGCCTGTCGATCAATGCGGGCATGGTCAAGTTCAGCGTGAACACCCCAGACCTCGGTGAGGCCCAGGACGAGTTGCCCGTGCGCTACACCGGGGATCCGCTCGACATCGGGTTCAACGCGTCGTACCTGTTGGAGATGCTCCGGTATCTGCCCACCGATGAGCTCAAGCTCACCTTCAAGGCGCCCGAACGTGCGGCGACGATCGAGCCCGAAGGCTGGGACAGCACGGCACAGTATCTGTGTCTCCTCATGCCGCTGCGCTTGGTCGACTGATCCCATCCACCCGGCGGGGTCCGCGACCGCCTGCCGAGACACCGCACGCCGGGGCGACGTCAGGGTCGTTCCGGCGTGCGCTGTATGGTGCCCTGGCTCTGCTGGGTGATGCGTTGCGTCCGCGTCGTGCCGCGCACCTCGATCGCCAAGAGACTCTCCGTGCGCAGCGAGTCGATCCATCCGGACGCGGCGACGAGGTACATGGTGGCCACACCCGTCCCCTGTCCGACGATCTCGGTGGGATCGGCGCGGAGCAGGCCACGCCCCTGCATCGACACCACGGAGCGCCGCGTGAGGACGACGGGCGAGTCGGGATCGGCGGGCAGGTCGTCCACCCGGTAGCTGCGCTCTACGAGCATCGTCAGTGGGATCCCGTCGCGGCACAGTGCGACGCGGCTGGTGTCGCGCCATTCCGTCCCGCGCTGCACCTGGGCGGGCCAGCGCACCCACAGGTCGCGGGTGCCATCCATGATGGCGCTGGCGGGGGACGCGCAGGGTTCGCCGAGGCCCACGAACTCCCAGCCCACGTTGTCGCTGCGACGTGCCACGCTGCGGAGATCCGTCGCCAGTAGCCGCGGCGGGGCCCCACCGCCCGCGACCGCGTGCGAATCCACGACCACGACGAACACGGTGCCCTGAGGCGTCGCGCGGAGGATGCTTCGCGAGGTCAGCGTGTCCACACGAAGCATCGTGTCGGCGCTGATCTGCACGATCGCGGCGTTCTGGAGCGTGTATCGCGCCCCGGTCACTGGGGTCGCGATGGCGCGGGTCGCGGGGGTGGGAGGCGCCACGATGGCGGGCGCGGCCGTACCCGGCGCCGGAAGTCCGGACGGCGCGGTCCTCGGGGCGCAGCCGAGCAGTGACAGGATCCCCGCGCCGATCATCAGGGTGATCAGGCGCGGGGTGAAGGGGCGACCGGTCTGTACGCCGGGTCCTGTCGAAGCGAAGTGGCTTCGGACGGTCATTTCTCTCGGAGGATGGTCACCCAGCCCCTCTAGCAGCCTACCCGCGGTGTCTTGATCGACGAGGACGACGTCTCACCGCTTATTTGGCCTTGCTCCGACTGGGGTTTACCGTGCCGTGCCCGTTACCGGACACGCGGTGGGCTCTTACCCCACCGTTTCACCCTTACCCCGACGCGAGCGTCGAGGCGGTCTGTTCTCTGT
>ERZ1066135.1041-NODE-1041-length-11592-cov-6.308312_pt1 | contig 11592 bp, 7 predicted proteins | sample MGYA00382782_ERZ1066135 | MGnify/ENA primary metagenome ERZ1066135 (study PRJEB33369, sample SAMEA5778365) | biofilm metagenome | biome: Industrial cooling water; feature: Water cooling tower basin; material: Biofilm | place: United Arab Emirates | collected...
CCGGCGCGGTGACGAACGTCGTGCTGGACGGCCGGCGCATCGAGACGCCCCGCGAGCCGAGCACCCTCGAGTCCACCGTTTCGTTCGAGGTCGAACTGCTGTCCGAAGATCGCTCGGCTCTCGGGAGCTGGGCGTTCCTCTCGCCGGGTCCCTTGCCGATAGATCCGCTCTGGGACCTTCACCTGTCGGCCGGGCTCGCCACCCCGAGCCACGAAGATCCCACCCGTCTCGTGATTGCCTTCCAAGACGTGGCGGCAGGTTCCTACGACTTCGTGCTCGCGAAAACGCAGTGGAGCACGCCGCTGAGCGTCACTGCCGACGGTCCGGCGCCTAAAGCCATCCGTGTGCCAGCGCTGAAGCCGGCCTCATTCGCTTTCTACGACGCGTTCTCGGGCGAGCTTCTCAAGCTCCATTCGGTGCTCTGGAGTGCGACAGATTTCGGTTCACAGCACGCATCCGCCGATCGCTTGCCCGGCGGCGCCGCATGGCGCGTGGACAGTCACGCCGACGAGTTCGACTTCGTCCTGTACGCCGCCAGCAGCACGGCGCCGATCGAAGTGACGGCCCGCGTGGCGACGCGCTCGGAGGTCACACGTGTCGACCTCGACCTCGGCGCGAGCTTGACCGTTGCGTTGCGTGACGCGACCGCGAGCGTCTTCGCGCGCCAAGGGTGGTGGCAAGCCGTCGAGATCGTCGACGAGCGCGGCGTGCGCGTGAAGGCCGCTCCCAGCGTCGAAGACTCGGCTCCATTCGCGCGCCAAGCCGAATTCCGCGTGCCGCACGCAGGCCGCTTCACCGTGCGCTTGCCGCCGCTGAATTCGCACCACGCCGCGCCGCCGCAAGTCGTGGAACTCGCCTCCGGCGCCGTGCAGCGCCTCGAAGTCCAACTCACCGCACTCGGCTGCCGCTGATCGAGTGGTTGATCGTACGGTGCCAGAGCAATTTGTCTCATGCCTCCGGCGCGCGTTGCGCGCCGGAGGCATGAGACAAATTGCTCTGGCACCGTACGATCAACCGCAGAGCACGAGGCGAATGTGCGCGGGCAGACGCTTGGCGAGCCCGTTCACGACGTGGCCGCGGATCAAGTGGTACACCGAACTGCGCTGCGTCACGCCGACCATCACTGCATCGACGCCCAGCGCTTCGGCGGCGCGCACCATGCCTTCGACCGCGTTGTAGGACACGGTCCAGATCGGGATGAGCTGCATGCCCTGGCGCTCGGCCTTGCGCGCTGCGTCGAGCAGCGGCTTGAAGGCGTCCTTGTTCTCCGGCGAGTCGAGGTCCGAGCTGCGCACGAACAGTCCGGTGCGTTCTTCGATGTACAGCGCGTAGACCGTTGTTCCGCCCAGGCCCTTCTCGCGCAGGATCGCCTCCTGCACGAGGCTGTCGTTGGCGGTGCGCAGTCCCAGCAGCGTGTGCGACGGATAAAGCTGCGTGAGCGCGACAGCCTGCGCCAGGCTCAACACTTCGCGCGATGTCGCCTCGAGTTCGCTCTCCGACTCCGCGATCGCCTCGCGCGCGCGCCGCGCGATGGCCGGTGCGCCGTAGAGCATGTCGGTGAACCACTTCTGCTGCGTGCCGACCGCCAGCAGCAAGCCGATCACGACGAGGAAGCCGCCGAAGATCGAGGCTTCTTGTTTGACCATCAAGCAGGTGAACCAAGCCACCACGACCATCAACGTGGCGAAGGCGCCGACCCAGAACTTGCGGCCGCGTTCGTGCTCGCGCCAGCGGGTGACGTCGAGGCCGAGCGACGTGAGCACGAAGGCGCCGAGCAAGCCGAAGGCGTACAGATCGCCGAGCAGAACCAGGTCGCGTCCGGTCGCGGCGATCACCAGGATCGGCACCAGCGTGGCGACCAGGATCGCGTAGTGCGGCGTGCCGAAGCGCCGGTTGCGCAGCATCAACGGCTCGGGCAGGAAGTGCGCGTCGGCGAGCGCGAGGAACACGTGGTACGAGCCGATGATGGCCGTGTTCGCGGCGAGCAGCAGCAACGACGACGCCGTGGCGACGACGCTGATGCGCAGCGGCAATCCGCCGTACGCGCCGGCGAGTTCCGAGATGAAGCGCTCCTGCTTGAGCTCGTCGCGCTTGATCAGCTCGGGCAGCAGCTCGACCGAGAACAGCGTCAAGAACGGCGAGCTGATCAGCATCGTGCCGACCACCAGCTTCATCCCGCGCCGCGCGGTGGACTGGATCGGCAGCTTCATCGCCGGGCTGAGCTGGCTGATGCTCTCCAGGCCCGAGAACGCGAGCCACGCGCTCGAGTAGCCGATCAGCAACGTGCGTGTCGACGTGTCATGCGTGGTGAACGCGCGGCTCAGGAGCTCGGACCATTCGCCCGGTCCGATGCTCAGCATCGTGACCGAGATGACGCACACGTTGACGAGCAACGCCGCTCCGGCCATGAACAGCGAGAGCATGGCGCTCTCGCGGATGCCGACGATGTTGATCAGCGCGAGCGCGACGAGCGTGGCGCAGGCGACGCTCGCGATGTGCGAGTCGAACCACGGCAGGACGCTGCCGATGTAGACGACGCCGGAGACCGTCGAAATCGCGCTCGTGACGAAGTAGCTGACGCTGACGAGCAGTCCGCCGACGAGCCCCACGCGCGGCGTGAAGGCGTGGCTGGCGACGTTGACCACGCCGCCGCCCTCCGGATAGCGCCAGCAGATCTCGATGTACTTCTGCGCCAGCAGCACGAAGCCCACCAGCGCGATCGCCACGAACAGCGGCGCGGCGTCGCCGACCTGCTTGTAGAGGATCCCCGGGACGTAATAGACGCTCGTCCCGATGTCGCAGAACACCACCGCCCACACCAGCAGCGGCGAGAGCTGGCGCAGCGAGGTTTCGAGCGCCTTGGGCTCGTGAGCTGGCGTGGCGGTGCTCATACGTGGGCCTCGGGTCCACGGCGCGCGCCGCGAACCCGAGGCGAAGCGTGGCTCAGCGGAAGAACACCGCGGTCATGATCCCGAAGATCGGCAGCAGGATGCCGAACGAGTACAGCATGTACCCGAAGAAGCCGGGCATCTTGACCTGGTTCTCCTCGGCGATGGCCTTGACCATGAAGTTGGGGCCGTTGCCGATGTAGGTGTTCGCGCCCATGAGCACGGCGCCGCAGCTGATCGCCTCCATCAAGCGCACCGGCATGTCGCCCTTCTGCAGCAGCTCGAGCAGGTACTGAGGGCCGTCGACGGACACGCCGTTCATGCCCGCGGCGGTCGCGGCGAACGTCAAGTACGTCGGCGCGTTGTCGAGGAAGCTTGAGAGGATCCCAGTGCCCCAGAAGAACTGCCAGGGCTCGGACATTCCGAACTTCACGCCCGCGACGTCACGCGCGCCCTGGCCCCAGGCGTTGAGGATCTGCAGCGCCGGCGCCATGCAGATGAAGATGCCGATGAACAGCACGGCCACTTCCACGATCGGGTGCCACGAGAAGCGGTTGCGCTCGCGGTTGTCCTTGTTCGTGGTGAACCAGGCGAGCACGCCCATCAGGGCCATCAGGCCCTCGGACACGCCGATCGGCCACGCTTCGCCGTTCGTGAACATGCGGCTGCCCGAGGCGTAGATGATGAACACCACGCCGATCAACCACAGGAAGTTGAGCGCGCCGTCGATGCCGAACGGCTCGTGCTTCATCACGTCCTCGAGCTGCGAACCCGGCCGAGCCTTCTCTTCCTTGTTCAGCGCGCGCTGGTCCCAGATGTTGAACATCACCAGCAGCGCACCGTTGACCAGCAGCCACTCCTTCCACAGGCGCAGCGTCCACTCGAAGGGCACGCCCTTGAGGAAGCCCAGGTACAGCGGCGGGTCGCCCAGCGGCGTGAGCAATCCGCCGCAGTTCGACACGATGAAGATGAAGAAGACGACGATGTGGACCTTGTTCTGGCGCGGCGCGTTGGCGCGCAGCAGCGGACGGATCAGCAGCACCGAGGCGCCGGTCGTTCCGATGATGCTCGCGATCGCGGCGCCGATGGCCAGGATGCCCGTGTTGACCAGCGGCGTGCCCGCCAGCGACCCGCGGATGTAGATGCCGCCGGTGATGATGAACAGCGAGCCGAGCAGGCAGATGAACGAAACGTACTCGTGCAGGTGGTGGCCGAGCACCGTCGCGCCGTCGCCGCCGAAGGTCATCAGCATGTAGCCGGCGGTCGGGACTGCGAACGCCGCCGAGATGATCGCGCGGTTCTTGTTGTGCTCCCACCAGTGCCCGGCGACGAGCGGCAGGATGGCGATGCACAGGAGGATCCCCGCGAAGGGGATCAGGCTCCACAGCGGCATGTCGACGCCCATGGCGCCGCCGCCTCCGGACGGCGTGGCGGCCAGGGCGGGAACACCCAGCAATGCGAGGGCGGCGAGCAGCGTGGAAGCGCGGCGCGCCAGGAAAGCTCCGATCATCGAGGGAACTCCAGGCGGGGGATGGAGAGGCGGTGGGATGCCCTGACGCCGCTGGGGGAGGCGGGTAGGCGCGGAGACGGTCGGCGCGCGAGTCTGGAGGTTGGCGCAGACGGCTTCAAGGAAGCCGGGTTGGCGCCAGCGCGCCCCGAGACCATCGACCGTGCGGCCCGTTCACGTGACAGCGTGGCCGAGCTCGTCCACCGCGCTCCCAGCCGCGGCGCGCACGACGCGCCAGATGTTGCGTGCGTCGTCGAGCCCGCGGTGGTGCTCGCCGGAGAACACAAAGCCTGATTTGACAACGGCTTGCGCCAATCCGCAGGGCTTGGATCCGCGCTTGGCCGCCCACCAGTGCTTGAGGTTCAGGTGCTCGTCCCCGAACGGGTACACGAGGCCGTGCCGGGCGCAGTCGGTCTCGAGCTGACGGCGGTCGTAGCGGCCCCAGGAGGCGAAGCGCAGGCCGTCCAACGGGCCGATCCACTCGACGAAGCGCGGGAACACGCGCTCGAACCCCGGGGCCGCGTCGACATCCGCCTGGCGGATGCCGGTCAGCTCGCGGCAGAACGCGCTGAGCTCCGGCCGCTCGCGCGGGCGCACGAAGGCTTGGAACTCCCGCGGCGGGGCGTCGGGCTCGGCCAGCTCGACGAGCAGCGCCCCGATCTCGATCGTCTCCATGTCTTCGGCGCGGTGCACGCGGCGCTCCCAGCACGTCGCTTCGAGGTCGACGACCAGCAGCTTGCGCGCCGGCGGACGGGCGGGGACTTCGCTCATGCTCGGGCTCCTCTGCGCAGGGTAGCCGGCGCGCCGCTGGCTATCTTCCCCCGCGCATGAGCTCGCCGAGGTTCCGCTGGTGGCGCGCCGCCCTGTGGGCCGTCGCCCTGAGCGGCGTCGCCGTCCTCGCCGTGCGCGCGCTGGTGGGCGACGTCTACTACGTCGACAGCCGCTCGATGGCGCCGACGCTGCACGGCGCCGCGCGCGACGGCGAGTACGTGTTCGTGCGCTTCGACCGCGAGAGCCCGCTCGAGCGCTTCGACCTCGTCGTCGTGCAGCGCCCCGGCGACGAGCGGCCGCTCGTCAAGCGCGTGGTCGCGCTGGGCGGCGAGACCGTGCAGCTCGCCGGCGGCGACCTGCTCCTCGACGGCCGGATGCTGCCGCCCGACGCGCCGCGCGCGCCGTGGATCGAGCTGTTCGACTCGCGCCGCGACGTGTTCGACGAGTTCTTCAGCATCGCTCGCTTCCCCGCGCCCTGGTCGCAGGGCCCGGCGGGCCTGCAGGTCGACGTGCAGGGCGCGCGCGCCGCCGAGGCGGAGTTCAAGCGCGGCGCGCTCGACGAGTTCCGCGAGCCGTCCGGCGCGCGCGGCGGCGGCCGGCGCCACGTGTCCGATCTGGCGCTCGAAGTCGAGCTGCGCACCGAAGGCATGTGGCGCGCGCTGCGCCTGCGCCTGAGCGAGGAGGGCGATCGTTTCGATCTGATCCTCGAGCCCGCGGCGCAGCTCGGGCGCGTGCGCGCGCGCCTCGAACGGCGCGTCGTAGCGCGGCTGAGTTTCGAGGTCCTGATCGAGCGCGAGCTCGACTTCGACCTCTCTGCGCCGCACCGCCTGACCTTCGCCAACATCGACAACCAGCTGCGCTTCGACCTCGACGGCGAGCGCGGCGCGCTCGTGTTCGACTACGCCGAGAACACGCCGATGACCGGCCAGGAGAGCGGCTTCCAGCACCAGCTCCCGCGCGCGGCCTTCGGCGGCGAGAACCTGCGCGCGCAGATCACGCGCGTGCGAGTGTTCCGCGACCTCTCGTGGGCCGACCTCGGCCGGTTCGCGGTGAACGGTCCGCTCGTGCTCGCGCCCGAGGAGCTGTTCCTGCTCGGCGACAACTCGAGCGAGAGCCTCGACAGCCGCGAGTGGGGGCCCGCGCGCCAGAGTTGGCGCGTCGGCAAGCCGCTCGCGGTCGTCTGGCCGCCCGCGCGTTGGCGCTGGCTCGAGGCGCGCGCGCCCTGAGGCTTGGCGCGAACGCTTGCGCCGTCGCTCGAGCTCGAGGGGCGTGATTTTCACGGCGCAAGTCGAGGTTGCGGGCCTGCGGCGCCCTGCGTAGGGTCCGACCGCATGTCGAACCAACCCAGCGAACACCGGCCCAGCGAGCTGTCGCGTTCGCTCGGCACGTTCTCCGCCATCTCGATCACGGTCGGCGCCGTGATCGGTTCGGGGATCTTCTTCAAGGCGCTCGATGTCGCCAACGCCCTGCCGAGCATGGGCTGGATCTTCGCTGTGTGGATCGCGCTGGGCGTCGTGTGCTTGTTCGGCGCGTTCGCCTACGCCGAACTCGGCGCCATGCTGCCCGAGGCCGGCGGCATGTACTCGTTCCTGCGCGCGTCGTGGGGGCCCTTTCCGGCCTTCCTCTACGGCTGGACGTTCTTCTTCGCGATCAACACCGGCACGCTGGCCGCGTTGGCGGCGATCTTCGCCGAGAATCTGGCCGATTTCCTCGGGCTTTCCGCGCAGGCGCAGACCTGGCTGTCGATCGGGATGATCGTCGCGCTCGCGCTGGTCAACCACCTCGGCGTGGGCGTCGGCGCCTTGCTCCAGAACCTGTCGACGACCGCCAAAGTGGTCGCGCTGCTCGCCATCGTGATCGCGGGCGCGTTCGTGCCCGGCGCGGAGACGACGCCGCAGGCCGCGGCCGCGGGGCCGAGTGTCGAGCTCACGCTCGGCGGCCTCGTCGCGGCCTCGGTGGCGATCTTCTGGGCCTACGAAGGCTGGTACCAGCTGCCGTTCAACGCCTCCGAGCTGAAGGACCCCGCGCGCGATCTGCCGCGCGGCCTGATCGGCGGCGTGGCGATCCTGATCGTGCTGTACCTGCTCGTGAACGCGATCTACCTGCGCGTCGTGCCGCTCGAGGAGATGCGCACGCTCGAGCGCGCCGACGTGCCGCTGTCGGTGATCTCGCGTTCGTTCGGCGAGCGCTGGACCGGCTGGCTCGCGGTGCTGATCTCGATCTCCGTGCTCGGCGCGGCCAACCCCAACCTGCTCTCGTCGCCGCGCGGCTTCTACGCGATGGCGAAGGACGGACTCATGCCGCGCGTGTTGATGCACGTCGACAAGCGCTTCGCGACGCCGACGGTCGCTATCTGGAGCCAGGCGCTGTGGGCGGTCGCGCTGATCCTGTTCTTCGAGGGCTTCAAGGAGCTCACCGACTACGTGGTGTTCGCTTCGCTGATCTTCTACGCGCTCACCGTCGGCGCGGTGTACGTGCTGCGGCGGCGCGCGCCCAACGCAGCGCGTCCGTACAAGTGCACGGGCTACCCGTGGACGCCGCTGGTGTTCATCGCCGTCGTGCTGTTCGTCGACGCGCAGACCTTCCTCGATCCGACGCTGCGCCGCCAATCGCTCTATGGCCTAGCGATCATCGCGGCCGGCGTGCCGGTGTACGCGTTGTTCCTGCGCGGTCGCGCGAGCTCGAATCCGCCCCCCGCGAGCTGAGGCCGACCCGCCCGCTCACCCCCGAATCCAGCGCGCGGCGTACCATCGCAGCGTCCCCACGTTCCGGAGGAGTCCATGAACGCCGTCCGCCTCTCGTCGCTGTCCGTGTTCGCCGTCGTGCTCGGCGCCGTTCCGTGCGCTGCGCAATCCACTCTCGCGTGGTCGCGTCTCCACGACGCCGCCGCTGGACAAGCGGACTACGGCCGCGCGTGCGCCGCCGATGAGCAAGGCAACCTGCTCGTGGTCGCCAAGTCGTACAACCCGACCTTCGGCGTGCCGCCGATGCCGCCGACGGCCGACATCGAGCTCGTGAAGTGGTCGCCGGCTGGCGTGAAGGTGTGGTCGGCGCGCCGCGACTTGTTCGGCAACGACGACACGCCGCTCGATGTGCTGTGCGCGCCGGGTGGCGACGTGTACGTGTGCGGCTACGGCTGGAACGGGAACAGCGTGCAGATCGTGCTGCTCAAGTACGACGCGAACGGCGCGTTCCAGTGGCAGCGCAGCCACCAAGGGCCCGGAACGTTGTCGGCGTTCGGACGCGGCCTCGCGCTCGACGGAGCGGGCAACGTGCTGCTGTGCGGACATGAATCGAGCCTCGCGAGCGGCTCGAACGCGCTTGCGCAGTGCTACTCACCCGCGGGTGTGCTCGTGTGGAGCACGGGTTTCGACGGCGGCGCGAACGGCGACGACTCGCTGTACGCGTTGAGCGTGCTGCCCAGCGGCGAGATCCTCGGCTGCGGGCAGTTCACGGGCGCGAGCGGCGGCGCCAACGTCGGCGTCGTGCGCTTCTCGGCGAGCGGCGCGCTGCTGGCGCAGCGCAACGACGACGGCGGAGGCGCGCTGTCCGACGGCGCCGCCGTGCTCTGCCAAGTCGACGCGCAGCGTTTCGCCGTCGCGGGTTGGCGCACCGGCCCGAGCTCGGGCGAGGACTGGCTCGTCGCCGTGCACGACGTGCAGACGCTCGCGCCGTTGTGGACGCGCACCTTCGCGGGCACGTCGAACGCCGGCGAGCGCGCGCGCGGCGTGCACGCCGACGCACGCGGCGCGCTGTGGGTGCTGGGGCCGGCCACCAACGTCGGCAGCGGCATCGACACGCATGTGCGGCGCTACGACTTCGCCGGCAACTTGCTCTCGTCGGACGCCTGGAACGGCGCCGCCGGCCTCGACGATCCGCCGTTCAAGCTGCTCGCGGGCAGCGCGGGACAGCTCTACGTCGCGGGCTATTCGCAGTTGGGCGCTTCGCCGACCGCGACCTACGCGATGAGCGTCCTCGCCTACGACGAAACCGGCGCGCGCAACTGGGCCGCGACGTACACGACTCCCGGCGCGAGCGACGCACGCATCTTCGAGGCCGCTCTCACGCCGCAGGGCGCGCTCGTCGCCGGCGGATTCAGCTCGGACGGCGCCGTCGGCGGTTTCGACGTGCTCGGCATGCGTGTCGATCTCGCCGCGTCGCCGCAGGGTTACTGCACGGCCAAGGTCAACTCGCTCGGTTGCACACCGACGTTCGGCTTCGCCGGCCAGTCGAGCGCCGCAGCGACCTCCGGCTTCACGACCTTCGCGCGCAACCTGCGCAACCAGAAGTCGGGCCTGTACTTCTACAGCCTGCTCGGCGCCGCGTCCGCGCCGTTCCAAGGCGGCTGGTATTGCGTGCAAACTCCCGTGCGCCGCGCGCCGCTGGGAAACACCGGCGGCACGCTGATCGCGTTCGACGACTGCACCGGCGCGCTCGCGCTCGATTGGAACGCCTTCGCGCACGGCCTCGTCGGCGGCGTGCCCGCGCCCGAGCTGCTCACGCCCGGCACGAGCGTTTGGTGCCAAGTCTGGAGCCGCGACCCGGGCGCGAGCTTCCAGACCAACCTCAGCGCTGGTTTGTCGTTCCGCGTGTTGCCGTGAGCTGAGCGCGCGGTCCGCCGTCGCTCACGGCGCAAACTGCACTGAGAGCGCGTCGCTCGTGCCGAAACCCGCGCCGTTGTTGTCCGGGTCGCGGAACCAGTACTGGAAGTTCCAGGTCGAGCCCGCGCTGATCGCGTGCTCGACGGCGCTTGGATTGCTGAGGTCGAGCACGAGCCGCGCCTTGCCCCACGCATCGCTCGCGCTGATGGGCGAGAGGCGCGCGGGCCCGCCGACGCACAGGACTCCGTCTCCGAACGGCGCCTGCGTCTGCGAAGTTCCGAACACGAACAAGCCCAGCCGCGAGGGCGGTGCGTCGCGCGCGATGAGCTCGAAGTTCGCGAGGCCCACGTCGCTCGAGCCCGTCCACGCGAGCGTGGCGCGCTCGCCGGACGAGTTGAGGTTGCTCGTGCAGTACGGCGTCGGCAGCGGCGCGACGGAGCGGTACAGCATGCTCGCGCCGGCTGCCGGCATGTCGATCTTGGTGCGTTGCGGGGCGCCGCCGATCAGGCCGCCGTCGAACAGCGCGACAGCGGCGCCGTAACGATCGCCCGTCACCGGCCACACGCAGCCGTAGACGCCCATGCGTTCCCAGGCGCCGTCCCAGTGGCGCGCGAAGATTTGAACGCTGCCGCACGCGTTCACGCCGGAGTTGTTGTCGAACGGCGCGCCCACGACCGCCACGTTGCCACGCAACGCGACGGCTGTGCCGAAGCGCGCGCCGCCGGCGAGGTTGGCAGGCTGGAGCTTGGCGACCTGCAGCCAAACGCCGTTCGCCTGGCGCTCGTGCACGTACACGGCGCCCGTGTCGGCGAGCGTTCCGAGGTCGGCGCCCGGCGCGCCGACGAGCACGCGCTCACCCGAGACCGCGCTCGACCATCCGTAGCCGTCGCCGGCCTGCGAGTCGTTCGCCGTCAGCCATTCGCCGAAGGTCCACGACGTGCCGTCGAGCGCTTCTTGGATGTAGACAGTTCCGGCGCCGAGCTCCGTGGTCAGGGGCTGGCCCGGAGCTCCGGTGATCGTCAGAGGGCCGTCGACTGCGATCGAGCGCCCGAACTGACTGCCGTTGATCGCGCTCATCGCCGGCGCGACCTGCGCCCACAGGCCGTTTTCCTGCAGACGGAACGGACGCGTGAGCGGCGCTGCGTAGTTCGGCGCGCCGGCCCACAGCGTTCGGCCGCGGAGTGCGAGGCTCTCGCCGAGTCCTTCTCCTGGCGGCGCGAAACCCGAGAAGCTCTGCACGTGGATCCACGCGCCGCTGCCCTGGCGGCGGAAGTAGTGCAGCGTGTCGGTACTCGCGCCCGGCGAACTCACGACGAGCCGGTCGTGCTCGATCGCAACGGCGCTTCCAAAGCGCGCGCCCGCCTGCGGCGTCGGCGCGAGGATCTGCACCGTGAGCGCCCAGTTGAGGTCGGGGTTGCGCTGGAGAATGCGCACGGATCCCGCGTCGACGAGCGCACCGACGTCGTCGTCCGGCGCTCCGATCGCGCCGAGCCAATCGCCGATGGCCAGCGAGGCGCCGAAGTGGTCGTGCGCGCTTCCGTCCGGGGCGTGTTGGTACAGACCGGCGTAGTTCTGCGCCTGCGCGAGGCCGACGACAAGCGAGCTGACAACGGCTGCTGCTGCGAAGTGGTGCTTCATGGCGAACCTGCGCGCGCACGGGTTGGGTGTGAAATCGGCCCTTGCCTTCGCGAACAGCCTCGCTCGCGCGCCGCAGGTCGACGACGGGCCGATGTGGGTACTTCGCTATCCGGGCGGTGAGTAGCTCCCCACTCGCCTACTCGCACCGGCCTCCTCGTTTCGCGTCCGCAGGCCCGAGGTCGAGCTT
>ERZ1066135.1042-NODE-1042-length-11591-cov-8.016644_pt1 | contig 11591 bp, 11 predicted proteins | sample MGYA00382782_ERZ1066135 | MGnify/ENA primary metagenome ERZ1066135 (study PRJEB33369, sample SAMEA5778365) | biofilm metagenome | biome: Industrial cooling water; feature: Water cooling tower basin; material: Biofilm | place: United Arab Emirates | collected...
CGGGCTTCAGGCCCAGATCGGCCGCGAGGCCGAGGCCTCGACCGCGCGGGAGCGCTGCCCCAGCTGCAGCTTGCGGTAGACGTTGCGGACGTGGGTCGCGACGGCGCGCGGCGTGGTCAGCAGGCGCTCGGCGATCTCCTCCGAGCCGTAGCCCTGGGCGACCAGCCGCAGCACCTCGTGCTCGCGGGCGCTGACCTCGTGGTCGGCGCGGGTGGGCAGCTCGAGGTCCATCAGGTCGGTCGAAGGCGCCTCGGGCGCCGGCTCGTCGGCGTCGGCCGACGGCTCGGGCCAGCCGTCGTCGCGGAAACGCTTCAGCAGGTGGCGGGCGATGGCCGGCGAGATCGGCGACTCGCCGCGCGCGGCCTGCTCGACGGCGCGCACCAGCTCCTCGGCGGTGCAGCCCTTGAGGAAGTAGCCGTCGGCGCCGGCCTCGATCGCGCGGATCACGCGCGCCTCGTCGCCGAACACCGAGAACACCAGGATGTGCGGGTGCCAGACGCCGTCGATCGCCGGCGCGTGGCTCAGCTCGCCGATCAGCTCGGTGCCGTCGCCGTCGGGCAGGCCGAGGTCGGACAGCAGCACGTCGGGGCGGCAGCGCGGCAGCTCGCTGCGCGCGGTGGCGAGCCGCGCGGCGTGGCCGACGCAGCGGATGCCCGGGGCCTCGTCGAGCGTGTCGCGGACATGCTGCGACACCAGCGGATCGTCTTCGACCAGGTAGACCTTGAGCATGCCGTCACTCCCTGCGCCGATGCCCGTGATGGGGGCGCCCGGGTTCCGATTGTCGAGCGCCGCGGGGCCCGACCCATCCCACGAGTCGGGGGCGCGTGACGTGGCGGCAACGCGAGGGTCGGCCCCGATGGCGGCGTCGCGGCGGGGTCGGCTCAGCGGGCGTCGAGTGCGGCGGCGGCGCGCGCGAGCGCACCGGCGACCGCCGCGGCGATCTCGTCCGACAGGTCTTCCTTGTTGAGCAGGCTGCAGTCGCCGAGCGAGCGCGCCTGCGCGCGCAGCTCCGGCGCGATGTAGCCGGAGGCGATGATCAGCGGCAGGCTGCGGTTGGCGCCGCGGATCGCCCGCGCCAGCTCCAGGCCCGAGAGCTGCGGCATGTTGTAGTCGGTGATGGCGAGGTCGAAGGCGTCGGGGCGGGCCTGCACGGCCGCCAGCGCGGTCGAGGCGTCCTCGAAGGCGCTGACGCGGTAGCCGGCGCGCTGCAGCAGCGCCTCGACGGTGACGAGCATCACCGGGTCGTCGTCGACGTAGAGCACATGCTCGCCGCGGCCGGCCGCCGCGGGGGCCGCGCCGTCGGGCCGAACGGCCTCGGGTGCGGCCATGTCGGCCAGAGGCAGGTAGACCGACACGGTGGTACCCGCCCCGGGCGCGGACTCGACCTCGATGCTGCCCTGGTGGTCGGCCACGATGCCGTGCACCACCGACAGCCCGAGCCCGGTGCCCTCGTTCAGCACCTTGGTGGTGAAGAAAGGCTCGAACATGCGTTGGCAGGTCGTAGCGTCCATGCCGCAACCGTCGTCGGCGACCCAGAGCCGCGCGCAGCGGCCCGGCGGCCGGGCGTCGGGCGCGTGGCGGGCGTCATCGACCGCGGCCAGCCCGAACTCGATGCGGCCATGGCCGGCGCGCATGGCGTGCCAGGCGTTCGTGCCCAGGTTCATCAGCACCTGGTGCAGACGGGTCGCGTCGGCCTGCGCGAACAGCGGGGCCTCGGGCAGCACCGCCTCGATCGCCACGCCCGCCGGCACCGTGCTGCGCAGCAGCGCCACCGCCTCCTCGACAAGCGGCTGCAGGGGCTGCACCTGCAGGCTCTGCGGCTCGCGGCGGCTGAAGGCGAGGATCTGCTTGACCAGCCGCCGCGCCCGGCGCGCCGCCACGTCGATCTGCGCGATGCGGTCGCGCACCGCGTGGCCGGGCGGCAGCTCGTCGGACGCGAGCGAGGTGTTGCCGAGGATCGAGCCGAGCACGTTGTTGAAGTCATGCGCGATGCCGCCGGCCAGCGTGCCGATCGCCTGCATCTTCTGCGCGTCGCGCAGCTGGCCCTCCAGGCTGCGGCGGCGCGCCTCGGCGGCGAGGCGCTCGGACATGTCGCGGCACACCAGCACCGCGCCGAGCAGGCGGCCGGCGTCGTCGACGATCGGCGCGGCCATGTCGTCGACCATGCAGGCGCTGCCGTCGCGGCGCCACAGCGAGGCCGGCCCGCCGTCGAGCGGCACCGGCCGCAGCTCGGCGAGCGCGACCCGTACGGGATGGGCGCGCGTGGGCGGCTCGTCGTCGGCCAGGAAGCGCGCGACACGCTCGACCGGCAGGCCCCGCGCGTCGGCCTCGCGCCAGCCGGTCAGCAGCTCGGCGGCCGGGTTCATGAAGTTCACCAGGCCGTCGATGTCGGTGGCGATGACGGCCTCGCCGAGGCTGCGCAGCGCGACGCGTAGCCATTCGCGCTGCTCGTCGCGGTCGCGCTCGGCGGCCTGGCGGCGGGCGATCTCGCGGGTGAGTTCGTCGATCCGGCGGTTCAGCTCGACGAAGCGGTCGACCGAGCCCGCGTGCGGCTGCAGGCGCAGCAGCAGCACGACGTCGGCACCGTCGGCCTCGCGGTGCACCACCGCGCCGTCGCAGCGAAGTCGGCCCTGGGTGCGGTCCGGCCCCGACCGCAAGGTCAGCGCTCCGGGCATCAGGCTGCGGCTGCGCGCGCAGCCGCGCAGCAGGGCTTCGACATGCTCGGGCGTGTCCCTGACGCCGTCGCCGAGCCGGCGGCCGACGAGTTCGGCACCCGCGCCGCCGAACAGGCGCAGCGCGGCCGCGTTGGCATGCCGGACGGTGCCGTCGCGCGCCAGCAGCAGCAAGGCCTCGGGCAGGGCGTCGACGACGCCGGCCAGCTGGGCGATCACGCCGTGGGCATGCGGCACGACGCGCGGCGCCTCAGCTCTTGAAGTATTCGCGTCCGGACGCGGCGCGCGCCTCGGCGCTGTCGCGCAGGTAGACCACCACCCGGCAGCCCGCCGCGCCCTGCGCCAGCGTCTGCTGCAGCTCGACCTTGGCGGCGCCCAGGTTCTCGGCCGCGATCACGCCGAAGACGTTGGAGGTCATCATGCACATCGACGGCCGGCCTTCCACCTTCTCGGCGAAGGGGCAGACGCGGTTGCCGAAGACGATCTTGTCGTCGTCTTCCTCGATGACGTAGAAGTCGCCCTGGATGCGGCGCTTGAGATCGACCAGCACCTGCGTCACCTGCGCCCGCGACAGCCGCTCGACGCCGAGCGCGCGCCGGTAGTCGGCGTCGATCTGCTCGCCGATGCGCTGACCGACGATGCTGATGTAGCCCGCGGCCTCCTCCAGCCCGATCACGTCCTGCAGGCTGCCGGCCAGCTCGCGGACCAGGGTGCGCAGGAACAGGTCACGCTGCAGCGCCACATCGGCGCCCCGGACCTCGCGCTGGGCGTCTTGAACTTCGATCATGCCGGCCCCTTCCTTCGTGCGAGAGCCAATCGAGTGGGCGAGGATACGGGGCGGCCTGCGCGGCGGCAAGACCGGCAGGGCCCGCGCTCACGTGGGGGCCGACACACGCGGCACGCCGTCCTCGGGCCCGAGGATCACCGTGACGCTGGCGTTGCGGAACAGCCGCCGCACCGCCTCGCGCAGCGCCTCGAGGTCGCGCTCCACGTCGCCGAGGCGCCGCTCGGGCCGGTAGCCGACGTGGATGTCGACGAACACGCGGTTGCCGGCGCGGCGCGAGCGCACGCCGTAGAGCATGTCGTAGCGCTCGTAGTGCTTGACGAGCTCGCGCATGATGTCGAGCTTGTCCTTCTCCTCCAGCGAGCCGTCGAGCAGGTCGTAGACCGAGCTGGAGAACACGCCGATCGCCGACACCAGGATGCTCGCGGCGATCAGCAGCGAGGCGACCGGGTCGATGTAGACCGCCCAGGCCTGGTCGGCCAGCGTTAGGCTGAGCGCGAGCGACAGCAGGATGAAGACGTTGCCGAACAGCTTGGTGAAGAAGAGCTTGGCCTGCGAGGCCATCAGCGGCGAGTCCTCGCTGCGGCCGGCCCGGCGGCAGCGCCGCCACAGCCAGCCGTTGATGCCGGCGTAGACGATCTGGTTGGCCACACAGATCCACACCCCGATGCCGCCGACCTGCGCCGGCGACATCAGCCCGCGCACCGCGTTGCCGGCGATCACCAGGAAGACCAGCACCATCAGCGCGGCGATGATCAGGCTCGACAGGTTCTCGAGCTTGCCGATGCCGTAGTCGTAGGCCTCGCCGCCGCCGCGCGCCAGGCGGCGCATCGCCAGCCAGGCGAGCAGCACGGCGATGAACTCCAGCCCGGTCTTCAGCAGGTCGGCCAGCAGCACCGCCGACTGCGCGGTGAGCAGCGAGACCAGCGAGATCAGCGTGTCGACCCCGCCGGCCACGGCGGCGTTGCGGGTCGATGCCTCTTTGCTCGGGCCGGGCATCGCGCGCGCCGCTCGCTGGGGCCGGGCCGAGTCGCGCGCGCCTACTCCACCGCCTTGACCATCTCCTCGACGACCTTCTTCGCGTCGCCGAAGACCATCATGGTCTTGTCCATGTAGAACAGCTCGTTGTCCAGGCCGGCGTAGCCGGCCGCCATCGAGCGCTTGTTGACGATGACGGTCTTGGCCTTGTAGGCCTCGAGGATCGGCATGCCGTAGATCGGGCTGCCCTTGATCATCGCGGCCGGGTTCACCACGTCGTTGGCGCCGAGGATGATCGCCACGTCGGCCTGGCCGAACTCGCCGTTGATGTCCTCCATCTCGAACACCTGGTCGTAGGGCACCTCGGCCTCGGCCAGCAGCACGTTCATGTGCCCCGGCATGCGCCCGGCCACCGGATGGATCGCGTACTTGACGGTGATGCCCTTGTGCGTGAGCTTCTCGGCCAGCTCCTTGACCGCATGCTGGGCACGCGCCACCGCCAGGCCGTAGCCCGGCACGATCACCACCGTCTCGGCGTTGCCGAGCACGAAGGCGGCGTCGTCGGCGCTGCCGCTCTTGACCGAGCGTTGAGCCGAGCCGCCCACGGCCGCGCTAGCGGCCTCTCCCCCAAACCCGCCGAGGATCACGTTGAAGAACGAGCGGTTCATCGCCTTGCACATGATGTAGCTCAGGATCGCACCCGATGAGCCCACCAGACTGCCGGCGATGATCAGCATGCTGTTGTTCAGGCTGAAGCCGATGCCCGCGGCCGCCCAGCCCGAGTAGCTGTTGAGCATCGACACCACCACCGGCATGTCGGCGCCGCCGATCGGGATGATGATGGTCACGCCGATGATGAAGGCGAGCACCAGCAGCAGCGCGAAGTCGATCTTCGCCTCGCTGACCGTGTAGCCGACGATGAAGAACAGCATCGCCAGGCCGAGCACCGCGTTGAGCGCATGCTGACCCTTGAACACCACCGGCGCACCCTGGAACAGGCGGAACTTGTAGGTGCCGCTGAGCTTGCCGAAGGCGATGACCGAGCCGCTGAAGGTGATCGCGCCGATGGCCGCGCCGAGCGCGAGCTCGAGCCGGTTGCCGTGCGGGATCTCGCCGGGGCCGGACGCGATGCCGAAGGCCTGCGGCTCGACCGCCGCGGCGATCGCGATGAACACCGCCGCCAGGCCGATCATGCTGTGGAAGAAGGCCACCAGCTCGGGCATCTTGGTCATCTCGACCGTCTTGGCGCGCCAGGCACCGTAGCCGCCGCCGACCACCAGGCCGAGCAGCACCCAGCCCAGGCCGGTGGCCGCGCCGGCCAGCTCGACGATCAGCGCGCCGGTGGTGACCATCGCGATGGCCATGCCGGCCATGCCGAAGACATTGCCGCGGATCGAGGTGGTGGGGTGCGACAGGCCCTTCAAGGCCTGGATGAAGCAGATGCTCGCGATGAGGTAGAGCAGCGTGACGACGTTCATGCTCATGGCTCAGCCCTCGCTCTTCTTGGCAGGGGTCTTCTTCTTGAACATCTCCAGCATCCGCCTCGTGACGAGGAAGCCGCCGAAGATGTTGACCGCCGCCAGCGCCACCGCCAGCACGCCCATGGTCTTGCCCAGGCCGGTGACGGTGAGTGCGGCCGCGAGCATCGCGCCGACGATGACGATCGCCGAGATCGCGTTGGTCACCGCCATCAGCGGCGTGTGCAGCGCCGGCGTGACGGTCCACACGACGTGGTAGCCGACGTAGATCGCCAGCACGAAGATGATGAGGTTGAGGATGGTGGGGGAGACGGCGTCCATGTCTTGTGCTCCGGTCGTTCGGTGGTCAGGTCCGCAGCAACTGCCCGTCGCGGCACATCAGGCAGGCCTTGACGATGTCGTCTTCGAGGTCGATCTTCAGCGCGGCGGCGTCCTTCTCGAGCACGAGCTTGAGGAAGTCGAGCACGTTGCGCGCGTAGAGCGCCGAGGCGTCGGCGGCGACGAGGGCCGGCAGGTTGGTCTCGCCGACGATGGTGACGCCATGCTTGACCACTGCCCGGCCGGCCTCGGTCAGCGGGCAGTTGCCGCCCTGGGGGGCGGCCATGTCGACGATCACCGAGCCCGGCTTCATGGCCTTGACCATGTCCTCGGTCACCAGCACCGGCGCCGGGCGGCCGGGGATCAGCGCGGTGGTGATGACGATGTCGGCCTGCGCGACGCGCTTGGCGACCTCGACCTTCTGGCGCGCCAGCCAGGAGGGCGGCATCGGCTTGGCGTAGCCGCCCACGCCCTCGGCGGCCTCCTTCTCCTCGGCCGTCTCGTAAGGCACGTCGATGAACTTGGCGCCGAGCGACTCGACCTGCTCCTTCACCGACGGCCGCACGTCGGACGCCTCGATCACCGCGCCGAGGCGCTTGGCGGTCGCGATGGCCTGCAGGCCGGCGACGCCGACGCCGAGGATCACGACGCGCGCCGCCTTCACGGTGCCGGCGGCCGTCATCAGCATCGGGAAGATGCGCTGGTAGCGGTCGGCACCGATCATCACGGCCTTGTAGCCGGCCAGGTTGGCCTGGCTCGACAGCACGTCCATGCTCTGCGCGCGGGTGGTGCGCGGCGCGGCTTCGAGGGCGAAGGCGGTCAGCTTCGCGTCGGTCAGCGCTTGCAGGCCGTCCTTGTCGAAGGGGTTGAGCATGCCGATCAGCGCCGCGCCGGGCTTCATCAGCCCACGCTCGTCGGCGCCGGGTGCGCGCACCTTCAGCACGAGCTCGGCGCCGAAGGCACCGGCCGCGTCGACGATCTCGGCGCCGGCGGCGGCGTAGGCCGCGTCGGTCACGCTGGCCGTCACGCCGGCGCCCGCCTGCACGAGCAGCGTGTGGCCCTGGGCCTCGAGCTTCTTGACCGTCTCCGGGGTCGCGGCCACCCGGGTCTCGCCCGCGGCCGTCTCGCGCGGGATGCCGATGCGCATGGAAGCTCTCCTCTCGTTGTTCTGGGCGTCAGGGCCGCGAGCTTACACAAGTTGCCGCGCTTCACCGACTACGATCCGGTCATGACAGAACGATGGAAGCCTTCGGTGACGGTCGCGGCGGTGATCGAGCAGGACGGCCGCTTCCTGCTGGTGGAGGAGCACACGCCGGAGGGCCTGCGCCTGAACCAGCCGGCCGGCCACCTCGACCCGGGCGAGTCGCTGCAGGAGGCCGTGATGCGCGAGGTGCTGGAGGAAACCGCCCGGGTCTTCACCCCGACGGCGCTGCTGGGCGTGTACATGTCGCGCTTCATCCGCAGCGCGAGGAACGAGGACGTGACCTACCTGCGCTTCAGCTACTGCGGCACGGTCGGCGAGCCGATCCCGGGCCGCCGGCTCGACGACGGCATCCTGCGCACCGTGTGGATGACGCCCGAGGAGATCCGCGCCCACGCCCACCGCCACCGCAGCCCGGCGCTGCAGCGCAACGTCGACGATTACCTGGCCGGCGTGCGCCACCCGCTGAGCGCGGTCTACACGGACCCGGGGCTGTACGAGCCGGTCGAGCGCTCCTGAGCCCGGGGCCGGCTCGTCCGGTCACGCACCCCTGGCCGTGGGGGGACGGGTTTCATCCGGGATACACGGAGCTGCGTAAGCATGGTCGGTGGCCCCGGATTTCGAGGGCCGCCTCCAGCCGCATGCCCTCACGCCACGCCTTCGCCTCCATCCTGCTGCGCGCACTGCCGGCGCTGCTGGTCGCGCTTGCCCTGCCGCTGCAGGGGCTGGCGGTCGCGATCGACCGCATGGGCGGCGTGGCCCACGTCCACCTGCTGCTGAGCGCCGAGCACGCCGCGGCGCACGGTGTCGCGCACGACCACGACCACGACCACGATCATGAGCACGGCCACGACGACGGCGGCCCGCACGGCCATGCCGGGCACGCGCCGGCCCACCATGCCCACGCCGCCGACGAACCCGGGGTGATCCACCTCGAAAGCTCGGCGCATGCGCCGGCCGCCGAGGCCGCAGCGGCCAAACGTCTGGCGCTCGACCTCGACCCCGCACCGCGCGCCGAGCCGGTCGAGGCGGCCGACCGCGGCGGCGGCCGGTCGGTGCGGGCCGGGCCGGTGCGCTTCGGCTCGCGCAGCGAACCGCCGCCCGAGCACCCGCCGCGCTGACGCGGCCCCCGACCGCCCCGGCATCCAGGCAGACGCCGCGCCCACGCGTCGGCATGCCGCGCACGCCCGTTCGCCTCGCGCGCGGGCCGCGGCGCAGCCCTGTGCCGCGGCCGTCGTTCCCGCCGCCATCCCCTTCTCAGCGGCCGCACCGCCTGCGGCCAGGAGTCCGTCTTGTCGCATCGCTCACCCCCCCTCGGCCGGTCGGCCGCACCGGCCCGGCGCTTGCTTGCGCTGGCCCTCGCGGCCTCGGCCGCCACCCCCGCCGCCCGCGCCGGCGGCGAACAGGAACTCGAGAAAGTCGTCGTCACCGGCTCGCAGACCCGCCAGGTCGGCGTGGCCGACTCGGCCAGCGTCGGCACCGTCACCCGCGCCCAGATCGAGGCCCGCACCGTCTACCGGCCCGGCGAGCTGCTCGAGGCCACGCCAGGGCTGGTCGTCACCCAGCATTCGGGCGAGGGCAAGTCCAACCAGTTCTTCCTGCGCGGCTTCAACCTCGACCACGGCACCGACCTGCGCACCAGCGTCGACGGCATGCTGGTCAACCAGCGCAGCCACGGCCACGGCCAGGGCTGGACCGACCTCAACTTCCTGATCCCCGAGCTGGCCAGCGGCCTGCGCTACAAGAAAGGCCCCTACGACGCCGCCGAGGGCGATTTCGCCTCGGCCGGCGCGGTCGAGATCCGCTACGCCGACACGCTGGAGCGCGGCATCGCCAGCCTGGGCCTCGGCCAGAACGGCTACCGCCGCGCGCTGCTGGCCGACTCGCCGGCGCTCGGCAATGGCCGGCTGCTCTATGCGCTCGAGGCCTACCGCAACGACGGCCCCTTCACCGAGCCCGAGCGCTACCGCAAGCTCAACGGCGTGCTGCGCTGGTCGCAGGGCGACCCGGCCAACGGCTGGAACCTCACCGCGATGGGCTACTCGGCCGACTGGAACGCGACCGACCAGATTCCGCAGCGCGCGGTCGACGACGGCCGCCTCGGCCGCTTCGACACCGTCGACCCCACCGACGGCGGCGAGGCCAGCCGCTACAGCCTGTCGGGTGCCTGGCGACAGACCACCGAAACGACGGCGACCGAGCTCAATGCCTATGTGGCGCGCTGGGACCTGAAGCTGTTCTCCAACTTCACCTACTTCCTCGACGACCCGGTCAACGGCGACCAGTTCGCCCAGCCCGACCGCCGCACGATGGCGGCGCTCAATGCCCGGCACGCCTGGCAGGCCACACTGGCGGGCCGCGCGAGCGAGCACCAGCTCGGGCTGCAGATCCAGCGCGACGACATCGACAACGCGCTGCTCGAGACGCGGGCCCGCGAGACGCTTTCGACGACGCGCCGCGACGAGATCGTCGAGACCAGCGTCGCGCTGTGGTTCCAGAACGCGACGCAGTGGGCGCCGCGCTTGCGCACCGTGGCCGGCCTGCGCGCCGACCACTACCGTTTCGACGTCGACAGCGACAACCCGCTGAACTCCGGCAAGACCGACGACACCATCCTCAGCCCCAAGCTGAACCTGATCTTCGGGCCCTGGGGCGGCACCGAGTTCTATGTGAACTACGGCCGCGGCTTCCACAGCAACGACGCGCGCGGCACGGTGATCCGCATCGACCCGGCCACCGGCGACCCGGCCGAGCGCGTCACGCCTTTGGCACGCTCCAAGGGTTTCGAGCTGGGCCTGCGTACCGAGCCTCTGCCGGGGCTGCAGACGGCGCTGTCGCTCTACCGGCTCGACCTCGACTCCGAGCTGGTCTACATCGGCGACGCCGGCAACACCGAGGCCGGGCCGCCGAGCCGGCGCGTCGGCGTCGAACTGGCGAACTACTACAAGCCGACCGATTGGCTGACGCTCGACGCCGACCTCGCCTACGCCCATGCGCGCTTCCGCGGCCCGGCCCCGGACGGCCGCCGCATCCCGGGCGCCGTCGAGGGCGTGGCGAGCCTGGCCGCGGCGGTCGACGGCCTGGGCCCCTGGTTCGGCGCGCTGCAGTTCCGCTGGTTCGGGCCGCGGCCGCTGATCGAGGACGACTCGGTACGATCGAGCAGCACCGCCACGCTCAACGGCCGCATCGGCTACCGCTTCGGGCCCGACCTGAGCCTCGAGCTCGAAGGCTTCAACCTGACGAACCGCAAGGACTCGGCGATCGACTACTTCTACGCCTCGCGGCTGCCGGGTGAGCCGGCCGAGGGGGTCGACGACGTCCACTTCCATCCGATCGAGAGCCGCAGCTTCCGGCTGACCCTGACCCTGCGGTACTGAGCGCCGGTCGCCCATACTCCAGCCTTGCCCGCGCGCCCCGACGCCGAACGCCATGCCGCCGCACCGCGCCCGAAGCTCGATGATCCTCGCCCTGGCGGTGTTCGCGGCCGCCGCGACCGCCCAGCACCGCCACGCCCATGTGCACGGCGTCGTGGCGCTGGAAGCGGCGCTGGACGGCGGCACGCTCGACGTGACCCTGCGCGCCCCGCTCGACAGCCTGCTCGGCTTCGAGCGACCGCCGCGCAGCGAGGCCGAAAAGCGCGCCGCCCAGGCCCTGCATGCGCGGCTCGGCACCGACCCGGCGATGCTGCGCCCCGACCCCGCGGCCGCCTGCACGCCCGCCGGCGTCGAGCTGGTCTCGGCGGCGCTGGGCCTCGGCGCTGCGCCGCCCGACGCCGACGGCCACGCCGAGCTGGAGGCGCGCTGGCGCTTCCGCTGCGCCGCACCCGACCAGCTCGGCCACCTCGAACTCGGCTTCGTCGGCGCCTACCGCGGCATCGGTCGCGTCGAGGCGACGACCGTCGGCGCCAAGGGCCAGCACAAGGCGGTGCTGCGCCGGCCGGCGCAGCGGCTGGCCTGGCCGCGGTGAGCGCGGCGGTCCTCGAGATCCGGTCGCTGCGCTGGGCCTGGCCCGGCGCCGGGCGGCCGTTGCTCGACATCGCGGCACTGCGGCTCGACGCCGGCGACACCCTGTTCCTGCAGGGCGCCAGCGGAAGCGGCAAGAGCACGCTGCTGGCGCTGCTGGCCGGCGTGCGCACCGCCGGCGCCGGCGCGGTGCGGCTG
>ERZ1066135.1043-NODE-1043-length-11589-cov-7.368216_pt1 | contig 11589 bp, 8 predicted proteins | sample MGYA00382782_ERZ1066135 | MGnify/ENA primary metagenome ERZ1066135 (study PRJEB33369, sample SAMEA5778365) | biofilm metagenome | biome: Industrial cooling water; feature: Water cooling tower basin; material: Biofilm | place: United Arab Emirates | collected...
CGAGCAACGTGGACTTGCCGCTGCCGTTCTCGCCGACGAAGAAGGTGACCGGGGTGGTGAACTGCAGCGTGAGCCCCTGCGCCACGCAGGGGAGCGTGAAAGGGAATTGTCCTGGCTCGACGAACGATTCGTCCAGCCGAAGGTCCGTCAGGAATGGGCTGCCCGGCGTCGTGTGGCGCGCGCCGCGCGTCGGCATGTCAGTAGTCGACCGGCCGCAGGTAGCTCTCGCCGATGGCCGTGCCGCTGAGCATGGCCACCGTGGGTAGGCGCCGCTTCCAGTGCGTGCCGTCGAGGCGCCGCCGCACCAGCTCCACCTCGCGCTGGTCGAAGCCCCGCGCGGGCAGGTCGGACGCACGCCACCCGTTGAGCAACCAGTTGAGGATGTTGTCAGCGGTCGCGTAGCTCACCCCAAAGTCGCCCTCGTCGGTCTGGCCTTCAACGAGATCCGCGCTGGGCGGCTTTTCAATGACCTCACGGGGCAGTTGCAAGTGCCGCGCGAGCGCCCACACCTGTGTCTTGTACAGGTCGCCGATGGGGTTCACCGGTGGCGAATCGTCGGCATGCCAGGTGAAGTAGCCCAGCAACCGCTCGCTCTTGTTGCCGGTGCCCACGGGCAGGGCGCGCAGCTTGGCGCTGAGGTCGAACAGCGCGATCATGCGCGTGCGGGCCATGATGTTGCCACGCCGCGCGGCGTCGGCGTCGGGCTCGTGCTCGAGGTAGCCGTCCACTGCGCCGGTGATCGGCATGAGCCGCGTGTGGATGCCGAGGGCCTGCGCGACCAGCTCGGCATGCGCCTTCGAGTCGGGATGGCTGGTGCGGTACGGCATCATGATGCCGTGCACGTGCTCGGGGCCCAGCGCACGTGCGCAGAGCGCGGCGACGACGGCCGAGTCGATACCGCCGGAGAGACCGAGCACGGCGTCGGTGAAGCCGCGGCGCGCGAACTCGTCGCGCAGGAAGCCGACGAGCCAGGACGCGACGAGTGCGGGGTCGATGTCGAGGGTCGGCGGGGCGCTGCGGCCTTCGTTCGCGCCGGTGATCTCGGGGAGGACCGGGGGTCTCGTGTGCCCCGACGCAGCGGTCGCGCTGGCCGGTGCCGCGCTGGTCGCCGTCGTGGCGCGTGCGCCGCGCGGCTCGTCGAAGCGTACCGGCGCCGCCCGCCGCCCCTCGTGCACCCGCTGTAGCTCCTCGAGCAGATGCGGCAGATGCGCACGCAGGTCCGCCAGCAGCGACTGGTCCGCGCGTGCTCGGCCGATGTCGCCGAGGTCCAACTCCACGCGCAGCAGCGCCTCCTGCAGCGCGGGCGCGCGCGCCCGCAGGTCGCCGGCGGGCCCACTGACCAGCGAGCCGCCCTGGAACAGCTTGCCACCCTCGCTGCCGGTGAGGTTGGCCAGGGACACGAACACGCCCTGCTCCTCAGCGATGTCGCGGATGAGCCGCTCCCAGCGCGCCAGGGATGCGGGTCCGGCGGGCCCATCGACCCGAGGCGCGGTGCCGCGGGCGGGGGCCGCCGCGCAGACGAAGATCACCTGTGCGCCGTCGAGCGCGGCGATGGTGCCGGTGAGCGAATGCCAGGCGTCCTCGCAGACCAGCAGGGCTGCGCGCCCCCAGGGCGTGTCGAAGGCGCTGAGGTCGAGGCCCGGCTCCACGAAGCGGTGTTCGTCGAAGAGCCCATAGGTCGGCAGGAAGAGCTTGCGGTGCACGTGATGCACGACGGGCCCACCGACGGCACCTAGGGTGAGGTAGGCGGCGCTGTTGTACAGCGTGTGCTCGAAGCGCTCGTAGAAGCCGGTGACGAGGTCGAGGGTGCTGCCCTGCGGAGCAGCAGCCCGCCAAGCCGCATCGAGGTCGGTGGCAAGCTGACCCGCACTCACGGCGACCTCTTCCACGCCGCCCTCAAGGAAGTATCCGCTGAGGGCCGTCTCGGGCAGCTGCAGCACGGTGGGGCGTGGCGTCGCGCTCGCGACCTGCGCGAACAGCGCCTGCAGCCGCGCGAGGGTGCCGACGTAGTCGCCTTTGCGGGGCTGGTACTGGGCGACGGCGAGGTGGAGGGGGGCGGGCATCACTGAAAGCTAGCGTTGGCGGGCACCCGGGCGCCCCTGCTGGGGTACCTTTGGTGTCATGCTCCGTGGTCATGCCGCCCGCGTTGCCGCTACGCTCTTCGTCCTGCTGACCGGGGCGACCGCTACGCGTGCCCAAGAGTCACAGGACCCCGCCCGCCTCATCGCGCCACCCCAGTCCTCACTGGTCCTGGCCCGCGATGGCTCGCTGATCGGCGAGATCGGCCGCGAGTGGCGCACGAGCGTGGCGCTGAGCACGCTGCCGCCCTACCTGCCGCAGGCCTTCATCGCGGTGGAGGACCAGCGCTTCTACCAGCACGACGGCGTGGACCTGATCGGCGTGGCCGCGGCCGTCAAGGACAACGTGCTTGGCGCCTCGCGCGGGGCCAGCACCATCACGCAGCAGTTGGTGGGCAACATGCATCCCGAGATCATCGACCGCAGTGACCGGTCGATCGGGCGCAAGCTGCGCGAGCAGCAGGCCGCGCGCGACATGGAGAAGCGCTACAGCAAGGCGCAGATCCTCGAGGCCTACCTCAACCAGATCAGCTTTGGGCGCAACTGGTTCGGGGTGGAGGCCGCCGCGCGGCACTACTTCGGCAAGTCCGCGCGCGACGTGACGCTGGCCGAGGCGGCGTTGCTGGCGGCGATCCCCAACGGGCCGGCGATCTATGATCCCATCAATCGGCCGGAGCGGGCCAAGCAGCGGCGGGACCTAGTGCTCACGCGCATGGCCGACCAGAAGTACATCACGGCGGCGCAGGCGGCGGCGGCCAAGCGGGAGCCCATTCGCGTGGCGCCCAACGCGGGGATGTCGGTGGCGGCGCCGTACTACGTGGATGCGGTGCGGCAGGCGCTGGAGGCCGAGGGCATCGCGCTGGGCGCGGGCGGCCTGACGGTGCACACCACGTTGGACCCGGCGCTGCAGCGCGCGGCGGACTCGGCGCTCAAGGCCGGGGCCCTCGCCGTGGAGCAGCGGGCAGGGTATCGGCATGCCACGCTGGCCAAGCACCCGGCCGGCAGCACGGACTACCTGCAGGGCGCGTTCGTGGCGCTGCATCCGAGTACGGGCGATGTGCTGGCGTTGGTGGGTGGCCGCAACTACGCGCAGGCGCCGTTCAACCGCGCGACCAACGGGCTGCGGCAGCCGGGTTCGACCTTCAAGCCCTTCGTGTATGCGGCGGCCATCCGTGATTCGTTGCCGGCCAACGTACTGGTGGCCGACACGGCCATCACGGTGGCGTACGACCGCACGGTGTACCGCCCCAAGAACGCCGACGGTGAGTACCAGGGCCTGATGACCATGCGCGAGGCGTTGGCCCGCTCGCGCAACCCGGTGGCCGTGCAGTTGTGGGAGCAGCTGAGCGCCGATAGCATCGTGTCGCTGGCGCGGCGCTTGGGCGTGCGCGCACCGGTGGCGCCGTTCCCGAGTAGTGCGATCGGCGCGAGCGTGATCCAGCCGCTGAACCTGGTGAGCGCATTCACCGCCTTCGCCAATGCTGGGGCGCCGGTGGAGCCGCGCTTGGTGGCGCGCGTGACCGATGCCGCAGGCCGCACGCTGTACACGCGGGGCCCGGTGCAGCGCACGGGGGCCCTGGACCCGCACGCCGCATTCATCGTGCGCGACATGTTGCGCGATGCCGTGGAGCGCGGCACGGGCAGTGCGGCGCGGCGCGGAATTCCAGCCTCGGTGCCGGTGGCGGGCAAGACCGGCACCACGGACGATGTGAGCGACGTGTGGTTCGTGGGGATGACGCCCGACGTGGTAGCTGGTGTATGGTTGGGCTTTGATCGGCCCAAGACCATCGTGCCCGGTGCGGCGGGCGGCACGTTGGCGGCGCCGATCTTCGCGGGCGCGTTGGCACAGTGGTATCGCGGGCGTGGGCCGGGCGCCGTGTGGGCCGGCCCTGAGGGGCTGGTCCAGGCTGAGCTGGATCGTGTGACGGGTGCCTTGGCGACGGCGGACACGCCGCCGGAGCGTCGCTATGTGGAGTGGTTCCTGCCGGGCACGGAGCCGGCGGCGTTGCGGCTGGATGCGCGGCGGTTGTTCGGGTGGGGCGCGATCGTGTTCTAGGGTCGGTGGCGGTTCAGGCCGCCCCCACCTGCATGTCCGCCGGCATCGCCTGCAACACGAGCCGATCGAACGCGACCGAGCGGCTCGCATGGTCGATGTCGATGCCCACCGCCCGTCCCTCCGCATCGAAGTCGAGGACGACGCCGTCGGACACTTCCCGGCTGTCAACGGCCGGTCGGTCTCCCAGGTCGATATACAGCGAATCGGTATCCGCGAAGTAGCTGAGCTTCATGGGCGGTAGTTCCGGTCGGGGAACGCGTTGTGAATGGTATCCCGTCCACGCTCATGAGAAAACCGCACTCTGTGGCAGTCGTACTGCAACAAAGTGCGGTTTCGGGCCGAGCATCGCCAAAAGAGGGAGGGATGCCTCCGCCCCTACACCCCCGCCAGCACCCGCTCCGCCGCCGCCTTCGGCGTGTCCACCAGCGCCAGCCGGAACACCTCCTCCAGCGTCTCCACGGCGTGGAAGCTCAGCACGTCCCGCACCTCCTGCGGCACGTCCTCCAGGTCGGCCTCGTTCTCCTTGGGGATCACGATGTGCGTGATGCCCGCCCGGTGCGCGCCCAGCACCTTCTCCTTCACGCCGCCGATCGGCAGCACGCGCCCGCGCAATGTCACCTCGCCCGTCATGGCGATGTCGCGGCGCACCGGCCGCTTCGACATCTCCGAGGCCAGCGCCGTGGCGATGGCCACGCCCGCCGACGGCCCGTCCTTGGGGATCGCGCCCGCCGGCACGTGGATGTGCGTCTCCACCGCCCCCAGCCGCGAGCGCGGGATGCCCAGCTCCTCGGCGTGGTTGGTCACGTAGGTGAACGCCGCCCGCGCCGACTCCTTCATCACGTCGCCCAGCTGCCCGGTGAGGATCAGTGCCACCGGCCCGCCAGCGGGCTCGCCCTGGCCGGCCGTCTCCAACCGCCGCGCCGAGGCCTCGACGAACATGATGTCGCCGCCCATGGGCGTGTAGTACATACCCGTGGCCATACCGACCTCGTTGGTCTCGCTGAGCCGCTCCGGCCGCACCTTCGGCCGCCCCAGCAGCTCCCGCACCTCGTCGGCCGAGATGCGCCCGTCCTCGATGGTCGTGGTCGCCGCACCGGTGGCCACGCGCCGCGCCACCTTGCGCAGCACCGCGCCCACCTCGCGCTCCAACTGCCGCACACCGGCCTCACGCGTGTAGTTGGTGATCAACGCCGCGATGGCCTCGTCCTCCAACTGCACGTCCTTGTCGGCCAGCCCCGACTCCTCGAGCTGCCGCGGCACCAGATACTTCTTGGCGATCTCCGCCTTCTCGCGCTCGGTGTAGCCCGCGAACTCCACCACCTCCATGCGGTCCAGCAGCGGGCCGGGGATGTTCTGGATCACATTGGCCGTCGCGACGAAGATCACTTCGCTGAGGTCGAAGGGCACCCCCAGATAGTGATCCGTGAAGGTGTCGTTCTGCGCCGGGTCCAACACCTCGAGCAGCGCGCTCGACGGATCGCCCTGGAACGACACCCCTAGCTTGTCCACCTCGTCCAGCAGGAACACGGGGTTCTTGGTGCCGGCCTGCTTCATGCCGGCGATGATGCGCCCGGGCATCGCGCCCACATAGGTGCGCCGATGCCCGCGGATGTCCGCCTCGTCCCGCGCACCGCCCAAGGCCACGCGCACATACTCGCGGCCCAGCGACCGCGCGATCGACTTGGCGATGGACGTCTTGCCCACGCCCGGCGGCCCCACGAACAACAGGATCGGCCCCTTGGCCATGGCACGCGCCTTGGCCTCGCGGGGGTCGCCATGCTCCTGCGTCTTCGCCAGCGCCTCGGCCTCCTGCTGCGCGCGCAACTGCCGCACCGCGAGGAACTCCAGTACGCGGTCCTTCACATCGCCCAAACCGTAGTGGTCCTCGTCCAGGATCTCGCCGGCGCGCACCAGCTCGAGCTGGTCGTCGCTGCGCTCGCCCCACGGCAGCTCGGCGATCCACTCCAGATAGGTGCGGATCACCTGCGCCTCCATCGACTCGCGGCCGGCCCGCTCCAAACGGCCCAGCTCGCGCTCCACCTCGACGCGCGCCTCCTTGGGCAGGTCCAGCGCCGTGATCTTCTCGCGGAGCTCGGCGATCTCCTTGCTGGAGTCCTCCTCGCCCAGCTCCTTCTGGATGGCCTTGAGCTGCTCGCGCAGGAACATCTCGCGCTGGCGCTCGCCCAGCTCCTCCTGCACTTGCGTCTTGATCTCTTCCTGCGCCTCCAAGAGCCCGATCTGCCGCTGCACGTGCACCAGCACGCGGCGCAGCCGCTCCTCGATGCTCAGCGTCTCCAGAAGGGCCTGCTTCTCCGGGACCGTCAGCTCGATATAGCCCGCGACCAGGTCCGAGAAGCGCCCGGGCTCGTCCACGGCGTCGAGTACTTGGTGCACCACTTCCTCGGGCAGCCCGCGGCGCTCGCCCAACTCGGCCGCCCGCTCGCGCGTCTCCTTGTGCAGCGCCTCGAAGGCCGGGTCGTTGCCGTCGAGTGGCGCCATCTCCTCGGCGTTCGCGACGACGGCGGTCAGATAGCCCTCGTGCTCGTTGTACTGCAGGGCCGTGGCTCGCTGCTCGCCCTGGAGCAGCAGCTGCACGCCGCCCAGTCCGCGCTGGACCTGCCCGATCCGCGCCACCACGCCCATGTGGTAGAGGATCTCGGGGTTGGGCTCGTCGGTGTTGTCCTTCTGGGCGACGGCGAAGACGAGCCGGTCGCCCTTGATGGCCGCCTCGATGGCGCGCAGGGTCCCCGGCCGGCCCGCCGCGATGGGCGCCGTGATGCCGGGGAAGATGACCGTGCCCCGCAACGGGAGAACGGGTAAGACTTGGCGTGTGCTCATCCTTCCTCACTGGGTAGCTGGCCCCCGGCGGTGCGCCAGGACCAGGGGGATGGAGCCGGATAGTGCAAGCACCGGGCCACGCCCTGACTTACGACAAGTTGGCCGACAGTGCAACTTTTCAGTGCCGTGCTGACGTAGGGACTGCCGCGGCGGCCTTGTCGGCCGCTCCGGTCAGGGCCGGCTATGTTCGATTACCCGTCTTCCTCAGCTGCGATCCTCTTGAACGACCCGCAGGCCCACCCGCAGGACGCTGAACTGCGCGCCCATCTGGAGCGCGTGCTCGCTGGTGTCTACGACCTCGACTACGAGTTGGGGCGTGGTGGGATGGGTGTCGTCTACAAGGCCAAGGACCGCCGCCTCAAGCGCGATGTCGCCGTCAAGGTGCTCCCGCCCGAGCTGGGCTTCCGGGCAGAGATCCGGCAGCGCTTCCTGCGCGAGGCCGAGACGGCGGCGCAGCTGACGCATCCGAACATCGTCCCCATCTACTCGGTCGATGAGCGCGACGGGCTGGTGTTCTTCGTCATGGCGCTGGTGGAGGGCGACAACCTCGGACAGCTCATCCACAAGCACGGGGCGATGGAGCCCGAACGCGTGCGCAAGGTGCTGCGCGAAGTGGCCGATGCGCTGGCCTACGCGCATCAGCGGCACGTGGTGCACCGCGACATCAAGCCCGACAACATCCTGCTCGATGTCGGCTCCGGGCGGCCGCTGGTCACGGACTTCGGTATCGCCCGCGCCATCAGCGAGGGCGCCGACGCGCGGCTCACCGCCACCGGCATCGCGATCGGCACACCGGCGTACATGAGTCCGGAGCAGTCCGCGGGCGACAAGGTCATCGATGGGCGCACCGACCTCTATGCGCTCGGGGTCGTCGCCTATCAGATGCTCAGCGGCGAGCTGCCGTTCATCGCCTCGAGCACGCCGGCCATGCTCGTGAAGCACTTGAGCGAGACGCCGACGCCCGTGCAGCTCAAGCGGCGCGGCATCCCGGCGGACCTGGCGCAGATCGTGATGTGCCTGCTCGAGAAGGACCCGTCCGACCGCTTCGCGAGCGCCGAGGCCCTGGTCGCCGCGCTCGATGGCGCCGGGCCGGTCCCGGTCGCCCGTACGCATGCGCCGGTGCCCCTCACCCCAGGCTGGAGCACGCAACCCGCGACGGCCGAACCCGATGCCGCGGCGCTGCTGCGCTGGAACGCGCCCGTGGTCCACGACTTCCGCAAGCGGCTCGCGCCGTACCTGGTCGTGAACGGTGTGTTCGTGGTGCTGAACATCTTCAACGGCCCGGACTTGCTCGGGATCACCGCCATCTGGACGGTGTTCCTCGCGTTCCGCTACTCCAAGCTCTGGGCCGAGGGCTACGACTGGCGCGATGTGTTCCGCCAGCCGCGCGACCGCCTGCTCTTCGACGTCGTGACCGAGACGGTGGACGACATCAAGGGGCTCGCGGATTCCTCGACCCGCGAGGTGGTGCGCAGCAAGTGGCGGGCCAAGCGCCAACGCCCCGGGCTGATGGAGCCGGTCCGCGAAGGCCGGTCGGCGCCGGTGTACCGTGAGGCCGACGTGCTCAGCGCCGGCGGCGCCCTCGGCGACAAGCTGGCTCGCGCGGTGCGCGATCACGAGGAGCTGGGCACGCTGTACGCGGCGCTGCCCGACCGGGACCGCAAGGCGCTGGGCGAGGTCCCCCGGACGGCCGACGCGTTGCTCGCGCGGATCCGTGGGCTCGTGGTGACCTTGGCCGATCTCGAGCGCGCCTCGCCGACGAGCGCAGAGTCGGCCGCGCTCGACCGTGAGATCGCGTTATTGGAATCGCAGGCCAATCCGCTCGACCGCGAGGCCAGCGAAGCGCGGGTGCGCCGGCTGGCCCTGCTGAAGCGGGATCGTCGCGCGTTGCAGTCGCGCGGGGGTGACCGCTCGGACCTTGAGGGCAAGCTGGAGAGCTGCCTCCTGGCGCTGCAGAACCTGCGCTACGACGTCGTGCGCTTGTCCTCGGGCGGCGGCACGACCCAGTCCGTGACCCAGGTGGCGGCACGCGCGATGGCGCTGGCCGACGATGTGGACGCGATGGTGAAGGCCCGCAGCGGCCAGGCCCGGGGCACATGACGGTGCTCGACGTGGCGGAGCGGCTCGCGCAGGCGACGGGCGGGCGGTACCGCATTGACGAGGAGCTGGGACGCGGCGGGATGGCGGTGGTGTTCGCCGCCACGGACCTGCGTCTCAAGCGAGCGGTGGCGATCAAGGTATTGCCGCCGGAGCTGGCGTTCCGCACGGACGTCCGCGAGCGCTTCCTGCGCGAGGCGCAGATGGCGGCCGGGCTCGCGCATCCGCACATCGTGCCCGTTTTCGCGGTCGAGGAAGTGGACGGGCTGGTGTTCATCGTGATGGGCCGCGTGCACGGCGAGACCCTCGCCCAGCGGCTCCATCGGCAGCCGCAGCTGGACGTCGCGCTGACGCGCCGTATCCTGCGCGAGACGGCCGATGCGCTCGCCCATGCCCACGCGCGGGGCGTCGTGCATCGCGACATCAAGCCCGACAACATCCTCCTCGAGGCCAACGGCGACCGCGTGCAGGTGACGGACTTCGGCATCGCGCGTGCGGCCGAGGGGGATGCGCGGTTGACGGCGACCGGAGTCGCGGTGGGGACACCGACGTACATGTCGCCCGAGCAAGCGCGCGGGGACCACGATGTCGACGGGCGCGCCGACCTCTACTCGTTGGGCGTGGTGGGCTACCAGATGTTGGCCGGAGCGCCGCCGTTCGCGGCGTCGAACACGCCGGCGCTGCTGCTCAAGCATGTCACCGAGCCGCCGCCGTCACTGCGCGCCCAACGGCACGACCTGCCCTCGCCACTGGTGTTCGCGGTCGAGCGCGCCCTGGCCAAGGACGTGAGTGCCCGCTGGCCCGATGCCGCGTCCATGCGCGATGCCCTCGCCGATGATGCCGTCGTCCCCACGGTCGGTGGGCTGGGACGCCCCGCGCTGTCGGCGTCCACGCGCCAGCCCGCACTCGCTGCGCCGACCGCCGCGCCGGCGCCGAGCGCGCCCGCCCATCAGGGACTGCCGCCCTACCCCGCGTGGCGCGGCGGTGGGGAGGCAGAGCGTGAGCAATGGCGTCGCGCGCAACAGGAGTGGCGCGAACGGGTGCGGGCGCAGCAGGACGCGTGGATGGACGATGTCAAGCAACGCCAGGCCCAGCGCAAAGCCGCGCGCGATGATCGCCATCGGCCCCTCGCGGACCGCTTGCGCGAGTTCCAGCGCAAGGCGCTGTTCACCGCGCTGTTCGGGATCCCGCTCTCGCTGTTCCTCTTCGTGCTCAACGTGGAGACCGGCGGGTTCCCGTGGGTCTTGTTCGCCTGGATGGGGATCTTCGGCGGCAGCATCAAGCGCGGGATCAACCTGTGGCAGGATGGCCTGCGGCTCCGCGACCTGGTACGCTCGCCCGCGCATCTCGCGCTGTCGTCGCCGGCACAGTTCGCGGGGGGCGCCCCGCCGGCCGCTGCGCTCGGCGACCCGGTCGCACAGCGCGCGTTGTCGTTGGCCGGCGAGACCGTGTTGCACGGCCCCCACGGCGGGACGGTGCGGCGTGCGGTCGAGGACGAGCTCGCCATCAAGGACACCCTCACGACGCTCACGGCCGCCGACGCCGCGCAGCTGCCCGATGTCGTGCAGACCGTGGGCGGTCTGGTCGAGCGCATCGCCTCGCTGGCGCGCTCCCTCGACCGCCTCGACCGCGACCTCAAGCCCGGTCAGATCACGCAGCTCGAGCAACGCCTGCAGGAGGCCCGGGCGCTGCCCGACGGCTCGGATCGCGAACGACGCGTGCAATTGCTGGAGCGGCAGGTGGTCTCGCTGAACGATCTCGCCGATCGCCGCAGCGCGCTGGTCCAGCAGCTGGAGCACGCGGCGCTGGTCCTGCAGACGATGCGCCTGGACCTGCTGCGCCTGCGCTCGTCCGGGATCGGAGCGGCGTCCGAGTTGCACTCGGTGACGCAGGAAGCCCGTGCGCTCAGCCGCGATATCGAGCGCGTCGTGGGGGCAGCTGCCGAGGTGCGGGACCTGCGCTGACGGCGCCTCCTGTCGGGGTCAGAGGTCGTCGAGGCGCGACTGGAGATCCTCGACCATCCCCGGATGGCCGTAGCGGTCGGCCGCCGCGATCCCGCGCCGCAGCGCATCCCGGGCGTCGTCGAGCCGACCGAGCTGGATCAACGCGTCGGCGTAGCGCCCCCAGCCGTTCCCTTCGTCGTCGTACTGCCTGAGGTATTCCGCGTAGTGCGCGGCGGCATCGTCGAACTGCCCCGCCTTGCTCAGCTCATTCGCGAGTCCGAACCGGGCGATGGCGTTGGTGGGCGACTTGTCGAGCAACGCGCGGAGGGCGCTGAGCCGGTCGGTCATGCGCTGAGCCACTGGGTGAGAGGGGGCGCGAGATGCAGCGGGAACTCGTGCGGCAGCGCGTGACTGCCGTGCGGCAGCCGCACGCAGGGCGCGGCGATGCGCTTCGCGAGGCCGAGCACGAGCGCCGCGACGACGAGGCTCCAGCCGATGTCCAGGTACAGCCCCTGGTCCTCCAGCGCGGGCAGCTTCATTGCGCTGCCTCGATGCGGTAGATGCGGTGGGCGATGCG
>ERZ1066135.1044-NODE-1044-length-11585-cov-6.105117_pt1 | contig 11585 bp, 12 predicted proteins | sample MGYA00382782_ERZ1066135 | MGnify/ENA primary metagenome ERZ1066135 (study PRJEB33369, sample SAMEA5778365) | biofilm metagenome | biome: Industrial cooling water; feature: Water cooling tower basin; material: Biofilm | place: United Arab Emirates | collected...
CGCCTCGCGGACGCCGAACCCGGTAGAACTACCGGATCCGGAGCACGTCAAGCCGCGCTGCTCACCGTGAGCAGGTTCGCCAAACCTGGCGATCAGCAGGATTTAGATTGGTCGGGGCGAGAGGATTTGAACCTCCGACCTCTTCCACCCCAAGGAAGCGCGCTAGCCAGGCTGCGCCACGCCCCGACCCGATGGACCTTGCCCGAGGGGCAAGGGGGGAAAAGTGTACGGCGCGGGCTCGCTCGGCGCCATCGCCCGCCCGCGAGCCCGTGAAGGCGAGTTGGAGCCCCGCGCGGCGCGGCCCACAATGCGCGCCCGATGCCGCGCCCCCTTCGACGCCTGTACGCCGCCCCCGCCGCGGCGCGCCGTCGCCACCGCACGTGGATGGTGGCGATGACGCTCGCCACCTTCGGCGCGGCCGTGTGGGGTGCGGCGCTGGTTTGGCGCTACGTCGAACCGGAGAGCGCGCCGGGACTGGGCGCCGTGTGGATGCTCGCAAGCGCCTTCACCGCGCCCGGCTTCCTGCTCGCGTTCCTGACGCTGCGCGCCAAGACCGCTTGGCTGCTGCTCGCGGCAATTCCGCTCGCCGCCAACGGAATGATGCTCGTGCTGCCCTACCTCGCGCTCAAGCTGCGCTGAGGCGCGCGCCTCACTTCACGAGCGGTTCGGCGGCGAGGATCATCCAAGTGCCGGTGACCGCCGCGGCGACGGTCAGCGCAACCGTGGTGAGCGCCAGCACCAGGTGCAGCTTCTTGCGCGCGCGGTTGCGCAAGGTCGCGATCCCGCTCGCGATCGGCGCGAGGTACGAGAGCGTGGCGATCTTCGCCAGCGCCAGGTGCACGTCCTTGATCGCGCCGGCTGCGTCGAGGTTGTACTGCTGGCCCAGTTGCTCGGCGTAGTAGATCGCGACGCCCAGCGAAACCACCGTGCAGGCCACCAGCACCAAGTGCGGCTTGAGCCGCGCGGTGAGCCCGGTGACGACGGTCGCGACGAGCAGCGCGACGGTGACGAGCAAGAAGACGACGAAGCCTTGGAGCGGTTCCATGCAGTGCTTAAGCCAGCCCCTTCATTTCGGGAGTGGGCTCGCGCCGCATGAGATCGCCCACGGCGTCGCGTGCGTGCTTGCCTTCGAAGAGCACCGCGTGCACCTCGGCCGCGATCGGCATCGAAACGTTGGCGAGTTCGGACTCGGGCCCGAACAGCGCCTTGGTGGTCCACACGCCCTCGGCGACCGTGCGCGTGCGCGCCAGGATCGACTCGAGGGTTTCGCCGCGCCCGATCGCTTCGCCGAGCGCGCGGTTGCGCGAGTGGCGCGAACAACAGGTGGTGACGAGATCGCCGATGCCGGCGAGCCCGAAGAAGGTCTCCAGGCGCGCGCCGCGCGCCACGCCGGCGCGCGCGATCTCGACCATGCCGCGCGTCACGAGCGCCGCTTTCGCGTTGTCGCCCAAGTTGAGCCCGTCGCTGATGCCGGCCGCGACGGCGATCACGTTCTTGAGCGCGCCGCCGAGTTCCACGCCGATCGGATCGGTGCTGGTGTAGACGCGGAACGACTCGCCGCTGAAGGCGTCCTGCACGTCGGCGGCGAAGTCAGCGTCGTGCGACGCCGCGACCACCGTCGCCGGCTTGAGCTGCGCGACCTCTTCGGCGTGGCTGGGCCCGGACAGCACGCACATGCGCCGCGCGCCGAACACGTCGAACAAAATCTCCGTCGGACGCTTGAGCGTCTCGATCTCGAGCCCTTTGCTCGCCGAAACGATCGGCGTTTCGCCGTCGAGCACGTCCTCGAAGCGCGCGGCCACGCCGCGCAGGTACTGCGTCGGCGTCGCGCTCACGAGCAGGTCCGCGTTCTCGCAGGCCATCGAAGGATCCGCGCACAGGCGCAGCCGCTCGGGCAACTTCACTCCGGGCAGGTAGCGCAGGTTCTCGCGCTTGCGCTGCAATTCTTCGACGTATTCAGGCGAATTGCCCCACAGCGTCACTTCAAGGCCGCGCCGCAAGAGCAGCAGCGCCAGCGCCGTGCCCCAGCCGCCGTCTCCCATGACGACCGCACGGCGGAACGCGCCCGAGTGCCGCGGCTCAGCCACGCTTCTCACCGGCCGCGCGCGGCTTGGAGAACACCTTGGGTTCGTCGCCCTTGAGCATGCGGCGCATGTTCGAGCGATGGCGCACCAGGATCAAGAGCGCGAGCAACGCCGCGCCCACCGTGGGGGCTGCGCCCTGCTCTCCGGTGCGCCACCAGGCGGCGATCGGAAAGGCGAGCCCCATCGCGATCGAAGCAAGCCCCACCCAGCGCGAGAGGGCCAGCGTCACGAGCCACACGGCCCCGCCGATCACCCAGATCAGCGGGTCGACCGCGACCAGCGCGCCGCAGCCGGTCGCCACACCCTTGCCGCCGCGGAAGCCCAGCCACACGGGAAAGCAGTGGCCGAGCACGCTGGCGGCGCCGCAGGCGGCGGCGAGCGGCGTCAGCGGCCCTTCGCCGACCAACATTCCGGCGCACAACGCGACCGCGGCCCACCCCTTGAGGAAGTCGAGCGCGAACACAGCCAGCCCGAGCGGTTTGCCGGCGGCGCGCATCGCGTTCGTCGCGCCGATGTTGCCGCTGCCGACGGTGCGCAGGTCGATGCCCTTGACCAGGCGCACGAGCACCAAGCCCCACGGGACCGAGCCGACGAGGTAGGCGAGTGCCAGGGCGAGCGAAACGCCGACGGAGTCAGCCTGGAGCGGCATGCGGGGCGCAGAGAGTAGCAACGTACACTCGCGCGGGAATGGCGAGGCGCGAACGCGAGCGGGCGACGATCGGAGTCGACACGGGCGGCACCTTCACCGACCTGGTCGAGCTCGACGGCGGCGCGCTGCGCTGCGAGAAAGTGCCCAGCACGCCGCGCGCGCCCGAACGAGCGCTGCTGGCCGGACTCGAGCGCCTGGGCCGCGCGAGCGCCACCGCGCGCGCGGGCGTGCACGTGGTGCACGGCTCGACCGTGGCGCTCAACGCGCTGCTCACCGGCGCGGTCGCGCGCACGGCGCTCGTCACCAACGCGGGCTTCGCGGACCTGATCGAGATCGGGCGCCAGGACCGGCCCGAGCTCTACGCGCTGCACCCCGAGAAAACGCCGCCGCTCGTGCCGCGCGAGCTGCGCTTCGAGATCGAGCAGCGCAGCTGGCCCGACCCGCGGGATCCGCGGCGTTGCCTCGAGGTCCAGCGGCCCAGCGCCGAACAGCTCGCGCGCCTTGTGCGCCGCGTGCGCGCCGCGCGGCCGGAGGCGGTCGCGGTGTTGCTGCTGCACTCCTACGCCGACCCGCGCGCCGAGGAGCGCGTCGCACGCGCGCTCGCGGGGCTCGGCCTTCCTGTGACCACGTCGGCGGGCCTGGTGCGCGAGCACCGCGAGTACGAGCGTTTCTCGACCGCGGTCGTCAACGCAGCGCTCACCCCGGTCGTGAGCGGGTACCTCGAGCGTTTGCGCGGCGCCCTAGGCGACACGGCGCTCAGCCTGATGCGCTCCAGCGGCGGTCGCATCGGCGCCGAGCGCGCGGCGCGCGAACCGGTGCGCATCCTGCTCTCGGGGCCGGCCGGCGGCGTGCTTGGCGCAGCGCGCGCGGCGCGCGAAGCGGGCTTCGCCTCGATGGTCGGCCTCGACATCGGCGGCACGAGCGCGGACGTGTCGTTCCAGCGCACGCGCGGCGCGCTCGCCGAGCCGGTGCGCACCAGCACCGTCGCTGGCCACCCCATCGGCGTTCCAGCGCTCGACCTGCACACCATCGGCTGCGGCGGCGGCTCGCTGCTCCAGCGCGAGCGCGGCGGCGTGCTGCGCGTCGGCCCGCAGAGCGCGGGCGCGGACCCCGGCCCGGTGTGCTACGGGCGCGGCGAACAGCTCACGCTGACCGACGCGCACGTACTGCTCGGCCGCGTCGCACCCGGCGAGTTCCTCGGCGGCCGTCTGCCGCTCGACCTCGACGCGGTCGAACGCGCCTTCGAGCGCCTCGCCAAGGGTCTGGGAGTGAAGCCGCGCGAAGCAGCGCTCGCCGCCGTGCAGATCGCCAACGCCGCCATGCGCCGCGCGCTGGGCGTGATGACGCTGCAGCGCGGCGAGGATCCGCGCAGCACGCCGCTGGTCGCGTTCGGAGGCGCCGGCGGACTGCACGCCGCCGACCTCGCCGCGCAACTCGAATCACCCTGTGCGATCGTGCCCTTCGCGCCGGGAGTGCTCTCGGCGCTCGGCATGGCGAGCGCGCACGCCGTCGCCGAACGCTCGCAGAGCGTGCTGCAGCCCCTGGCGAACGTGAGCGCGCGCGAACTCGCCGCGCTGCGCACGAATCTGGAGCGCTCGGCGTGCGCCGAGTTGCTCGACGACGGCGTCTCGAAGGCGGACATCGAGCTCGAGAACTTCCTCGAGCTGCGCTACGAGGGCCAGTCGTTCGAGTTGCGCCTGGCCGCTGCGCGCACGCAAGCCGCGACCGCGCGCGCCTTCCACCGCCGCCACGCGCAGCTCTACGGCTACGCGCTCCCGCAGGCGCAGATCGAACTCGTCAACCTCGCGGTGCGCGCCGTCGCGCGCCGCGCGGCGCCGCGCGCGAAACCGAGCTCGACACCCGGCGCAGCGCCCGAACTCGCGCCGCGCCGGGTGTGGTTCTCGAGCGCGAGTGGCTCACCACGCTCCGTGCTCGCGCGCGTGCTCCGGCGCGAAGCGCTGGCGAGCGACGCGCGCATCGACGGCCCGGCCGTGATCGAAGAGTTCTCGGGCGTCACCTGCGTGCCGCCGGGTTGGAGCGCGCGCGTCGTGCGCGGCGGCCATCTCGTGCTGCGCCGCGACTGACGCGTTGTCTCCGCCGAATTCGCGCGCTCAGGAAACCAGGCCGCTCGAGCGCGCCACTTCCTTCGACTTCTCCAGCGTGACCTTGATCAACCGCGCGACCTCGTCGAGCGTCTTCTGCGGATGGCTCGTGTTGAGGTTGTTGATCGTCTCGTCGATCCCCTTCCACAGCTGGATCTGGTCCTGCGGGTTGTAGCCCTTGACGTTCGCGGCGACCGCGAGTTGCCCGCGCACCGCGCCGGAGCGGAAGGTCTGCAGCGTGCTCAGGCTCACGCCCTGCTGGATGCGCCCAGCCTCGCGCCAGAGCAGTTCGAGCCGGCCCTTGTAGGCCTCGCGCTGGCCCGCCATGGCCGACATCTCCTCGACCACGCGGTTGGCGACGAGCAAGTACTTGGTGGTGAACTCGCTCTTGAAGTCGTTGTACGAGCGCTTGGTGACCTTCTTGGCGTCCAGGCGCTTCAGGTAGTCGGCGAGCTTGTTCTCGAGCGTCTTGGCGAGCTCGGCGTTGCGCTTGAAGTCGCGCTACATGCCTTTGCTCCAGCGCTCGAGCTCGTCGCCGAGGTTGATGCCGCTGACCGCTCCCCTGGGGATGCCGAAGCTCTCCTTGAAGCGTTGCCACTCGGCGTGCGTGGGAATGCTGAGGCTCATCGCGCGTGCTTCCTGCGGCCCGAGCGGCCGCGTCGGGGGCATGGTTCTTGTCAGTCCAGCTTGAAGGTGACCTGGTGCAGCACGCTCGTGGCGAGCGGGAGGTCGCCGCGGCGCGCCGGTTCGAAGCGCCAAGCGCGCGCGCCTTCCGCGGCCGCGCGATCCAAACGCGTCGAACCGCTCGAGCGCACGACCTCGACGTCGCGCACCGCGCCGAACTCATCGAGTTTCAGCCGCAGCAACGTCGCGCCCTGCTCGCGCAGGCGGAGCGACGCCGCCGGGTACGTCGGGTCAGGTGCGTGAACCAGCACGGCGTGCGTCAGTCCGAGCGCGTCGTCCGCGGGAGCAGGCGCCGCGGGCTCGACGGCGACCACCGGTTGGGTAGGCTCGACCAGCGGCGGCGCTTCGCCGCCTCCGGCGCCGGCGAGCGCCCCCGACGGAGCACCCGTGGTGCGCGCGCCCGGAGAGAGCGGCGTGCTCATCCAACGGGCGATCGCGCGCGTGGGCTCGCGCACCTCGTCGAGCTGAGGATCGAAACGCGACTCGTCGGCGGGCGCCGCCTGGAAGGGCACCTCGAGCGCCTGGGGCTCGTCGGGCTCGACCCACTCGAGCTCCGGCGGTTGCTCCGCCGGCTGCGGAACGTCCGTCGGCGCCTCGTGCGGCGCGACGACAGCGATCGCCACCGAACGTGGCGCCGACGCGCCCCGCGTGGAAGCCCAGGTGACCCACACCAGCCCGCCCGCGGCGAGCAGGTGCGCGACGAGCGAAACCGAAGTCGCCGCCACGCCAAATCCGCGCCGCCGGCGCTGCAGACGCAACGCGAGCAGCGGCGGCAGCGGGCGCTCGGGGCGGAACGGCATGTTGGTCACTCTACACGGGGGCCCGCGCGGCGCGAGTTCAGCGGCGGTTGCTCAAGCCCACCACCACCGCGAAGCCCGGCGCGTCGAAGCCCGAGCCGTGGATGCGGTAGTCCGTGTCGGTGAGGTTGTGGAGGCCGAGGTTCCAGCTCAGGCCGCCCTCCGGCGGTCCGATCGGGCCGCCGAGGTCCAGGTCGAGCCGGGCCCACCCGTCGGTACCGCTCGGGTCGATGCGCGGGTCGACGAGGTCGAAGGGCGAGAGTTGGTCCTGCTCGGTCGCCCACCACAGCGAGAGCTCGACCCAACCGAGTTCGACGCGCGAGGCCGGGCTAGGCGCCGCGCCCGGAGCAACACCCGGCTCGTAGCGCAGCCACAGGTTGCCGTGCAGCGGCGGAACACGCGTCGCCGGCACGTCGTTCACGGCCTGGCCGTTGAGCGGATTGAGCGTCTCGTCGAACTCGCCGTCCGTCCATTCGAGGTACGCGCCGGTCAGGAACGGCGAGTCGCTCTCGCCGAGCCGGACCTGCCCGCGGGCCTCGATGCCGAAGTACTCGGCGTCACCCACGTTGACGCGTTGGTAGATCTCGTCGCCCGAGCCGGGCACGCCGTTGGGGTCGGACTGCAGCACGCGGCTGATCGTGTCCGCGATCACGTTGTGGTACACGCCCAGCGACGCCTGCCAGCCGTCGCGCCGCACCTCCAGCGCCAGTTCCTGGTAGAGCGACTCCTCGGGATCGAGGTCGGGGTTGGGCAACTCCGTGCCGCCGGCGAAGGTCGCCGTGCGGGCGACGTCGGCGAGGTTGGGCGCGCGGAAGGCCTGGGCCAACGTGCCGACCAGTCGCACGCCCGATCCGAAGTCGTGGCCGACCGCGAGGCTGCCCGTGAGTGCGTCGAAATCGCCCTCGGTCTCGGCGCTGGTGGCGAAGTCGCGGAACTGGAAGTCGAAGAACGAGTAGCGCAGACCGGCCGTGATCGAGGTGTCCTCGGTGGCGAAGATCTCATCCTGCACGAACAGGCCGCTCGAGAGGAACTTGCTCCCGGGCGCGAAGGAACCGGCAGCGGCGGTGGAGACGTTGGTGTTGATGTTGACGTTGCGCCGCAGCGATTCGACGTCGTCGTAGTCGACGTCGAAGCCCCAGGTCAGCAACTGCGACTCGCCGAGCGCCTTGCGCCAGTCGACGCCCAGTCCGAGCGTCAGCGTCTCGTCCGACTCGAGTCGGCGCGTGCTCGAGTTGAACGAGCGCAGCGTGCGCTGCTCGAGGTACCTGCGCACCGAAACACGCGCCTGCATCTGGTCCGAGAAGCCGCTGGAGCGGTCGGTGTAGGTGAGTTGGTAGCGCTCGCGGTCCTGCACGTTGAAGGTGTGCTCGGAGTCCGCCGGGTTGGTCTGGCCGAAGCCCACGTTGAGCCGGTCCGTGCGCGGCACGTCGAAATCGCGCGTGCGGCTGGCGGTGAAGCGCAGGTTGCGCGCCGCGCCGAGCGCCTGGTCCCACGAGCCGAACCACGCCTGACCGTGGTAACCGGAGTTGGCGACCGTTCCGCTGGCGGCCTCGAGATCGTCCCAGTCCTGGAGCATCCCGATCGCGACCCAGCCGAAGTTCTCCGCCGCGCCGTTTTGCTCCAGCGCGCCGCGCCAGCCGTCGTTGGCGCTGTTGTAGCCCACCGCCGAAGCGCCGCCGAGCAGCACGGCGGGCTCGCCTTCCGCGCGCGCACCGAGCGGCGCGCGGTTGCGCGTCCAGATCAGGATCGCACCGCCGAGCGCATCGGAGCCGTAGAGCACGGACGAAGGCCCGCGGATCACTTCGATGCGTTCGATCGTGGACGGGTCGACGCCGTTGAGCGACTGGTTGGGCCCGCCGCGCGTCGTCGAGTCGTTGAGGCGCACGCCGTCGATCACGATCAGCACTTGGTTGCCGACCACGCCGCGCAGGATCGGCGCGCCGCCGCCGAGGTTGGTCTCCTGCACGAACAGGCCGGTGGTCTTGGCCAGCGCGCGCGGCAGCGAGCGCTCGCCGGTTTCCGCCAGTTCCTTCGCGGTGATCACCTGCACCGAGGCGGCGGTGGCGGTCGCCGGCTGCGTCGAGCGCGGCGCGAGGACCACGGTCTGGCCGACTTCGGCCTCTCCTTCGGGCGCCGCGGCCGGCGGGCGCACGGGTTCTTGGGTCGCTTGGAGCGTGAGAGCGAGGGGGACGAGGAGCAGGCTCATGCTGGCGGGGGGCGGGACGCTGAACGGGGGGCTGGGAGCGAGCGCGAGAACCGAGGGGACGCTGGGACGCGCCGCCGCGGACGGGAGGGAGCACGGACAACGCGCGCGATGGGGAAAAAGTTCACGCCCACGAGCCCGCGTCCAGTTGCATCACGCAGCGACGCCACTCCAAGCGCAGCGGCGGGCCAAGTGTGACGCGTCGCGTGCAACCCAAACCAAGTGGGTTGATTCGAAACCTCGCCGCATATCTCAGGCGCCTCGCCGCCCCCCGCAGCGTTGCTCCGGTTCGGCGAGCTATTTCAGCTCGCCTGGAATCCTCGCGCCTTGCGGGGAGCGCCGAACCACCTCACATCTGCGGTGGACTTTCGAATCAACCCAGTAGCGCAACCAGGGACCGCTCGCGCTCCGGGTCGGGCCGAGGCGCGGGGCGCACACCAACTCGGCGTGACACCTCAGCGGCGCGCAGCGCAGTGCTCAACGCACTCGGCCGGTCGGAACACAACGCGGCGCCGAGCCCACACACCGTGCTCGCAGGCCGAACGAGCCACAGCGTCCAACGGGCGTCGAACGAAGCGGGGCGCCAGAGCCTGGCCGCGCGACCCGGGTTCACGCGCCTGGGTTCACGCATCTGGAGCGCGCGATCGGAGCAGGCAGCCGGATCACGTCTCGCGCTTCTCATCTCGCTCATCAAGTCCGCGAGTTGCGCCGCGGCTGCCCCAAGGGCTCAGGCCGGCTTCTGGGTCCGCTTCCGGGCCCGCTTCACGGCCAGCGCGCACCGCCTGGCTCGTGGACCGCGCTCCCTGCCGCGTACCGGCAGGGTTCGGGCAAAAAAATGGAGCGGGCGAAGGGATTTGAACCCTCGACATCCACCTTGGCAACGAGCCGGCCGCCGGTCACGGAAGTCCTTAATTTCCAGGATCTTAGCGCACCGCGCTGGCGTTGCAAGCTGTCGTGCTTAGCGGCAACGCGACGCTGCCGGCAGCGGTACGGCCCGGCGCACCAGCCGGCGACAGTGGGGACGCACGACTGTTCAGGGAGTCGCGACACCTCGCGTTCGGCTGGATCCGAACGTGGTCGGGGCGAAACGACTCGAGCCTTCGCCGTCTTCAACCCCCAGGATGCCGACCGGCGCGACGTGTGTCCCGGATGACCCTGAGGTCTGCTCCAGCGTCGCAAGCTCGGGCACTGAGGTTCGCTCGGAGGCCCCCACGCGCGGTTTCCAGAGTCCATCTCGGTATGTGTCGGATACCCCCCCGAGCGGTGCGCGCCGTGACTCGCCGGCACCACGCGCTGTGACCCCAGCGGACCGCTATGGGCAGATCGGCGATCCGCGGCCGTATCATCGCCTAGCCCGGTGCGTCGCCGTATCCTGGCCGCGTCCCACATGGCTGTAGACTACGACGACGCTCGCGAACAAGATCGCCAGCACCTGCTCGCCGCCCGGCTTCAGGCACAGGCGAGTTGGGATAAGACCGTGCTGTGGCTGTCTGCCGGTGCCGTCGCCGTGTCGATTACATTCGTCAACAATTGCGCGGGGGCGCAGCTGCGCCTGAAGTTCCTGCTCGGTATCGCGTGGTTCCTGTTCGCGGCGTCGCTGATCCTGGTCCTCTTCTCCTTCGCCTCGGCACGCAAGGCATACGATCGTGCGATCCGTCAACATGACGCACTGGAGGTCGGCACTCCCGGCGGGATTTGGAGCTACGGCACCGACGCACTGAACGTTCTAGGCAGCCTCACATGCGTCTTCGGGATCGGTTTGGTACTGTTATTTGCGTTCCTGAATCTCGGAGCTCTTGATGGACGCTGACTCGCAACATCCGCATACCTCAAATCCTGCGCCTCGGCCCTCTGATGCGCCCGTGCCCGATGACAGCGTCCGTGCATGCCCGCCAGCCCCGGCGCGTCCGCCGCGCCCGCCGCCGCCGCCACCGGGGAACTCACCGAAGTAGCGCAGACGCGTCGTGCGCAGACCCCGACTCCATGTTGGCGCGGCGCTGTGCACACGGTCGCTCGCTGGAGGCGCATCATGCACTCGTATTCACTCGACACCGATGCACGCAAGTGGGTGTACGTTGCGCTGGGCGTGGCGGCGTTCGCGCTGCCAGCCGGCGTAAGTCAGGTTTCCACCTGGTTTCAGTCGGTGGTCGTCAGTCTGCCGCTCCTGAACTGGCCACTGAGCTTCGGTGCGACTTTCGGTGTCATGTTCTTTGCCTTTGACCGCTACTTGTGGCGCAGCCGGCTGCTTTCTCGGCTGCACAGCATTCCGGTGCTCTATGGAACGTGGAAAGTCGATGGGATCAGCTCGTTCCGATCCGACCCGGAAACCGGTGCACCCACGCACGAATTCAAGATGATCGTGGTGATTCGCCAGACGTTCACGCGGATTGAAGTGTTCACCGAGACTCCGGACTCAACATCCAAGAGCACAGTAGCGGGCATCTCCCTGAACCACGCTCGTCCGATCTTTCGGTATGCGTTTGAGAACACGCCGAAGAACAAAGCCAATTCGGAACTTCAACGACATCCCGGACTAATCGAGCTGCGCGTCAACTCGCAAAACGAACTCCAGGGCGACTACTTTAGCGGCAAGCACCGCCTCCGGTATGGAGAACTGACTTTCACTCGATCTACATGACTACGATCGCGGCCAGATATAAGCGCCTGCTCGAGAGGCGGGCACCTCCGGACGACCGACTCACCAAACGGTTCGCCGAGTCCTTTGAGAACGAACCGGGAGATAGCACCAGGTATCTTCTCGGCGCGATGCGTGCGGTTGACTCGAAGTACACCAGCCGCCTAGAAGAGCAAGGCACGCGGGTTCAAGACCAACTCCGCAGCCGCTCAACGACCGAGTATCCCGGCATCGAGTTCGAGCGCCAGGGCTCGGTGTCGAATCACACCCATATCAAGTTCTACAGCGACGTCGACGTCTTGGTGCTCATCGACAAATATCTGGCGCTCGAACCACCACAAGTGCCTTTGCACCCTTACCGGGGCGTGCCAGAGGATGATCTCCTAGCTCTACGCAGACACTGCTTCGCCAGCCTACGCGCTGCATTTCCG
>ERZ1066135.1049-NODE-1049-length-11561-cov-7.830089_pt1 | contig 11561 bp, 9 predicted proteins | sample MGYA00382782_ERZ1066135 | MGnify/ENA primary metagenome ERZ1066135 (study PRJEB33369, sample SAMEA5778365) | biofilm metagenome | biome: Industrial cooling water; feature: Water cooling tower basin; material: Biofilm | place: United Arab Emirates | collected...
CTCATCTCGTGGTGGCTACCCACCACCGGACCGACATCCGCCATCGCGAACTTCAACATCTCGAAGCAGTGAACTCGCGGTCCGCATGACCCGGCCGCGACCACGACCAGCGCGGCCGCGGGCCAGCATTGCGCGTGGTCACCATCGCCACTCCTTCGTCACCTGGTAAACTTCACACACACCGACACCGCGCCGCCCACGCTTGCCCACGTCCCCGCGCATGCCCGACTCCTTCCTGCTCTCCCGTGTGCGACTCGTGCGACGTCTGGCGCTCTGGGGGCCGTGGGCGGTGCTCGCGTTCAGCGCGATCACGCAGCAGGCACCACAGCCCATGACCGACGCGACACGCACCGTGCTGTCGGTCGCCCTGTTGATCGCGGGCGCCGTGGCCCTCGTGGCGTGGATCGCAGTCCGGGGCCGAGCACGCTGGTGGCCGTGGGGCGCCGCGCTGGCGACCACCTTCGCGTTCTGGGCGGCCGTGCTCGGGGCGATGCACGTCGGCCGCGGCGCGCGGCTCGAATGGTTCGTCCTGCCCTACCTCTGGGTGCTGGCCGTCACGGGCGTGTTGTTCCGTGACGGCCCCACGTCGGTCGACGACGGCGCGGACCGATCCTAGCGTGCGCGCGGTGCGTCACGCAGCGCCGCGAGTTCGCGCTGCGCTGAGGTCTTGAGCGCGGCCGCCGAGCCGTCGGCGGTGCGCCACCGCACGAGGAAGGACTCATACGCCGCGATGGCCTTCTGCGTCTCGCCCACCTGCGCCCACAGCCGCGCTTGATCCACCAGCGAGCGCACCCAGAGCACATAGCCCGGCTCGGCGAGGGACTGCACCGTGAACCGACGCGGGTCGGCCACCTCGTACATCTGCGCGGCCTGACGCGTGAGGCCCAGTCGCGCCAGCACCTCGGCGCGTGCCACGGTGCGCATGCCGCCATAGGCGAACCGCGATCCCGACTTCGCGATGGAGTCGGGGACCGGGAAGGTACTGACGATCTGCCGCGCCACCGTCGAGTCGCCGCGATCGAGTGCCGCGAGCGCGTCGAACTCGGTGTACGACAGCGCGGGCTGGCCCACCCAGCGCTCCAGCGCCGAGCGGAACACCGTGTCGCGCGTGAGATACGCCGCGAGGTAGATATTGCTCAGCGAGCCGTAGCGCGCCTGGCCCGCCATCGCGGGATTCATGCCGTCGATCGCGGTGATCGCGCCGCGCATACCAGCAAGCGCACCAGGCGTGACCGGCGCGCCCATCGCCAGCTTGAGCACCTCGGCGTTCCACGCGACCAAGCGCTGCATCTCGGGCAGGGCGCGCTCGTTCTCGGTCGCGAAGGACTTCGACACGCGGTCGAGGGTGGCGAAGTTGCCGGTCGTTGCGGCGGCGGCGAGCATGGAGCCGACCCCTTGGAAGCGCGCGAACATCGGCACGCGCGCCATCACGGCGGGCGTGAGGCTGTCGAGGGTCTCCTTCAGGAACGTCGCCACACCGGTGTCGGCGGTCGCCAGCAGATGCTTGGCGAGTTCGAATCGCACCGTCGCACGCTGTTCCGGCGAGCTCGGCCGCGCGCGCCGCAGCACGGCGGCTGCGCTGTCGGGCTGGTTGGCCTGCGCGTAGCTCTGCGCGGCGCCGGGGTCAGCCCGCACCCACGCGCGCGAGATCTCCAGGCCGCGGGCTGCCGCCGACTCGGTCATGCGCATCAGCACGTCGGCGCCGCCGAGCGCCGCGACATCTTGCTGCGACGTGATCAACACCGTCGTGTCGGCATTGATCAGCAACCCTTGGTTGGGCTGCGTGGCCTGGTTGTAGAGCTGGACCAGGTGCGAGTAGGCCAAATGGAAACTCGAGTCGACCGCGAGCGTCCGATGGAATCCGGTGAGCGCATTGTTGTTGCGCTCCCGCAGCACGGCGAGGTCGGTGTTCGAGCGCCCGTGGAAGTTGGCGTCGGCCCAGCCATACCAGGCCTCGGCGACCAGCGAGTCCCGGGCGATGAGCGCCGCATACGTCGCCACCGCCTTCTCGAAGTTCGCCATGCCCTCGGGCGTCGGCACACCCAGGCCGCCGCCAAGTCCGGTCGCGAGATAGTAGTGCCCCTCGACCAGTGCACGCTCGCGTGGGGGGAGCCGATCCGCGAGCTCGAAGGCCTTCGTCGCCGAGCCGATATAGTCCGGCCCTGTCGCCTCGGCCCAGCCGATCGCCAGCGCCCGCTTGTGATACGCGAGCGCGAAGGAGGAATCCTCGGTGATCGCGACGCGGAACGCGGAGTCGGCTTCAGTCAAGCGCCAGCTCTGCAGCAGACGCACGCCTTCGAGATACGCCCGGTACGCCGTGAGATTCGACGTCGTGGCCTGCATCAACTCGACCATCGACGCCGGGCCGCCGGCGACGTTCAGCAGCCGGCGCGCGAGCCGGTCGAACACGGGACGTGGATCGTCCTTCAGCGCGCCGGCCTCCTCGGCCTGCTCCAGCACCTCGCCGCGCCGGGCGTCGTAGAGCTTCGCGATCACGCGCAGTGAGTCGCCGACGGTCTGGATCTGCCCCGTGAGCACACGTCCCGCACGGGCGCGCCGCGCGAGGGCCCGCGCATCCTCGATCGACAGCAGCTGCTTGTCGCTGAGGTCCTCGGCGTCGAGCAGCGCCAGCGTGCGCTCGTAGTCCACGACGCGCAGGTCGGACCACTGCCCGAGCGTGAGCGTGAGCATGTTCACGGCGCCCACGCGCAGCCAAGTGACCGACGGGTCGCCGCTCTGGATCTCGAAGGGCGCGACGACATACGAGCTGCCGGCCTCGGCGTCGGCGGACGCATCGCCACCGCGATCGCGGCCCGTAGAGAGGAACACCGCCAGCAACGCGGTGGCGATGATGACCAGGGCTCCGCCCATCTTGGCGCGCGGCGATCCCGCGACCTTCACGGAGAGGCCGGAGGGCGGCGTGGGCGCTGTCGCCCCGCCGCTGAGCGCCTCGGCGAAAGCCTCGCCCGTCTGCCAGCGCTGCGCGGGATCCTTGGCCAGCCCGCGCTCGATCGTGCGGATGATCGTCGGCGAGAGGTCGGTCGCCACCGTCTCGAGCGGCGTCGGCGTCTCGGTGAGATGCTTCATCATCATGGCCGCGGCCGTCTGCGCCTGCACGGCGGGCGCGCCGCTGAAGCATTCGTAGGCCACCAGCGCGAGCGCATAGAGGTCGGAGCGGCCGTCGAGCTCGTGATCGCCCGAGGCCTGTTCGGGCGACATATAGCGCGGCGAGCCGAGGATCATGCCGGTGCCGGTCATGTTGCCGCCGGCCTCGAGCGCGCGCGCGACCCCGAAGTCGGTGAGCATAGCGCGGCCCGTGTGGCTGTCGAGCAGGATGTTCTCGGGCTTCACGTCGCGGTGGATCAAGCCCTGCGCATGCGCATGATGCAGGGCCAGCGCGATCTCGCGGATGATGCGCACACCGTCCTCGCGCGGGAGTCGCTGCTCGCGCACCAGCCGCTCCCGCAGCGATTCGCCGGGCACATACTCCATCACGAAGTACAGCAATCCGTCGGACTCGCCCGCCGCGAACACCGACACGATGCCCGGGTGCCGCAGCTTGGCGACGGTGCGCGCCTCGAGCAGGAAGCGCTCCCGCAGGGTGGCGTTCGAGGCCACTTCGCTGTTGATGACCTTCACCGCGACCTCGCGGTCGAGCGTGCGGTCGCGGGCGAGGTACACGGAGCCCATTCCGCCCTGGCCGAGCCGGCGGAGCACATCGTATTGGGCCCCGAGGGCGGCGCGGAGCGCGTCGAGCGCGGCGTCAGGCTGAGCGTCGGTCATGGAGGGAAGTTACGTGTGCGGCGGATGCGGTGCGCCCCCCGCGGCGATGATCCCATCGATCCGGTCGAGCGTGCGCGTAATGAGTCCAGGGATCCGGTCGGCGTCCGGCAAGGCGCCGCGGATCGCGTAGACGAAGTCGGTATCGCCTCTGAGGTCCTGGAGGGTGGCTGTGATCCACCGCCGAAGCTCGATTGACTCACCGCCCAGTTCCTGCGCGAGTTCCCGCCGGCCAGCGATCAGCGCGATGACGTCCTCCATGTCATGGCTACCCAGCAGGTCAGCGGCCGATCGATCGAGATGTGCGGCCAGCTTCGTCGCGAGGAACACCGGCGCGGTGGGGTGGAGCAGCCTCGTGTCGTCCGCGAGCGGGAATTCGGTCGTCCGTGTGATCGCGAGTGGGTACCAGCGGTTGCTGAAGCCGAGGACCACTGGGGATACCGGCATCAGGTCGAGGATGCGTCCTGCCGGGCTCAACCAGCGGCAGATCGGAGCGTCAGGTCGCTGGTCCGGTCGAAAGCCTCGGCGGGTGAGTTGCTGCTCGAGTGCGTGGAATCGGCTTCGTGAGTCCACATCGACGATGGCGGCGACGTCGATCGTGGGTCGGAGTCGCACGGCGGCCGGGTCGGTGATGAGCAGCGGCGTGATCTGTCCACCGACGAAGACCAGGCCATCAGCGATGACGTCGAGCTCTGCGATCATCCCGGCAAGCAAGTTCCAGGGTGATTCTTGTCTCATGGCTCGCTGACCGCGCTCTCCAAGAGCGTCGACAATCGGCTGGCCGCGATGCTGCGCTCTCGCGCACGCCCAACGCGTACGGCGTCAACGAGGGCGAGCCGGTGGTACAACGGGGGGTTGTCGATCGCGAGCCTTGGCGCCGCGGGAATCATCGGCTCCAGCGCCGCTCCTCGCATCTCGCCGTCGGCGTATGGCCACACGATCGGGTCGCTCTCGGCCACATAGCCCTGCAGCAGCGGAGCGGAATGCGCGGTCGGGATGCCACGTGATTCCGCTCCCAGCGTCCCGGGAAAGACGTATGGGACCGTGACCACGAGGAACTCCGTGCTGGCGGCCCGGTTGGGGACGGCGTGCGGATCCGCCGAAAGCAGTCTCGCGGTGACGAGCCGCCGTGCCGACTTGTGTGCCTCACCGACGCTGAGCCCGACCGCGTCTGCGAGCTGTCGGTACCCCGTGGCGGGCGTGAGGAACTTCTGAAGGAGGACAGCGACGTCCTGCGGCTTGAGCGTGATCATCGGTCGCGAGACAGGCAGCACGTTTCGTGTTCACGAACAAGATACGCATGACTGGGCGTTGTTGCCGCTTCCTGTTCGTGAACAGTGAACGGGCGCCGCGTGACCGCCATGCTCCAGTGCGAGCTGAGACCCCGAGCCGTCCAGCGTACAAAAAGCGACACCTGAGGCACCCACGGCCCCTACGCCGCCGGCTCCTGCTGACTCAAGCAGTGCAGCGTTCCCAGCCCCCACACCAGGTCCACCGCGTGGATGCCCACCACCGTGCGGTCCGAGAAGCACTCCGAAAGCAGGTCCAGCGCGATGCGATCGTTGGGGTCGTTGAACGTCGGCACCAGCACCACGCCGTTGGCGATGTAGAAGTTCGCATAGCTCGCCGGCAGGCGCACACCGTCCATCATCACGGCCCGCGGATAGGGGAGCGTGACGACGGTGATCGGCTCCCCGCGGGCATCGGTCGCGCCGTTCAGCCGCTTGAGATTGTCGGCCGAGCGCGCGTGGTTCTCGTCGTGGGGGTCCGGCTCGTGCGCCAGGAGCACCAGGCCGGGCGCCGCGAAGCGGGCGATGTCGTCCACATGGCCGTGGGTGTCGTCGCCCACGCAGCCCTCGCCCAGCCAGATGGTCTTGGTGATGCCCAGCTCGTCGGCGAAGGCCCGCTCGTAGTCGGCGCGCGTCATGCCGGGATTCCGCACCTGCGTATCACTCAGCAGCCACTCCTCGGTGACGAGCATGGTGCCGCAGCCATCGGTCTCGATGCCGCCGCCCTCGAGGATCAGGCGTCCACGCCCATCTGGCCGCTGCGGCTCGCGGCGCGGCAGCCCGCTCACCGCGGCCATCACGTTCCCGACATGCGCGTCGTCGGCAAAGTTGTCGTACTTGGCCCAGGCATTGAAGCCCCAGTGCTGCCAGACCAACCCGCCGTCGGCCTCGCGCACGGCGGTCGCCCCCGAGTCACGCAGCCACACGCGGTCCGTGCGCTGCCGATGCAGCCGGTACTGGTCGGGATGCACGCCATGCGCGGTCAGACAGGCCTCGGCCTCCTGCGCCACGCGCTCGTCGTGGACGAGGATCTCGACCATCTCGTGGCCGGCCAGCGCGCGCACGATCTCGGCGTACACCCAAGGGATGGGCGCGAACTTGCCGGGCCAGTCGGGCTCGTGGTGCGGCCAGCCGATCCACGTCGCGCGGTGCGGCTCCCACTCCGCGGGCCAGCGCCGGCCGCTCACGCGCCGAGCCAGCGCGAGGTGATGCCCCCGTACGCGTCGATGCGCCGGTCACGGAGGAAGGGCCAGTTGCGCCGCACCTCTTCGATGAGCGCGGGCTTGACCTGCGTTACGAGGATCTCCTCGTCGGTGCCGGCGTCGGCCACCAGACGGCCGAAGGGGTCCGCGACGAAGGAGTGGCCGAAGAACTCGAGCCCGTTGGTGCGGGGCTCGGGCTCGAAGCCCACACGGTTGGGGGCCGCCACATACACGCCATTCGCAATGGCGTGCGCCCGCTGCGCCGTGCGCCACGCGTCCACCTGTGCCGCGCCCCACTCGGCCTTCTCGGCCGGGTGCCAGCCGATCGCCGTGGGGTAGAGCAGCAGCTGCGCGCCGAGCATCGACGTGATGCGTGCGCCCTCGGGGTACCACTGGTCCCAGCAGATCAACACGCCGATGTCGGCGTACTTGGTGCGCCACACGCGGAACCCGTTGAGGCCGGGGTGGCGATCGTGGCGCAGGTCGGGCCCAACGTCGCCGGGCGCGAAGTAGTACTTCTCCTCGAACATCGGGTCGTGCGGGATGTGCATCTTGCGATACACCCCGAGCAGCTCGCCCCCGGCGTCGATGATCGCCGCCGAGTTGCGGTACACGCCCGGCGCCTCGCGCTCGTAGAGCGGGACGACGATCACGACGTCCAGCTCCTTGGCCAGCGCCTGCATCGCATCGGTCGTGGGGCCGGGCACGGGCTCGGCGAGGTCGAAGCGCGACGCGTCGAGGGATTTGCAGAAGTACGGCGCGTTGAAGAGCTCTTGCAGGCAGATGATCTGCGCGCCGCGTCGTGCGGCCTCGCGGATACGGACCACCGCGGCCGCGAGCGCGTCGTGACGGTCGGTCGGCACGGCCATTTGGATGAGGCCGAGGGTGAAAGGGCGCGAGTTCATCTGTGCAATCTACCGCACCAGCGCGAGGACGATATCGGCGACGTTCGTGCCCGTGGCCCCCGTGCGGATCAGCGCGCCGGCGGCGTCGAGCGCGGGGTACGCGTCGTGCCGCACCAGCGCCGCGTCGGGATCGACACCGGTCGCCGCGATGCGCGCGGCGGTGCCCGCGTCGACGATCGCCCCCGCCGCATCGGTGGGGCCGTCGCGCCCATCGGTCCCGGCTGCGAGCACGGTGACGCGCTCGCCCGCCTCGCCGAGCCGCGACAGCGAAAGGGCGGCCGAGAGGGCCAGCTCCTGCGAGCGCCCTCCGCGGCCGTGGTGCTTCCCGAGGTCCACCGTGGTCTCGCCCGTCCAGCAGTGCACGCCCGGCGCGGCCGACTCGGCCAAGGTGTGCGCGAGTGCGCGCCCCGCCGTCGCGGCGGGCCCGGTCAACGGATTGCGATGCAGATGTACCGTGAGCCCCGACTCCTTGGCGGCACGGAGCACGCCGTCGTGGAGCCGCGTCCGGCCGAGCACCGTCGGCGCATCGACCGTGTTGAAGAGCGGGGCACTGGGCTTGGGCGTCTCGGGGCGCAGCCCGGCGACGACATCGTTCAGGTGCGCGACGATGCTGCTGTCCACACGGGTGATGAGGCGATGCTCGCGGAGCAGCGCGAGGATGTCGGCCGCGTGCGTGGCGTCGGGGATGGCGGGGCCCGACCCGATCAGCGCGGGGTCGTCGCCGACCACATCCGAGAGCAGCACTTGATGGAGTTGGGCCCCCTCGAGGGCCTGGGCGAGCCGGCCGCCAGCCCAGCGCAGGAAGCGACGGCGGATGGTGTTCATCACCCGCACGTCGGTGGCCGAGCCGGCGCCGAGGAGCAGGCGCCACAGATGGTCCAGGGCCGCCTCGCTGACACCGTCCACCGGCGCGGCCAGCAACGACGAGGTGCCGCCCGAGACCACGAGCAGCACGTGGTCGCCGGGGATCACCGCTTGGGTGAGGGCCCCGAGCCGCAGCGCCGCGTGGCGGGCGCGCGGGCCGGGGACCGGGTGATCGCTGATGAGCGCCTCGAAGGGCGTGTCGGGCGCGACCGCGACGGGCTCATGCGAAATGATGAGCCCGCCGGCGAGTTCAAGGTCCGTGTCGGCGGCGGCGAGGCGCGCGGCCTTGGCCATGCGACCGGCCGCTTTGCCCACCGCGATCACCCAGCCCCGCGCGTCGTCGCGGCGCTCCGCGAGGCGCGCGCCGAGCACCTCGCGGGTCGGGGCCAAGGGATCGGCCTCGGCGACCGCGGCGTCGAAGAGGTGCAGGAGGGTGCGGCGCGCCGGCATCGCCTGGACAGCGCGACCTAGTTGCCGCTGCTGGCCTTCTTCACCGCGGCACCGAGCTCAGCGTACTGCGCGGGTGAGAAGGGATTCACCGGCTTCACCGCGTGCGTGATCCGGCCCTGCGGGTCGATCACGTACAGGTAGCGCCGCGCCGAACCCGTGGGGCCCGAGAGCGTCCCGTAGGCCTGCCCGACCGCGCCGGTGTCGTCACTGAGGAACTGGAAGGGGAAGTCCTTCTCCTTGGCCCAGTTGGCGAGCGTGGTGTCGGCGTCGGTCGAGACGCCGAGCAGCACGACGTCCTTGCCGCCGGCGAAGAGGTCGGCGTACTGATCGCGGTAGGCCTCCATTTGCGCGGTGCAGCCGCTGGTGCGGGCGCGGGGGAAGAACGCGAGCACCACGGTCTTGCCCTTCAGCGATGCCAGCGTGATGGGGGCGGCCAACGGGCCGCTCTTGGCTGCGGCCTTGGCGCTGAAGGCGGGGGCCATGTCGCCGATGTTGGGGCCGGCGGCGGGCTGCTGTGCGCAGGCGGGGACGGCCGCGAGGGCGACGGCGAGGGCGGCGAGACGGAAACGCATCGGTCTGGGGGTGAGGGGTGTGCGACACGAACTGCTGCAAGCTAACGGTCCCGGGCGTCGCCCGGTGCCCCGCGACGTCACGGCGCCTATGAAGCGCCCGGGCGCGGAGCGCCCGGGCGCCGCCCTCAGGGCGCGATGAGCCGCAGGGCCCCGGGCTCCACGCCCACCTCGACGCTGCGCGAAGCCGCGTGGTACAGCTCGCCATCAGCTTCGTACACCGGTGGATGCGCAAAGGTCAGCGTCGCCGCGGCGGCCGCGCGGTGCGACGCCGACTCGAAGCGCAGGTGGCGCCCGCGCACCGCCGCCGCGAGCACCGGTACGCGGCGCAGCGGCGAGAGGTCGGCGACCTGCACGAAGTCCAGCAGCCCGTCGTCGAGCGCCGCGCCGGGGGCGACGTGGAAGGTCCCGCCGAAGAAGGCCCCGTTGGCGATGGCGAGGATCAAGGTGTCGCGCGGAGGCGCGTCATCGATGGCCACCAGCAGGGGCCGATAGTGTCGCAGCTCGCGCAGCGCGACGCGGGCGTAGGCGAGCATCCCGCCGCCGGCATGCTGCGCGCGGGCCAGCACGTGGGCGTCGAAGCCGAAGCCCGCGACGTTCAGGAACCGCGTGCCATCCACGACGCCGAGGTCGCAGGCGCGCCAGTGCTGTCGCTGCACGAGGTCCAGCGTGGCAAGGTGGTCGTGCACCGGCAACCGCAGCGTCTTGGCGAAGTCGTTGCCACGCCCCGCGGCGAGCAGGGCGAGCGTGGCGTGGCTGCGGGCCGCGCCGAGCACGGCGGCGCAGCGCGACCAGGTGCCGTCGCCGCCCACGGCGATGATGCTGCTGGCGCCCTCGGCCAGCGCGGCGGCCGTGAGCGTGGCTTCGTCGCCCGGCGCCCGCGTCTCGCGGATGTCCGACACGCCGTGCGCCAACAACAGCGGCCGGAGCCGCGCGATGACGCGCTGACCCCGGCCGCCGCCCGCCGCCGGATTCGCGACGACGGTGATGTGCATGGCGCTACGACGCCAACCCGCGGAGCACGTACGGCAGGATCCCGCCGTGCTTGTAGTACTCGAGCTCCGCCGGCGTGTCGATGCGCGAGCGCGCCGCGAAGTGACGCACCGTACCGTCGGGCGCCGTGGCCTTCACGGTGAGCAGCGCACGCGGCGCCATCGTGTCGCTGAGGCCCTCGATCTCGATGGACTCGTAGCCGCTGAGTCCCAGCGTCTGCCGCGTGGCCCCGTCGACGAACTCCAGCGGCAGGATGCCCATGCCCACGAGGTTGCTGCGGTGGATGCGCTCGAAGGACTCGGCGATCACCGTCCGCACCCCCAGCAGCGCCGTGCCCTTGGCCGCCCAGTCGCGCGACGACCCGGTGCCGTACTCCTTGCCGGCGATGATCACCAGGGGCGTCTCGCTCGCCGCGTAGTGCGCGGCGGCCGCGAAGAACGACGTGGGCTCGGCGTCGGGTGCGGTGCGCGTCCACCAGCCCTCCATCCCGGGCGTGAGGTCGTTCTTGAGGCGGATGTTCGCGAAGGTGCCGCGCATCATCACCTCGTGATTGCCGCGCCGCGCGCCGTAGGAGTTGAAGTCGTTCTTGCTGACGCCCAGCGAGAGCAGCCACTCCCCCGCGGGCGACTTGGCCGCGATGGAGCCCGCGGGCGAGATGTGGTCCGTGGTGATGGAGTCGCCGAACATGCCGAGCACGCGCGCCCCGCGGATGGGCTGCACCCCCGGCGGCGTCATGGTCATGCCCTCGAAGTACGGCGGGTGCTTCACATAGGTGCTGGCCGCGTCCCAGGCATAGCGCGCGCCCTCGGGCGTGTCGATGCCCTGCCACTGCGCGTCGCCGGCGAACACATCGGCGTACTGCGTGGTGAACTGCTCACGCTTCACATGCGTCAGGACCACGTCGGCGACCTCTTGCGCCGAGGGCCAGATGTCGCGCAGGAACACCGGGCCGTCGGTGCCGATGCCCAGGGGCTCCCGATCGAGGTCGATGTCCATGGTGCCGGCCAGCGCGTAGGCGACGACCAGCGGCGGCGAGGCCAGGTAGTTGAAGCGCGTCTGCGGATTGATGCGGCCCTCGAAGTTGCGGTTGCCCGAGAGCACCGCCGCGACGGTGAGGCGGCCGCGGTCGATGGCCTCGCTGATCACCTCGGGCAGCGGCCCGGAGTTGCCGATGCAGGTCGTGCAGCCGTAGCCCACGATCTGGAAGCCCAGCTGGTCCAACGCGGGCTGCACGCCGGCCGCCTCGAGGTAGTCCTTCACCACCTTCGAGCCCGGCGCCAGCGAGGTCTTGACCCAGGGTTGCGCCTTGAGGCCCTTGGCGACGGCCTTCTGCGCCACCAGGCCCGCTGCGAGCATCACGCTGGGGTTGCTGGTGTTGGTGCAGCTGGTGATCGCCGCCAGCACGACCGCGCCGTCGCGCAGCACGAAGCGCTGGTCGCGGTGCGTGCACTCGATGCCGTTGGTCACCGTCGGCGGTGCGCCCTCGGCGACCATCGACGCGCTCTCGGA
>ERZ1066135.1051-NODE-1051-length-11552-cov-6.549187_pt1 | contig 11552 bp, 6 predicted proteins | sample MGYA00382782_ERZ1066135 | MGnify/ENA primary metagenome ERZ1066135 (study PRJEB33369, sample SAMEA5778365) | biofilm metagenome | biome: Industrial cooling water; feature: Water cooling tower basin; material: Biofilm | place: United Arab Emirates | collected...
CCTGACGTGCCGCGGCTTCGCGCGCCAGGTAGGGATCTACGTTCGGCTCCGACGGCGTGAACTCGGGCGTGGCCGCCTCGACCACCGGGGCGCTCGGTGGAACCGCTGACTCCGATGCGACCGGCGCTTGCGCGGCGGATTCGGTAGCGCTCGGCGCCGTCGGCGGCGCGACTTCGCCGGCGCCTTCGGGCGCGCCCTCCAGACGTACGAACTGCCCGCCGCGTTCCGCGGCCGCGGCGGGCTCGTCTCCGCCGCCGCAGCCTGCGGCCAAGAAGCACACCACACCCCCACCGATCGCCCACCGCCTGCTCGTCTGCATGTTCGCCCCTCGTGATGAGCGCGTCCGCGCCGTCGAACGCCGCACCTCGCATGCGAGGGCGACGTGCAGCGGCCAGCGCGCACCGAAACCGCGCCAGGAATCGGCGTCGGAGGGGCTGCAGGGCCAAACCTGCAGCTCGCGCGCGATCTCGCCAAGGTTCGCGGCGCGGGCAGCGAACGGCGTCCGCCGAACGATAGAGGCCCCAGCGATACCGTGCCGGCTCAGTGCGTCCCAGAACCATCGCGGTTCAGGGGGGTCCCACATGGGCGCGACGTGCGCGCCGTGAGCATCGGGACCCGTTCTGGTGCTTGTTCGGCTCCGGGGGTGGCGTCCGGGTCACGAGCACCGCCAGGGTGTTTTGACGCTGGAACCCTAGCACCGCGCGCCGGGGCGCACAATGCGCGCGCGTGAGCAACGGACGCTCGCCAACAGCGCCCACCCACACCCGCAGCCGGCGGTGTTCGCACGCGACAAGGCGACGTTGGCGTGCTGAAGAGCCGGCGCTGATGTGCGTCGAAGTCGCGCTCCACCCACCGAGCGCCCCAGGCACGCCGCGGAGCACGGCGGCGCGCGCGCCAGCCACACACCGCTCGCGGTGTGCGAGGTCGTCGGCCGGCGCGCGGGGATCCGCTTCGAGGCGAGGTTCGCGCGAGCCGTTGACGCAGCGCGCTGAACGGCGCTGCGACGCCGACGTCCGATCACCGCTCGGACGTGCACGGCCAGGGCGTGCGGTCGAACACGCGCGCGGGCCGCGCTCCTGCGGCGAAACCAGTCACCGGCGTCACCGGAGTTGCGCGAGCGCGGCCAAGCTGTCGAGCACGCGCGGCCGCGACGTGCGACGCCTTGCTCCGACGATCCGCAGTCGACGGGCGTCGCGGCGCCGCCGAGACGAAACAGGCGCTCGAAACCGATGGTCCGAACTACGAGCGCTGCTGAGTTCGTGCGGCGAGTTCGCGTCCGACCCAGGCGCGTCGACGACAGGCAGCCCCACCAGATGACGGGCCGCCAAGCAGAGGCCCTGGCGCCGCGCGAGCCCCAGACGAAGTCGTAGCGGAGTGGTGGAAGGCCAGCCCCGGCGTCGAGCTACGCGCGGCCGCGCAGTTCGTGTCCTGCCTCCGAAGTTCGTCGAAGATGTCGCTGGAATCGGGGTTCCTGGCAAGGCGCGAGGACTCCAGGCGACCTGAATGGGTCGCCGAACCGGAGCAGCGCCGACAGGGGCGGCGAGGCCGGCGAGATACTCGGCGAAATTCGGAAACAGGACACCAGGTGCTGGCGACGCTGCGCAGGGGATCCACCCGACGCAGCGTCGACGCGTTCGGATCGCACGCGCGCCGAGCGGCGGATTCGACGTGCCACGGACGTCGGGCTCGGGCGCGCCACGCCATCCATCGCAGGCATCCGTCGAACCGTCCGACGCGGCGCGCACGATGCTTCGGCGAGAGGTTCGCGGCAGGCGCAAGCGCGACCAGGCGCCCGAACTCAGCCGGCCCAGCGCTCGAGCGCGCAGGCCGCGTTCGCCAGATCCCTCGGCCGTCTCGAACGGACTCGCTCGTCGCCGAGCGGCTGTACGAGCCGCGAGAGCTCGCAGGCGCCTCAACGCTTGGCGACGGCGCCGCCGGGCACGAAGCCGAGGCGCCAAGCGCCATCCGCTCCGCGGCCGCCTCGCCGAGCAAGCGCACGCCGTCTACCGCGGCTTCAAGCGGGCGCGAGCACGGCGCGAAGCACGAGCCCCGCCCCGAGGTCGAACTCCACCGCATCGCTCGCGCGCGCCGCGAAGGCGCTGGGTTCGAGAACCTCCAGGCGCGTCGCGAGCGTCTCCGCGGCGATCAGTTTCGCGTGGCGCTCCAACGCAGCACGCAGCTGCGCGCTCTCGCTGCTCAAAAGCAGCACGATGCGCTGCTCGACGGCGAACTCCAGCGCCTTGCGCTGCGCGTTCAAGCGGTTCACCGCCTCGCGCGCGAATCCCTCGGCGATCAACTCCTCGTCGAGTTGCGTGTCGAGCCACACGATCAACTGGCCGTCGGCCTCGACGTCGAAGCTCGCGGTGGTCTGCACCTGCACGAGCACGTCTTCGGGGAACAGTTCGATCGTCTCGCCCTCGACCTCGATGCGGATCGACTCCCCGGCGCGCAGCCGCGCGAGAGCTTCGCCGCTGAGTCGCTCGATCTGCGCGGCGGCGGCCTTCATGAGCGCTCCGAGCCGCTTGCCGAGCGTGCGGAAATTCGCCTTGCCCACGAGCTTGGCGACCTGCCCGTCGTCCGCGGCAAGGCTCCCCCAGCCCTTGATGTTGAGTTCGTCGAGGATGAGCTCGCTGGCGAAGGCGCTGCGCAGCAGCTCGAGACGCGACGGATCGCTGGCGCGCACGTGCAGCGCACGCAGCGGCTGGCGCACCTTGAGCTGTGCGCGCTCGCGCAGCGCGCGCCCCATGACAACCACGCGCTGCACCAGCCGCATGCTCTCTTCCAGTTGCGGCTCGACCTGCGCTTCGCTCGGCCTGGGCAGCAGTTGCGCGTGGACCGATCCAGCGCCCGGCGCGAGTCGCGTCCAGAGCATCTCCGCCAGGAACGGCGCCAGCGGCGCGATGCACAGCGACACCACGCGCAACGCTTCGTGCAGCGTGGCGAACGCTGCGAGCTTGTCGGGGCCCTGCTCGCCCTTCCACAGGCGCCGGCGGTTGCGCCGGATGTACCAGTTGGAGAGTTCGTCGACGACAAAGCCCTCGACGGCGCGCGCCGCTCCGGCGAGGTCGTAGCCGTCCATGCGCCGGCGCACCTCGTCGAGCATCGACTGCGTGCGGGATGCGAGCCAGCGATCGATCAGCGGCCGCTCCGCCAGCGCCGGAATGCGTGCGTCGCGCGGGTCGAAACGATCGATGCGCGCGTACTCCTGGAAGAAACGGAAGGAGTTGGTGAGCGTGCCGAAGAATCCGCGCTGTACGTCGACGAGCGACTGCGGATCGAAGCGTTTGGGCAGCCACGGGGCCGCGCTCGCCACCAGGTACCAGCGCAGCGCGTCGGCGCCGTGCGCCTCGAGCGCCTTCCAGGGATCGACGATGTTGCCCAGGCGCTTGCTCATCTTGACCCCGTCCTTGTCGAGCACCAGTCCGTTGACGAGGCAAGTCCGATAGGCCGGGCCCGCGCGCAACTCCGGTGCGGAGGCGAGCATCTGCGCTCCGGTCATGAACGCGCCGATCGCGTGCAGCGTGTAGAACCAGCCGCGCGTCTGGTCGAGCCCTTCGCAAATGAACGAAGCCGGGAACTGCTCGGCGAGTTTGGCGCGGCTCCCGGCGACGTGTGGCCAGCCGTGTTGCGCGTAGGGCATCGCTCCAGAGTCGAACCAGCAGTCGAGCACGGCGCTCGTGCGCCGCATCTGACCGCCGCAGCGCTCGCACGAGAGGCGCGGCTCGTCGACGGACGGTTTGTGGTGATCGAAGCCGGCAGGCAACTTCCCGCAACGCCGCTCGAGCTCCGCAGCCGAACCGACCGCAGTCTCGTGCCCGCAGTCGTCGCACACCCAGAACGGCAAGGGCGTGCCCCAGTACCTCTCGCGCGAGATGTTCCAGTCGATGTTGTTCTCGAGCCACTCGCCGAAGCGTTTGGAGCCCACCTCTTCCGGCGCCCACTGGATCGCGCGGTTGAGCTCGACCATGCGCTCCTTGATGGACGAGGTGCGCACGAACCACGCCGGCGCGGCGAAGTAGTGCAGCGGCGTGTTGCAGCGCCAGCAGTGCGGGTAGCTGTGCGGCTCGCGCGCCTTGCGGAACATCAGCCCGCGCTGCTTCAGGTCCTCCATGAGCGCGTCGTCGGCGTCCTTGAAGAACACGCCCGCCTTCACGGGCCCGAAATCGCGCGCGAACCGCCCGTCCGCGCCGACCGCCTGAAGCACCGGCAAGCGATAGCGCTGCGCCGTCGCCCAGTCGTCGGCGCCGTAACTCGGCGCCTGATGGACGATGCCCGTGCCGTCCTCCACCGTCACGTAATCCGCCAGGCACACGCGATACGCCGCTTCCGGCGCAGGCTTCCACGCGCCCGGGTCGACCTCCGGCGCCGCGTGCGAAAACAGCGGCTCGTAGCTCCAGCCTTCGAGCTCGCGTCCACGCACTCGGGCGAGTTCTTCGTGCTCGCCGAGCACGCTCGCCGCCCGCGCGGCCACGATCCAGACCACCTCGTAACCCGCCGAGCCCTTGGCCGCGCCCTTGGCGGTCGGCAGCGCGACGCGCGCCTTCACGTACTCGCGCTCGGGGTGCACGGCGAGCGCGATGTTCGACGGCAACGTCCACGGCGTCGTCGTCCAGGCGAGCAGGCTCGCGCCCTCAGCGGAATTCGCGCCGCGGAGACGGAAGCGCACGTACACGCTCGGATCGCTCAGGTCCTTGTAGACGCCGGGCTGACCCAGTTCGTGCGACGAAAGGCCCGTCCCGCAGCGCCCGCAGAAGGGCAGCACCTTCTTGCCGCGGTAGACCAAGCCCTGGCTGTGCATCTGCGCGAGCACGTGCCAGACCGAGTCGATGTACTGCGGCTCGTACGTGACGTACGGGTGCTGGTAATCGAGCCAATAGCCGATGCGCTCGCTCAGCCGCTCCCACTCCTCGCGGTACTTCCAGACCGACTTGCGGCACGCGTCGTTGAAGCGCGCGACGCCCGACAGACCGGTCGACGGATCGAGCGGCAGACCTTCGATGGCCGGTTTGCCGCTGATTCCCAGCTGCTTCTCGACCTCGAGCTCCACCGGCAGTCCGTGCGTGTCCCAGCCGGCTTTGCGCTCGACGCGCTTGCCCAGCATGGTCTGGTAGCGGCACACCATGTCCTTGAGCGTGCGCGCCAGCACGTGGTGGATGCCCGGACGCCCGTTGGCGGTCGGCGGACCTTCCCAGAACACGAACGGCTCGGCGTCGCGACGCGACGCGAGCAAGGTCTCGAACGTGCGTTCGCTGCGCCACTGCGCCAGCACCACTTCCTCAGCCGCCGCCGGCTGCGAGGCGTAGCCCTCGGGAAACGGTTGAACAGCGGGAGCCGAACTCGACGGGCTGGGAACGCTCATGGGCGAGCGTTCTACCACCCCTGCGCGGCGATTTCCCTCGCGATGCGCTCGGCCAACTCCAGCGCGCGGTAGCCGTCGCGCCCGCTCACGGCCGGTGCTCGACCGTGGCGCACGCTCTCGACGAACGCCTCGGACTCGGCCTGCAGCGGCCGATCCATGCCGGCCAGGTCCAGCTCCACCAACTCGAGCATCCCGCTCGTGACGAGGTCGGTGCGCGCGGCGATCTGCTCGGCGCTCAGGTTGCGCAGGCTCACGCGACCGCTGTCCCAGTTGGGCCCCTTGCGCACGATCAGCCCGTAGTTCTTGTGCATGTCCAGGCTCACGTAGGCCTCGGACGAGAACATGCGGAAACGCCGCATGGGCGAGAGCGACGCTCGGCTCGCCGTCACGTTCGCGCGCGCGCCGTTGTCGAACACCAGCCGCACGCTCGCGATGTCCTCGCGCTCGGTGAGGATCGCTCCGCCGGCGGCGTCGAGCGACACGAGGTTCGCGCCGACCTGGTCGAGCACCAGATCGAGGTCGTGGATCATCAGGTCGTGGACCACGCCGATGTCCGTCGAGCGCCAGCTGAACGGCGCGAGTCGGTGGCACTCGATGAAGCGCGGGCGGAAGCCCAGCTCGCGCAGCTTGCGGAATCCAGGCTGGAAGCGCTCGACGTGCCCGACCGTGAGCAGTGCACGCCCGCGCTCCGCCGCAGCCAGGATCGCGTGCGCGGAATCGAGGCTCTCGGCGAGCGGCTTTTCGACCAGGCACGCGACGCCGCGCTCGAGCAGCGGCACGGCGATGCGCGCGTGGAACACGGTCGGAACGGCGACGACGACGGCTTGCACGCCCTCGGGGAGCGCGGCGAGCACGTCGGCCGACCCCTCGCCGCGCAGCACGCGCGCGGGGCAGCGCACCTCGGCAGCGAGTTTGTCCGCGCGCTCCTGCGAGACGTCGAGGACCGCCGCGAGTTCGACATCCGCGCGCGCGGCGAGGATGCGCGCGTGGAAGGTGCCGAGGTGACCCGCGCCGATCACCGCCATGCGCAGACGCGCCCGATCCTTCAGTTCAGCCACGGCGTTCCCCCAGAATGCGCTCGGCGCCCAACTTGGCGAAGAACTCGCGCAGGCTCTCGCGATAACGCCCCTTGTGGCCGTGCGCCTGCTGCTCGAGCATCGCGCACAACTCGTGCACTTCGGGCGTCGCCGAGCTGTCGCTCTTGAGCCGCTCGATCGACTGGCTCTGCGGGTCGCCGGAGCGGTAGATCGTGCGGAAGGCCGCCTGCAGCGCTTCGATGCGCGCGCGCTCGAAGCCGGCGCGCTCCAGGCCGACGACGTTCACCTGGCGCACGCGCGCCTGGTGCCCTTCGAGCAGCATGAACGGCGGCGCGTCCTGCGAGACGCGCGTCATGCCGCCGATGTACGCATAGCGGCCGATCGACACGAACTGGTTGGCCGCCGCGGCGCCGCCGATGTTCGCGCCGTCGCCGACGAGGACGTGACCGGCCAGCAGCACTCCGTTGGCGAGGATCACGCCGTTGCCCAACTCACAGTCGTGGGCCACGTGGCAGCAAGCCATCAACAAACAGCCGTGGCCGACCCTGGTGATGCCCCCGCCCTTGATCGTGCCGCGGTTGATCGTGACGAACTCGCGGATCGTGTTGCGGTCGCCGATCTCGAGCCAGGTCGGCTCGCCGCGGTAGGACAGATCCTGCGGTGGGCCTCCGAGGTTCGCTTGGCCGACGACGATGTTCTCCGCGCCCAGGCGCGTCACGCCGTCGAGCACGACGTGCGGTCCGATGCGGGTGCGGTCGCCGACACGCACGCTGCCGCCCACGACCGAGTACGGGCCGATGACGACGTCGACCCCGAGCTCCGCCCCTTGCGCTACGACAGCCGTCGGATGGATTTGCGTCGCCATGTTCAGCCCCCCGAGCCTTCGATCATCGTGAACATCAGCGTCGCCTCGCACACGACCCGTCCGGCCACCGTCCCGGTTCCGCGCACCTGCCCCATCTCGCCCTTCATGCGCAGCGTCTCGACCTCGATGCGCAACTGGTCGCCGGGCACCACCGCGGCGCGCAGCTTGACCTTGTCGATCGACCACAAAACGGCGAGTTTTCCGGTGTTCTCGAGCTTGCGCAGCAGCAGCACGCCCGCCAGCTGCGCCATGGCCTCGAGTTGCAGCACGCCCGCCATGAGCGGCTGATCGGGGAAGTGACCTTGGAAGAACGGCTCGTTGATCGTGACGTTCTTGATGCCGACCGCACGCTGGTAACCGTCGATCTCGATCACGCGGTCGATCATCAGGAACGGATAGCGGTGCGGCAGGAGCTTCATCACCTCGCGGATGTCGAGGCCGGACTCGCGCTGGATCAGCCCGCCGGTCTCCTTCTCCTGCATCAAGTCGACGAGCCGCTTGACCAGCTCGGCGTTGGTCGCGTGCCCCGAGCGCGTCGCGATCACGTGCGCGTGCAAGTCGGCGCCGAGCAGGCTCAGGTCGCCGATCAGGTCGAGGATCTTGTGGCGCACCGGCTCGCCGCCCATGCGCATCACCGTCTCGGGGTCGCCGAGGACCACCGTGTTCTCGCGCGTGGCGCCCTTGCCGAAGCCCGCGGCCTTCAGCTTCTCGACCTCCGGGGCCAGACAGAACGTGCGCGCCGGCGCGACTTCGCGTTCGAAGGCCTCGGGCGTGATCTCCAGTTGCAGCGAGCCGCCCTGGATCGACGGATCGTCGAACGAGGCGATGTACTGCAGCGTCAGCGACGGTTTGTCGGAGGGCAGGGCCACCAACGTCGCCGCACCGTCGCGCACGTAGATCGGCTGCTCGAGCCGGAACGCGCGCGCCTCGGAGCGCTGCTCGACGGAGCCAACGCTCTTGAACAGGCGCACGAACTCGAGCGCGCTGCCGTCCATGCCGGGCATCTCGGGCCCGTCCATCTCGATGCGCAGGTTGTCGATGCCCAGGCCGGCGCACACCGCGAGCAGGTGCTCGACCGTCTCGACCTCCGATTCACCGCGCTTGAGGCGCGTGCGCAGGTCGGCCTGCACTCGATACTGGATGCGGGCCGGGATCGGCTGGGCGTCGGCGACATCGGTGCGCACGAACTCGATGCCCGAACCTTGCGGGGCCGGAAGCGCGCGCGCGCGCACCAGCTTGCCGGAGTGCAATCCGACGCCGGAGAACTCGACCGGCGCGCGAAGCGTGCGTTGATTGCGGCTCATGCTCCGCTCCCCTGTTCGTTGTCGAGGCTGGTGTCGAGCCTGTTCTCCGGCGCGATGGCAGCCTTGTTCGCCGACTTCTGCTCGAGGGCCTTCTCGAGCGCGCGCACACGCTCGGCGAGCTCGCTGATGCGGTTCATGTGCGCTTGGTTGCGCATCCACTCGCCGCGCGGCAGCGCCCAGTAACCGCCGTAGTCGCGCCCGCCCTCGATGCTGTGCCACACGTTCGAACCTGGCGCCACGCGGGCGCCGGGGCCGATCTCGATGTGCGTGTTCACGCCGACCTGCCCGGCGAGCACCGCCCCGGCGCCGACCTTGGTCGAGCCTGCGATGCCCACCTGGGCGATCAGCAGCACGTGTTCGCCCACCTGCACGTTGTGTCCGACGTGCACAAGGTTGTCGAGCTTGGCGCCGCGGCCCAAGCGCGTGGCTTCGAAGCGGCCGCGGTCGACGCACGCGTTGGCGCCGACCTCGACGTCGTCGCCGATCTCCACGCTGCCGCCGTGCGGGACCTTGTCCCAACCTTCGAGCCCTGCGCGGCCGATGCGCGGATCGAATCCGAAACCATCGGCGCCGATCACCGCGCCGGCGTGAAGCAAACAACGGGCGCCGAGGGTCACTCCGTCGTAGAGCGTGACGAACGAACGCAATTCGCTTCGCTCACCCACCGTCGCGCGCGGGCCGACCACGACGTGCGGGTGCAGCACGGCGCCGGCGCCGATGCGCGCACCCTCCCCCACGACGCAGTAGGCGCCGATCGACACGTCGGCGCCCAGTTGCACGTCGCGCCCGATCACTGCGGTCGGGTGAACGCCGGGAGCGGGTCGCGCCGGAAGACGCCCAAAAGCGTTGAGCACGTGCGTGAACGCGGCGTTGGGATCGCTGCAGCGCAGCAACGTGGCGGCGCAGTCCTTGACGTCCAGCGCGCGCGGCACCACGAGCGCCCCCGCGCGGGTCGACGCGAGCTCCTTGGCGTAGCGTGCGTGCCCGAAGAAGCTGACTTCGTTGGGTCCGGCGGCCTCGAGCGAGGCCGGACCGTCGATCCGCAACTGCGGATCGCCGATCAACTCCGCCCCGCAAAGGGCGGCCAAGTCCATGGCGGTTCGATGCATGTCGAGAGCAGCCCAAAGCTGGGCTCTGCAGGCGTCCTACGGAGCGGACGGGCCCGGTTGCGGCGGCCAAAAGGGCCGCCTGGAAGTCGACCGTCGTATCCGCGGTTGAGGCCGCTGTCAAACCACACCCGCGCCGCCGCGCTCCAGGCGCTCGCCGCGACAGCGCTTGTGGCGGCCTGAACGCGACCTCAGCGGAAGCCGAACGTGAACGAGAACGTCTCGCGATCGTCGCCGTCGAAGCGGCGCAGCGGGTAGCCGAAGTTGAGCTGGAGCGGCAGCGGATAGGCGAGGCCGACCGCGAACCCGGCGCCCACGCGCAGGTCGTCGAAGTTCAGTTGCCAGGGATCGGTGTTCAACAGACCGAAGTCGACGAACAACCCGCCGCGCAGCGCCTCGATCTGCTGGTACGTGCCGGGCTGTTGGATGGTGTGCAGCGGGTACCAGTACTCGAGCGAGCCGGTGACAAAGGTCTCGCCTCCGAGCGCCTCGCCGGTGAGCGGATCGAAGGGGCCGATGCCGCGGAAGTCGAAGCCGCGCACGCTGCGCGCACCGCCGATGAAGTAGCGCTCGCTGAAGGGAATCGCGAAGTCATCGCCGTAGGGCTGCGCGGCGCCGGCGTCGAGCTCGAAGTGCACCACCGGCCGCACGCCCGACTCGGTCGTGCCCAGAGGGAAGAACAGGTCGCCGCGGAACTCGTTGGTCAGGTACTCGTAGTCGCTGCCGAAGCTGCCGTCGTACCAACCCGCGGTGTAGCGGACCTCGTAGCCCTTGCGCGGGTTGATCAGGTTGTCGAGCGAACGCGTCGACACCGTGAAGGTCGGGCCGACGATCTGCTGTTTGCCGCGCTGCTCCTGGTCCTGCAACGAAAGCGGAGTGCCGCTGGCGTCGAGTTCGCTCAGGTCGATGTCGGCGTGGCGCACGCCGGCGGACACGAACAGGTCGAAGTCGAGCCGCCGACCGAAGCGGATCAGCTTCTCGAAACGATCCTCATCGTGCGTGAGGAAGCGGCGCTGCTGACGGCGCAGGTCGAACTCGAGGCTGATCGGGCGCAGGTGCGTGCGGAAGATGTCGGGTTCGACGAAGTTGATGCGAAAGCGCGAGAGCTCGGTGCCGGGCGCGATCTCGAGGTTCACCAACTGACCGGCGCCGTGGAACGCCTCCTTGCGGTACACCTCGGTGAACATCGACGACCACGAGTCGGGCGCGTCGGTGATGTCGAAGTTGCGCATCGTCGTGGTCAGGATCGCGAACGCGCCGTTGTCGCTGTCGACGCCGCCCGCGATGTTGAGGTCGATCACCCGGCCTTCGGCCACGATGAACTCGACGTCGGCCAGACCTGGTTGGCCTTCGACCGGCAGGAAGCGGTAGTAGGGATCGCGGTGGTTGATGCGGTTGGCGTCGTCGCTGAAGTAGCGCGTGGCCTGGATGCGCGACAGCGAGCGCTCGATCTCGCGCACGTTGGCGCGCTCGCTGGGGAACACCGAGATCTCGCGGCGCACGACACGGTCGCGGGTGTGCTGGGTGCCGTTGATCAGCACCTCGCGCAGCGTCACCTCGGAGCCCTGCACGATGCGGTACGTCACCTCGACGGTGTGCGCGCGCGGATCGAACACGACTTCGGGCTCGAGGAAGCTCCACGACACGCCGCGCGGCAAGCTGGAATGCTGGATCCGGCCGAGCTTGTCGTAGCTGGTCTTCAGCGCGCCGGTGTCCTTCTGGATCGTGTTGCGCTCGTAGACCGAACCGGGCAGGAGTTGGCACGCCGCCCGCAACTCCTCCTCGGGAACGAGGAGCTGCGCGTCGCGCAACTCCTCGTTGCGGCTGTTGGAGGGATCGGTCCACTCCACGGCCTTGATCGACAACTTGGAAACTTTGTAG
>ERZ1066135.1053-NODE-1053-length-11536-cov-7.797143_pt1 | contig 11536 bp, 9 predicted proteins | sample MGYA00382782_ERZ1066135 | MGnify/ENA primary metagenome ERZ1066135 (study PRJEB33369, sample SAMEA5778365) | biofilm metagenome | biome: Industrial cooling water; feature: Water cooling tower basin; material: Biofilm | place: United Arab Emirates | collected...
TGAATGATCCATCCCAGCAGCATGGTCGTACGCAGCGACAGCGGTCAGTGCGGGATCCACGCGATGCGATGCGACGAGCCGACCGCTCGCAGGATCGATGATCTCGACGAGCGTGTCATAGTAGCGGTCGATGTCAGTCACAGGATAGATCTCACGCCCTCCCATCAGGCGCTTCGGCCCCAGCGCTCGGCGCCAATTGGGGTCGGGCATGAGCGAATACACCCATATCCGGCCGGAAGGGTCGAGACCCGAACCGATGATGTATGGCGCGGGTGCCGTACTCGGATTCGGCGCAACGATCTCAGGAAGCCAATGTGGCTTGAACGAATCCGATCGTCGTGTAAGCGATGCTTCGACCCGCGCAGTTCGGATGTTCCATCGCTCGAGCACATATCTGGTCGGCAACACTGACCACAGATGATCGTCATCGGCGAAAATGACACGCCGAGACAGCACGCGTGGAAAATCGTGGCGGTATACCGCCTCGACCGCTCCGAAGGACCTTGATGGAAGGCCGGTCTTTGCATCCAACAGATGCAGTGGAAGACCCGCGGCATCGACGGAGGTGACGCTCGCATTGACCACGATGCGTCCATCACCGCTCACGGCGAACTGCTCGATGCCGGAGATCGCGGACGGGCGGTGGACCATCGGACCACCGCCAGAATGAAGTGCCGTGATTCGGGAAGCGCCGCTGTCGTAGATATACATCGTGTCCGTCGTGGACCGAGATAGCATCAGCGGACCCACGAATTCTCCGGGACCTCCCCCGCGCGCACCGATGGTGCGTTGGAGCCTGCCGAGGGCGTCGAACACATGGATGGGTTCGCCAGTCCTATGCACTGAGACCCACCACGCGCCGCGGGCATCACGAACCACCGAGAGCGGTGGCGCCCCCAGTAAGCCGCTGTCGGATTCAGTGCCAAGAGTGAGCACCCTGGAGCCGTGCAAGGTACAACGCGCGCACGCTGGCACCGAAGAGATCTCACGAGACAGTGGCTGCGCGAGAACGATGCTGCGCGGGCTGCTTGTCCAAAGTCCCCACAGAACGCAGAACGGTAGAAGTTGCTTGCGCATCGCGCGAACAACCAACACAAGGGTGATCATCGGGGAATCGATCGACTTGGTGAAGGGCAACTCGCGCGACGAGGTCCCTGCCGACTCGTTCTTGTCGTCATGGTGGAGGTCCGCGTGTCGTGTCAAGGCATCCGCGCCCAAGCGCCGACTGCAGCATGGGCTCTATACAGGAGCCTTGCCGTAGTCTACTCTGCTACGTGCCGAATCAACACGCTCCGGTGGGCCACCGCCTGCTTCGAGCGGCCAACTTCCCCGTCTCGCCTAGCTGCCCACCACGCTCGTCGACCGGACCATACGCGCCAGCATCTGTGCGAAATGGCCGGCGCTCCCGAGGCGCAACGCAGTGCGTCGGAGCGGCATTCCGTGGCGACGCGCCGACGCGTGCTGCAGTGCACTCAGCCCAGACCAGCCCCCGCGCAGTGCGACCTGCTCGGCGCTGAGACCCGTGGACTCCAGCCACACCAGCGCGTGCAGCAGACGCGCCTCACCGATCCACGTCCGCAGCGAGCTTCCGAACCGCTGGCGCCACAGTCGTCGCAGCGATCGCTCGGGCAGCGACGCCTCATCGGCGAGCGCGCGGACCGACCGCGGCGTACCCGACTCACGGACCAAGCGCGCGGCCAACGCGCCGACGGTGGAGTGCGCCACGTCCGCGAACTGATCAGCGATGCGATCTGCATAGCGACCGAGCCGCTGCGCCGGCGCGGACTCCCGCGCCAGCGCCACAAGACGCTGCCGGAGCGCTGGGTCATCGGCATCGAGCACCCGCACCGACGGGAGACCGACCAACGCCGCCAGCGCGGCATCGTCGGCCTCCAGGGCCCCCACGATGACCGCGACCGCCAAGCGTGGCGCGCGACGCAACATTTGGCGCACCACCGTGTCCACCGCGCGTCCCTCAGGGTCACGCAGTGTCGTGATCAGGCAGTGATGCGCCTCGCCCCGGAACTGTTCTGGCAGCTCTGCCACCCCTGTACACCGCGCAGCACAGAGCTCATCGCCGAGCGAGGGTGCGGACGCCAGCGCCGCCCGACCATCGTGCAGCAGCAGGACTGACGCCGTGCGATCGTGAGATTCGTGCATGGGACTCCGCAGGAGAGGGTAACCGAGCGCAGGGCGAATGTACGGCGCGGCGCAGCGGTTGTCCAATGTTCGCGGCAGTGCGAGCCGGGGGGTTATGACAGGTGCCCGTACAGCGGGCGGGCGAATTGGCCCAGTTCCGTCGAGCGTGGTGTTGGCCGAGCCGCGCCGCAGACGAGTTCGTAGGAAGCTGCGAGCTGAGCCTGACGAGCTGAACCATGCTCCTAAAGATCGACTGGGCTGCGCCACCAAGTGTTACCCATGTCCCCGGTCTAGAGTGTTGCCGATGTTCCCGGCTGTTCAGTGCGCGCTACTTGGAGCGCGACACGGCCTTAAGCGAGTCAAGGTAGCGCTCGTCTGCAGCATTGAAGGTGGCACCACCCCAGAGAGGGTCACCGTTGGGGTCGTTGATGCGCGTGACAGATACCTCGAAGCGAGCACTTCCGGGAACGCGAACGTTCCCCCAGTCTCCTTGGAAACTGTTCGGAGTCAGGCGCCAAGTTTTACGTTCACCTGGTGCGAGCCCACCCGGAATGGAATAGTTGAACTCTTCATCAATCCACGGTACCTGTCGCCCCTCAGAGACGGCGCGGCCTCTGAAATAGGCTCGGGAAATGTGGTGTGCGGTGCCGTTCCTCACCGTGAGAATGATTGTGGACTCGAGAGTGAAGTAGCCAGACTCCTGGACTAGGCGCGCTGACTCAACGGCAAACTGACTGAGCGAATCACGCGCAACCGCAGCTTCAGCCTTTGCCAGCTCAAGGAAGGCGATATGCTGTTCGCGAACGCGGCGGTCATAGGCACTGAACACGCGTGGCGCTATCGAATCCTTGCGTGCAACGATCTCGCGGGAGGCGTAGCCGTCTAGCCCCTCGCAGATGGCGGCGCTCAGTGTCGACGAATCTTCGGACGGAAGTGATACGCTGCGGCGATTACGATCCGTCCGGGATAAGAATGCGTCGGAGACATCACTGCCGATATCGCGGAGCACGACAGCACCAGCGAGGGCCGTCATGATCTGGACGTATTCGGTACTGTCAGGTCCGGCGGCTGCACGCTGGCCGACCTCTTTGAGAGAGGACTCGCACCGATCCTGGGCGATGCGCGGACCGGAAGAACACGCGATTACGCTGCAGGCGAGAGCAAGTGGTACGAGACGGTTCACGATCTAGACCTCCATGAGAAGTCAGCCCTCATCCACATAACGTCCAAGCTCAGCAGCCGCCGAAGGAGATAGTGCGAGCAAAGCGAGCACAATAATTCGGCGGTCTGCTGCAGCACATGTTATGCCGCTCGCTCACGCCGAACTCCCCGTAAGCAGCTTGGTAAGCTCAGGTAGGAAGGGCGCCACGATTGAGATGTGGTTTGCCGCAGTGGCAATGAAGGCCTGATAGCGGTCGATGAAGCGGGGTGTTCCGACGGCGCCTTCGAGTTCGGAGACTGCCCGGAGGAGACGGTCGCGCGAATTAGGGTCCTCAGACAATCCTTGCACTATGGCGTCAGTCAGCGATCGGAAGATCGCCGCATCAGCAAGCGCAAGCGAGTTGTTGGACGCATCGTGGGAGTTTACGTTAACCCGCGAGCCATGGCCGGACATGTTTATGACAAAGCTCGCACGCGACTCATTCGCGACGATGCGCGAGAGTTTTCGGACGGATGCTTGGTAATGACTGGGAATCCCACCACGCCCCTGATGAAAGCCACTGTCTAGAACTTGGTATGTCTCCACCAATCCGTTCGGCAGGTCGCGTTCGAGCAAGTCACCCTCTTCCAGCTGGAGCTTCTCGTCGTCGATCACAATTGTGTCAGGCGCGACGACGCACTTAATGCCGTCGATACGCTGACCACCTGGCTTCAGAAGACGTACTCGATCCTTCATCATCCCGCGTAGACTCATGTCGATTCGGTGTTGAGCGGCGATGGGTGCCTGCGAACGCGCCTTCTGCTTGGCACGGCGCGCGACAGTCCACTACGGTCGAAACTTCGTGAAGGAGACGCCTTCGACGATGCGGTCGAAGAGTTTCTCGAACGCCTCCGCGTCTCGCTGTGACGCATCGCGCTTGAACTGTAGGCCGAGGTAACTGTCTCCCGCCCCAGGGAACCAGTCGCGCGCGGTGGACAGCATAAGCCACCAGTGGCTGTTGGTCTTTCCCGGGCCTGGAGCGTGCTCGGAGAGTTTGGATTCGACGCTCGAGTAATAGGTGTCCGCTTGAGCTCCCATTGGCTTGGCAAAGTGGTGTGAGGTGTCTCTAAACAGTTTCCGCTGTTGGCGGCATAACGTGAACCATAAGCTGCGGACGAACGAAATTGAGCGAGCGAAGCGAGCACACCATAGATTGGCCGAGTGCTGCATGCGATGTTCGACGGCTCACGCGCCATCAGCTGAGAAGCCGGGGAACCTCCCTCGGCTCTAGAGATTGAATATGCGGGGCGAGCCTTCGGTGAAGTGCTTGGAGTTGTGGAATCATCCCCTGCGCGTAACACTTGGCGGCGGTCATGAGAAGGAGCAGCTGCCAGTGTACCGACAGCCATGCTAGGTACTGGAACCAGGTAGGGTCGTGTGGGTGATGGACCTCGAGGACGCTGCCCTCAGGCGAAACGTCTTGCCGAATGCCGCGAGGATGCACGAGCGCAGACATGGCGTCGTACAGTATCTCGTACTCGTGTTCTTGTGCGAATGCGGCTGCGAGTTGGCCGATCGATTTCACCTTCTTAGGAGCGAAGTCGACGGAGAACCACTGAGGCTCGTCTCGCCCCCCCACCCGGCGAAGAACTGTGGAGTCGGTCAGGTCGCCGAAGTAGAGCCATTCCTCAGGAAACTCGGTGCGGAGCCGATTGATCTCGCTGACAAGCTCGGTTTGCAACGCATCGCGCTCGGATGGAACCGGCGGTGTGGGCCACTTGGGATCCAGCAACACCGCCCGAGCGCGCAGTCCGCGCCGCTCCGCCGCTACGAAATAGCGGCGCGCTCGCTACTCCCGTTCATCAGAGTTCGTCGGCGACTCTAGCGATGTCGGATGCATGGCCCCGTATGCTAAACATCGGTAATGCAATGATAGCTCGAAGAGCGCCCGCGCCAGTGCCTTGCCTGAGTCAATGGCCGACGCTTCGAACAGCGTGCGCAATCCGTTGAACATGGTAACTGCACGCCGAAGCAGCGCGATACCGACCATCGGGTCGAGCTGCGTGATGGTGCCGCTCTGGCTGGCCCGAAAGAGCAGCAGATGCCCGATTCGATCGATTTCAGAGATCGCCTCGAAGCCGGCGGCGAACTGCTTCTGCAGCGCGGCTGCGTTCGCGTCGCCACCAGGCGACCGCCAGAGTCCCGACTGTGCCATGTGCGCGGTGCACCTCTATTGGCGTTCGCGAGAAAAGTTGAGGAGCCGTCGAACGTAAGCTTCCGCTGCGAACGCTCCGATGAAACGCGGCGGCGGAGCCGCCGCTTCCGCCATCAACTGCGTTCGTCAACAGCAAGCAACCATTATGCGGCGCCCGCGCCGATCTCCTCGAGCGTGATGCCGGGGAGAGACGCGAGTTTGGCAGCGTGCTCGATGGTCATGCTCACGAGATTGCCGTCCTTGTCGAGGTCAACCGTCACGTTCTCGGCGATCTCACGGGTCTCGTCGATGGGACGATCGGCGAACTCGAAGAGCGCGGTGTCGGTATCGCGGAAGTATGTGACCTTCATGGCGTGAATCTACGGTCAAAGAAGGCGTTGTGGACAGTCTCGCGGTCGGAAAGCAGCACCACGCGCAGGTGGCGCCCTTCCTCGGGAATGTATACCCACCGCCGGATCCGCCCGTCAGTCTGGGTCTGCTCGGCGATCGGCTCCCGGATTGCCCGCTGGATCCACGCGTCCAGGATGCGAGCGCGATCAGGGCGTTGGCGGACGTGCCGGAAGTACTCAGTGGTCTTCACGATGCTTGGGAGTCGGTCGTCCGCATAACGCCTAAGCTCATCTGCAAGGTCTTCCAGTCTGTCGCGGCGGCGCAGCCGCCACTACCATGGCTGCCCTTGCCAGGTGCAGCGACAGCTAGGCGGGGCGGCGCTCAGCTTTCGGCTTCCACGTCGCTGCGTCCAGCACTGACCATAGATGGATCACCCATCCGAGAAGCACGAGCCACAGCACCGCCGCCAATACGAACTGTAGCACCGCTTTCAGCAGCCGTCCTTGGAGCAGTTGACCAAACCCGGGAACGAAGAAGCTACAGAGGGCGGAGAGGACATTGCCTGCGGAGCCTTGGCCAGACACTGATGTTTCTCCTGTTGTGGTTTGTGCGTCCGCCTAACGTCGTATTAGCTCGTCAGCATATCCCGCGAGACTGCGACGATTCCGCATCTAACTGCGGCCTATCTCCAACCTGCGGTTCGGCCAGAAGCCTCGCAAGTGCCCGCACCACAATGACTTCGGGCGCTCTCGCCACTTGCTCCAAACGGCCTAAGCACGGTCGGCCTAAGCAGACTACGGTGCCAACGCGCGCATAGCATCCCGCGGAATGCTCGTCCCGGTCAGCGCACACACGAGTCTGCGCTCCGGCCTCCCCCGGAACGCCAACGGGCGACCCTCCACCCGACGTGGAGAACCGCCCGTCCACACACTGAGAGGCGCCGGTCGGAATCGAACCGACGAGTGGGAGTTTTGCAGACTCCTGCCTTACCACTTGGCTACGGCGCCGTATTCCTGAAAGATCGCTCCAAGCGCCATCGGCTCGCAAGCGGCGATCTCAGGCCTCCGACACGTCCAGCGCCTGCAGCTCCTCACCCGGGTTCACGTACTGGTCCAGCGCCGCCCGGTACTGGGTCTCGTACAACTGCCGGTAGCGCCCACCCAACGCCAGCAGCTGCGCGTGCGTGCCCCGCTCCAGGACCTGGCCCGCCTCGATCACCAGGATCTGGTCGGCACTGGTGATCGTCGACAACCGATGCGCGATCACGAAGGTCGTCCGCCCGCGGCGCAGGGCCGCCAAGCCCTCTTTGATCTGTTGCTCGCTCTCACTGTCCAAGCTCGAGGTCGCCTCATCCAACAGCAGGATCTGCGGGTCGGCCAGGATCGCCCGCGCGATCGCCACGCGCTGCCGCTGCCCGCCCGACAACTTCACCCCGCGCTCGCCCACGACCGTTTCGTATCCCTCGGGGAACTCCCGCACGAACTCATCACAGCGCGCCACCTGCGCCGCCGCCACCACCTCCGCGCGCGATGCCCCCGGCTTCGCGAAGGCGATGTTCTCCGCGATACTGCCGTCGAACAGGAAGTTGTCCTGCAACACCACGCCGACATGGGAGCGATAGTCGCGCAGGCGCACCGACGCGAGATCCCGCCCGTCCACGAGGATCCGCCCGCGCGTGGGACGCGTGAAGGCCATGATCAACGACAGGATCGTGCTCTTGCCCGATCCGCTGGACCCCACCAAGGCCGTCGTCGTCCCCGCCGGCGCGTGGAAGTCCACGCCGTGCAGCACCGGCACCCCCTCGCGGTACGCGAACCACACCTCCTCGAAGGTCACCGCCCCCTGGACCGTCGGCAGCTCGGCCTTGGCCGCATCGTCGGCATCCTCGCTCGGCATGTCCATGATCTCGCGGATCCGATCCAACCCGGCGAAGGCCTCCGTCAACTGCGTGCCGATGCTCGCCATCTGCACCAGCGGGAACGACACCAACCCGACGAAGAACACATAGACCACGAAGTCGCCGAGCGTCATCGTGCCCGCGAGGATCGCCTTCCCACCCACCAGCGTCATCAACACCCCGATCCCGCCGACGATCACCGTGCTCACGGCACTCATCGCCGAGACACCCGTGATCGTGGAAGCGATGTTGCGGAACAGGCGGTGCGCCCCGCGCGCGAACACCAGCTCCTCACGCTTCTCGGCCGTATACACCTTGACCACACGGACGCCGGACAGCGACTGCCCCAAGCGCCCCGTCACCTCGGCGTTGATCTTGCTCCGCTCGCGGAAGATCGGGCGCAACTTGGTGAAGGCCACCGACATCGCGCCGCCGAAGACCAGCAGCAACGCCAGCACGGCTGTGGTGAGCTGCCAGTTCAAATAGAAGAGGGCCCCGATGCCCAGCGAGGCCGACACGAGCCCGCCGAGCAGCTGCACGATGCCCGTGCCGATCAGGTTGCGGACCCCCTCGGCGTCGCTCATCACGCGGCTGATCAGCACGCCGCTCTGTGTGTCGTCGAAGAACGCGACCGGCAGCCGCATCACCTTGGCCTGCACCGTCCGGCGCATCACAGTGATGGCCTTCTGCCCCGCGAGCGACACCACCTGCGAGATCGCGAACGAGGTGGAGGCCTGCACGAGCGTCGCCGTCCCCGCGGCCATGGCGAGCGGCAGGAGCAGGTCCGCACGCCCCTGACCGACCACATCGTCGATGAGGAACTTGGAGGTCGCGGGCAACACGAAGCCCGCGAGGCGATTGATCAGGGTGAGTGAGAGCCCGAGGGCGAGGGTCCCACGGTACTGCCACATCAGGGCGCGGGACTCGCGCCAGACGACAGCCCAGGACAGCGGCTTCTTCGGAGGTCGGGACATGCAGCGACTGGGGGGTCGGCGAGACTGCCGACCCTCGCAAAGTAGTGGGTCTTTGAGAGGGAGGCACCGCGTCGCCGTGTCGCGGGTATTCTTGAAGATGCCTCGATCCCGTCTTCGCCCCTCCTTGCCCATGGTCCATCGCGTGGTCGCGCTGGCGCTCGCCGCCGCCCTCGACCTCGGCGCACAGCCGGCCACCCCCGACACGGCCCCCGCCGTCGTGGTCACCCGCGCGGACCTCGCGCGCACGTACACGCGCCTCGACGGCCTGCTCGCCACCCGTACGCTCGCGGCCGGCCCACAGCGTCGGATCAACGAAGCCTTCGACCGCGGCACCCTCGCGTTCTTCCTCGGGCAGGGGGCGGCGACCCTGGCGCAGCTGGATTCGATCGCGGCGGCGCTCGACCCCTCGCTCTCACGGCGACTCATGGCCTGGCGCGTGGCACCGGAGCCGGCCCGGCTGCTGCGAGGCAGCCGCAGCAGCGTGCGCATCCAACTCGCGCGGCTGTATGCCGACAGCACCACCCACCCCCTGAGCGCCGAGGCGAAGGTCATCGTGCGCGATGGCGCCGGGCGCGAGCGGGCACGGCTCGCCCCGCCCATCGGCGAGGACTCGACCGTGCTCCACGCGACCGCGCCGGCGGGGCTCCTCGCCGCGCTCCCCGAGGGACGCTACACGGTCTGGCTGCGGGACGGACGCGACTCGGTGCGCGGGGAGGACCTCATCGTCGTGGTCACCTCGCTCGACAGCGCGCGCGTGACGCTGCGGCGTCGGCTGGATGCGCTGGAGTTGCCCGTGACGCTGACCGCGGCTCGGAGCGCCCTGCGCTCGCGACTCACATTGCTGACGATGCGCCCGGACGCCAACAATACGGCCCAGCTCCTGGCCGACCCTCTCGCGCTGAGCGCCGAGGTGCATGCGGAGCTCGACGCGTTGGCGCGGGGCGTGGATCCCTACGCAGGCCGCGTGGGCGACTGGTGGCAGACCATGACCGTCGGCAGCGCCGCGGTCCCGATGCGGATCGTCGTGCCCCCGCGCCCGGCCGACACGACGCGACGGCGCGGACTCGTGATCGCCCTCCATGGCGCCGGGATGGATGAGAACGCCTTTCCCGACGGGTACGGGGCAGGCCGCATCGTCGCTCTTGCGGCGGACGCGAATGCGGTGGTGGTGTCGCCCGCGACGGCACGGTTCAGCGCCGCCGCCTTCGACTCGGTCGTGCGTGTGATGGTGCGCGACCACGGCGTAGACCCCGGGCGCGTGGTGCTCATCGGCCACTCGGCGGGTGCGGCCCAGGCGCTCTCGCTCGCCGCGCAACGCGCGACGCAGATCCGCGCGGTGGCCGCGATCGCCGGGGCCGGCGCGGTCCCCGCGTCGGCCGCGCTTCCGCCGACCCTGGTGCTCGGCGCCGCGCTCGACCCGGTGATCCCGGCGCCGCGCGTTCGGGCGCTGGCGCAGGCCCTCCAACGCCCGGGCCGAACGGTCGAGTACCGGGAGCTCGCCAATTGGGGCCACACCTTGGTGGTCGGATCCGCGCTGCCATCGGTGTTCACCTGGCTCTGGTCGGAGGATCGGGTGCCGAAGGCAAGGAACGCACCGTGAACAGCGCGTCGTCTTCGGTTTTTGTTCGTATTTTATGCGCAAATGAACGTAGTGACGCATGATTCGTGCACGAATTGCAGCACGAAGAGGTCAGAAGTGCGATTCGAGGGCTTGAATAGCCGATAAGTCGTCGGTACATTTCAGAATGTGATCAATGAAGAACGCGCCGCCCCTGCGACTCGGGGGACGGCGCGCTGCTTTTTTCCCGCCGCCGCCCGCCCTCGACCACCCCGCCAATGACCCCACGCCAGCAAGCGCTTCGCGACATCGCTACGCGTCGCATTCCGATGATCGACCTCGACGAGGCCCTCCCGACCTCGGACTACTTCGGCATCAACACCTTCTCCGTCGCCGAGATGCGCGAGAAGCTGCCGTCTGAGGTCTATGCCAAGCTCTTCAACGCCATCCGGCTCGGGCAGAAGCTCGACGGCGACATCGCGCCGGTCGTGGCGCAGGCCATCAAGGAGTGGGCGATCGCGCGGGGCTGCACGCACTTCTGTCACTGGTTCCAGCCCATGACCGGGCTCACCGCCGAGAAGCACGACGCGTTCCTCTCCTTCGATGAGAACATGCGTCCACTGGAGGCCTTCTCGGGCGAGCAGCTCATCCAGTCCGAGCCCGACGCGTCATCCTTCCCCTCGGGCGGCCTTCGCGCGACGTGGGAAGCGCGCGGCTACACGGCGTGGAACCCGGCCTCGCCGGTGTTCATCTTCGAGCAGGCCGGCACGCGGACGCTGTGCATCCCCTCGGTGTTCATCGGCTACCACGGCGAGGCACTCGACGAGATGGCGCCGCTGCTGCGCTCCAGCGAGGTCCTCTCGCAGAAGTCCATGCAATTGCTCGAGCTGATCGGCGACACCGGCGTCAAGCGGGTCGTGACGACGCTCGGGCCCGAGCAGGAGTTCTTCATCGTCGACCGTGGACACTTCGCGCTGCGCCCTGACCTCGTCATGTCCGGCCGCACGCTGGTCGGCGCCGCGCCGCCGCGCGGGCAGCAGCTCGAGGACCACTACTTCGGCGGCATCCCGGAGCGCGTCATCGCCTGCTTCGCCGAGATCGAGCAGGACCTCTACAAGCTGGGCGTGCCGATCATCACGCGGCACAACGAGGTCGCGCCCTGCCAGTTCGAGATGGCGCCGCGCTTCGAGGACGCCGACATCGCGGGGGACCACAAACAGCTCGTCAGGAGCGTGGGCAAGCGCGTGGCGATGCGGCACGGCGTGCAGGCCCTGCTGCACGA
>ERZ1066135.1054-NODE-1054-length-11535-cov-5.964721_pt1 | contig 11535 bp, 11 predicted proteins | sample MGYA00382782_ERZ1066135 | MGnify/ENA primary metagenome ERZ1066135 (study PRJEB33369, sample SAMEA5778365) | biofilm metagenome | biome: Industrial cooling water; feature: Water cooling tower basin; material: Biofilm | place: United Arab Emirates | collected...
GCCTTTGTCCACGGCAAGGTCATTCGCCCTTATTCGCACTCGCTTTCGGACGACGAAAAGCTCTATCGGCCGGATGAGGAACGGCAGGCGGATGCCGAGATCGACCCGATCACGACCTTTGCCCAGTTTTTGATGACCGAGGGCATCATCTCGTCCGAAAACCTCGAGGCCCTTCGCAAGGAGGTCGATGAAGAGGTAAACAAGGCCGCCGATATTGCGATCGAGACGCCGCAGCCGGCACCCGAATCGGCGCTTCGCAATGTCTTCTCGCCGGATGTTGACCCGACGGACCGCTCGCTTTTCGATACAGAAGAAGGTGCGGAGCTTTCGGGCAATCCGGGCACGATGGTCGACCTGATCAACCGCTGCATGCACGAAGAGATGGAACGCGACCCGCGTATCGTCGTCTTTGGCGAGGATGTTGCGGATTGCTCTCGCGAGGAGTATTTGGAACGCGTAAAGGGCAAGGGCGGCGTTTTCAAGGTGACGGCGAACCTGCAGCGTAAGTTCGGCTCGGCACGAGTTTTCAATTCACCGCTCGCCGAGGCAAACATTATCGGCCGTGCGGTCGGCATGGCGATCCGCGGCCTGAAACCGGTCGTTGAGATCCAGTTCTTTGATTACATCTTCCCGGCGATGATGCAGATCCGCAACGAGGTCGCGCTTACACGCTGGCGGTCCGATGGCGACACGACCTGCCCGATGGTGATGCGCGTTCCGGTCGGCGGATACCTGAAAGGCGGCGCCGTCTACCACTCGCAATCGGGCACGACGCTCTTCGCCCACACACCGGGCTTGATGATCGCCTATCCCTCGACCGCTCTTGACGCGAACGGCCTGCTGCGAACGGCGATCCGCTGCGATGACCCTGTGCTTTTCCTCGAACACAAGCACCTCTACCGCCAGGTCTATAACAAATCGGAATATCCGAGCAAGGATTTCCTGATCCCCTTTGGCAAGGCCAAAAAGGTTCGCGAGGGTAATGACGTAACGATCGTTACCTTCGGCGCACTGGTCGAGCGGTCAAACCAGGCCGCCAAGCGGCTTGAACAGCAGGGCATAACCGTTGATCTCATCGACCTTCGCACGCTCGTCCCCTACGACTGGGAAGCCATTGCCGAATCGGTCAAGAAGACCTCGCGCGTTCTGGTCGCCCACGAGGACCCGATCTCATACGGCTACGGGGCCGAGATCGCCGCACGCATCTCGAACGAACTCTTCGAATACCTCGATGCTCCCGTACGCCGCCTCGGCGCCACCGACACCTTCGTCGCATACGCCCCGCAGGTCGAAGATTTCATCCTGCCCCAGAGCGAAGATGTAGAAAAGGCTGTGCAGGAGCTAATGAAGTATTAGAATCCTAATGTCAACTATAGTTGACATTTTACAGCGTCAACTGTAGTATACAAATGGTCGAAATTATTAAGAGTGATACTTTCGACCGTTGGCTGAGGAAGCTTCGCGATTCTCTGGCGAAGGCTCGTATTGAAATGCGGATCCGAAGGCTAGGCCTCGGTAATCCGGGTGACGTGAAGCCGATAGGAGAAGGGCTAAGCGAGATGCGGATCGACTACGGACCCGGATATCGCGTTTACTTTATGGAGCGAAGCAATATCCTGGTGATCTTGCTTTGCGGCGGAGATAAGAGCACCCAGCAGAAGGACATTGCAAAAGCTCACGAGATCGCGGCGGCTTGGGAGGATTGATAATGGCTGAAAAATTTAGTCGGTACGATACGGCGGATTACCTCGAAACCGAAGAGGACATCCGCCTTTATCTTGAAGCATGTCAGGAGGACGGCGACCCGGCTCTCATTGCGGCCGCACTCGGCGATATCGCTCGTGCGCGAAATATGACCGAGTTGGCACGCTCGGCCGGAATGACACGAGCCGGTTTATACAAAGCACTGTCACCTGATGGCAATCCGAGTTTTGCCACCGTTTCAAAGGTCGCTAAGGCGCTGGGACTCAAGGTCAAGATCGAACTGGCCTCTTGAACAGGTGTTGATTCCGTGTCAGCGTGGGCGACAACTTCGTCGACTATGCCCCGCGGGTCGAAGATTTCATCCTGCCCCAGAGCGAAGATGTAGAAAAGGCTGTGCAGGAATTGATTAAGTATTGATTTTTTTGGCTATCGAGTATAGAATTCCAGAACCTGTTTTGTGGGCCGCTTAGGCCTGCTCCACCTTTTTCAGCTTAGTCAGGAGGAATCAAATGAAGAAAATTGCCCGGGTCGTCGCTCTCGTAATGTTCGTTTCGGTTGGCGTCGTCGGCGTTGTTCATGCCAGTATTTTTGATGAGAAGCGGCACTCAACATGCTACACGCCGGACGGAAAATTTGAACCTCAAAGAAAGGACTGCGACGTTAACTCGTGCGGATGCCTTTTCCACCAGGTAGAAGAGTTTTTCAAGAGCATCTTTAAGTAAAGCCGGCCTTGTAAAATAGAAGAAGCTCGCAGAGGCGCTTGTTGCCCTGCGGGCTTTTTTTTGTTTTCACCAAAAGAAGAGGCGGAAGGCCAATTTCCCGGATAAGCCTTCCGCCCGTGACGTAGCTATAAGGTAGAGTCCGATATTCATCGAACACCTTAAATTTAACCTAAGCCAGCAGTATTGCTTGCGAAATTCAACGAACGGGCTTTCTCTGCCCTGATTCGGTCGTTTTTTGACACCGAACGGATCGCTCAGATCCCCGCAAGCCTGTAAACTCCCCGTTCGACGCGTTCCGCAAAGCCTTCATCGACCAATTCATGGTTTGCTTTGCCGGCTTCCTTGCGGTTAAGACCGAATTTGCCCGAGAGTTCGCCAAGCAGTGTCATCCCGCACATTTGCAGATAGGTTCGGGCGAGTTCGCGCATGGCATCGTCGCGTTTCATCTTGATCTTGATCTCCGAAGGGAATCGTGCCTCGGCCAGGGTCCAGATGTATGTGAACTTCGGCACGTACAGAGCTTCCTGCGGCACGACCTTCATTCGAAGTTGCAGTTCGTCGAGCGCTTTGGTGAGGTCTTTTTTGTCCTTAAATCCACACGCTTCGCGAAGGTCGCCGGTTGCCATTTCCCATTCCTTCCGGAGCACTTTTAGGACGGCCTGTGCATCTTTTGAGAGCACCCCGCTCTCGCCCGCCCGTGAGCAACCCCAGATCGCGTTGAAAACGGGGATCATCCGGCGGGCGAGAAACCACGATTTGCACTTGATGAGTTTCCCGTAATATACGTTTCCGCGGGCCATTAGCTCGTCTTTCAGCACCCAGGCCCTGCTCGCTTCGGCATCTTTCTGCACATTCCGCGGCATGTGGGCATCCCGCCGGCCGCAAACGGCGATATAAATGGAGGGCATCGCTTTGCGAACATCGGTCAGTCCAAGGCAAAACCCGAGATCCTCGATCATCGATTCGGCTTCCTCCGCCGTGTCGATCTTCAAACCATCCTCGCGCCGCCACTTGCGGTCGCGGTACTCTTCGATCTCTTCCGGCAGATGCTTCACACGCCGATTAAAGCATAACTTCGGGCGCAAAAAAACGGGCGGCAACACATGTCACCGCCCGCTTATCGATTCAGCCGTTGCCTAGTTGTTCTGCGGATCACTATTGCCGCGGACCGGTGACGATGAGACGACCGTAATGGTCGAGCCCGGCATAAGCCTTACGTCGTCGCGGCCGGTTGCGATAACGGAGCCTGCACCCGCGCCTCCGCCAATGATCGCCCCGAGAACAGCACCTTTACCGCCACCTGCGATCGCACCGATCACTGCGCCGATACCGGCACCGATGCCGCCGCGTTTGGCTGTCTCTTTGGTCTGGCTGTCGCCCTGGGCCGTGCCCTCGGTATCGACCTTGACCTCTTTGCCGCGTTCGTCGCGGATACCGGTGAGCGAACCGGCAAAGTCATAGGCACGCCCGTCGCGGAGCGTTATCCGCTCAAAATTGAACGTCACGTTCGAGCGGCCCGAGACCTGTCCCGAGCGGCCAACGCCCGTAATGTAGCCCTCGATCACCGCACCGCGAAACTCCATCGGACCCTGGACCGTCATCTTGAACCGGTCGTTGTTCTGCGAGGCCTTGGTGTTGATCTCGTTCTCAAGCGTTCCGGTGATGACCGTTCCGTTCGGGACGATGAACTGGCCGATCCGCGGCTTGCTCAGCGTCGGATTCGGGCTGTTCGCACCGACGCGGTCATTCGGGTCGTTCGTCGAATATCCCGTGTCATTGTCGCTGTAGCTTTCGTCCGTATCGGTCGGAAGGTCTCGTTGCGATGCCGGGTCGATGCCGAGTCCCGCCGTCTGTTCGGACTTTGTGTAGTAGCTGTCGGCAAAGATCGTCTCCGAAAGGTATTCGGTCGTGATCCGGCGGGTTACCTTAAGCCCGCGTCCGTTATCGATTGATGTGAAGATGATGGTGTAATCCGTTTCGCCGCCGAGGCTTGAAATGGTGATCTCGTCACCGCGAAGCGAAGCACGCAGACGAACCGTACGGCCTCCGCTGTTCTCCGAACGCTCGCGGCCATCGGCCACAAATGTGACCGGATCGGCATTCGTTGTTGCGAGTGTAACCTCGCTGCCGCGGACGAGCAGAGCGATCGAGTCAGGAGCGTCGAGTTTTGATTCAAGGTCCGTCCGGTTGCTCCCGCTTATGTTGATCTCGGCAACGATGTCGGCGGCCTTTTCGCTGCGGCCCGTGTCGAGCCTGTAGGTGCCCGTTAGCCCCGGCGAGACGGCTCCGCCAACCGGCTGATAGCCATAATCCTCGTCATCATCAACACCGCCGGAGACGTTCGAGATGCGGCCGTTCCAGTCGGGCCGAACACCGTAGTTCGCCGCAAGCCGGTCGATCAGGTCGCGGACGTCCGTCCAGGTGCTTTCGATCCTTCGGTTCTGCGGATTCGCCGTGAAAAAGCCGGCCATATCGCGGCCCGCGGCGACGATCTGCTCGATATCGCTGCGGTTCTCGCGGCGGAGCCCGACGTTCTCATCGAACGATTTCACTGCGTTCTTCAGAGCGTCGATGCCCGAGCGGGCATCATCGCGAACCGTCCGCGAGGCCGAGTTGCTCCGTAGCTGAAAGTTGAGCGTCATATCGAGGTCATCGATCTTCGACCGCAGGCTGCGGACCGTGTCCCGCACCTCGCGTTCGTTGATGCTCTGAGCCGCTACGATCGAGGCAAACCCAAAAACCAATGCGGCCAAAAGTGCCGCCACGCCCGTTCCCTGATAAAACCGTTTCATACTCTCACCGTGTATGCCATGTGCCGCAAAAGACACACGCATCCCTCACCGCCTTTGAAGCATTTCTTATACCAGAAGTTGTTCAAATTATCCTGCCCCGCATATCAATGCCCGGCTGTGCTAAGATTTTTATGCAAATCAACCAATCAAGGGGAGCACAAACATTATGTCATCATTGCCCGTCGAGGCCGTCATTCAATTTGCCGGAGACGATATGTTCATCGGCACGAGCCCGAGCGGACACTCGTTTGCTATTGATACCAAAGGAGATAGGAAATCGGCACCAACGCCGATGGAACTCCTGCTTGTTTCGGTTGCCGCCTGCACGGCAGCGGACGTCATCTCCATCCTGCAGAAAAAGCGGCAGGACGTGACCGAATATCGGGTAAAGGTCACCGGGACACGGGCCGAGGACCATCCGCGTAAGTATGAGACGTTTCACGTCCACCATATCGTGCATGGACGCGGCGTTTCGGAACCGGCGGTCGCCCGGGCGATCGAGCTTTCGGACACAAAGTATTGCTCGGTTTCCGCAACCGTTCGCCCGACGGCGGAGATAACCACCAGCTTTGAGATCATCGAGGCCGGTGCGGAGAAAGGAATATAGATAGTGAAACATTTTGGCAAAACGCTTCTCTTTATCGCTTTGTTTGCTGTTGCGGCCGCGGCACAGGTTCCGCTCGATGTCGAGGTAAAGATACTTCGCGCCGAGGACGAACTTCGTTTTGACGCGGACCTAACGGAACTCTTAAAACACAAGGTTCCGGCGGTCCGCCAAAGGGCTGCCCTTGCCGCCGGCCGGATCGGCGATGCCGCGGCCGTCGGCCCGCTCGTCGAGCTTCTTGCCGGCGACCCCGCAGTCGAGGTTCGAGCGATGGCCGCTTTTGCGCTTGGCGAGGTGGAATCGATCGAGGCGGCGGATGCCATCCAGCGGGCGATCGGCGAGACCGGTAAGGCAAAGTTGCCGAACGTCGTCGAGGCCGACATCCGCGGCCGGCTTGCCGAGGCTGCGGGAAAGATCGCCGCGGCGAATGCGAAAGATCCAAAGGCGAAAGACCTCGGGCAGGCGATACTTTTCGTTCTTGAGGCCGAGCACTTGAAGGGCGCAGATCAGAACAAAGAAACCGTGCTGCTCGCGCTGACCGCTGCGCTTCGTGCGAGGCCCGAGAAGACGGACGTCACGGTCGCGAAGTTCCTCACGAACTCCGATGCCCGCATCCGGATAGATGCCGCCAATACGCTTTCCCGCGTACGGGCAAAAAACGCCAACGAACAGCTCCGCAAAATGCTTTCGTCCGACGCGGATGCCGTCGCACGGGCAAATGCCGCACGCGCGCTCGGAGCTTCGGATGACAAGACCGCGACCGACCTCCTGATAAAGGCTGCGACCTCGGATGTCGATAGCCGCGTCCGAGTTTCGGCTGTCCGTTCGCTTGCCCAACTGAAAGACGCAAAGGCTGCCGAAGCCCTGATCGCACACGGCACCAAAGTTCTTGCAGGCTACAAGAGTTCGATGGCCGAAGGCATCGTTCCGGCCGAGCACAGCGAGTTCGTCGAGGTCGCTGTCGCTCTCGGGCAGATCATTCCCGGCAGCTTCAATGAGGCAGCACTAAAGCTCTTCAAGGATTTTGCAGCGCTCGACAAAGGTGCGACCTCGGAAGTTTACGTCGCACGCGTTCGCGTTGCGCCCGCCCGCGGTGAAGGCAATGCGCCGGAGCTGACAAGCTGGAAACAGTATCGGACGCTGGCGATGATCGTCGGCGAATTTGCCGTTATCGAACCGAAGACCGAAGAAGGCAAGAAGCTGAAAAGCGAGGCCGCGGCGATCCTCGAACCGCTTGCCCGGGCGATGGCAGAAGCCGATCCGAAGGAAGATGCGGATGCGATAATGGCCGCTCCGGCAACACTCTCGGCATTTGCCCGGTTCGGCACCGATAGCCTTGATGAGATCTTGCGGCTGGCGCTTCGCAATCCGGATGTCCAGATCCGGGCGGCCGCGGCATCGCTGCTCGGCGACCGGCCCGTAGCGGACGCGAATCTCGATGTCCTAAAGAACGCCGCCGAATACGCAATAATGAACGACCCGAACGAGAACGACGCCGCACTCGCCGCGATGAACGCTCTCTTCAAGCTGAATAAGACTGAGGCTCTTTCGGTGCTCGATATTGCCGCCGGCTCGCCGGATAACCTAATCCGCCGCCGGGTCCATCAGATGCTCAACGACGAAGCTTACAAGGGCCGCGAGCTTTCGCCGATATTGAAGAACATCGACCGCACGGACCTCCTTCGCGTCCGTCGATACTCCGGCAAGGGCACACGGCTCGGCCAGGTGCTCAACAACGAAGCGGACTATCGCCGTGCTGCCGCAAGGCGGAACGGCTCCGTAAAGGCGGTTCTTACGACAAAGAAGGGCACGTTCACCATCGACCTTTTGCCCGATGATGCACCGCTGACGGTCGATAACTTCATCCGCCTCGCAAACTCAAAGTATTTCGATGGGCTTGAGGTTCATCGCGTCGTGCCAAATTTTGTGATGCAGGACGGCGACCCTCGCGGCGACGGTACAGGCGGCCCGGGCTGGACCATCCGATGCGAAGTGAACATGGTGCCCTACGGCCGCGGAACCGTCGGCATGGCTCTCGCCGGAAAGGACACGGGCGGCTCGCAGTGGTTCGTTACGCATTCGCCGCAGCCGCACCTTGACGGCGGCTATACGGTCTTCGGGCAAGTCAGCGAACGCGATATGGCTGTGGTCGATCGGATCGTCCAGGGCGACAAGATCCTGACCGTTCGGATAGTCGGACGCTGAGCCAGAAACACCACCATTAAGGAGCGTATTCTTTCTTAAGCACCAAACGTGAAGCATATGCGAAGAGGGTTAGATAGTTCGGAGGTTCTGAGCGAAACTGATCGTATGGCCATCAACGGTCACCGCGGCCTCGCGGACGTGCTCGCTTGGGCGGCAACTAAGCCAAAGAGCGAAGTGCATCCGCAGACCGTTGCCGAAGTTATCACCCAAGATGAGTACACCCACGACATCATCGTTCCATATCGCGACGTGTTTTTGGTTTACGACACTACCTGACTCGGTGCCGTAACGGCGGTCGCCGTCTGGAACAAACATCCAACCGCAGATGAGCTTCTCGAACGACGAATTGCGAATGGTTGGAGGCCCACTGCATCAAGGTTAAAGGACGGCGACGCCATAGAAGGTCACGCGGCGTGTTTGGTCAAAAGCTAAAAGCAACGGTACGACCTTTAGGGCCTATCGTCGACGATGAAACTACCACACCCCGACGGCGGCTACACGGTCTTCGGCCAAGTCAGCGAACGCGATATGGCGGTGGTCGACCGGATCGTCCAAGGCGACAAGATCCTGACCGTCCGCATTATTGAAAAATAGCTCGGCAAGGCACGAAAAAAGGAAGCCCGGTATCGCTTGGGCTTCCCTTTCTATTTGCGATTCACGATTTACGATTCACTAGCCGCTATTTCACCCAATCAGCAATAAAGACATTCGTATCGCCCTCTTTCGCCGCGTTGCGGTTCGAGGCAAATACTAGCTTTTTGCCATCCGGCGAGAACATCGGGAAGCCGTCAAAGGTCTCATTGAAGGTCACCTGCTCAAGCCCCGTCCCGTCAACGTTGATCAGAGCGAGTTCGAAGTTCCGCTTCCGCGGGTCCTTGGCGAAATAGTTCGTCGAGAAGATGATCGACCGTCCGTCCGGCGTAAAGAAGGGAGCGAACGAGGCGGCACCGAGCTTCGTCACCTGCCGCTTGTTGGTTCCGTCGGCATTCATTACCCATATCTCAAAGTTATTGGGCTCGATCAGGTCGTTCTTAAGCCGATCCTTGTAGCGGGCGATCTCGGCCTCGGTCTTCGGATGAAAGGCACGGTAAACGATCTGTTTGCCGTCCGGCGAGAAGAAGGGACCGCCGTCGTAACCGAGTTCCGTCGTCAACCGCTTAACGTTCTTGCCGTTGATGTCCATGGTGTAGATATCAAGGTCACCGTCGCGGGTCGAGGTAAAGACGATCTTCTTACCGTCCGGCGAGATGGTCGCCTCGGCATCGTAACCTACTTCCTTGGTAAGTTGTTTCGGTTTGCTGCCGTCCGCATTGGCAACGAAGATGTCATAGCTCGGGTAAATGGCCCATACATATCCTTGCGAGAAATCCGGAGCCGGCGGACAGGCATCGCCCGCCAGGTGGGTCGAACCATAAACGATCTTCTTACCGTTATTTTGGAAATACGAGCAGGTCGTCCGGCCCTTGCCGGTCGAGACCATCCGGACGTCCGAGCCGTCAATGTTCATTGTGTAGATCTGATCACACTGGCGGCCGTCACGCTTCGATTGAAAGATCAGCTTTTTTCCGTCAAACGAAAAATAAGCCTCGGCGTTTTCACCGCCGTTCGTCAATTGCTTGATGTTCTGCAACCGCTTCTCGCCGGGCATTGAAAGATCCTTGGTCTGAGCCGTGGCTCCGGACGCAACGAGAAAAAAGGCTAGAAAGAAAAAAGTAAACTTGGGCATAATGTTTTGGGCGCGAACCTATACGGGTTCGAAACTATTACTAAAAGTATAGCGAATAAGATGGTGCCGCTAAAACCGGCTTCCCCGCTATTTGCCATTTTACAGCCCCGAGCAAAAAGTATTACCTGCAATGCCGTTTGATTCAAAAGAAGAAGTACTCCGCTGGTATGAAAGCCGTCCACGTACCTTGACCGACGACTTCATCGCCGACATCCCGTGGGACGAGGTGCGGCTATATCCCTTCGACCGTCGACTTATCCCGGTGCTCGAATATATGCGCGATGTCGAGATCCTTACCGATATGTATCACAAAGAGCTTCGTGGAACGCCGACGGGACGCGACCCCGTGATCAGCAAGTTCATGGAACGCTGGGGCATTGAGGAGGTCACGCACGGCGAGGTCATCAATATGTTTCTGAACGAGCTCGGAATCCGGACCAGCAGCGGATGGAAATCGGAAGTTAGAAGGAAGGTCCCGCTTTTATATCACATAAACACCGCACTCATCACCTCGCTGACCAACCTCGCGGGTAGCCGATTTACGGCAACGCATATGACCTTCGGAGCCGTTCACGAAATGACGACCGCTCAAAGCTACCGGCGGATGATCGAGATCAGCGGGCATCCGATACTTGAGTGGATCTTCAAAGCGATAATCACAGAGGAATCGGCACACACGAACTTTTATTGGAGCGTCGCCCGGCTCGAACTGCGAAAAAATAAAACGGCCCAACGCCTTGCCCGTTTTGTGCTCGAAAATTTCTACTATCCGGTCGGCCAAGGCTCCCTCGGAAAAGCCCGAGCCCGTTATTCGATAAAAAGCCTTTTCGGCGACCCCAGGGCTTTGGAAACACTTGACCGAACCGTTACCGAACGCGTGACCGATCTGCCCGGCTTTGTAGGAATGAACAGTGTCTCTCAAAGTATCAGCCAGATCGCCGGCTGACCCAAACGAAAAGTGCAGGACACCTGCCTGCACATGAATGAAGAGAGAAATAAAGCCACCCAGATCACTTTTCAGCGATCCCGAGCATGAAATTGCTGATTGCGTCCGTGCCGTTGAATGCGTCATCGACCGCGATGTTGCTGTTGATCAGATCGCCGGGGCCGCCCGACTGAACATACTGCGGCTGCATTGTCCACGTCGAAGTCAGATTGCTAGGATCATACGGCGCAACGATAATATTGCCGATGAACACTTCTTGTCCGTTACCGTTGCGATCCATTCCTCCGGGGCCAGTGACGATGATCAGTCCTTTGAACTTTGGGTTCCCCGACGTTGTGAGCGTGCCTGTGACGACGAGAATTCCGCCCCCCTCAATATTTCCCCCTAAAGTACAGTTGCCTTCGCAAAAAGTTAGTCCCGTCCCGGTTGTAAAGTCGCCCCAGCCCTGAGCACTCGTGGGCCCTCCGCTAGCGAAATACCGGCCGGAGTTAAGTGCTGATTGACGAAGCTGCCTTACTACCTGATCGAGAGTGATCGGGCTCGCCAGCCAGCTCGGGACCTCGTTACATGTGATCGCCGGAGGCGGCGACATCGTACCGTTGGTGCGGGCAGAGTTCACGGTATTTAGACTCGTTTGATCGCAGACACCGACCGAGGGCGAAGTGCCGCCGAGGATGTCCATGTTTCGCGACGTTCCCGGAGAAAAGTTAACATTAGTGCCCATCATCTGCAGCGGCGATCCCCCGGCTGCATCGTTGAAAAAGTTCTTTTGAATAATGCCTTCAAGCTGCTTCATGGCACCGCCCGGGCCAAATCCTGTAGCCAGTACGCGAAGG
>ERZ1066135.1055-NODE-1055-length-11525-cov-6.968091_pt1 | contig 11525 bp, 8 predicted proteins | sample MGYA00382782_ERZ1066135 | MGnify/ENA primary metagenome ERZ1066135 (study PRJEB33369, sample SAMEA5778365) | biofilm metagenome | biome: Industrial cooling water; feature: Water cooling tower basin; material: Biofilm | place: United Arab Emirates | collected...
CTGTCCTGCACGTCGCGCATCGAGGCGCGGAACGCGTCCACGCCCTCGACCGCCTCGCGGTACAGCTCGGTCATGTAGGTCGCGAAGCCCTCGTTGAGCCAGATTTCCGACCAACTCTCGCAGGTCAGCAAGTTGCCGAACCACTGGTGCGCCGCCTCGTGCGTGACGAGGTCGATCGCGTCGTAGTCGCGCCGCCCCAGCTCGTCGCTGAGCACCACGTCGGTCAACGTCGTCGCGGTGATGTTCTCCATCCCGCCGAAGCGGAAGTTGTCGACGCAGGACTGCGAGTACTTGCTCCAGGGATAACGCGCGCCGGTGAGCTCACTGAAGTAGCTCAGCACCTGCGGCGTGGCGCCGAGCGACGGCCGCAACCACGGCGCGAGGTCCGGCGCCGACCAGTAGTCGACCAGCACGGCGTTCCAGCGCTCCGCTTGGCTGACGAGTTCTCCGGCGACCAGCGTCGTCAAGTACGCGGGGTGAGCGCTGGTCATGCGCCAACGCTCGGCGGCGCGGCCGCCGCCGAGTTCGACGCGGTCGACGAACTCACCCGCGGCGAGCGAACGCCAGCGTTCGGGCAACACCACGCGCAGCTCGCTCGTCGCGCGCTCGTCGGGTGCGTCGACGCACGGGAACCAGGCCGAGGAGTCCTCGCACTCGCCTTGGCTGTAGACCTGCGTCGGCTGGCCGTCGCGCTCGCGCACGAACCACAGCCCGGCGCGCGGCGCGCCGCGGTAGCGCACCGTGAAGCTCGCGAACGAACGCGGCCGGAGCGCCGCGGCGGGACGCAGCCGCAACTTGCCGGCGTCGTGCTCGAACTCGACCGGCTGTCCGCGCTCGTCCTCGACGCCGCTCACCTCCAGATCGCGCAGGTCGAGTTCGACCTCGGCCAGCGCGCGCTCGAGCGTGAACAGCCGCAGCGTGCAGGCCCCTTCGATGCGGCGCTCCGCGGGGAAGAGCTCGAGCTCGAGGGCGTAGTGCTCGACGTCGAAGTCGACGCGGCGCGCCGGGTGCGCGATGGGTTCGGCGGGGTCGAAGGGCCGCAGCCGCGGGGCGCCGCAGGACGCCGCGAGCGCGCAGGCCAGCAGGATGGACGGACCGGCGGCGCGGGTGAACGAAGAACGCGAACGGATCGGCTGGAAGACGCGCATCGGCGCGCGAGTGTACGGAGCACTCCCGCTACCGTCGCCGCGCCGCGCGCGGCAGAATGCGCGGCGCGTGGAGTTCCTGCTCGAGTGCATCGGCTTTCCGCCCGAGGTCGACCTCGACGGGCTGATCCAACTCGCCCGCGAGCGCGGCGAACGCGCGCCCTGGCGCGGGCCGCAGGGTGAGCACCTGCGCCTGGCGCTGGGCGAAGGGCTCGAGGTGCGCGCCGACCGCGAGGCGGAGGGCGAGCCGTGGAGCGTGCACCCCTACTTCCAGAGCGACCAGCGCCTGCGCGTGGCCGTCGAGACGGTGCGCCAGACCGGCGAGTCGCACTACGACGCCCTGCTCGTCGGCTGGGCCAACCCGCCGCTGGCGGGCCATCCCTCGCTCGATCCGAGCGCCTATCCGCTGAGCGCCATCGTCACCGATGCGCGGCGCCTGCCGCGCAGCCTCGCGCGCGGCCACGTGCTCGCGCTCTCGCTGGCCGGCTTCGCGCTCGACGTCGAACGCGTCGGCTCGCGCGAGAGCGTCGCCGCGCGGCGCGGACCGGCCCGGCGCTTCGAAGACGGCGGCTGGGTCCAGCCGCTGGGCGGCCCCGACGATCCGGGCGGCTGCGTCGAACTGGCGCTGTGCATCGAGCGCGTCGAGGAACGCGCCAACGCGCTCACCGGTTCGCGCGTGACGCTGCTGCACACCCGCGCGCCGCAGCGGCCGCTCGTGCTGTTCGCGAGCCCCTGGCAACTCGAGGTCGACGAGCTGGCGGCGCCGCGCGCCGGCGACTGGATCCGCGGCGTGTTCCTGCTCACCGGGCGCATCGCCGGCGGCCTGCGCACGGCCGTCGAACGCGCCGGCGCGGCCTTCGGCTGACCCGCCGCGCGCGGATGCCAGCCCGCGCTTCCGCGCGCCGCCGTCGTTCAGCGCGGCGCGGCCGAAGCGCGCACGTGCTTGAGCGCCTTGATCACCTTGCGGGCTTCGATGGCGCGCACACCGGCGCGGATGTCGAGCACGACGGTGAGCGCGTCCTCGCCGTACTCGAGCTGCGCGTCGCACAACTCCTCGCTCGCCTTCGACAGCGCGCGCGCGGCCGCGGCGAAGTCGTCCCTGCGCAGCGACATCGCGCCGAAGAACTCCGCCGCGTCGCGTTCGCTGTCCCAGCGCGTCACCCAGCGCAGCACGTGGCTCGCGCCGCGGCTTGCGAGCACGATCCGATCTCCACCCCAGCCGGCGGCCAGTTCGTGCGTGAACTTCACGCCCATCAGGGCCATCGGATTGCCGTTGAGCATGAGGCCGGCGCGCTCGCGCGCTCCGCTCGCGACGATGCCCAGCGCGAGTTCGCCGAGCGTGTCCTCGCGGCGGACCTCCCAACCCTCGGGGAGGTCGACGACTTCGAAGTCGAGCGCCTGCGGCTCGTCTCGCTGCGCCTCGCTCCAGTACTTGCTCGGGTGCAGCACCTGTTCGGTCGAACGCGGCGGGTTCGCGAAGGCGGCGCGGATGTCGGCGTTGGGCGTGCGCATCCCCTGCGCGAGCACCCAGTTGTCGTTGCGCGCGAGGAACGCAGCTCCCTGCATGTACGCGGCGAACATCGGCTTCCACAGCCACGCCGGCGCGCTGCCGAGCGCGTCGAGCTGCGTGCGCTGCGACTCGACGAGCGCGGCGGTGTCGAGCGATGCAGCGTGCTCGAGTTGCCAGCGCGTCATCACCGCCATCGCCGCGCCTTCGACCACGGAGTGGAACGCGATCTGTTGGTCGGTGTCCTGCGCCAGGCGCGCCGCCGTGCCGTCGATGTTGTCGAGCTGGTCGTCGAGCGCGTGCGCGAGCTCGTGCGCCATCACGATGCGCGCCAGATCACGCGGCGTCGTGTCCATCAGCGCGAAGGAGTCGGTGTCGGGGTCGTAGAAGCCGGCGACCTGCTCCTCCAGAAAGGCCAGTTGTGCTGCAAGCAAGTCCTGGTCGGCCGGGAACACTCCCAGCAACTTCGCCAGATCCGCTTCGGCCGCCATGCGCGCCGGCGGCGTGTCGCGCTCCATGCGCAGCTTCGCGTAGCTGAGCAGATCGGCGCGCGAGGCGAGCTTGACCTCCACGGGCTTGAGGAACTTCTCGCCTCGCAGAGCTTCCACTTGGCGCTCGATTTCGCGGCTGAGGCGCTCGAGTTCGGCCTGGGTCCACTCCGTGGAACTGGGCGTCTTCGGCGCCTGCGCGGCGGGCGACGAGGCGAACAGGGCGGTCGCGGCGAACAGCGTGGCGAGGTGCAGCTTCATGCACGCGGCAGCTTACGCAGCCGAGCGCGGCTTCGTCGCGTCGGCGAGCGCGCGGCGCAGCGTTGCCAGCTCGAAGCGCGACTGGCACGATCTGCGCCTGCGCCTGCGCATGTCGCGGCGCCCCGAGCGCCTCCCATGAGCACCACCGCCGCCCTCACGCCGATCGCCCCCGTCGACCTCGCCGCCGAACGCGCGGCGCTCGGAGAGGCGCTGTACGACGCCGTGCGGCGCGTGCTCGACTCGGGCAAGTACGTGCTCGGGCCGGAAGTCGAAGCGCTCGAGCGCGACTTCGCGCGCATGCACGGCTGCGCGCACGGCGTCGCGGTCGGCACCGGGACCGACGCGCTCTGGCTCGGCCTGCTCGCCGTGGGCGTGAAGCCCTGCGACAGCGTGGTGACGAGCCCCTTCACCTTCTTCGCCTCGGCGGCCTCGATCGCGCTGATGGGCGCGACCGTGCGGCTGGCGGATGTCGACTACGACACGGCGCTGCTCGACGTCGACAAGGCCGAAGCCGCGATCGACGCGCGCACGACCGCGATTCTCCCCGTGCACCTGTACGGACAGCTCGCCGACGTGCGCGCGTTCCGCGCGCTGTGCGACAAGCGCAAGCTGGCGCTGCTCGAGGACGGCGCGCAGGCGCACGGTTCGCTGCGCGACGGCTTCGCCTGCGGACAGCTCGGCGACGCGGGCACGTTCTCGTTCTACGTGACGAAAAACCTCGGCGCGGCCGGCGAGGGCGGCATGGTGCTCACGCAGCGCGCCGACGTGGCCCAGAACCTGCGTCAGCTGCGCGACCACGGCAGCCCGACGAAGTACGTGCACACGCGGATCGGCACCAACTCGCGCCTGCAGGCGCTGCAGGCGGCGATCCTGAACGTGAAGTTGCCGCACCTCGAGCGTTGGAACGCGCGCCGCCGCGAACTCGCCGCGCGCTACTCGCGCAACTTCGCCGGGCTCGACGCCGTCGCGCCGATGAAGCTCGCCAGCGGCGCCGTGCACACCTACCACCAGTACACCGTGCGCATCCGCGGCGAGCGCTCGCGCGACAGCGTGCTCGCCGAACTCGCGCGCCAGCAGATCTTCGCCGGCGTGCACTATCCGCACCCGGTGCACCTGCAGGAAGCGGCGAAGGGCTGGGGCTACGGTCCGGGCGATTTCCCGAACGCCGAGCGGCTCGCGCGCGAAGTGCTGTGCCTCCCGGTGCACCCGTTCCTGAGCGACGCCGACGTCGACCGCGTGTCGGAAGCCGTGCGGCGCGCCGCCGGCGTCTGACCCGCTCCGGGCGAGAAGTTTTTGCGCGGTCCGCGCCGCGCTGCTGAAGTTCGCGCGCAGTTCCGTGCGCGCTTCGCTCGATGAGGGAAGCGGCCCGCTCCCCCGCGGGTCCTCCCGATGGAGCCCTCCCCGCCCTCTGCGCCGCAGTTGTGCCTGGCCGTGCGAAGCACGGTGGTCATGCCGTGCGCCGTGGCGACGCTCGATCTCGAGCGCGAGGAGAACCGCCTGGCGATCGAAGCGCACAGCGGCGGCGACGCGCCGCTGCTCGCCGTGCCGCTGCTCGAACTCGAAGGGCAGACCACGCCGGAGAAGCTCGCGCCGGTGGGTTGTCTGTGCCGCGTGCTCGACCGCACGGCGCTCGCCGGCGGCGGAGTGCGCGTGGTGCTGCAAGGTCTGCGGCGCGTGGAGTTGCGCGACGTGCGCTTCGAGCACGGGCGTTTGCTCGCGAGCACCGCGGAACCTGCGGCGCGCAGCTACGACGACCAGCAACTCTCGCCGCGCGTCGAGCGCGTGCTCACGCTCGCGCACGAGCTGGCGCGCGTCGACCCGCGCTGCTCGCCCGAGCTCGCGCGCATGCTCTCGAGCGAGACGGGCGCGGCCGGGCGCTTCGCGGACGTCGCCGCGGCGCGCCTGCACTTGAGCTACGCCGACCGCACGGAACTGCTCGTCGAACAGGACGTGCTCGCGCGCCTGGAGCACCTGGGCGACCTGCTCGGCCGCGACATCGCGCGCGCCGAGGTGCTCGGCGCGCTGCAGCACAAGGTCGACGAACGCCTGCGGCGCGGACTGCTGCGCGAACAGCTCAGCGTGATCCAGGGCGAACTCGGCGACGGCGACGCGCTGGCGCAGCTCGCGCGCGAACTGCGCGGGCGCCTGGAGGCGGCCGAGCTGCCCGCCGCCGCGCGCCGCGCGGTGCAACGTGAGCTCGAGCACCTCGAGCGCGGCGAAGGCGGGCCGAGCGACCTCGCGCGCAGCCGCGAGTGGATCGAATGGGTGCTCGAGCTGCCCTGGCGCAACACGACGCGCGACCCCGACACGAGCGCGGCCGATTCGCAGCGCGTCGCCGCGACGCTCGATCTCGCGCTCACCGGACTGGACGACGTGAAGGAGCGCCTCGCCGAGTTCCTCGCCGTGCGGCGGCTGAGCGGCTCGACACGCGGCGGCGTGCTGGCCTTCGTCGGACCGCCGGGCACGGGAAAGACCAGCATGGCGCGCGCGGTCGCGCAGGCGCTCGGTCGGCGCCTCGCCCACATCCACGTGGGCGGCGCCGCGGACGGTGAAGAGCTCGAGGGCCGCGCGCGCACGCTCGCGGGCGGCGGACCGGGTCGGGTGCTCGCCGCCGTCGCGCGCAGCGGCGTGCGCAATCCGGTCGTGCTGCTCGACGAGGTCGACAAGGCGCACTGGGGCGGCTGGAACCGCGTCACGCGCACGCTGCTGACGCTCGTCGATCCCGAGGGTGCGCGCGAGTTCACCGACGCGTACCTGGGCGTGCCCTTCGACCTCTCGGAGTGTTTGTTCCTGCTCACGGCCAACGAACTCGACGCGCTGCCGCACGCCCTCGTCGACCGGCTCGAGTTGGTGCACTTCGGCAGCTACACCGAAGCGGAGAAGCTGCTCATCGCGCGCGAGCACATCCTGCCGCGCGCCCGCGAAGCCGCGGGGCTCGCGCCGCACGACTTCCAGATCACGCGGGCAGCGCTCGTGCGCGTGCTGCGCAGTTATGCAGTCGAACCCGGCGTGCGCCAACTGCAGCGCACGATCGATGCGTTGGCGCGCAAGGCGGCGGTGAGCGTGCTGAGCGAACGCCGCGCCCTGCGCGTCGACCGGGCGCAGCTCACCAGCCTGCTCGGCCCGCCCATGAGCGACCCGTTCCTGCACCACGACGAGCCGCGCGTCGGCGTGGTGCTGGGCCTCGCCTGGACCAACATCGGCGGCGCGCTGCTGCCGATCGAAACGCTCGTCACGCCCGGCGCGGGACGCGTGACGCTCACCGGCTCGCTGGGCGAGGTGATGCGCGAATCGGTGCAGACCGCGCTCTCGTGGGTGCGCATGCGCCTGCCGGCCTTCGAGATCGCGGCGGACGCGCTCGAGACGCGCGACATCCACGTGCACTTCCCCTCCGGCGCCACGCCCAAGGATGGGCCCTCGGCCGGCACAGCGATCGCCGTGTCCCTGATCAGCGTGATCACCGGCGTGCCCGTGCGGCACGACGTCGCGCTGACCGGCGAGATGTCGCTGCACGGCGTCGTGCTGCCCGTGGGCGGACTGCGCGAAAAACTGCTCGCGGCGCTGCGTTCGGGGCTGCGCACCGTGATCGTGCCGGCGCGCAACAGCGAGGACGTGCTGCAATTGCCGCGCGAGGTGCGCCAACGGCTCGAGATCCGTTTGGTCGAGCACGTCAGCGAGGTGTTCACCTGGGCGCTGGTCGACGCCCGGGCCCCGAGCCGGCCGCAGCCGGCGCCCCAGGCCCCCGAAAAGCCCCTCGCCCGGCGCTCCCGGCGCGAGAAACGGCGCAAAGGCGCGTGAAGTCAGCTCACCCCGAAAGGACCGGCGGAGGCGGCGGAGCGCGCGTTGGGGCGCGACATGACCGCCCTGTCGAGCGGCGCGCGAACGCGGGGCGTGAACCCTTGCGCCGCGGCCGCCCCAGGCCGATGCTTAAGCTCCCAGGCTGAGAAACATGCTGTCTCGCACGCTCCAACTCGCCGTCGTCACCCTCGCTGCGCTGCTCGCACTCGCGCCCGACGCCCACGCGCAGCGCGGTCGTGGCCGCGGCGGTCGCGGCGGCGGAGGTCGCGCGCTGGGAGGCGCGCGGCAACGCGCCGCCAAGACGCCGCCGGTGACCTCGACGGCGTTCACGCCCGGTTCGGGCGCGTCGGGAGGAACGCTCGCCGCCCCCAAGAGCGGGCAGCTCAAACAAGCCGAGGACGAGTTCCGCCGGATGCTCGCGCGCATCGACCTGGCGCTGGCCGAATCGGAGAAGGCCCGCAGTCGAACGGCGGAATCGCAGGCGCCCCTGGGCAGCACGATCTCGAGCAGCGTCGAGCGCGGCACGTTCGAGTGGCGCGCGCTCCAGCGGCCGGTGTTCATGACGATCGACTACGACCACAACGGCTGGCTTTCGTACACCGAAGCGCGCGCCTCGGTGGGCATCGATCGCGCCGAGTTCGCGCTGTACGACCGCGACCGCGACGGGCGCATCGTGCTGCGCGAGTTCGTGGTGCGCTACGACGAGATCGTGGCCCAGACCGGCGCGTTCCGCGTGCCGCTGCCCGATCCGAAGGCGGACTGGACCAAGGCGCCGAGCGCCGCCGCGATGCGCAACGAGTGCGACCGCGACGCCGACGGCACGCTCGACGTGGACGAACTCAAGACCTTGCTCGAGCGTTGGAAGCGGCCGGAACTCGACGCCGCCAGCGTGCTCGAGAAGCTCGACGTCGACGGCGACGGACGCCTCGGACATGGAGAACTGGCGACCCTCGCACACCTGGCTGACGCCGCCATCCTGGGCGGCGACGGAGCGCGGCGCAGCGGCGCGACCAACGTCGTCGAGCTGTTCGGCGCGGTGACGCCGAACAACGCGGCCTACGGGGCGACCAAGAGCGTGCCGCGCGTCGTGGGGCCGATCCCGCACTTCGTGCGCCTCGACCTCGACCGCGACGGCTCGCTGACCCTCGCCGAACTCGCGCGCCTGCAGGAGGGATCGGGGATGGCCACGCGCGCGGGCGCCGTTTTGGCCGCACTGGACCTCAACGGCGACAACCGCCTGACGGAGCGCGAGTTCCTGTCGGGACTCACCAGCGCCGCGGGCCCCGCCCGGCGCTAGTGGGTTGATTCGAACGTCCGCCGCAGAGCTCAGGTCGTTCGATGCTCCCCGCAAGGCGCGAGGATTCCAGGCGACCTGAATAGGTCGCCGAACCGGAGCAACGCTGCCAGGGGCGGCGGGGCGCGTGAGCTTTGCGGCGAAACTGGGGCTCAACGCAGTAGCGTCCGGCGCCCGAAGTTCGTCGAACATCTCGCTGGCCTCGCCGCTGCCGGATTCGTCGTTGTACGGGGCCCTGCTCAGCTCGCCCAGGGCGCTCGCTCCGCGCTCGGAAGGCCGCTTCCCGCGACGTCCTCCACCCACCGCGGAAGCCGGACACTGGCCCGCCGCGCCCCCACGCTCGCGAAGGCGCCGGCGCAGGCCGCTTCCGGCCGGGGCCGGAGCCCAGGCCGCCACGCTCCGCGAGCCGCTCGGACGCACGGGCTCGGCGCCCGCGGATATTTGAAAAATCTGAAATCACTCGGCATTCTGAAGCGCTCGGCCTTTCCGCGCTCCCCCTTCCGCCCCGCCTTCGCATGCCCCCCTCCCCTTCTGCGTCGTCGTCGCCGCGTCCCGTGGCGCGGATCGAGGGGTTGGACGACACGCTCGCCCAACAGCTCCCGCAGTTCGAGCTGTTCTTCAAGACCATCGGCTTCAAGCGCGTCCACGGTCGCATCTGGGGCCTGCTGGTGCTGATGAACCGCCGCCTGACGGCGAAGGAGATCAGCGAGGCGCTGCACCTCTCGCAGGGCGCGACCAGCACAGCGCTGCACGAGCTCACCGAGTGGGGCGCGATCACCTCCGAGTTCGACGCCGAACGCCGCTGCCAATCGCACGGCCCGGTCTCGAACACGCTGGCCATCGCGGCCACGGTGATCCGGCGCCGCGAGCAGGTGGTCTTCCAGCAATTCAAGGTCGCCTCGCAGCGCATGCTCGCCTACGTGCAGGAGCAACATGGCGAGCGCGACCCGCGCGTGCTCACGCTGCGTTCGATCATCTCGACCTGCGAGATCGCCGAGGCGGTGATGCAGCTGGTGGTCGGCGCCGTCGCTAACGCGCTCGACGACAGCGAGAGCTTGCTCTACAAGGCCGTGAGCGCCGCGCTGAAGGTCGGCGTCGTGATGCCCGGTCGCGCGCTGCTGGGGCGCAACGCGCTCAGCGGTCTGGAGACCGCCATCCAGCGTTCGACCCCGCTGCTCAACGCCAGCCCCGCTCCGCGCGCGCCCGCCAAGGGCAAGCGCAAGCCCGGTGAGAAGGTGGCGCGCCGTGCGTGAACGCACGCGTCGTTTCGCGCCGCGCGGTCCGGAGTTGCCGCGTGTGGTGATCACCGGCGTGGGGCTGACCAGCCCCAACGGCGACGACCTGCAGCAGTACCGCGCGAACCTGCTGAACGGCGTGTCGGGCGTCGTCAACTACTCGATCCGCCACGTCGGCGAGACGCTGGCCGGCGTGTGCAACTTCGATCCGCTGCGGCACCAAAAGCGCAAGGAAGCGCGCCGCGGAACGCGGGCGGGCGCCGTGTCGATCTACTGCGCTCGCGAGGCCTTGAAGGACGCAGGATTGGCGGCCGAAAACGCGCGCATCGGCGCGCACGCGCGCGACCGCGTCGGCGTGTACATCGGCATCACCGAGCACGGCAACGTCGAAACCGAAACCCAGATCCACGAGGTCGCGCAGTACGGCTTCGATCTGTCGTTCTGGTCGCACCACCACAACCCGCGCACGGTGGCGAACAACCCCGCGGGTGAGACCACGCTCAACCTCGGGATCACGGGCCCGGGCTACTGCCTCGGCGGCGCCTGCGCGGCGGGCAACCTGGGCCTGATCCACGGCCTGCAGATGCTGCAGCTGGGCATCGTCGACCTAGCGCTCGCCGGCGGCGTGTCCGAATCGATCCACACCTTCGGGATCTTCGCGAGCTTCCGCGCCCAGGGCGCGCTCGCCAAACACGACGAACCCTCGCGCGCCTCGCGGCCCTTCGACAAGGCGCGCAACGGCATCGTGGTCAGCGAGGGCGGCGCGTTGTTCACGCTCGAGCGCCTCGACGACGCGCTCGCGCGCGGCGCGAAGATCTACGGCGAGGTCGTGGGCTACTACGTGAACTCGGACGCGAGCGACTTCGTGCTGCCCAGTTCCGACGGACAGGAAGCCTGCATGCGCGGCGCGCTCGCGAGCGGAGGACTCGCGCCCGAGGACATCGACATCCTCAACACGCACGCCACCAGCACGCCGCAGGGCGACGAGGTCGAGTGCGAGGCGATCCGGCGCGTGTTCGGCGCGAGCCCGGCGACCTACGTGAACAACACCAAGAGCTTCATCGGCCACGCCATGGGCGCGGCCGGCGCGCTCGAGTTGGCAGGCAACCTGCCCAGCTTCGACGACGGCCTGGTGCACCCGACGATCAACGTCGAAGAGCTCGATCCCGCCTGCGAGGTGCGCAACCTCGTCCTGAACGAACCGGTCCGCCCCGCGCGCGTCGAGCGCGTGCTGAACATGTCCTTCGGCATGCTCGGCATCAACTCGGCCGTCGTCGTCGAGCGCTACCGCAGCTAGCAGCGGCCCCAACCCCAACGAACACCGCCGTCCCCCACCCCCGGACGGCGCCCCCTCCCATGAGCAACGAAGAAGTCGTCATCGCCGTCAAGGACATCATCGCCACCATCGCGCCCGACGAGGATCTCTCGGGGCTCGCGCTCGACGTGCGCCTGCGCGACCAGATCGAGCTCGACTCGATGGACTTCCTCGACATCGTGATGGAGCTGCGCAAGCGCTACGGCGTGCAGGTCCCCGAGGAGGACTACATGCAGCTCGCCACGCTCAAGGGCTGCGTGGATTACCTCGGCCCCAAGCTGGCCGGCAAGCAGCTCGTGCAAACCGCCGCACGCTGAAGCGCGCCTGCGCGTCCAGCCCCATGCGCTTCGACGCGATCGTCATCGGCGCCGGAATGAGCGGCTTGGCCGCAGGCATCCGGCTGGCCCAGATGGGCAAGCGCACGCTCGTGCTCGAGCGCCACTACCTGTGGGGCGGGCTCAACTCGTTCTTCAAGCGTGAAG
>ERZ1066135.1060-NODE-1060-length-11502-cov-6.474972_pt1 | contig 11502 bp, 6 predicted proteins | sample MGYA00382782_ERZ1066135 | MGnify/ENA primary metagenome ERZ1066135 (study PRJEB33369, sample SAMEA5778365) | biofilm metagenome | biome: Industrial cooling water; feature: Water cooling tower basin; material: Biofilm | place: United Arab Emirates | collected...
AGTAGGCGACCGAGTGCGACTTGTTGAAGCCGTAGCGGCCGAAGGTCTCGATCTGGCCCGAGAGCTCCTCGATGACCTTGGGCGGATGTCCCTGGGCGATGGCCTTCTCGCGGAACTTGCTCAGCTCCTGCTCGATGAGCGCCGCATCCTTCTTGCCCACGGCCTTGCGCAGCACGTCGGCTTCGGCGAGCGAGATGCCGGCGAGCACCTGGGCGATGCGCATCACCTGTTCCTGATAGGTGATGACGCCGTAGGTCGGTTCGAGGATCTCCTCGAGTTGCGGGAGCGCGTAGGTGACGGCCTCTTCGCCCTTCTTGCGCTTGATATAGACCTTGTGCATCCCGGCGTCGAGCGGGCCGGGGCGCATCAGGGCCGACGAGGCCACGAGGTCGTCGAAGCGATCGGCGCGCATCGACCGGATGAGGTCGGTGGCCAGCGGCGACTCGAACTGGAACACGCCGGCGGTGCGTCCCGCGCGCAGGGCGCGGAAGGTGGCATCGTCGTCGTAGGGGATCGCGTCGAGATCGACCGTCTCGCCGCGCCGGGCCGCGATGAACTGCAGCGTGTCGTGGATGACCGTCAGCGTGGTGAGGCCGAGGAAGTCCATCTTGAGCATCCCGGCCTTCTCAAGCGCGTTCATATCGTACTGCGTGACCACGACGCGCTCGTCGCTGCCGCTGCCCGAGCCCTTCGACTCCTGGGTGCAGATCGGCACGTACTGCTCCAGCGGGCCCGGCGCGATCACGATGCCGGCCGCGTGGATCCCCGCGTGTCGCGACAGGCCTTCGAGGGCCATGGCGTAGTCGAGCAATTGCTTGACGCGGGGGTCGCTGCTGTACTGCGCGCGGAGTTCGGGGATCTTCTCCGTGGACTTCTTGATGTCGAAGCCGTCGTTGGGCCCGTTGGGGATCAACTTGGCGATCGCATCGGTCTCGGCGGGCGTGAAGCCCAGCACCCGGCCCACATCCTTGATGGCCGCACGGGACTTCAGCGTCCCGAAGGTGATGATCTGCCCGACGCAGTCGCGGCCGTACTTCTCGCGGACGTACTCGATGACCTCGCCGCGGCGCTCCTCACAGAAGTCCACGTCGATGTCGGGCATCGAGACGCGCTCCGGGTTGAGGAAGCGCTCGAAGAGCAGGTCGTATTTGATGGGGCAGACGTCGGTGATGCCCAGCGCGTAGGCCACCAGCGATCCGGCCGCCGAGCCGCGGCCGGGCCCCACGGGGATCCCCCGGTCGCGGGCCGCCTTGATGAAGTCGGCCGTGATCAGGAAGTAGCCGGCATAGCCCGTCTTGGTGATGACGCCGAGCTCGAACTCCAGGCGCTCGCGATGCAAGGCCGGCAGCGGCGACCCGTAGCGCCGCTCCGCGCCAGCGGTCGCCAGCTGCACGAGCAGGTCGTTCTCCGAGGAGACCTCGGGGGGGAGCGGGAAGGCCGGGACGTGATACTTCTTCTCGAAGCGGATGTCCACCGCGTCCGCGATCCGCAGCGTGTTCTCGAGGACGTCCGGGCGCGTCGGGAAGTGCGCGGCGATCTGTTCGTGATGCTTGAAGTACAGGCCGTTGTCGTACTTCATGCGGTCGGCGTCGGCCCGGTCCTTCTTGAGGCCGATGCAGAGCAACACATCGTGCGCGTCGTGGTCCTCGGCCCCGAGGAAGTGCGCGTCATTCGTGGCGACCACGGGGAGGCCCAGGGTCTGGGCGAGCGCGAAGACCTTCTCGTTCAGGCGGCGCTGCTCGCCGGCCTCGTGGGCCTGCACCTCGAGGTAGTAGCGATCCTTGAATACCTCGGCGTACCAGGCCGCTGCCTCCTGGGCGCCCGCCGCATCGTCGGCCAGCAAATGCTGGGCGACCTCGCCAGCCATGCAGGCCGACGAGACGATCAAGCCCTCGCTGTACTTGGCCAGCAACTCGCGATCGACCCGCGGCTTCCCGTAGAAGCCCTCAGTGTAGGCCAGCGACGTGAGCCGGACGAGATTCTGATAGCCCACGCGGTCGCGGGCGAGCAGGACGAGGTGATAGTATGCCTTGTCGCCCGCGGCAGCCCGAGTCCGGGCGCGTCGGTCGCCGGGCGCGACGTAGGCCTCCATCCCGATGATCGGCTTGAGCGCTGCCTTGCGGGCCTTCTCTTGGAACTCCCAGGCCGCGTGCAGGTTGCCATGGTCGGTGATCGCCAGCGCCGGCTGCTCGAACTCGAGCGCGCGCTTGATGAGATCATCGACGCGGTTGGCGCCGTCGAGGAGGGAGTACTCGGAGTGGCAGTGCAGGTGGACGAACGACATGGATTCGAAGAATAGCGATGGCGAGAGCGTGGTGAAAGGCGTGGCCTGTCCTCGGCAGAGAGCGGTATCCCATTGACGCGAAAGGACTTGCGCATGCTTGCGTGGGTCGTTGCTCTCGCCGGATGTGGGGCGGATGCGCCGTCCGCCGCCCCGGAGCATGCACCGGCGCGGGTGGTGGCGATCGAAGGCCTCTGGCAGGAGACGGTCGTGGGCGCACGAGTCGCGGCGCCCTTGGCCGTGCGCGTGCAGGGTCGATCGGGCGCGCCGGTCGCGGGCGTGATCGTGCGTTATGCGGTGACGCGAGGCGATGGCGCGATCTCCGATCAGGAGGTCCGCACCGGTGCGGATGGCGTGGCACGCACGGAACTGCGCGTGTTGGGCTCGCCCGGTGACACGGTCCACGTGGTGGCGACCGCTGGGGGGCTGCGCAGTGCGGTGTTCCGCATCGTGTTGCAGCCGGCACCGGCCGTGCGCGGGATCGACGCCGAGTCGATCCGTGGTGGCGACGAGCTCACGATCCGCGGCGTGGCCTTGCACAGCGCGGCATCGCCGGCCGAGGTCCTGTTCGACGGGCTGGTGGCGCAGATCCTGGTCGCGACGGACTCCCTGCTCCGGGTGCGGGTCCCACCGTGTCTGACCGGCGACGAGGTCTGGGTCATGGTGCGCCGCGGGGGCGGACGCTCGCTCCCGCGGCCGGTGCCGCATCATCCGTCTGTGAGTCCACTCGCGCTGGAGCCGTTCGGGTACGCCACGGTCGAGGCCGGGGGGGATGCGGCCTGCTTGCTGCTCCCCGGCGAGGCAGCGGAGTACCTGGTGGTGGCGCAATTCGATGCGGGGACCGAGCAGGTCCGCGATGTTCCGGTCCGGTTGTCCGTGGGGTCAGGGGCGCAGAACATCGGCTCCACGACGCCCTCGTCGATGGTGAGCGGAGCGCCTCCGCGGGTGCGGTTCGAGCACACCCTGCGCACGCGCGAGGCACAGGTCGACGTCAGCGCGCGCATGCGGGCCGCGCAGCGCGCGCCGGCCGCAGTGCCGGCGGTGGGAGCGACGCGGCGATTCCCGGTGATCGCGACCATCGATGCCTCGCGATTCGACACCGTGACCACTGCCCTGCGCTACCGGGGTGAGCGCGTGTTGGTCTGGCTCGACACCGCCGCCGTGATCAGCGACGAGTGGATGCAACCGGTGGGACGCTGGCTGGATGGGGAGCTCTACGATGTCGGGGTGCAGCACTTCGGCACACCGTCGGACGTCGATGGCGACGGACGGGTCCATGTGGTGCTGACGCCGGTGGTGAACGGGCTGACCCCAGCGAACCAGTGCTCCCTGAGCGGATTCGTGGCCGGCTTCTTCACGGCGCACGACCTGTTCGCGTCGGCGCCGAATGCGGCGGGCGCCGATGTCGTGTACGGGCACGTGCCCGACCCGGCGGGACAGTGGGGCTGCCCGCACACGCTGTACTACTGGGGCCGCAATCTGCCGCTGGCGTTCGTGCATGAACTGCAGCACTTGATCAACTTCAATGAGAAGGTGCTGTTGCGTCGCGGCCGTGAGGAAGCCGTGTGGCTCAACGAAGGGCTGAGCCACTTGGCCGAGGAACTGGTGTCGGTGGTGCACGAGCGTCGGTATCCGCCGCCCAGCGGCCGCGAGACCGCGGCGCAATTGTTCCCCGACTCAGCGGGCTGGTTCGTGCTCAACAACATGATCAATGGATTCCTCTACCTGCGGGAGCCGTACAAGCATTCCCTCAGCGCGGTGTCCGGCGGCGGGACCCTCGAGGAGCGCGGGGCCGGGTGGTTGTTCGCACGATGGCTGGCGGACCGCTTCGGGCCCGACATTCCCCGGCGCTTGGTGCAGAGCCCATTGCGTGGCGCGGTGAACGTGTCCGACCGCGTGGGGATCCCGTTCTCGCAATTGGCGGCGGAGTTCGCGCTGATGGGCTTCGTGGACTCACTGCCTGGCGTGCCGCGCCTCCGGGTCCCGACTGCGTTGCGGCTGCAGTCGCGCAACCTCCGGCAACTCTTCGCGCGCTTGAACGTGATCATCGGGGTCCCGGCGTTCCCGGTCGAGCTCGCCGAGCTCCGCGCGGGGCAGCACGTCAGCGGGTCGCTGCGTGGTGGTGGCGCGGTGTACGCGCGAGTGACCAGTGAGCCGGGCGACCCGGTCACCGTCCGGTTCGCGCCCGCAGACGGTGGGCGCTGGGCCTCGACGGACCGGCCACGCCTCACCTTGTTCCGACTCCCGTGAGCCGCGGGCGACGCGCGATGGGACTCGTGGCGAAGATCTTCCTGGGGCTGGGAGCGGCCGCCGTGCTGTTCCTCGTCGTGACGCCGACGGGCCGCTACTTGCTGCGCGCGGGCAAGGCCGAGGCGGGGATCCTGTGGCGGCGGCAGCCGATCGATCGCCTGGTGAACGACACGACGCTCGACGCCGCCACGCGGGACAAACTGCGCTTGGTCCAAGCCGCGCGACGCTTCGCCGTCGACTCACTCGGACTCAGGGCCGGCGAGTCCTTCACCACCTACTCGACGGTGGACCGCGACACGCTGGTGCTGGTGGTGTCGGCCGCGTATCGCGACCGCTTGGCGATGCGCACGCGCTGGTGGCCGGTGGTCGGCCGCGTCCCGTATCAGGGCTATTTCGACTTCGCGGCCGCGCACCGCGAACGCGATGCGCTCGAGGCGGCCGGATTCGACGCCGAGATCCGACCGGCCTCGGCCTTCAGCACACTGGGCTGGTTCAACGATCCGTTGCTCAACACCTCACTGCGCGCCGACAGCGCGGAGTTGGTCGAGACGGTGATCCATGAGCTGGTGCACAGCACGGTGTGGATCAAGGGCGACGCGGTCTTCAACGAGAGCTTCGCGAACTTCGTGGGTGTCCACGGTGCCGCGTGGTTCTTCCGCTCCCGAGGCGACACAGCGGCGGGAGCGCGCGTGCAGCGCGGGTGGTCGCAGGAGCGCGTCCTCGGGGCATTCTACGCGGAGACCTTCGAGGCGCTGCGCGAGGCCTTCGCCGCACGGCCGGGTGACAGTCTGCGCGAGGCGCGCCTGGCGGAGCGGGACCGTGTGTTCGCCGCCGCGCGCCTGCGGTTGGCCGCCGAGGTCGCGCCGGCCCTCGGTGTGCGCGACAGCGCATGGGCCGCGGGGCTGCGCTTGAACAACGCGACGGTGATGGCGCGGCGCGTGTATCGCACCGGGCTGCCGCTCTTCGACGCGGTGCTCGACGCCGAGGGCGGCGATCTGCGGCGGGCGTTCCGGCGCATCGCCGACGCGGCGCAGGCGGCGCCGGTCGGCGAGGCGTACGCCGCCGTGGAGGCCTTGGGGCGCTGAGCGGGCGGGTCGACGCGCGCGAGGTGGCCGCGCATCGACCCGCCACGCACACGGATCAGAACGCCCGCTGAAGCCCGAACTGCACGAGGCGCGGCATCCCGGGCAGCAGGCCGCGCGTGCGGTCGACGATCACCAGCGCGTCGAACACGTTCTTCACGGTGGCGAAGGCGGTGACGCCCAGCGCGCGCAGCGGCAGATTGGCCGCGACGTTCCACAGCGTGCTGGCCGGCAGCGCGCCCTGTTGGCCGTCGGCCACCAGCACGCGGGTGTTGGCCGCGTCGCCGGACTGTTCGCCCAGGTGCACCGCCTCGACCGAGAGGTCCGCGCCGCTGGTGTGGCGCAGGCCCAGCGTGGCCGTCGTCGTGAACTCCGGAGCGTACGGCAGGCGGTTGCCGCTGACGTCGAGGCGCGTGCGTGTGCCGGCACCGTTCTGCTCGGCGTACACCTTGCCGGCCACATCCCCCGCCGCAGCACCGATGTACGCGAAGCGATCCCCCTCGAAGCGGGCGATGGGCACCCAGGTGCTCGCCAGCTGCACGAAGGGGGTGACGGTGCCCATCGGGCGCAGGTCACCGCGCAGATCGAGTTCGAGACCCTGATGCAGGGTACGTCCCGCGCTGGTCAGCGCGGCGCCCGTGCCGCCCGCCACCGAGGCCGGGATGATCTGGTCCTCGAAGTCCATGCGGAAGGCCGTGAGGTCGAACGTCCAGCCGCCGCGCGGGGCCCAGCGGAGACCGGCCTCGACGTTCCAACTGCGCTCGGCGTCCAGCTCCACCGCGCCGCCCGTGGTGTTGCTGATGATGTCCTCGTTGCGCGGCGGGCTGAAGCCGCGGTGCGCCCCGGCGAACAGCGTGACGGCGCTCGAGGCCGTGTAGGTCGCGCCGAGGCCGGGGATCAGCTCGGTGAGCGAGGTCGCGCCGAACACGCCATCGGGCGCGTCGGGCACCGGGCGGCGATTGCGACGCGTGATGTCGATGTGCTCCACCCGCAGGCCCGGTGTCACGGAGAAGCGGTCGTTGCCCAGACGGGCCTGTGCCCAGCCTGCCACGGCGTCGGTGCTACGCCGGTTGTCCTCGACGATGCCCGACCCCGGGTTGCTGGCCGGACCCGCTGTGCGGCTGTTGAAGGACGCGCCATTGACCTGCTGACGCTCCTGCACCTCGCGATGCACGCGGGCGCCGAGATCGAGCGTGCCGGCCAGCGCCGAGAACAGCAGCGGACGCCGGTAGCGGGACTCCGCGCCGAGCACCTGATAGCGGCGGATGCGGCCCTCGTTGCCGCAGCCGGACTCGAGGTTCTCGAGGCCGCCGCAGGCCGGGTCGCCGCGATCGTTGGGGCGCTGCGCCGAGTTGGAGGACTGCCGCCACCACGGTCGCGAGATGTCGTGGCCGTAGAGTGTGGTGGTGAGGCGCTGGGGGCCACGGGTCAGCTCGTGCGCCACGGTCGCGCCGAGGCGCTCGACGGTGAAGAAGTCGTTGCGGAAGGGGTTCTGCCGCGGATCGGCGGCCCATTCGTCCTCGGTGAGACCGGAGTAGGTGACCTGCGAGGCCTCGCGGTACACGTTGGTCTTGGCGGTGAGGCGCTGCGTGGGCGTGAGCGGCACGAAGAGTTTGAGTGACGCGTCGGTGACGTCGGAGCGGATGTTCTCACGAGCCCCGTCCGCGCGCCAGCGTCCGACATCGAACACGGCACCCACGTCGCCATTGGCCGCCGCGGCGCTGACATAGCCGTTGGCCAGACCGTTGTTGCCGCCGGTGAAGCGCAGCGTGCCGCCGCTTTGCGTCGGCAGGCCGGGGGTGATGTAGTTGATGACGCCACCGACCGTCTGCGGGCCGTGGAGGATGGAGCCCGCGCCCTTCAGCACCTCGATGCGCTCCATGCGACCGATGGGCGGGTGGTAGTAGGCCGCATTGTCGCCGTAGGGCGCGATGGTGACGGGGATGCCGTCCTCCATCAACAGGGTCTTGGTGCTGCGCGTGGGGTTGAGGCCGCGGATGCCGATGTTGGGCCGCAGACCGAGGCCTTCCTCGTCGCGGACCACCACGCCGGAGACCTTGCGCAGGGCTTCGTTGGTGGTGAAGACCCGGGCCCGCTCGAGGGTGGTGCGGTCGATCACGTGGGCGCCACCGGGGATCGTCGAGCGATCGGTCTGCGTGCCGATGATGGTCAGGCCGGGCAGGCGGGCGACGGAGTCGCGGGAGGCCTTGGCGTCCTGAGCGCCAGCGACGGCGGCCGCGGCGAGTCCGAGGGCCAGGGCCAGAGCAGCGCAGTGAGCGACGGCGTTTGGTGCAGCGAACATCTAGCGAGGCGGGTTAGATGAGAATAGATTTCAGATAGAATCTCCGTATGCTAAAAGGGGAGCGATAAACTCGGCAATAGGGGGAACTACGGAGTCGAGCGCCGCCCGACCCATGGCCGACCGATCAGACCCCGGTGATCCCGTGGTCGATCGCGTAGCGCGTGAGGCCGGCCACCGTCGTGATGCCCAGTTTGCGCATCACGTTCTCCCGATGCGTCTCGACCGTGCGGTGCGAGATCCCGAGGTCGGCCGCGACCTCCTTGTTCGTCAGGCCGGTCGCGATACCTCGCAGCACCTCGCGTTCGCGCGGCGTCAACGGGTCCTCGCTCGTCGGGGCGGGCCGTGCGCGCCGGCCCAGCTTCGCGCTGCGGAAACGCTCGCCGCGCCGCGCCGCCGCGATGGCCTCGCCGAGCTCCGTCGCGGCGTCGTCCTTCAGCACGTAGCCGATCGCCCCCACCCGCTCCGCCTCGCGCAGGTACTCGGCGTCGCTGTGCATCGACAGCACGATGACGTGCGCCCCGCCGGTCACCTCGCGCAGGCGCCCGACCACCGCCAGGCCCGTCGCACCGGGCATCGAGATATCGAGGATGACGAGCTGCGGTCTCAGGGTCGCGGCCTGCGTCACGGCGTCCGCGGCTGTCGCCGCTTCGCCGACCACGCGCAGGGAGGCGTCGGTCTCGAGCAGGTGTTTGATCCCTGCGCGGACGACGGAGTGGTCGTCCACCAAGAGGACCCGCCAGATCGCGCGCGTCACCGCGCCACCTCGCCAGGCAGTGCGATCCGCAACACCGTGCCGCGCGGCACGGCCCGGCGTACCTCGAGCTGCCCGCCGAGCGCAGCGGCGCGCTCCCGCATGCCCGTGAGCCCCATCGCGCCCTCGCGCACGCGCGCGGGCTCAAAGCCGGTGCCGTCGTCCGTCACGGTGAGTTCGACCATCTGTGGAGTATGGCGCAGGGTGATGTCGATGCGCGAGGCCTCGGCGTGCCGGACCACGTTGGCGACCGCCTCCTGCAACGCGCGGTAGAGCACGAGCTCGGCCTCGCTGCTCAGCCGGGTGCGCGCCTCGTCCTCGATGGTGAACGTCGTGGCGAGCCCGCCCCGTTCCGCCACATCGCTGACCACCGAGCGCAGCGCCGGCACGAGGCCAAGGTCCTCGAGCACGGCGGGTCGCAGTTCGTCGGTCACCGCACGGATCGAGCGGATGCTCACGTCGACGAGGGTCAGCGCATCGTCCACGCGGCCCTGTTCATCGTCGGGGACCACGCGGCGGATCACGCCGAGTTCCATTTTGAGGGCGCTGAGCACCTGCGCGGTCTCGTCGTGCAGTTCGCGCGAGAGTCGTCGCCGCTGTTCCTCATACTGCCGGACCATCTGCGCCGAGAGTTGCTCCAAGGCCGCGCTGCGCTCGGCGAGCTGGTCGGTGAGCGTGGCGGTCGCCAGCGCGCTGCCCACCTGCTGGCCGAGTGCGGTGAGGAAGGCCTCGTCGAGCGCGGCGAAGGGGGCGCGGGCGTCGCCGACGATGACCAGTGCGCCGCGAAGCCCCTCCGCGTCGCCGACGGGGAGCAGTGCGGCGAAGGGCAGGAGGAGATCGCCGCTGGGGCTCGCCCAGCGATCATGCATCGTCGCCGCGCCGCGCGAGAGCATGGCGTCGAGCAGTCGTCGCTCTGGCTCCGCGGGTGCCGCGTCCGCCCACGTGGCGCACACGCCGGCCCCTTGCTCGAATCGGCCACGTTCAGCGTGGTAGAGCGCGGCCCCCCGCACCGCTGGCAGCGTGAGCGGCCGTGCGAGCAGCGCGTTGACGAGCGCAGCGCGGGCGCGCGGTCGCGCCTGCTGCAGTTCACCCGACAAGGTGGTCAGGGCATGCACGCCTGCGCGCAGGTCGTCCGCCACGAGGAGCAGGATGCCGGCTCCCACGGCGAGTGCGAAGATGATGTCGAGGTAGTAGCCCCAGGGCACCCACGCCCCGCGTGCACGGAGGATCGGGTAGTCGAGGTGATGCACGCCCCAGAGCAGGAAGGACACCGCGAGCACCCGTGCGCCCAGTGAGCCCACGCGGCTGGCGTAGCGCCAGAAGACCACGCCCGTCCCCAGGGTCGCCGCGGCGAGAAAGACCACCGCGGGCAGCGCGGCCCAGACGAAGGTGTCGAGCACGTAGATGGCGACGTACGACCACAGGGGCGGGAAGACCGCCGCGATCGCGAACCATCGCCGGGCGCCGCCGCCGACGGCGAACACGACGGCGGTGGCGAGCACCGCGAGGGCCGTCCAGCCGGTGAGCACCTGGTGCCAATACAGCCAGATCCAATCGCCGCTGAGCAGGAAGGTGAGGATCGCGCCGAGCCGCACGAGGTACAGCGACCACGCGATGGCCCACCACTTGTAGACCGGCTTGCGGTAGTTGCGGTACAGCAGCGCGCAGAGGCCGGTCAGCGCGGCGGTGACGACGACCTGAAGGATCGCCGCACTGAGCTCATCGAGGCGGCCGATGGGGGCGGCGGTCTCGGCGATCTGCGGGAGGAGCGGGAGGGGGAGCACTGCGATGAATGATGGCGATGCTGCGAGGAAAGGGAAGCTGGGTGTGCGAAGTCTTGCCGTGTTGGGTGGTGAGGGCTATCGTAGGTCGGACGACTGGGCTGTGGGCACGCGGGATCCATGCGAGGAGGTCGCGATGTTCGTGCGGAGGCTCTCTCTCTCTCTCTCTCTCGGGCGTGGGCCGAGTGCTGAGGAGCGGTCGGTAGATGGCGTGGGTGATCGTCGGGGAGGCGACGTGGGTTCGTGCGATGCGCGGCGTCCTTGACGGCGCGCGTGTTCGTCCTGTGGTGGGCGCTGTGGACGCGGGGCATCTCGTCGAATGGCCTGCGGACGCTGTGGATCGTGGCGCGGTCGTCTGCTGTCGGTGCTATGGGTTCAGGCAAAGGAGGTCTTAATGCTTCGCGGGACGCCGTCCTATCTCATCAACGGTCGCTTGTACGAGGGCGTGATGGCCCCCGCCGACTTCGCGCGACTGTTGGCCCAGGCGCGTGGTGCGCAGGCCACCGCGCTGGAGCCGTAGCAGTGCGGATGCTCGGGGCGGTCGGTGTGATGCTGGCCGTGCTTGCGATCAACATCGAAGCGCAGCCGACCGACCGTGCGCCGGCCACCCTGAGCCCTACCGCGCTCGCCGCCATTGACGACAGCGCCCATGCAGCATTCCGACGCTTCGTATGGGACTGGCGGCGTATCCATCGCGCCAGCGAGAATGCGCGCGATGTGGCGCGCGACGGCGGGCGCCGTCGGACTTGGTGGCCGCCGCATTCGCCTTGGATGGTCGCGGCGGCATGCACGAGTCGCGAGGTCGCGATGCTGCAGCCAGGACATCGCGAATCGCTCCACTGGAGAATCCAGCGGTTTGAGCCAGCGAGCGGCTTGATCGGCGCCTGTCCGAGCAATCTGGTGGCGCCGGTTGACGAGGTACGCGCCGACGGAAGCGCGGACGGGCAGCTCCTGCCGCGCTATCGTCGGTTAGCGCAGTCGATCAGAGCGGACCTGCTTCGCGCACTTCACGCACTTGATGCGTCCGCCCAGCATCAGGCAGCACTGGTGTCCAG
>ERZ1066135.1061-NODE-1061-length-11490-cov-5.874158_pt1 | contig 11490 bp, 8 predicted proteins | sample MGYA00382782_ERZ1066135 | MGnify/ENA primary metagenome ERZ1066135 (study PRJEB33369, sample SAMEA5778365) | biofilm metagenome | biome: Industrial cooling water; feature: Water cooling tower basin; material: Biofilm | place: United Arab Emirates | collected...
TCGTCGGGCTTGCCGCGGGGATCGAGTCGGGCTTCGCTTCCGGCCGCGACGTCAAGGTGATCGCCAAGCGCGGAGACGGCAAGTCGATCGAATTCACGGCGCTGTGCCGCATCGATACGCCGGCGGAGCGCACCTACATCCGCCACGGCGGCATCCTGCAGTACGTGCTGCGCAAGCTCGCCGGCCTCGCCTGATTCGCGGCGCGCCGTCGGCCGCTGCAAAAAGCGCGCGCCCCGCGAAACCGCTCGACGGTTTCGCGGGGCGCGCATGCTTTGGCGCGAGCCGAGCGTCGTGCGCGCTACGGACACATCACGAACTCGAGCGCCGCGCTGAGGTTGGTCGTCGAGGCCGCAGCTGGATCGCGGCTCCAGGCCTGAACGCCGACGGTGGTTCCCACCTCGAGCGCGGGATCGACGTTGGTCGCGACGTGCGTGTTGAAGTCCATCACCATCGTTCCGGCGCAGCCGTTTCCCGAGTTCGAAGTCGTCAGCAGCGGCGTGCGGCGCAGCGGAGGCTGCACGCACAGGAAACCGCCCAGGAATGGCGACGCCGCGCGGCCGTTCACGCCGTAGAAGAAGAGCCCCGGCTTGTTGAGCGGTAGGCCGCTCACGCGCAGGTTGAAGCCCGCGCTCGCCGAGAGGCTGGGCGAGTTGAAGCTGAACAGGTTGCTGATCTGGGGAGTGCAGCCGTTCGATGTGGTCTGCGCCGTGCAGTAGTTCTGCACTTGGGGGAAGGCGAACGTGCGGAAGAAGGTCATGCCCACGAAGTCGGGAAACGTGCCCGGCCCGATCGCCGTGCGGGCGCCCGTGGGCACGTTGATGCGGTAGAGGCGATCGCCGACGCCGAACAGTCGGCCGAAGGGATCGTGTGCGAGCGCCGTGAGCGGCGTGCCCGGTCCCGAACCCGGCGTGAGCTCGATGTCCTGTCCTCCCGCGAGCAGGTGCACGAGCCCGACCTGCGAGTCCCACGCGATACGGAAGTTCAAGGGGTTCGCGGTGGCGGCCTCGATCGTGCGTTGCGCTGCGATCGCGCCGGGCGTGGTCACCGTCTGCGAGACAGTGTTGATCTGCAGCAACTGATCGGGGTTGGCGCCGCCGCCCTCGGTCACCGCCTCCAGCACGCCCGAGGTCAGCGAGTACAGATCGCGCAGTCCAGCGATCTGCGCCGAGAATCCGAACGTTCCCGCTCCGTTGCGCGGGTCGATGCGCCAGAACTCCGTCAGCGGCCCGCCGGAGCGCGCCGCCCAGAACTCGAACGAGTTGCTGCGCGAGGTGATGCCGAGGAACCCAAAGGAGCCGGCCGCGCCGATCACGCGCGTCGCGCCGGTCAGAGAATTCACGCGCGACACCGTTCCGTTGGATTCGATCGCGAGCGCCCCGTTGAAGGGCGTCATGGCGTTCACGAACTCCAGGCCCACGAAGTCCAGCCCGAGGTCGGCGGTGATTGCGGTCTTGGCGCCGCTGACGCGGTCGAGCGTGAACACCTGGCGGCCGAGGCCGGCGAGATCCCCGAAAGCGTTGATGCCCAGCGCGAGGATCTGCGTGTCGCCGGACTGGGCGCTCACGTCGAGCGCCACGCCGTCCGAGCGCACCTGCATCAAACCCAGGCCAGTCGCGCCGTTGGAACTCGCGTCCCAGGCGTAGAGCTTGCCCTCCGGCGTCATGCACAGGCCTTCGATGCCTCGGATCGTTGTGCTGCCGACGGTCGAGAGGCCGAAGTTCGTCATGTCGAGCCGCACCAGCGCGTCGTCGACCAGGACGTTGTTCGAACGCACGACGAGCCGGAGCGCGCCGTCCACGTCGAAGGCCATGCCGCGCACCGAGCCGTCGATCGGGAGCGTCGCCGCCACGGTCCCGCTGCCGGTGGCGCGGTCGATCGACACCAGTCGCACCGGATTCGGCGCCACGCCCGCGATCGTCCACAGCGCGCCGTCTTCGGCGCTGGCCATGGCGAAGATGCCGTTGAAGCCGCAGTTGCCGACCAGTTGTTTGGTGTCGAGGGCGGTGTTGATCCGGTACAGATCGCCGCTCGTCGTGAGACCGACGGCGTCGTGAGTCGGCGCGAGGGCCAGAAGGGAAAGCAGGGTGGGGAGCATCGGGGTTGAGTGGGGGTGGCGGAGTCGTCAGGCGCCGGCGGAGGCCCGCGCACGAACCGCTCTTCTCGCGCCGCGGCGCGGTCTTTCAGGGATTTCGTAGCGAACTTGCATTCGTCAGGCCGGCGGTGGCCGGTCGCGTGGTTGGGTGTGATGCGCCGCGCGGCGGCGGTCGCAAAACGAGCGCGCCCCGCGCAGCCGGTGGAGGGCTGCGCGGGGCGCGCTGGACGGGACTTCGCGTCTCAGTTGACCTTGGCGCTGTACTGCGTCCCCTGGAGCGCCGCGATCAGCGCTTCGCTGCTCGCCGTCCCCTTCACGGTGACGACTGCGCTCTTGGTGGCCTTGTCGATCGCGCCGACTTCAACGCTGTTCACTCCGTTGACCTTTTTGAGTGCAGACTGCACTCGAGGCGGGCAGCCCGCCCCTCATGTCATGCCGGACACGACGAGCGATACGGTGCGCGCATCGCGGACCTCTTGTCGGGTCTCGGGGCTCGTGCATGCCGTCACGCCGAGCGGCGCGAGGCAGGCGAGCAGAAAAACAAGGTGCTTCATGTCGACTCCTGGATGAAACTTCGGACGCATCCGCACGTTCACAACGACCGAGCGCAACTGCGTCGCTGCGTCGAAGTCTATTCGCTCCAGCACCCGACCGCTTCGCGGCCCCGAGCAATACGAAATCGCCCCGCGGACCCGTTGCACCGGTCCGCGGGGCGTTCTCCTGTTGTCGTGTTCGCTGACTAGTTCAAGGCAGCGGCGGGAGCAGCACGCGGTCGATGGCGTGCACGACTCCGTTCAGGCAGTCGACGTCGCGCTTGAAGATGCGCGCGCCGTTCACGCGCGGCACACCGTTGACCAGGCCGAAGAACACCTCGTTGCCGTTGAGCGTCGCCACGTTGCCCAGGCCGAGCGCGTCGTTGGCGTAGGCGCGGCCGGGGATGACGTGGTACTTCAGGATGTCCTGGAGCAGGCCCTGGTTCTGGGGCAGGAGCAGCGAGGCCACGAAGCCCGGGGGCAGCGCCTCGAAGGCGTGGTCGGTCGGGGCGAGCACCGTGAACGGGCCGGGGCCATCGAGCACCGCGGCCAAGTTCGCCGCGCCCAGCGCCGCGAGCAGCGTGTCGAAGCGCGAGGTCGAGGCGGCCGTGTCAGCGATGCGCGACAGGTTCGGCGACATCACCGCGTCGAGCACGTGGATGATCCCGTTCGAGCAGATGATGTCCGTCACCGAGATGACGCAGCCGTCGATGCGCGGAATGCCGCCGAAGAACGTGACGTTCGCGCGCTGGCCGTTCGCCATCGAGAGGAACGGGCTGGAGAGCACCTGCGGCGAAGCGAACTGCCCCGGCGCGACGTGGTAGAGCAGCACGTTGCGCAGCGACTCCACGTTCGCGGGGTCGGTCAAGAACGTGACGAGGTTGGGGTCGAGGGCCGAGAAGGCGGAGTCCGTCGGCGCGAACACGGTGAACGGGCCGGGGCCTTGCAGCGTGCTCACGAGATTCGCCTGCGTGAGCAGCGTGGTGAGCGTGCCGAAACCGGGCGTGCTCACGGCCGTCTGGACGATGTCCTGGGTGCTGACCGCGGCCGTCGTCGGGGCCGCGCTGGCGGCGTTCGCTCCGCCGAAAATCAGCCCGCAAGCGAGCGCGAGGGAAGAGAGGAACTTCATGATGGGAGTCTCCTGTTAGGACTCGTGTCTACCAGTGGGGTTCTGTCACGAGTGAGCGCACCGCGCGCTCACCTGCCGGGCCGAACTTCGCGCTGGATTCAGCCCCGGATTTCTTTCCGATGACTCTTGGTGTTTCGAAGTCGTAGTGAGCCAGAGAGGCCGCTCGACGAATCCGCCCAAAGCGCATCGAGCTCGCTCATGGGGTTCGCCGCGCGGATCCGATACGCTCCCTCCGCATGGCCGTTCTCTCGCCCTCCGCGCTCCGCGCCCGCCGCGCCACGCTCTGGATCGGGCTCGCGCTGATCGCCGTGTTCTGGCCGGTCAACTGGCTGCTCGAGGGGCTGCGCACCCACATCTACTTCTTCCCGCTCTGGCTGGGCTACGTGCTCACGCTCGACGGCTGGGTGTGGCGGCGCACCGGCGATTCGCTGCTGTGGCGCAATCCGCGGCTGTTCGCCTGGCTGTTCCCGCTTTCGGTTCCGACCTGGTGGCTGTTCGAGGCCTTCAACGAGCGGCTCGCGAACTGGGAGTACCTGGGCGGCGAGCACTTCAGCGACCTGGAGTACTTCCTGTACGCCAGCGTGAGCTTCTCCACGGTCATCCCAGCCGTGTTCGAGAGCGCGGAGCTTGTCCGCAGCTTCAAATTCATCGAGCGCTTCGCGAACGGCCCGCGCTTCCCGCGGCGCGGCGACAGCGGCGCCTACCGACTCGTGCTCGTCGCCGCCGGCCTGGCGATGCTGGCCGCCACGCTGCTCTGGCCGCGCTACTGCTACCCGTTCGTGTGGACCTCGCTCGTGTTCCTGTTCGAGCCGCTGTGCCTGGCCCTGGGCCGGCGCAGCTTCACGGAGGACATCGCGCGCGGCGACTGGCGCAACTGGATGGCGCTGTGGATCGGCGGCCTGCTGTGCGGGTTCTTCTGGGAGATGTGGAACATCGCCTCGTACCCCAAGTGGATCTACCACGTGCCCTTCGTCGGCTTCGCCAAGGTCTTCGAGATGCCCATCCTGGGATATCTGGGGTACCTGCCGTTCGCGATGGAGCTGTACCTCGTGGCCAATCTGTGCCTGCCGCGCTCGTCGCCGGCGCCCTTCGCCGCGCCGCGCCCCAGCGCGGCGTGAGTCCGCGCGCGAGCTGGGGTAGCTTGGCCGAATGATCGAGCTCCTGCTGCAGACCGCGCTCGCGGCGAGCACCTGGGCCACCTGCGACGCGCGCGTCGATGCGGTGGCCTGCGTGGACGCCAACGGCGACGGCTTCGACGACCTCGGCGTGCGGCTGCACGGCACATGGCTCGTGGCGCCGACCGTGCGCGGCTGGAAGGCGTCGCCCTGGCGCGCAGCCGACGAGTTCGGCGCGGATGTCGCCGCCAAGCTCGAGGCGCGCCTGGCGCTCCCCGCGCCGGACTCCGCGCGTGTTCCCACGCCGCCGCCGTACGAACCGAACGCTGCGCTGCTCTCGCGCTGCGTCGGCGATCTCGACGGCGACGGCGACGGCGACCTGATCGGCCTGTATCGCTGCACGCGGCCGGGCGAGTTCCTCGAAGTGCGCGTGGCCTTCAGCCCGGGACCGAACGCCGCGGACCGCGACGGCGACGGCTTGTCGGACGAGGACGAAGCGCGCCTGGGCGCCGATCCGCTCGATCGCGACAGCGACGGCGACGGCTTGCTCGACGGCTGGGAAGTGCACGGCTTGCCGCGCGGCATCGACGTCGGCCCGAAGACGCAGCTGAACCCGTGCCGCAAGGATGTCGTCGTCGCCGTCGCGCCGTACGTCGGCGTTCCGCTCGACCAGCTCGAGCGCGAGTTGGCGCGCGCGGCGGAGCTCTTCGCGCAGGTGAACGTCCTCAACCTCGACGGCTCGCGCGGCATCCGCATGCACGCGCGCGTCGAGGCGCCGGTTCCGCCCGAAGAGCAGTTCGGCGGCGACTGGGCGCGCTGCGGCGCGGCGCGTTTCCCGCTGCGCGAGCGCGGATTCCTGCACTGGATGCAGGTCACGCGCTGGGGCGGCGGGCAATCGCAGCAGACCGGCGACATGGGCGGCAGCGGACTGGGATTCGCGGTGTTCGCGCACGAGTTCGGCCACCAGCTCTCGCTCAGCCACGAAGGCGACTCGGTTCCCGCGTGGTGTCCGCTGTACACGTCGCTGATGAACTACGCGTACAGCTACGCCTTCGACGGCGATGCGCAGCGCGTGCACTTCTCGCGCGGCGAATTCGCCGGCGTCGAGTTGCGCGAGGCCGCTCTCGTCGAACGTCTGCCGTTCGCGCACACGCGCGTGGCCTTCCTCGCCAAGCCGCCGTTTCGCTTCACGCTGCAGGCCGACGGCGAGAGCACACGCATCGACTGGAACCACGACGGCAAGTTCTCGGACGAGCCGGTCAGCGCCGACATCAACTACGGAAGCGCGACGACGTGCGGCGTGCGCCGCGACTGGGATCTGCAGATCGGCGCGGCGCCGGCGCTCGCCTACGTCGACGGGCGCGCGTGGCTCGCGACCATCGACCAGAACCAGGAGACGATCAGCGTGCGCGAGTACCTCGGCGAGGAGCGCTGGGGCGCGCCGCGGGCGTTGCCGACCTCGGCGACCAACGATGATTTCCTGCTGGTGGGATGGCGCGGGCAGGGCTGGGTGCTGCTGCGGCGCGTGACCGGCTGGATGGCCTCGGCCTTCGACGCGAACGAGGTCAAGGAGCCGGCGGAACTCGCCGAGTTTCCCAGTGTCGACCTGTCGGCCTGTGTGGTGGGTGAGCGGCTGCTGCTCGTGGCGCGCGGCAGCGACAACGCGCTCACGCCGCACTGGATCGACGAACCCACGCGCCTTCAGCCGCTCGCGGGACCTGCGCTCGCGCTCGACTCGGGAACGCCGGTCGGGCTCGGCGTCGATCCGCGCGACGGCCGCGTCGTGATCGCGACCAGCGCGCCGCACCCCAGCGGAATCCCGCTGGGATTGCGCGTGAGCTGGGCGCGGGTCGAGGGCGACGCGTTGATCATCGAAGCGAGCGAGTGGGTGCGCGGCGAACAACTCGGGACCTCCAGCGGCTCGCGCCCGGTGATCGCTTTCGACGGCGCGGGCCAGCTCAACGTGTTCCACACCGAGCTGCCGCAGCACGATGGCTCCATGACCTCGTGGCGCACGCGGCGCGTCGAGAACCGCGCGCTCGACGGCGGTTGGCTCACGTGCCAGCTCTACGACGTGTGGACGCGCACGCGTCGGCCGGTCGCCTTCGCCGCTGGACCGCAGGGCGCGTTGTTCGCGTTCCGCTGGGACGCCGCCACGGCCCACGGAATGCGGCCCAACGAGCTGCTCGTCGCGCACAACGGCTTTGGAATCGAAGCCGAGCCCATGCGCGATTTCGACGACGGCGCCAAGATGGCGTTGCACGGGCTGGTGCACTCGATCCTGTGGATGCAAGCAAGCGAATGAGACTGCGGATGCCGTTCCGAGCCGTGGTCGCGCTGTTCGTGGCGTGCTTGGTCGCCTGTGGCGGCAGTGAAGCGCGCAAGCCCGACGTCGTGGTGATCCTGATCGACACGCTGCGGCCCGATCACCTGCCGATGTACGGCTACGAGCACGCCACCACGCCGTACCTCGCCGAACTCGCGCAGCGCGGCGTGGTGCTCGAGCACGCGTACTCCGCTTCGACCTGGACGGCGCCCGCCACGGCTTCGCTCTTCACCGGGCTGTACCCCAATCAGCACGGAATCACCGAGGGCTTCTTTGCCCAGGCGACGCGCGCGTCGCGCGGGCAGAAGGAGCCGGACGAGGATCTGTCCAAGCCTCCCCCGACGCCGCGCGAGCCCAAGCTCTCGCCGACCGGCGAGCCCCTGGTGCGCGGGGCCAACGTGGATGCGGATCGCTGGCAGGGTCAGCTTTCGTCGACGGTTTCCGTCAGTCGACTCCCCGACGCGGTCACAACGCTGCCGGAGTTGTTCGCGCGCGCCGGTTACTCAACCTTCGGCGCGAGCACGAACGTGAACATCACCTCGCGCATGGGATTCGATCGGGGCTTCACGCACTTCGCGGACTTCACGGGGCCGGAGCACGGCAAGGGCGCCGCGGCTGAAGTGGTGCTCGAAGAGGTTCGGCGCTGGAAGGCGCAGCGGACGAGTGATGCGCCCTACTTCATGTACCTGCACTTCAACGATCCGCACGCGCCGCACCGACCGCGCGAACGGGTGTACGAACCGGGCTCGGCGCCGTTCGCCGCCGAGCGTGCTGCCTACGACGCCGAGCTGCGTTATCTCGACGGCGTGCTGCGCCAACTCGGCGCGGAACTGGGCTGGGACGAGCGCACGCTGATCTGCCTTGTCAGCGACCACGGCGAGGAGTTCGGCGAGCACGGCGGGCAGGGGCACGGTTTCTCGATCCACTCCGAGCTGATGCGGATCGCGCTCGTGTTCTCCTGGCCCGCGGAGTTGCCGCTCGGACGGCGCATCACGACGCCGGTCAGCATCATCGACGTGGCGCCGACCCTGGCGCACCTCGCCGGGCTCGAGACGCCGCGTCACTTCGCGGGCGTTTCCCTCGCTTCCGCGCTCGCCTCCGCCACGCCGCCGCCCGAGCGCACGCTGTTCGCACTGCGCTTCCGCCAGGGCGGCGCCCAACAACTCTGGGCGGCCCAGCGCGGACCTTGGAAGCTCATCGTCAGCGCCGACGGCAGAGAGCTCTACGACCACTCGAAGGATCCCTTCGAGCAGGAGAACCTCGTCGACGCGCACCCGGAAATCGTCGAGGCGCTCTCGCGCGAACTCGACGCGTTCCGGGCGCTGCAGCCGTCGTCGATCGGCGCCAAGCTCGAGGTCGAGCTCGACGCGAAGGCGCTCGAGACGTTGCGCCAGCTCGGCTACACCGACACGAAGTGAACGGTCCGTGTTGCGCCGCCGCGCGCCGCGCGCCGCGGCGGCTCGCACCGCTGATCAACGCAACGGACGGCGCTGCAGGCGCGGTTACTTGTCCGCGACGTCTTCGAAGTCGAACGAGTTCTTGGGATCGGCGGGCGCGATCTTGAACACGTAGTTCAGGCCCGTCTTCGGCGGCGGCGGCGCTTCGCCCTTGGCGGCCGCGTCCTTCGCCGGCGTGGACTTGGGGTCGGCCTCTTCGTTGCGCTTGTGCTCCTGTGAACTCACGACGCGCTCTCCTTTTCGAAGTATCCGGACTGGGACAGTTGTTCGACGCAGCGCCGCGCGAGCTCCTGCGCGGGCTGCGGCACGACCTCGACGATCTGTTCGACGGTGCGGGTGCCGTCGCAGCGCTCCAAGAGGAACGCCGCGGCCGCGCTGAAGCACTGGATCTCGCCGGTGCGCCGGTCGTAGACCAGCGTCGAGTCGGCGCGTTGCTGCGGCGCGAGCTCGCGGTCGAAGCGCGCGCGGTCCTCGTCCTCGACGAGGTCGGACTGGTAGCGCGGCCGCAAGGTGTGTGAGTCGATGCTCGACAGGCGCTGGTCGATCTCCGCGCGGTCGAAGCCGAGCGCGCGCTTGAGCAACGCCGAGCGTGCGCGCGGGCGGCGCGGATCGCTCGTCTTGGCCCGCGGGCGCTCGAGCACGTCGCTGACGAGCTGCTCCCAGGAACCCGCCTTGGCGAGGTACAGGAAGTAGTGACTCTTCAGCTCGTGGTAGAGCATGTTGGTGTTCTGGAACACCGGGAAGTGCGAGCGCAGCGCGCGCGTGAACTCGAGGTACGCCTCGCGCGCTTCGCGCCGACTCATGCCGCTGCCGGCCTTGAAGTCGTAGTACACCTGCAAATCCGCCTCGGGATCGGGGTAGATCTCGAGGATGTCGAACTCCGAGCGGCGCTTGAAGATCTCGCTGGTTTCGTCGAGGTAGAAGACGCGCACGCTGACTTCTTGGATCGCGTCGCGGTTGGCGAGGATCGTCTGCAGCGTCTCACGCGCCTCATCGCGCGTCTCGGTGGGGACGCCGGTCATAACGTAGAGCGTGACCGAGATTCCAGCCTTGCGAACGCGCCGCACGAGCTCGATCGACTTGTCGGGATCGATGCCCTTGCACATGCGCGCGAGCACGCGCTGCGAGCTGCTCTCGAAGCCGAAGGCGATGCGCTTGCAGCCCGCCTTGGCCATCGCGTCGCACACTTCCTGCGTGAAGGCCTCGTGCTCGAGCCGCGCGTCGCACCACCAGTCGATGTCCAGGCCCGCGTCGAGGATCGCCTGCGGCAGCCGCGCCGCCATGTTGGGCGGGAGATCTTCGATCGCGAGGTAGAAGTGCTTGGTCTTGTACTTCTCGCTCAAGACGCGCATGTCGGCGACCGTCTGGTCGATGGCGCGCCCGCGGTAGCCCGGACCGATCACGGTGTAGAGCGTGCAGAACACGCACTTGCCCCAGTAGCAGCCGCGCGTGATCGCGAGCGGCAGCACGAGCTCCGGCGAGAAGTATTTCTGTAGCGGCAGGCCGTCGAAGTCCGGCGTCGGCAGCGTCTTGATGTCGAGCGGATCGCGCTGCTCGTTGCGCCGCACTTCGACGCCGTCGTGCCACATCAGGTTGGAGATGCGCGTCAGGTCACGCCGACCGCTCTTGATCTCCTCGCACAATGCCAGCAGCGGACCTTCGCCCTCGAGCAGGATGAAGCTGTCGATGACGTTCCAGATCTCGCGGCGCTTGGAGAGTTTCTCGGCCGTGTAGGCGAGCAGTCCGCCGCCGACCGTGATGTGCACGCTGGGCTTCCACTCCTTGATCAGGCGCGCCAGCGTGAACGCGGGGATGGCTTGGCTGGGGAAGGTGAGCGAGATGCCGATCAGGTCCGGATCGATCGCCTTGAGGCGCGGCAGCGTGTGCTCGCGGAAGAACTCGATGAACGGGTTCTCCTTCTCGTCGGTCGTGGCGGCGAGGATCTCGCGGCTGCGTTCGACGCGGTAGCGCGTGACGAAGCCGTGCGGCGTGAGGCGCGAGGGCGCGAATTCGGCGGAGAACAGCCGCAAACCCTGTTCGAGCGTGCGGCCGGCCCACAGGTAGCGCTCGTAGTCGTAGAACTCCGCCGGCGTGCGGAGCACGTGTTTGGCCTCTTCGATGCGCTCGACGAGTTCCTCGCCGATCAACTCGATCTCCGACAGCGTCTGGTAGCGCTCCATGTCGGAGAACTTCAGCGTCTCCTGGGCGTCGAGCGCCGCGAGGCCGCCGCCCGCGCGCACGCGTTCGAGCGAGCGACGCAGGCGCTCCTTGGAGAGGAAGTAGTCGTAGGCCTCGATGCTCTCGTCGAGCTGGTGCACCTCGCCGACGTTGTGCGCGCGCAGGTACGCGGCGAGCGACGGCAAGCTCAGGTAGGGCTGCGTGAAGTGGCCCTGCGGCGGAAAGATGAGTGCGACTTTCATCGGTTCTTGGCGGCCGAGGCTTCGGCGGGGGAGGAGGCGGTCGATGCGCTGGGCGGCGCGATCTCGCGCAGCGTGTGGTAGCGCTCGAGATCGAGTTGTTGGTAGCTGGCGACGTGCCCGTTCGGCCAGCGCACGCGGACCGCGTCGACGCGCGTCACCGGGCCCAGGCCGAAGTGCAGCCGCGGATCGTGCGACGAAAACAGCCCGTGCGTGCGGCGCAGCTCGCGGGTGCGGGTCACGCCGCCGGCGGTGCCCTCCACGCGCGCGCCGAGCGCGTCGCGGTTGGCGCCGGCGCCGACCAGCGCGAAGCCGATCCAACGCCCTTGGCGCGCGCTGCGATTCTCGAGCAAACGCGGCGGCGCATCCATGTCGACGATCAGCGCGTCGAGGTCTCCGTCGTCGTCGGCGTCGGCGAAGG
>ERZ1066135.1062-NODE-1062-length-11488-cov-5.167760_pt1 | contig 11488 bp, 10 predicted proteins | sample MGYA00382782_ERZ1066135 | MGnify/ENA primary metagenome ERZ1066135 (study PRJEB33369, sample SAMEA5778365) | biofilm metagenome | biome: Industrial cooling water; feature: Water cooling tower basin; material: Biofilm | place: United Arab Emirates | collected...
CGATCAATCGCCCATCCTCTCCGGCCACGATGCCGCGACCGCCGTGCGCGCCACGGTGGAACTCGCACGCGAGGTGGAGGCCATGGGCTACCACCGCTTCTGGATGGCCGAGCACCATAGCTCGCGGGCGCTCGCCGACCCCTGTCCGGAAATCCTGCTGACCCGCGTCGCCTCGGCAACGTCGCGCATCCGTGTGGGTACCGGAGGCGTGCTGCTGCCCTACTACAGCCCGCTGAAGGTGGCGGAAGTGTTCCGCATGCTGGAGGCCCTGTTCCCGCAGCGGGTGGACCTCGGCATCGGTCGCGCGCCGGGCTCCGATTCGCTCACCGCGCAGGTACTGTCCGGTGGCGCCTTCTACGACTTCGACCAGTTTCCCGTGCACGTGCGCGAGACCGTCCAGTTCCTCGACGACACGCTGCCCGCCGATCATCCGTATGCGCGGGTGAAGGCCATGCCCTCCGGGCCGACCTCGCCCGAGGTCTGGCTGCTGGGGTCGTCAGACTACAGCGCGACGCTCGCGGCGTATCTGGGGCTGCGCTTTTCCTTCGCGCACTTCATCAATGCGCACGGCGGCGACGAGGTCACACGCGCGTTTCGCGCGTCGTTCCGGCCTTCCGGACGCGAAGCGCAACCGGTGGCGATGCTCACGGTCTTCGCGATCTGCGCGCCGACCACCGACGAAGCCGAACGCCTCGCGGCGTCGATCGACCTGCGACGCCTGCAGATGGCGCGCGGCGGGGATGCGCCGGTCGCCACGCCCGACGAGGCCGCTGCCTACCCGTACACGCCGCAGGATCGCGAGATCATCCGCCGCGAGCGCGCCCGCGCGATCATCGGCACGCCCGAGGCCGTGCGCGACCGCATCGTGGCGCTGGCCGGCACGTACCAGGCCGACGAGGTGATGGTGCTCACGATCACGGGCGACTACCGCACGCGCCTGAAGTCATACGAACTGCTCGCGCGCGCCGTGGAGCCGGTGACGGCCGCATGACCGGCGCCCGCACCGGCGCCGACCCGCTCCGCCGAGAGACGCTGCTGCTGTTCCTGCTCGCGGGCGTGCAGTTCACGCACATCGTGGACTTCATGGTGCTCATGCCGCTCGGGCCGCAGTTCATGCGACGGTTCGCGGTCTCGCCCGCCGAGTTCGGACTGCTGGTGTCGGCCTACACCTTCGGCGCCGCCGCGAGCGCGCTGCTCGCCGCGTTCCACGTCGACCGGTTCGACCGCAAGCACGCGATCCTCACCGTGTACGCCGGCTTCGTTGCGGCCACGGCGCTCTGCGCGGCCGCGCCCGGCTTCTGGACCCTGCTCGCGGCACGGGTGGTATCGGGCGTGTTCGGAGGCATCGCGGGCGCGATCGTGTTCACCATCGTCGGCGATCTGGTGCCCGACGCGCGGCGAGGTCGCGCCACCGGAATCGTCGCCCTGGGCTTCCCGCTCTCCGCCATCGCAGGCGTGCCGCTGGGGCTCGCGCTCGGCAGCGCATTCGGCTGGCGCGCACCGTTCGTCGCCGTCGCGATCGTCTCGGCGCTGCTCTGGCTGGCGCTCTACCGCGCGCTGCCGCCGCTCGGCGCACACCGCCACGGCCGCGCCGATCGCGCAATGGCGCGCGTGCGGGCTGTGTTCGGCGACGCGAACCATCGCGCGGCCTTCGCCCTCGGGTCGGTGCTGATGTTCGCGGGCTTCCTCGTGATCCCGTTCATCAGCCCCTACATGGTGGGCAACGTGGGACTGACCGAGGCCGACCTGCCGTGGATGTATCTCGCAGGCGGCAGCGCGACGCTGCTGAGTTCGCAGTGGATCGGCCGGCTGGCGGACCGGCACGGCAAGACGCGGGTGTTCAGGATCGTGGCGGTGCTGTCGATCGCGCCGCTGCTGATCACGACACACCTGCCGCCGGTCCCCGTGCCGGTCGCCATCGGCGCGAGCATGCTGTTCATGGTGCTGGTGTCGGGGCGCTACGTGCCCGCGCTCGCGCTGATCAATGGCGCGGTCGCGCCGCCGATCCGAGGTGCCTTCCTCGTGTTCAACAGCGCGCTGCAGCAGCTCTCGACGGGTCTTGCGACGCTGGTGGCGGGTGCGGTGCTCGGCCACGAAGGCGCACGCATCACGCATTACGGCACGGCGGGCCTGCTCGCGGTGGGCGCGACGATCTTCGCGATCGTCCTGGCGGGCCGGGTGCGCATCCGGCCGGAAGAACCGGCCGGATGAACGGCGTCAGAACCGCAGGCCGGCCTTGACGCCGAACGAGGTGGCCTCGCCGGTCCTGTCCGCCTCGACGGCGAAATTGAGCAGCAGCATGTTGATGTTGACGCCGACGAACACCTTGTTGAGCCCGAAGCTCTCCCCGGCCAGACCGACGATGCCGTTGGGCGTGGATTTCACCCAGACGCGCCCGACGCCGCCGTAGGGCGTGAAATTGAGGATGCCCTTCGAAATGGACAGGTCGATGCCCTTGGTGTCGAGGTCCAGCTGGTTCACACCGTTCAGCCGGGTGTAGCTGCCGCGGATCGCAACGGCCGGCAGCGCGACGTTGCCGGACAGGATGGCGTAGCGGAGTTCGCCACCGTAGAAGCGGATGTTGGAACCCGGGATCATCCCGGCCATCAGCCCCACGTCGATGTCGAACGGCAGTCCCTTGTGCGCGCGCAGCGTCGGCACCGGAAGGTAGCTCGGCAGATTGCCGTTGCCGGTGGCGATGTCGAAGATGCCGACGTTGCGCAGCTTCGTGCCGGTGACCGCGAGGCCCACGTCGAAGCCCGTGATGCCGAGCGGTTCCGCGGGAGTGAGCGGCTTGTAGGACAGCGCCGCGCCGAGGTCTTCGGACAGCAGACGGAACTGGCTCTGATTCAGAAGCTGGATCGAGTCGAGATCGGCCGCCTGGGCGGCACCGGCCCCGAGGGCGAAACCGAGCGAGGCGAGCAGGACACGGAAGGCTTTCATCGCGGCAACCTCATGCAGGGAATCATGCCGGGACGATACCAGATCGCCTGCCGGCGGCCGGTCAGCCGTCGTCCGACACGCGAGGCACCAGCTGGAAGTCCTCGCCGTGGCCGATCGAGAAGTCATTGCCCGCGCGGTCCTGGCCACGCACGAGCCACAGGGGACGGCGGCTGAAGCTGAAGCTCACGCCTGCCTGGTCCTGCCGCTCGTCGATGGCGCGGTCGAAGTGCGACGTGGCCGGCATGAACCGCAGCACGAAGCCGGCGCGGCGCCGCTCGGAACGGTTGGGCAGCGAACCGTGGATGAGATGCACGTCGTGCAGCGAGTACTGTCCGGCCTGGAGGCAGTCATCGCGCGACGCGGCCGGGTCGAACGCGGACGGATCGAGTTCCTCGTGCAGGACGAGACCGTCGCCCTCGCGACGGCGGTGGCGGAAGACGTGTCCCGCCCGGTGCGACCCCGGGATGTAGCGCATGCAGCCGTTCTCCGCGTCCACGTCGTCCAGCGCGATCCACACCGAGCAGGTCGCGACGGGGCGGATGGGCCAGTAGCGGCCGTCCTGATGCCAGGGAACCTCGCGGCCCTTGCCGGCCGGCTTGCAGAACACCTGACTGCCCCAGAGGATCACGTCGGGCCCGATGAGCTGCGCCACCTGGTCCACGATGACCGGGTCGGTGGCGAACTCCAGCCAGCGCGCCGCGGCGCGGGTGTCATGACGTGAACCATTCGGGATGTGCGGGCAGATCAGGCTCTCGGGCGCGGCGGCAGCGTTGTCGCGCATCAGCCGCTCCAGCGCCCCGCGCATGGCATCGAGCCGGTCGGCCGGCAGCCGCGCCGGCGACACCACCAGCCCGTCGTCGCGATACACGCGGATGTGCTCCGCGGACAACACGCCCGTCATGATGCTCTCCCCCCCCCGGATTGATTGCGGATTCGCAGCATGCGATTCTGACTGCCGAAAGACTATCACTCCGGAGCCCGCCGCCATGCCGTCCCTGCGCCTCGTGATCGCCAACAAGAACTACTCGTCGTGGTCCATGCGGCCGTGGGTGCTGCTCACGCAGGCGGGCATCGCCTTCGAGGAGGTGCTGCTGCCCTTCGCGCAGGACAACCGGGTGGAAGGTATCGAGGCGTACTCGCCCACGCGCAAGGTGCCGGTGCTCATGATCGACGGCGAACCCGTGTGGGATTCGCTCGCCATCTGCGAGACCGTCGCGGAGATGTTCCCGGACCGGCGGCTGTGGCCCGCCGATGCCGTGGCCCGGAGCCACGCGCGGAGCGTGTGCGCCGAGATGCACTCCGGCTTCCAGGATCTGCGGAAGAACATGCCCATGAACCTGCGGACGGCGCATCCCGGCAAGGGCCGCACGCCGGGGTCGGAACGGGACATCGCGCGCATCGCGCAACTCTGGGAACGCTGCCGCGACCGCTTCGGCGGCAGCGGGCCGCTGCTCTTCGGACACTTCACGGTGGCCGATGCCATGTACGCGCCGGTCGCCACGCGCTTCCGGACCTACGGCGTGACACTGCCGCCCGTGGCAGAGTCCTACTGCGATGCGCTGCTGGATCTGCCGGCGGTGCGCGCGTGGTGCGAGGCCGGCGCGAAGGAGACCGCGTTCGTGGCGGCGGACGAACCGTACGCCTCGCCGTCCGCCTGACGCCTCGCCGCGATCGGCCCCGCTCTCAGTCCGGGTCGATGTCCTGCTTCATGTCGAAGGCCGGCGTCTCCGAGTGGAGCGCGCCCACGGTCACGGCGGGAACCCCGGCCACGGTGGTGTGCGGCGGCACGGACTTCAGCACGACGCTCCCCGCAGCCACCTTGGAACCTTCGCCCACCTCGATGTTGCCGAGGATCTTGGCGCCCGCCCCGATCATCACGCCGCGGCGGATCTTGGGGTGCCGGTCGCCCGACTCCTTGCCGGTTCCGCCCAGCGTCACCGACTGAAGTATGGAGACGTCGTCCTCGACCACGCTGGTCTCGCCGATCACCAGACCGATACCGTGATCCATGAACACGCCGCGGCCGATGCGCGCGGCGGGATGGATGTCGATCGCCAGCGAATCGGCGACCCGGCTCTGGAGGAATCGGGCGACGCCCTTGCGCCCTTCCGTCCACAGGGCGTGCGCGACCCGGTGCGCCTGCAGGCCCTTGAAGCCCTTGTAGTAGAGAAACGGGACAAGCGAGCACTCGGACGCCGGGTCGCGGGTGGTGACCGCGGCGAGGTCGTCGAGACTGAACGAGGCGATCTCGGGATGGCGGGTGATGGTCTCGCCGATCAGGTCGTTCATGCCGGCGAGGCTGAACACCTGGTTGGAGAGACTGGAGGCGATGAGATAGGCCAGCGCTTCGGCGTAGCCGCGATGACGCAGGATGAGATCGTAGAGATGGCCGGAGAGGATGGGCTCCTGCTCGACCTGGGTGATGGCCTGGCGCTTGAGCGCGGACCAGGTGTCGGCCTCGAGGGGATGCATGCGGGCGCTCCGTGGATGCGGTAGCCCGGCATTCTAGGCAAGGTCGGATCGATTTGGGCGGGGGCGCGCGGGAACAGGATGCGACATCGTCGCGGGATACCGCCGCGCCCGCCCTGACCATCGACCGGGCGTGTCGGCACGGCTCGCGTCCGCGGCCCGGCCAGGAGAAAACCTCGGCCCGCCGGGCCTCCGTGAGGAGGTCCGGCGGGCTCCGGCAGGTCTCCGCTACGAGAGCGGTTCGGGCGGGTCTGGCCGAGGCCAGGGACTGCTACTGAAGCTACTGGAAGCGGGCGTCCTCTTCGTCGAAGAGGTACTCGAGCGTGGCGTGGGTACCGCGCAGTTCGTCGACGATCGCCTTGATCGCCTGGCGGGACCGGGTGGAAGCTTCGTCCTCGGTGCCGTCGTAGTCGCGACCGAAGTCGCGGAGCGCGACGATCTGCTCGGCGAGACGGATCAGCTTGGCGCGGTGGCTCTGGGAGGCGGCGCTCTGCGCACGAACCGGGGGCCGGTCCTTCAGGTGCCCGCTGTTCTCGTCCGTGAGTTCCGCGACCACATCCGCGAGCACGGGCCCGAACTGGCGACGCAGTTCCATGTACGAGAACTGGGTGTCGGCGATGGTGTCCTGCAGGACCGCCGCGGCGAGCGTCACGTCATCACTGATGCCGGCTTCGTTGCAGAGGACGTGCACCAGCGCGATGGCGTGATCGACGCCGCCCGCTGAGCCCCCCTTGCGGCGCTGTCGCGCCTCCCGGCGCCGCTCGGCGGCGACGGACAGCGCCTCGATCAGGAGCGCACACGGTTGTTGACGGAAGGGCACCACGCGACGGGTGGTGATGGCGACGGTTGGGCCCCGATGCCCGGGCTCCACGGCAATTCGTTGCAGCATGACGAAGAGTCTTCAAGTGTGGGTTGGCTCTGACCGGATCGCCCGCTCCCCGCGGCTCTCCGATCGGGGCAGAGAAACGCGTCAGCGGAAACGGCGTGCCGGACACTCACGTTGCGGGTCGCTCGGACCCGCTTGACGGGCCAATTTGCAGGAACCGAGCCGACATCGTGATTCCACGCGCGGTCAAGGACTTGCGACCCGCAGGCGCATCCCGCGCAACCTTGTGCGTAAAGCGATCCGACATCCGACAGAATTGGACGCAACGAGGGCTCGGATAGAGATACTTCAGAGTCGGCCATGCAATCGGAGGATTGCATCGTTCTACTTCGCAACCGGTGGAACGGTGTCGTGGTCGCAGTGCTCGCCACCATGACCTCACGCCCGGCGACTGTCGCCGAAACGCAGGGCACGTATCGGCCTCGTGTGCGGGTGTCATGTCCGCTCGATTCTTGTACAGTCCCGGCAGGTTGCGAGCGAAGACCGCTGCGGTGCGCGTACGAAGTTCGGGCCGCCGCAGGGATCAGGCTGTCGCGAAGTCGAGACAGACGCGCCGACGCGACGCACCCGCTGCGCCTTTCGAACGATCCGCCGCGCCTCGCGCGTGTTGCCGATTCAATCGGGTCCGCAGCGATGCGCTTTCCGTTTTGTGCCGTGGTGACTGGAAGAACGCAACGCGTGGTGTCCCGTGAGCCGATCGACCGGGTGCCGGCGTTATTCGAATGCCATATCGACGTGAGACAACTGTGCGCCTGTGCCGCCCCCTGGCGCGAACCATGCGTACCGGGCCCCGCAGCCGATAACATTGATTGAGGGAACGAAAGATGATCCAACCATCGCGGAACCCCGTAGCGGTCGATGGCAGTGTCCGGCTACCGGGCGGCAACCAGATGTCGTTCTTCGAACAGGTGTTCCGTGCACGCGGTGGTCCGGTGACAGACGAACCCGTCGTGCCCACCGATGAGTTCCGGCTGCTCGGCGACGGCTCCATCCACGCCAGCGTGGCCGCCTCGCTGCCCGAGCGCCTCGAGGCCGCCGAACTCGTCCGCGAACGGTACGAATGGCGCGGCTACGTGACCAAGTCCATCAAGGCCGACGCCCTCGACGCCTCGCATCTGGCCACCACGCTCATTGCCCGCCAGCGCGGTCTCGTGATCGGCACCATGACTCTGGGCTTCGACAGTCCCGCCGGTCTGTGGATCGATCACACCTATCCCGAAGAACTCGCCCGGGCGCGCGCCCGCGGCCGTGTCGTGTGCGAGCTCACGCGGCTCGCAGTGACGCCGAACAGCGACAGCCGGAAGGTGCTGTCGGCCCTGTTCGCCCTCGCCTTCCAGGCGGGCCGTGTGGAACGAGGCGTGACGGACCTGTTCATCGAGGTGAATCCGCGCCACGTGCCCGTCTACAAACGGCTGTTCGGATTCGTGGCCGCGTCCGATGTGCGGGTCTGCGGCCGGGTGAAGGCTCCAGCCGTCCTCCTGCACCTGGACGTCGAAGCCCTCGACGCATCCGTGGCGCGGTATGCGGGGCAGGCGATGGCAGAAGTCACCGCCCGCGAACACCGGGGCAACACCCGGCCGTCGCCGGTCGGCGACAGGGTTCTGAAAGTCGCCTGACGGACGGACGACCGGGTCCCTGCCGGGTCCCGGTCTGCGCCCGCCGCGGACGCGGGACGGGGCGCCGTCACGCGCTGCCGCGTGCGATCCGGTCCGCGATGGCGAGCATGCGGTAGTACGAACGCCCGACCGGCCGTTCGATCAGCTCGTTGTCCACCACGACCAGCCCCGTCGTGCTCTGCTCGAACGCTGCGCAGACTCTGCGAGCCTTCTCGATCTGCGCTGCCGTGGGGGTGAACGCCGCGTGAATCGCCTCCAGCTGTGATGGGTGTATCGACGCCTTGCCCGTGAAACCCAGCCGCGCACAGCCCTGGGCTTCGGCCGCCAGGCCGGCCGGATCGTCCAGGTTGAGAAACGGGACGTCCAGCAGGTCGATGCCGGCCGAGGCTGCCGCGTGCACGAGGCGTGAGCGCGCATACAGCAGCGGCTCCCACGCCTTGGTGCACCGGAGGTCGGCCGACATGTCGACCGCGCCGAGAATCATCGAATCGATGCGCGAACTCGCCCGGGCGATGTCCAAGGCCCGCTCCAGCCCCTGGTTGGTCTCGATGATCACGCAGAAGCGGATGGCCCTGGCCGGTCCGGCCGCCAACAGCGTGTCGATGAGCTGCACCTCCTCGGCCGAGCGGATCTTCGGGATCATGATGGCGTCGGGCGGGGCCTCGCACTCGATGAGCGCCTGCAGGTCCTTCAGTCCGTGGTAGGTGGACAGCCCGTTGATCCGGACCATCTGCTCCACGTGCGGATGGGTGCGCGTCCTGAATAGCGGCAGCGTGGCGGCACGGCCCTCGTCCTTGCGGTCCAGCGCGACCGCATCCTCCATGTCGATGCAGACGATGTCCGCGCCCGTATCCAGGGCCTTGAGGAACCGATCCGGGCGCAGGGCCGGCACGAAGAGCAGGCTGCGTCGGGGGCGGGGGCGATGGGAAGCGGCTTCGGTCACGGCGGGCTCCGGGGGCATGGACAAAGACGCCGATGCTACCGCTGTCCAGGGGGATGGCGATACGCCGTCCGGCAGGCCTGACCCATGCCCCGGGGGTGCCGATTGATCCGCCCGCATCAGGCGGTAAACTCGCGCCGGTCATCGGGGGAGGACACCATGAAAATCACGGCGGTCGAGACGATCCAGCTGGCGGAGTTCCCCAATCTGCTGTGGGTGCAGATCCACACGGACGAGGGGCTCACCGGACTGGGCGAGACGTTCTACGCGGTGGCGCCCGTCGCCGCCCACATCCACGAGACCTGCGCGCGCTGGCTGCTCGGACGGGACCCGCGCCAGCTCGATCTGATCTCGCATCACTTCCTGAACAGCTACCTGGGCTTCAACAGCGTCGGCGTGGAGATGCGCGCCGCCTCGGCCATCGACATCGCCCTGTGGGACCTGTTCGGTCAGCTCACCGGACAGCCGCTTTACCAGCTGCTCGGCGGAGCCTCGCGCGACAAGGTGCGGGTGTACAACACGTGCGCGGGCTACCAGTACGTGCGCTCCAAGCCCACGCAGGGCACCGAGAACTTCGGGCTGCCCGCCAAGGTGGACCGGCGGCTGCGCCCCTACGAGGACCTCCAGGCCTTCCTCACCGATGCGGGCGAACTGGCCGAGAGCCTCCTCGACATGGGCATCACGGCGATGAAGATCTGGCCCTTCGACGAGGCGGCGGAGAAGTCGCACGGCACGGACATCTCCACTGCAGACCTGAAGAAGGCGCTGCGGCCCTTCGAGCAGATCCGCAAGGCGGTGGGCGACAAGATGGACATCCACGTGGAGTTTCACTCCATGTGGCAGCTGCCCGCCGCGATCCGCATCGCCAAGGCCCTCGAGCCGTTCCAGCCCTACTGGTACGAGGACCCGATCAAGATGAGCAACCTCGACGCGCTGGCCGACTACGCACGCCGCACGGACGTGTGGGTCACGGCCAGCGAGACGCTCGCGACGCGCTCGGGGTTCCGCGACCTGTTCCAGAAGCAGGCGGTGTCGGTGTGCATGCTGGACGTGGGCTGGTGCGGCGGCATCTCCGAGGCGAAGAAGATCGCCACCATGGCCGAGGCGTGGGCCCTGCCCGTGGCCCCGCACGACTGCACCGGGCCGATCCTGCTCACGGCGTCGGTGCATCTCTCGCTCAACTGTCCCAACACGCTCGTGCAGGAGATGGTGCGAGCTTTCTACTACGACTGGTATCCGACGCTGGTGACCCAGCTGCCGCCCGTGGAACGCGGATTCATCTCCGCCCCGCCCGGGCCGGGTCTCGGCACGAAACTCCATCCGGACGTCCGCAAGCGCGGCGACGCCACGGTCCGCATCAGCAAGCTCTGAGGAGAGGCACCCGATGAAGCCCTTCGAAGCCGTCGGCCGCCGTGCCGTGATGGTCCTCACGCCGGGCGACAACATCGCGGTCGCGGTGCGCGATATCGCCGCGGGCGAGACGGTCGAGCTCGACGGACGGCCCGTAAGGGTCGACGCGGTCGTGCCGACGGGCCACAAGATCGCCGCGAAGCCCATCGCCCGAGGCGAGCGGGTCGTCAAGTACGGCGCGCCCATCGGCCGGGCCACCGCGGACATCGCCCCGGGCGAGAGCGTGCACCTGCACAACCTCGCGAGCGACTATCTCCCCACCTACACCCTCGACGAGGGCCACGAGTTCCTTTCGAAGGAGTCACACGGATGACGCTCCAGGGCTACCTCCGCAGCGATGGACGCAAGGGCATCCGCAACATCGTCGCCGTCACCTACCTCGTCGAGTGCGCCCACCACGTGGCGCGCGAGATCACCTATCCCAACCGTGAGTCGGGCGCGCACCTCATCGGCTTCCCGGGCTGTTTCCCCAATGCCTACTCGTTCAAGATGCTGGAGCGCCTGTGCACGCATCCCAACGTGGGGGCGGTGCTGCTCATGTCCCTGGGCTGCGAGGGCTTCGACAAGGGCCGCCTGCTCGACGCCGTGCGCGCCACGGGCCGTCCCGCCGAACTGCTCGTCATCCAGGAGGCCGGCGGCACGAAGACGTCCATTGCCGAAGGCCGGGCCTGGGTCGACCGCACGCTCGCGCAACTGAAGGACACGCCGCGCGTGCCGATGGGCATCGACGAGCTGGTGGTCGGCACCATCTGCGGCGGCTCGGACGCCACGAGCGGCCTCACCGCGAACCCGGCGATGGGCCGGGCCTTCGACTTCCTCGTGGAAAAGAACGCCACCTGCATCTTCGAGGAGACCGGCGAGCTCATCGGCATGGAGCACTGGATGGCCGAGCGCGCCGAGAACCCGGGGCTCGGCGGCGAGATCGTGAAGACCGTCGCCAAGGCCGCGAAGTACTACGCCATCTACGGACACGCGAGCATCGGGCCGGGCAACGCCGACGGCGGGCTCACCACCATCGAGGAGAAGTCGCTCGGTGCGTACGCGAAGTCTGGGCAGTCGGTCATCTCCGGCATCGTGAAGCCGGGGGACGTCCCCGTGCGCGGCGGCCTGTACCTGCTCGACGTGGTGCCGGACGGCGAAGCCCGCTTCGGCTTCCCCAACATCAGCGACAATGCAGAGATCGCGGAGCTCATCGCCTGTGGCAGCCACCTCACGCTGTTCTCC
>ERZ1066135.1063-NODE-1063-length-11480-cov-7.791510_pt1 | contig 11480 bp, 11 predicted proteins | sample MGYA00382782_ERZ1066135 | MGnify/ENA primary metagenome ERZ1066135 (study PRJEB33369, sample SAMEA5778365) | biofilm metagenome | biome: Industrial cooling water; feature: Water cooling tower basin; material: Biofilm | place: United Arab Emirates | collected...
ATCTCGAAGTAGAGCTGCTCACGGCGATACGCGAAGTCCAGCGTCCGCATCTGCTGATCATCGCCCGTCGCCTTGGCGGCTTCGAACGCCTCGCGATACATGTCGTCGAGGTTCGCCAGCACACGGTCTCGGGGTCGGGGCATAGATTGGGTCGAGGAAGGGTCAGCCACCGCAGCGGTCGGTGGATCGTTGGGCGCGCCCGCGCTGGCCGGCGGCGTCGCGGCCGGGTCCGCGCCGTCGGTCGGCGGCGCAAGCAGTCGCTTGATGGCGCCGAGGGCCATCGCGCGGGGCGTGGGAAGACTGATCACCGCGGGAAGCTACGCCACGCGCATCTCGGTGGGGAGAGCGGGGTAGGACATCAGCGGTCTCGCCAGCGCCACGGCCCGTCCTGGCGACACGAGCGGTGAACCACGGCCGACTTGCAATTAGCTCTTGATATTCGCAAATTACGAATATTGACGTTTTCACATCGGTTTTTTCAATTCACGTCAAAACTTCGACTCTGTCACTGAACCATGAGCAACCTCAAAGTCTTCGTGATGATGGCCGTGATGACCGCGCTGCTTGGCGCGGTCGGCGGGGCGGTCGGCGGTCAGCAGGGGCTCGTGATCGCGCTGGTGCTCGCGGCCGGCATGAACGTCTTCGCCTACTGGACCTCGGCGACGATGGTCCTCAAGATGTACAAGGCGCAGGTGGTCACCGAGAAGGAAGCGCCTGAGCTGTACGCGATGGTCGATCGCTTGCGGCAGCGTGCGGGGCTGCCGATGCCGGTCGTCGCGATCGCGCCGCACGAGCAGCCGAACGCCTTCGCGACGGGCCGCGACCCTGAGCATGCGGTGGTCTGCTTCACCACGGGCCTCATCAAGATGATGACGCGCGAGGAACTCGAAGGCGTGGCCGCCCACGAGCTCGCGCACATCAAGAACCGCGATATGCTCTTGCAGACGGTGACGGCGACCATGGCCGGTGCCATCGGGATGCTCGCGCAAATGGCGCAGTTCGCGGCGATCTTCGGCGGCGGTCGCGACGAGGAGGGCCGAGGGAATCCCTTCGCGGGTCTGATCGTCGCGATGGTCGGCTCGCTCGCGGCGGGTCTGATCCAGATGGCCATCTCGCGGCAGCGCGAGTACAAGGCCGACGCCGTGGGCGCGCAGATCGCCGGGCACCCGCGCGGCCTCGCCTCGGCGTTGCGCCGCCTCGAAGCCGGTGCGCAGCGCATCCCGATGGACATCGCGCCGGCGGCCGCGCCCTTGGCCATCATCAATCCGCTCTCGGCACTGAAGGGCCGCGGGCTCGCGTCGATGTTCTCGACGCACCCGTCCACCGAGGAGCGCGTGCGCCGCCTCTTGGCCCTCGAAGGCACGTTCATCGCCTGAGGGCGGCGTGGTCGGCGGTGACGGCGGTAGATTGCGGCCATGAGTGCCGAGTCCGCCCGCTTCACCGCCGACGAGGAGCGCCAAGTGCGCGACGCGTGGATCGAGACCCAACGTGCGACCTGTCCACGCTGTGCAGTGGCCATGCGGGAGCGGCCCATCACCGGCGGGTCCTTCGGCCTCGGGTATCAGCGGCGCCGGGAGTGGCTGATGTGTCCGCAGTGCAAGCGCTCGGTGCTCTTCGACGCGCAGCGCGGGACCCGCACATGACCGCCCTGATGCGTGGTCTGGCCCTCGAGAGTGCCGGCTCGCTCGACCGGCTGCGATTCCGCGACGACCTGCCGCGGCCCGAGCCGCCGCCCGGCTGGGTGCGCGTGCGCGTCAGTCACGCCGCGCTGAATCACCTCGACCTGTGGGCGATCCGCGGGCTCCCCGGCGTCACCGTGACACCGGGCTGGGTGATCGGGTCCGACGCCACCGGGACCATCGATGCGGTCCATACGCCGCTCGAGGACGGGTACGACGTGCCGGTCGGCGCGCGGGTGGTGATCAACGGCGGGATCAACACGCGGGCCGACGAGTACACCGCCCGCGGCGACGACCCGCTCTCGCCGGGCTTCCGCGTGATCGGCGAGCACCTGGCGGGGACCTTCGCAGAGTACGTCTGCGTGCCGGCGCGCAACGTGCGCGTGATCCCCGACGCCATTCCCGGCGACATCGCGGCCGCATACACCCTGGCCACCCTGACCGCATGGCGCATGTGCGTGACCCGCGCGCAGGTGGGACCGGACGACGACGTGCTGATCTGGGGGATCGGGGGCGGCGTCGCGCTCGCCGCGCTGCAGATCTGCAAGGCCCGGGGCGCCTATGTGCGCGTGACCTCGTCACGCCCCGAAAAACTGGAGCGGGCGCGCAGCCTGGGGGCCGATGATCTCATCGATCATCGCGGTGGCGACGTGGGCGCACTGGTGCGTGCGCGTACGGCGAAGCGGGGCGTGACGGTGGTGATCGATTCGGTCGGCACCGCGACGTGGGCGCAGTCGCTCGCGGCGCTGGGGCGTGGCGGTCGGCTCGTGACCTGTGGGGGCACCAGTGGCGCGATGGTCGAGACCGACGTGCGCAAGCTGTTCTGGAACCAATGGTCACTGATGGGCTCGACGATGGGATCGAACGCCGAGTTCAGCGCGGTCACGGCGGAGCTCATCGCCGGGCGGCTCACGGCGGTCGTCGACCGCGTGTACCCGCTGCAGGACGGGCATCAGGCGCTGCGGCGCCTCGAGGCCGGTGAGCAGTTCGGGAAGATCGTGCTGGCGATCTGAGGGCGGCGTCAGCGCCGGAGGACCTGCCGCGCCAGCGCGGCGACGGCCGCGATGGCGTTCGACGCGTAATACAGCACCTGCAGGGGGATCGCGACGCAGAGCAGCCGCAGGCCGCCCGCCCGGTAGAGGAATGCCAGCAGGCCGAGGTGGCTCGCGCCGGTCACGACGAGCAACACGAGCAGACCGAGCGCCGCGCGCGGTCGCCCACTGCCGAGCGCGAGCACAGCGCCGGCCAGCGCCGCACCGACCACCGCCACACGCAGGCGCTCGGCCGGACGCACGTTCAGCGCCCGCGGTCTGGTCGCGCCGCGCGCGAGCAACAGTCGCAACCACGGCAGGGCCCGCGAGGCGAAGTCGGTACGCAGGATCGACCCGAGCGTCCACACCTTGAGGTGTGTGGCCTCGATGGACGGATCCAACACGAGACGGTCGCCCGCATCGCGGAGGCGGTATCCCAGATCGATATCCTCGACCGACGGCCGCGGGAATCGCGCGGCGTCGAATCCACCGACGGCGACGAACCGATCGCGACGCACCGCGCCCAGTCCGGCCCAGAAGGTCTCGGCAGGCCCAGCACCACGCAGATGCACATAGCGGTGCATCAGATTGCGATACTGCGAGACCAGGGGTTGGTCGGCGACCCGCGCGTCGTAGCATCCGAAGATCGCGCTGGCCTCAGGGTGACGCTGGATGCTCTGCCACAGCGCCGAGAGGGTGTCCGGCCCCACCCGCACATCGGCGTCCACGAAGCACACCCACTCGCCGACCGCGATCGTGGCCCCGGCGTTGCGGGCGGCCGCCGGGCCGGCGGACGGCGCGTCCAGTCGCACGACCCGGTCCGCGTATCGGTCCGCGACCGCCGCCGTCTCGCCACGATCATCGCTGCCGTCGTCCACGCAGATCAGCTCGAACGGCACCGGGCATCGGCTGCCCCGCAGGGCCTGCAGCGCGTCGGCCAGTCGCGCAGGCGACCGGTACGCTGGCACGACCACGGACAGGCGCACGACCGGCGCCGCGTGCACGCTGACGGACTCAGACGCCGCGTGCACGCTGATGGACTCAGAGCGACGGGGAGACCAGCGACTGCTCCTCGAGATACGCACTGTCGGAGTTCACGGCCCACAGGTCGTGGTCCGCGCCCTCGAGGTTCTGCACCGCCAGCAGTCCGGTGAGCATCGAGTGATCCTGGTTGTTGTACTTGTGCAAGCCATTGCGCCCGACCGTCTGCAGGTTCGGGATCGCGTCCACCGCGCCACGGATCACATCGAGGTGCGACTGATAGCGACGATCGTAGATCGGATACGCTTTGGACTGCCGGATCACGATGCCCTCACGGATGTGGGCGGATCCCGCGAGGCGGAGAGTCGTCAACTCACGCGTCGCCAGGGCGACCAGTTCGTCGTCGGGCATCGTCCAGAGCGCGTCGCCCTCGAAGCAGAAGTACTCGAGTCCGAGACAACTGTGCCCGGCGTCCGGCACCATCGCCGCGCTCCAGTTGGTGAAGTTCTGGATCCGGCCGACGCGGACGCCGGGGGTGTGCACATAGATCCAGTTGTCCGGGAACAGATCCGGCGCGTCGAGGATCAATGCGACGCAGATGAAGTCGCGGAACCGCAGGCCATCGGCGGCGTGCTGCACGGTGGCGGGGAGCGAAGGCGTCAGCGCACGCACGAGCTGCGGCAACGGGATCGACGAGATCACATGGTCGGCGTCGATGCGCTCGACCCCGTGGGGTCCAGCGACGTGGACCGCGACCGCCGCACCGCGATCACATTCCACGGCAATGGCGCGATGCGAGAGCCGCACCGCATTGCCCGTCGCACGGATCCGTTCGGCACACGCCTCCCACATCTGGCCCGGCCCCAGCCTGGGATACCGGAACTCGTGGATCAGCGACTTGATCGCGTCGGACCGGCGCTGGAGCGCGACCGACTGCCGCAGGGCCTGCCACAGCGAGAGACCTTGGATGCGCTGCATCGCCCACTCGGCGCGGATCTCCGTGCACGGGATCCCCCAGACCTTTTCGGTATAGGTCTTGAAGAACAGCTCGTACAGTCGGCGGCCGAAGCGGTTCGAGACCCACTGCTCGAAGCTCTCCTCCACCGGGTGCGGACGCAGTTGCGACCACAGATAGCTCGCCAGAATGTGCAGCGCCGTGGCCGGACCGAGCCCGCTCAGCGCGTTCCACGGCTTGAGCGGATAGTCGAAGAAGCGCCCGCCGTAGTGGATGCGGGACAGGCGCGGGACCGTCAGGAGTTCGTCGCCCAGGAGCTCGTCCCACAGGGCTTGCACGGCGGGGATCTTCGTGAAGAAGCGATGCCCGCCGATGTCGAAGCGATATCCCCGATGCTCGGCGGTCCGCGAGATCCCGCCGACGATCGTGTCGGCTTCGAGCACCGTCACGCGGTGCCCATCGCGTGCCAGCTGCCAGGCCGCCGTGAGTCCGGCCGGTCCGGCACCCAACACCACGACATGCTCCCCCGGGCCGAGTCGTTTCATGCGCGCGCGGCCGAGACGCGGCCGAGCACATAGGCCGCGCCGAGGCCGGCGACGACAGGGAGCGCGAGCGGAAGCCAGCACAGCGCCCACGGCTGCGTCCGGGCGACCTGTCCGACACGCCGCAACAACTTCACGAGGGGACCATCGCCGCCGCGATCAGGAGACATCACGGGAAGATACGCGCCGCCACGCCCGTCATCGCCGAGGCGGCGGATCGTACCGGCATCCCGGCCGAGGTGCACGTAGCGCTGCCACCCTTCGTGGGGCGGGATGACGGCGTGCAGCCCCCGTGCGCGCGGCACGCGGATGATCCGTCCGCCACCCTGGACGATATCGCGGGCGTGGAGGCGACACTGCCCGCGGAAGAGGGCCGCGGGGTCGGGGATGGGGAACCGCTCGAGCGTCGTGCGGCGCATCGCGACGTTGTTCGCCCAGTACGACGTTGCGGCCGCCGGGGCCTCCTCGCCCGAGAAGCGCGGAAAATTGAAGGTCAGCGCGACGGCGAGGCTGTAGGGGCCGGTGATCGGCGTGGTGGTCTCGCCGGCCACCACATCGGCGTCGGGGTGCTCCGCCATCGTCGTCAGCAGCGCCTCCAGCCAGCCGGGCGCGTACGAGACATCCCCGTCGCAGTACACGATCACCTCCGACCTTACCGTAGCCGCGCCCTGCTGCTTGAGCGCGATGTACCCGGAGCCGACGGTCGCCGGCACGAGCGCGAGGAACGGGTAGCGCTGCTGCAGGGCCGCGAGGATGTCGGGTGGCACGACGCCGGCGTCCGCGAGATACACCCTGTCGGCCTGCTGGAGGAACGGGCCCTGCGCCGCCAGACTGTCGAGACAGCCGAACAACGCATCGAGCGAGACGAACGCATTGTTGTCCGTCTCGATCACCACGCTGAAGCCCGGAAGTGGAGGCATCACACCGTCCGAGGGCGCGCGGGCCACGGGACGCGGGCGCCGACCTCCCAGACCGCGAGCCCGACCGCGAGGAGCAGCACGAGCACCACGAGGTCGAGTGGTCCGAGGCGCCCGGAGCCGGCGCAGTCGCGCAGGATCCCCGCACGCTCGCGCAGGGACAGCGCGCGCGTCCGATACGCTCCCGCCACCTGCGACATCGCTCGACGCGTCCGCGCGTACGTGAGGACCTTTCGGTAGTACGCCAGCACACCGGTGAACTCGGCGTGCAGCACCACCGCACGCGATGCGAATGCGACTGCCGAGGTGCCGAAGCGGTCGACCACCCGCCGCACGAGAATCGCGTCGGCCCCGCGCGGGACCGGTACGAAGGGCTCGGGGCCCTCGAGCACCTCGCGTCGCAGCGCCAGATTGTTGGTGAACCCGTAGTAGCGGGACGCATCATCCCCACCGAGCACCGCGGCGTCCTTCGCGGTCTCGTAGTCCGCCAACACCTTCGTTCCGCGGGTCCAGCGCGCCGGATGTCGCGGCCCGCAGGCGAGGACGACGCGCGGATCGCGGAACGCCTGCTCGTACTGCTCGAGCCAGTCCGGGGCGACCACGCAGTCCGGGTCCGTGAACGCGAGGAGCGCACCCCGCGCCGCTCGCACGCCCGCGTTGCGGGCGGCATAGGCGCCGACCGTCGCTTCGTGCAGGAGCGAGATCCCCGGCTCCGCCGCGAGGCGCTCGGCGCTGCCGTCGGTGGACCCGTTGTCGACGACGAGCACCTCGACACCACCTGACGGGACGCGCAGCGCCCGAAGCCCGGCGAGGAAGGCCGGCAGGTGAGCGCGGACATCACGGGCCGGTACGATCACCGACCAGCGGACCGCGGGGACCGACGCGGACGCGTCGCGGACGTCGGCCACCGCGAGGGGGCGCCCTCAGCCCACCAGCATCGACGCGGGATCTTCCATGTACTCCTTGAAGCGCACCAGGAAGAGCACCGCCTGCTGCCCATCGATGATGCGATGGTCGTAGCTCAACGCGATGTACATCATGGGGCGCACCACGACCGCGCCATCGACCACGACCGCCCGGTCCTGCGTCTTGTGCAGGCCGAGGATGGCCACCTGCGGGAAGTTGATGATCGGCGTCGAGATCAGCGACCCGAACACCCCGCCGTTCGTGATGGTGAACGACCCGCCGGTCAGGTCGTCCATCGTCAGCTTGTTGTCGCGCGCGCGCTTGGCGAGCCCCGCGATGTCGCGCCCGATGTCCAGGATGCCCTTGGCCTGCGCATCCTTCACGTTGGGGACGACCAGCCCCTGCTCGCTGGCCACCGCGATGCCGAGGTTCACATAGTGCTTGTACACGATGTGTTCGCCGTCGATCTGCGCGTTCACCACCGGGTACGACTGCAGGGCCATCACCGCCGCCTTCGCAAAGAAGGGCATGAAGCTCAGCTTGACACCGTGCTCCTTCTCGGTGCGCTCCTTGAGTCGCTCACGCAGCGCGATCACCGCGCTCATGTCGATCTCGTTGAACGTCGTCAGGTGCGCGGTCGAGTGATGCGAGAGCAGCAGATTCTCCGCGATGCGCTTGCGGCGCGTCGTCATCTTCTCGCGGGTCTCACGGCCCGCGGCGGACGGCGAAGGCGCCGCGACGGCGGGCCGCGGCGCGGCGGCAGGCGCGGGCGCGGCGGACGCGGCGGGGGCCTGCATCGCCGACACCACGTCGGGCTTGCTCACCACCCCACCGCGACCGGTGCCGGCGATGCCGGCCGTGTCGACGCCGGCCTCGGCGGCGAGCCGCTGTGCGCTGGGCGCCACCCGCTGCGCCGACCCCGTGGCCGGCACAGGAGCCGCCGCCGCCGGCGCCGCGGCCGCAGCCGCAGGAGTACTCGTCGCGGCACCGACGCCGGACTCGTCGAGCTCACCCAGCGACTCACCCACCGTCACCACGTCGCCCTCACCCTTGGCTCGGCGGCGGAGCACACCCGCCTTGGGCGCCGGGACCTCGACCGTGATCTTGTCGGTCTCCAGCTCGACCAGGGTCTCGCCTTGAGCGACCGACTCCCCCTCGGCCTTGGTCCAGCGGGAGATGGTCGCCTCGACGATGGATTCGCCGAGCGGTGGGACGATGAGTTCGATCATGCGAGTGGGCGTGCGAAATGGATGAGGCGTCATGCGGAGGACGACGCGGGCTCATCCCAGAAATATATCGCCGAGGACCACCGCTCGTTCGCTGCGCCGTGGCACCGGCCGCATGATATGTTTCGCCCCATGAAGCACGACACGTTCCGTCGCGTCACCGAACAGCCGCTGAACGGTGCGCCGCCTCCCGCACGGCTCGTACACAGCGGCACCACGGCCGTCGAGGACTTCTTCGTGCGCAATCACGGCGACATTCCCGCCTCACTCGGCGACGCGCATCAGGTGCGCGTGCACGGGGCCTGCGCAGCGCCCTTCACGATCGACGTCGCGACGCTGCGCAGCTCGTACGCGCAGGTGTCGCGGCCCGCGTCGCTGCAGTGTGCCGGCAACCGACGTGACCAAGTGAGTGCATTGCGTCCCACCCCCGGCGAGCTCCCGTGGGCGAGCGAGGCCGTCGGCCAGGCCGTGTGGGGCGGCGTCGAGCTGTCAGCGCTGCTGGATGCGGCGCAGCCTTCGAACGAAGTGGCGCATGTATGCTTTGTTGGTGCCGATATAGTGACATCAGGCGCGGCGGCTGGAAAGATGTTCGGCGGCTCCATCCCCATCGCCGATGCACGCCGAGCGATCCTCGCCCTCACCATGAACGGGGCGCCGCTCAGCCCCGAACACGGGGCGCCGGTCCGGGTCGTCGTGCCCGGCGTCATCGCGGCCCGATCGGTCAAGTGGCTCACCGACATCATCCTCAGTGCTGCGCCCAGCGACAACTACTTCCAGCAGGGCGCCTACCGGCTCGGCACGCGGGCAGCGCCCGGGGCGATGCTCAACCATCTGCCGCTCAACAGTGCGATCATGACGCCGAGCGATGGCAGCACCGTCGCGGCTGGTACGGTGGCGATCGTGGGCTGGGCGACGCCGCGGGCGGGGGCGCACATCGTCGGCGTCGAGTGTTCCGTGGACGATGGGGCCACCTGGCGACCGACCACACTGCTCGACGAACCGCGTCCTGACAGCCTCACGCGGTGGCGCTGCGAGCTGGCGCTCGCCGCCGGTGCACATCGTATCTGCTGCCGCGCCGCCGACACCCTCGGCAGTGACCAGCCGGACGACCCGGCGGTGACCTGGAACGAACGGGGCTACCTCAACAACGCCTGGCATCGCGTGGACATCGTCGCACGCTGACGAGCGTTACGCAGACGTCTCGCCGCGCAGGGCGGCGAGCGCGTGGCCGATCGCGACCCGCTGCTGCGTGGTCTGCGCCCGCGACTCGAGGTCCACGAAGGTGTCGATCGCCAGCTGGCGCGCCACCGGGTCGTCGTCGGATCCGGCGACCGAGGCCGCGTTGTCGGCCAGGGCCGCCTTGGCGAGATCGTCGCTGGGGAAGCGCTGGGTGACCTGCTCCCAGCGGGTCATGCGCTCCCGGGGCCGCTCGGCCGTGAGCGCCCACAGGTGCCACGCGCCACGGTTGGTCGCGTCGGCGGCGATCGCGCGCGAGGCCAAGGCGCCTACGACGTCGGGGCCCCGGCCGCTCAGCCAATAGGCGTTCGCGAGGATGACCATGGCCCGGGCGTCGTCTGGGCGGCGCGCGACGATGGTCTCGTAGATCGGCCCGGCCACCTCAGGAATGTCGCGGAACGGCTCCACCGCGGCGGCCAGCGCCTCGGGGTCCGCCTCGGCCGCCACGGCCCGCAGGCGCGACAGGAGTCGCGGAACGTTGGCCTCTGTGCGATACTCCGCTACAGCATCGGCAATGCGCACGCTCGGCGCAGGTCGGTTGTCGATCATGATTCCTGCAATCTAAGCACCCCCAAGACCATGACCGATCCGGCGAGTGGAACTCCGACGGGCGACCGTCCGCGACGTACACTGCAGCACGCATTCAACAATCCGCTGACCGCGCTGATGGCGGAGTTGCAGCTCCTGCAACTTGAGCCCGACGCCACGCCAGCCGTGTTGGAAGCGACCGACCGGATGCTCGTCATCGTGCGACGACTCGCCGACATGGCGCGGCAGCTCGGCGACATCCCAGAGCGCCCCGACACCCCCTGACTTGCGCGAAGTCGCGCCCTCCTGCATACTCAATCGCGACGGACGGATGCACATCGTCCCCGTCCTCCCAGTCCCTCGGCAGGCGTGAAGCCGCCGCTCTCGACCGGGACGCCCCAGCGAACACAGCGCCCCTAGCCGTTGGTCCCCCGCCCTGCGTGATCCGTTCCGCAGCGACGGACCCATGTCCCGCACACAATGCAATGACCGAGCGTCGTCGTCCGTTCCGACGCGGCCGTGGCCGTACCCGGGTCACGCCCCCCACCGATGGGGAAGACAATCCGTACCGCGATGACGCACCCGCGTCCGATGCCGCGCCGCCTGCGGCGGCCGGCGCAGCGGGTGACGACGGCGGGGGTGTCCCTGAGCTGAACCTGGCGCCGCGTCCGCCGATCGCGGAGCCGCGTGGCAATCACAGCGACCCGCTCAGCGATCGGTCGGATGACCCGCGCGGACAGCGCGGTCGTCGCGGTCGCGGACGGCAGCGCCGCGGACGCGGGCGCGAACCTCGTGAGGGTGACGCGCCGGTGGCACCCGGGGCAGGCGCTGCGATCCTGCCCCCGCTCGTCGCCGATCAGGCGCTCAGTGGCTGGTTCGACCCGCAACGTGACGCTGGAGCCCTGCGGCAGCCCGAGCACAGCTACCTCGCGGCACCGAGTGACCCGTGGGTCCCGCCGCACCTGATCCGGCAGTTCGGACTGCGCCGCGGCGACCTCATCGACGGACTCGGTGGACTGGACCCGCGCGGTCGGCTCTCCGTCGCGTCCATCACGTCGATCAACGGCGTTGCGGTCGAGGCGCTGGGCCGTCGCCCGGACTTCCAGACCCTCACCGCATCGTATCCCGATCGTCGGCTGACGCTCGAGACCGGGCGCTCGGCCAAGGGCGGCCCGGAGCTCACGCGCCGCGCCATCGACCTCATCGCGCCGATCGGCTACGGACAGCGGGCCCTGATCGTCGCACCCGCGCGCGCCGGCAAGACCACGCTGCTCCACGCCATCACCGAAGGCGTGGTCGCCAACCACCCCGACGCGGTGCTGCTCATCCTGTTGGTCGATGAGCGCCCTGAAGAAGTCTCGGAGTTCATCTCCTGGGGCGTCGGCGAGGTCATCGCGTCATCCTTCGACCAGACGGCCAAGCGGCACGTCGAGGTCTGCGAGATGGTGTTCGAGCGGGCGCGCCGACTCGTGGAGATGG
>ERZ1066135.1064-NODE-1064-length-11477-cov-7.672299_pt1 | contig 11477 bp, 4 predicted proteins | sample MGYA00382782_ERZ1066135 | MGnify/ENA primary metagenome ERZ1066135 (study PRJEB33369, sample SAMEA5778365) | biofilm metagenome | biome: Industrial cooling water; feature: Water cooling tower basin; material: Biofilm | place: United Arab Emirates | collected...
GTTCACATTCAGCGCGGCCGCGCCCTTCATCGACATCTCCTCCCAGGTCCAGCCTTCGAGCGACATTGCCGAGCTGAGGCCCGAGATCACGCCACCTTCAGGCGTGCTGAACGCGACGAGCACGCCCGCCGAGCGCGTGGTGCCGATGTGTCGGCTCTCCGCATTCACCGCGACCTCGGCGCGCACGTTCGGGTTGAAGTCGCCGAGCTCAGTGATGTCATTCGAGACATCGACCGAGCCGATCTCGGCGATGCCCACCGAGCTGTAGGCGTCGATGAGGCCCGGATAGATGTGCTTGCCGGTCACATCGACCACGCGGGCACCGGGCGGCACGGTGACGTTGGTGCCGATCGCGGTGATCTTTCCGCGGTCCATCACGATGCTGCCGTTCTGGATCACGCCGTTCGTGACCGTGTGGATGGTCGCACCGCGCAGCACGACGGGGCGGTCCTGCGGCGGCACCGGCCGTGTGACCTGCGCGTGCAGCGCCGGTGCGGCGATGAGCAGTGCACGCGCCGCCCACGTCGCCAAGCGGGGCAGCGCGGTGGGGCGGGGGAACGTCACGGACATCGTTGCGGTCTCGGTCGAGGTGGTCATCACTTGTCCTCCGGAGCACGGCCGCGCGCGGGGGCGGCGCCCCCGGCGTTCTCGGGCCCACTCGCGGCGAGCACGGCCTGGATGAGCTGCGCCCGCTGCCGTGTGATGTCGGCCCGCAGCGCGGCGTCCTCCTCGAGCGAGAAGTAGCGGCGACCGTCCACCCAGGTCTGCTCGGCCTTGGTGAACTGCGAGAGCGGGTTGCCGTTCCAGATCACGAAGTCGGCATCCTTGCCGGCCTCGAGCGAACCGACCATGTGGTCGATGGCCACGGCCTTCGCCGCCTGGTTCGTGACGGTGGACAGCGCCTGCACTTCGTCCACCCCGGAGCGCAGCAGCTTGCCGGCCTCCCAGTTCATGCGCGTGGAGATCTCGCTGTCGTCGGAATGCAGCGAGGTCACCACCCCGGCCTCCATCAGCAGACGCGCGTTGTACGACGTCGCGTCGTAGGACTCGAGCTTGAACGCGCCCCAGTCGCTCCACACCACGGCGGCCACGCCCGACGCCTTGAGCTCGCTGGCGATCTTGTACGCCTCGACCCCGTGCTGCAGCGTCTGCACCCGGAAGCCGAATTCCTCCGCCAGCCGCACGAGGGCCAGGAACTCGTCGGCGCGATAGCCGTGCGAGCTCACAAGCAGCTTTTGGTCGAGGATATCGAGGATCGCTTCCATGCGCAGGTCGCGGCGCGGCGGGATGCCGCGCTTGTCGGAGGTCTCCCAGCGCTGCCACTCCTTGCGGTAGTCCTGCGCGGCGAGGAAGTGGTCGCGGATGATCTCCTGCACGCCCATGCGCGTGTTGGGGTAGCGCGTGGGGGTGCGCTTGGGATTCTCGCCCAGCGCGAACTTCACGGTGCGCGGCGCGTTGGCGAGCTTGAACTCGTCGGGCAGGGCGCCCCAGCGGTTCTTCACGAACACGTTCTCGCCGCCGATGGGGTTGGCCGAACCGTGCTTGACCATCTGCGTGGTGAGGCCGCCGGCGAGCTGGCGGTACATCCAGATGTTGTTCAGCGTGAGCACGTCGCCCATGCGCACCTCGGGCACGATGGCGAAGCCGCTCTCGTTCACGGCGCTGACGCCGGTGTGCGTGTGCGGATCGATGAGCCCTGGCGTCACATGCTTGCCCGTGCCGTCGATGATCACCGCGCCGACGGGCGCCGCGAGGTTGCGACCCACCTGCACGACCTTGCCCGCGCGCACGAGCAGGTCGGCGTTCTCGAGCCGACCCTGTGCGCCTTGCGTCCACACGGTGGCGTTGCGCACCAGCACCACGGCCGGCTGCTCGGGCGGCGCGCTGCGCCCGTACTCCATGGACGGACGGATGAACGGCAGATCGATCTGCGGGACCCGCATCGCCACCGCGCCGCGCGCGGCACCCTCGAAGGGCTCGGTGCGCGTGCCGCGGAACTTGGGATCCGCGCCGTTGGGCAGTGAGGTCCAGCCGAAGAACTCGTCGCCGGTGACCGAACCTGCGAGGAGCACGCGCCCCTCGTAGCCCAGCGGTTCGCCGTCGAAGGTCACTTCCAGCCGCCCCGTCTCGGCGGTGATGCGCGCGGACGTGAGCTGGATGGGCCGACGTCCCTCACGCTCGATGCTGCCACGAATGCGGTTGAGCGGTCCCTCGAGCCGCAGCGTCGCGGGGAAGCCGCCGGGATCGTCGGAGGCGATGACCCAGGTGCCGCGCGGGTCGATCTGCGGCGGGCGCGTCACGCCATAGCGCGTGCCCTGCACCCACACATCGCGCACGGCGGCCTCTTCCTTGAAGAGGTCCCCGTCGGCGATCACGAGATTGGCCACCTTGCCCACGGCGATCGTGCCGTGCGTACGCTCGATGCCCAGCCACGTGGCTGGCGTGGTGGTCAGCGCGGCCAGCGCTTTGTCGGGCGCGAGACCACGCGCCACCGCGATGCGCAGGTTGGGCAGGAACTGCGTGAGGGTCGAGAGGCCGTCGCTGGTGATCGCGAAGGGCACGTTGGCCGCCGCGAGCTGCGCCGGATTCGTCGGCGCGAGGTACCAGTGCCGCAGCTGCCCCAGCGTGACATTGAGCGCCGCTTCCGGGTCGTCGACCGTCGGTGCGTCCGGGAAGTTGATGGGGATGATCAGCGGCTGCGTGCGGCCCTTGAGCACATCGACCAACCGGTACTCCTGCCCGTTGCCGCGGAACCACGGCGTGAGCTTGTACTCGGCGGCCATGCTGAACGCGCGCAGATATTCTTCCTCGCTGCCGGTCTCGAAGAGCACCGGCTGGCGACCCTGCACTGGCGCGGCCAGCGCCGCGAGGGCCTCGCTGGTCTCGGGCGGCAGGACGGCGCGACCGCTGCGTTCGTACGCGGCCTGTGCGCGGATGTACCACTCGGCGTCCATCCAGGTCTGCTTCATGAGCGCGATGGTGCCCATGGCCGAGTTGGGGTAGGAGCCGCCCAACTGGAAGGAGCGCTGGAAGCCGACGGACTGCGCGATGTCGGGCCGGAGCACCCGTTCCCGCACACCCGCGTCGCCCAGGTTCACGACGGAGGCCGTGCCGCGGAAGATGCCCTGCTTGGGTACGGCGAGCGCGGTGCCGAAGCCCAGCGAGCGCAGTGCGGCACGGCGGGCCGGGTCGTCCTTGAGGTTCGACGTGGTGCTGTACCACGCACGCACCTGGGGATTCCAATGGGTGGGGCCGACGTCTCCACCAGCGGGCACCGCGTCCATGCCGAGATCGGCGTGGGCGTCGATGAAGCCGGGGTAGATGGTCTGGCCGGCGAGCTCCCAGACCCGCGCGCCGGCGGGTGGGCGCAGCCCGGCGCCGACCGCGGTGATGAGGCCGTCGCGGATGACCACGGTGGCGTTCTCGAGCACCTGCCCGGGCGCGGTGACCACGCGGGCACCCACGAGGGCATGGTAGCCCGAGGTGTTGTCGCGTAGCCCGGTGACCGGTTCGGTGCGGCTGGACTGCTGGGCCTCGGACGTCGCTGCCAGCACGACGCTGGACAACAGGAAGCCGAGACCTCTGAGGGACGGTACGACTCTCACAGAGGACTCCGGTCGGCACGACCCACGCGGCAGGGTGGTCGCAGCGGTGGAACGGGTGTGGCCAGGCGCCTGCATCGCCCGTGGGTCGCCCTCGGGGGGCGGACTGCATAAGCTACGTCCGGCACGGGGGGGCCGCTGGGGTGGGAGCCGCCCTCGGAGGACAGCAACGCACAGCGACGGGCAGATCGAACGCTGGCCCGTCTTGACAGCGCCGCCCCGGACCCACACTTTGTTTGATGTCCGAACAAAGTAGAACCAGGCCAACTCCTCTGCCACGCTCCGCCGTGGAGGCCACATGGGATCCGTCGCTCGCGCCGCCCTGCTCGCTCTTGTCGTCACCGTAGCCCCCCTCGGCGATGCGCTCGCCCAGACCGCACTACCGGCGGTGCGGGTGGTGGGTGACAGCAGCGGGCACCGACTCCTCGTGGACGGCCGCCCCGTGTTCGTGAAGGGCGTCAACTGGGACTACTTCCCCGTCGGCACCAACTACGCGTTCTCGCTGTGGAGTCAGCCCGACGACATCGTGCAGGAGGCGCTGGACCGCGAGATGGGCCTCCTGCGGGTGATGGGGGTCAACGCCATCCGCGTGTACAACGGCATCCCGGCGCGCTGGGTGCGCTACATCTATGAGAAGCACGGCATCTGGACGGTGCTCAATCACCCGCTCGGCCGCTATGGCCTGACGGTCGATGGCACGTGGATGCCGCTCACGGACTATTCGTCGCCACGCGTCCGGCAATTGATCCTCGACGAGGTCGCGGCCACGGTCGCCGAGTTCCGTGACACGCCGGGCGTCCTGTTCTGGTTGCTGGGCAACGAGAACAACTACGGATTGGAATGGAAGTCCGCCGCCACCGAGAATCTGCCGGTGGGCGAGCGGCAGGCGGCCAAGGCGCGCTACCTGTACTCGCTGTTCGGCGAGGCGGTGCAGCGCATCAAGTCCATCGACGCGCGCCCCGTCGCGATGGCCAATGGTGATCTGCAGTACCTGGACATCATCGCGGACGAGGTCAAAGGCCTCGATATCTTCGGCTCGAACGTGTATCGCGGGGCGTCGTTCCGCGACCTGTTCACGCGCGTGCGCGAGACGCTGAACGTGCCGGTGGTGTTCACGGAGTTCGGCGCGGATGCCTACAACGCCAAGGACGAGCGCGAGGACCAGCGCACACAGGCGACCATCGTGCTCCAGCAGTGGGAGGAGATCTACGCGAACGCCGCCGGCAAGGGCCTCGCCGACAACGCGATCGGGGGCCTGACCTTCCAGTGGAGCGACGGCTGGTGGAAGTACGGCCAGGAGTCGGGGCTCGATGTGCACGACGTGAACGCCTCGTGGGCGAACGACGCGTACCCGGCCGACTTCGTGCGTGGACAGAACAACATGAACGAGGAGTGGTGGGGCATCATGGCCAAGGGACCGGCCAACTCGCGCTACCAGTTCGACCTCTTCCCACGTGCGGTCTTCTATGGACTGCAGCAGGCGTACCAGCTCGACCCCTACGAGGCCGGCGTCGATCGCACGATCATCGCGCGGCACTTCGCCCGCATCAACATCGCCGAGCTGGTCCTGCGGGCGCGGGCCGACAAGGCGGCCATGGGCGGCAGTGAGGTCGGCAAGGTGAGCGTGCGGGGCCTGCGCATGGAGCTCTCGACCTATCAGACCGGTGGGAGCCGCGTGTCCACGCCGCGCGATGGCGGCGCCGTGTCCTCGAGCTACCCGGCCTTCCGCGGCTTCGACCGCATGGAGTCGTTCTTCACCGAGTTCGAGGCGCGGCCCACCGAGCGCCTCCGCGCCCGTGTGGCCTTCAACGTCCTCGGCTCGGTCGCCGAGAATCCCATCGACGAGATCTTCTACGAGAACCGCGGGCGCGCGCGCCTCGTGAACACCACGACGGGCGCCCAACTGCAGAACGACATCGAGCGGCTGCGTGTGTATCAGGCCAGTGTCACCTGGGACACCCCGGAGTTCCGGCTCGACGGCTTCCACCGCAGCGGGCACTATCACTGGGGTTACGAGGGCGACTTCTTCGGCATCTATCGCGAAGCCAACTACGGGCGCAACATCGACATCTACAACGGTGAGGCACCGATCGGCTTCGAGCTCACCGGCAAGCGCTCGTTCGACGGTCTGAAGCTCGCGGTCGGTCCCGAGCTGTGGTGGGGGGCGAATCCCGCGGCGCTGCTCAAGGTCGGACGCCAGGTGCGCAACGTGCGCCTGACGGGACTCTTCCAGGAGGACATCGCGCGCAACAATCCGGCGGCGGCGCAGAGCTCCTTCGCGATCCCCATCCCCCAAGCCCGTCGTGCGACGCTGCATGCGTCCACCGAGATCCGTGGCTTCGGCGTCGAGCTGGGGGGCATCTGGGCCGGCGGATCCCGCATGGGCCAGAGCTTCCAGCTGGTCGAGGGTGGACCGGGCAACTACACGGTGCTGGAAGATGAGATCAACGGGACCGACGCCTTGGGTGCCAAGGCCAAGGTCACCTACAGCAAGGGGCGCGTGAACTGGTATGCGCAGGCGGCGCAGATGGGATTGATCGCCGACGGCGGTCCGACCAGTGTGCAGACCTTCACCGGGTGGTCGCTGACGGACACGGGGCTCAGCAATCAGTGGAACATCATGTCGGGCTTCACGTTCACGCAGGGCTCGTTGCAGATCGCCCCGAACGTGCTGTACCAGCAGCCGATCGTCGGGCCGATCCCCAACGACGCGCCCGCGCCGGCCCGCAAGCGCAACGTGATCGACGATCCCTTCGCGGTGCGCGGGAACCGCGAGATGCTGGGCGCCGAGCTGCTGCTCACGTGGGACCCGACGCCGGCGACCTGGATGTACCAGTGGGACAGCGACATGCGCGAGGACGCGAACTTCGCCGCGAGCCTCGGCTATGTGCACCGCAGCTTCGCGACCACGCAGGACGCGGCCATCGGCATCCTCGGCGACGGACGCACGACGTTCGCGTTCCCCGGCGCCACGCCGGCGCGTGACCTGTGGGAGGCCCGGGCACGGGTCATCACTCGGCTGGGGGACCGCACGCGCATGATCGTCAATGCGTACCGTGGGACCGCCGAGCCGAACGGCGACAACCAGCGCGTGGTGGACCGCGCGGGGGCCGATCTGCGATTGGTGCACCGGCAGGTCAAGGCGGTCGGCATGGTCAAGCTCAACGACTTCGGGCCCTTCGACTACCATCGCGACTTCAACCTGACCTTCCCGACGCAGTACTCGCTCGACCTCTCGTATGCTCTGGCGCGCCCGCAGTGGTGGGACGTCCCCGAGACGAAGTTCGGGGTGCGTGGGACCCTGCGCTCGCTGGACCGGTATTCGCCGCGCTATTGCCCGACGCAGACGCCGGATGCGCTGGGGAACGCGGTCTGTGACCCGCTGGCGCCCGGCTTCGCCGCCGGCCGCGAGTGGGAGATCCGCAGTTACTTGATCGTGGCGTGGTGAGCCGCCGGTGCCGTTGACGATGCAGGACGGGACGATCGCCGCCCGCGCCCAGACGCTGTGCGCGCAGATGACGATCGAGGAGAAGGTCGGTCAGCTGCAGCTGCTGCAGGGGGGCGGACGCTGGGTGCCCGAGCACCTGCGCGACGCGATCCGCGCTGGTCGCGTGGGCGCGGTGCTCAATGAGGTCGATGTCGATGCGGTCAACGAGCTGCAGCGGATCGCCGTGCAGGAGAGTCGGCTGGGGATCCCGCTGTTGATCGGCCGCGACGTGATCCATGGCTTCAAGACCGTCTTCCCGATCCCGCTGGGACAGGCGGCCACCTGGGATCCCGCAATCGTGGAGCGCGGTGCCCGCATCGCGGCGCTCGAGGCCGCCCGGCACGGGGTGAACTGGACCTTCGCGCCCATGTTGGACATCGGCCGCGATCCCCGCTGGGGCCGTGTGGCCGAGGGCTATGGCGAGGACCCGTACCTCACCAGCGTGATGGGGGCCGCGGCCGTGCGCGGGTTCCAGGGCGAGCGACTCGAGGCGACCGGGAGCATCGCCGCCTGCGCGAAGCACTTCGCGGGCTACGGCGCCTCGGAGAGCGGACGCGACTACAACAGCACGAACATCCCCGAGAACGAGCTGCGCAACGTACACTTGCCGCCGTTCAAGGCCGCGCTCGACGCGGGCTGCGCGACGATCATGACGTCGTTCAGCGATCTCGATGGCATCCCCGCGACCGCCAATCAGTTCCTGCTGCGCCGCGTGTTGCGCGAGGAGTGGGGCTTCGACGGCGCCGTGGTGAGCGACTGGGAGTCGGTCCGTCAGCTCGCGGTCCATGGGCTCACGGCCGACGACCGCGGGTCGGCGTGCGAGGCGGCGCTGGCCGGCGTGGATATCGAGATGGCGAGCACGGCCTACGCGGAACACCTGGCCGCGCTGCTCCACGACGGCGACGTGCCGATGGACGTGCTCGACGCGATGGTCGTGAACATCCTCACGGTCAAGCTGCGGCTCGGTCTGTTCGAGCAGCCGTACACGGACCCCGAGGCGTTCCCCGCCGCCGGTGCCGCGGAACATCTCGAGGCCGCCTACGAGGCGGCGGTCGCGAGCGTCGTGCTGCTCAAGAATGCGCACGGAATGCTGCCGCTGCAGGAGTCGCATGTGTCGCGGCTGGCCGTGATCGGGCCCTTGGCCGACGACGCCCACGAGCAATTGGGCACCTGGATCTTCGATGGCGATGCCGCGCTGAGTGTGCCAGTGCTGCAGGCGTTGCGGTCGCAGGTGCCGGGCATCGACGTCGCGTACGCCCGTGGACTGCCGACGACGCGCAGCCACGATCAGAGCGGGTTCGCCGAAGCGGTCGAGCTCGCCGAGCGCAGCGATGTGGTGCTGCTCGTGCTGGGCGAGGAGGCGATCCTCTCCGGCGAGGCCCATTGCCGGGCCGATATCACCTTGCCGGGTGCGCAGGAGGCGCTGATCGACGCTGTGGTCGCGACGGGGCGCCCGGTGGTGCTCGTCGTGATGGCGGGGCGCGCGCTGGCGCTCGAGACCGTGGTCCCGAAGGTGCACGCGCTGCTGTATGCCTGGCACCCCGGCTGCATGGGTGGCCCCGCGATCGCCGACCTGCTCGTCGGCCACGTGGCGCCGAGCGGCAAGCTACCGGTCACGCTGCCGCGCGTCACCGGCCAGATCCCCATCTACTACGCGCACAAACGCACGGGGAAGCCGGCCACTCCCGAGACCATCGTGCGCATCGACGAGATCCCTGCACGGGCCACGCAGCTGTCGATCGGTAACACGTCGTTCCATCTCGACGTGCATCCCTCACCGCTGTTCCCGTTCGGGTTCGGGCTGTCGTACACCGCGTTCCGCTACGAGCATCTGACCCTGAGCCACGACACCATGCAGCTTACCGACACGCTGATCGTGTCCGTGGACCTCAGCAACACGGGCGGCCGCAGCGCGACCGAGACGATCCAGCTGTACATCGGCGACCCGGTCGCCAGCACCACACGCCCGGTGCGCGAGCTCAAGGCCTTCCAGCGGGTGACGCTGGCGGCGGGCGAGCATCGCCGTGTCACCTTCGCCCTCGTGGCCGACGATCTGGCCTTCGTGGGTCGCACGAATCAGCGCCGTGCCGAGCCCGGTCGCTTCGACCTCTGGGTCGGCGGCAGCAGTGCGCATTGCCTCCATCACGAATTCACGCTGGTCGCGTGATCCCCCTATGTCCGCTCTCCTGATGCCCGTCGACGCCCACACCCGTGCCGATGAGATCCTCGGCCGTATGCAGCTCGAGCACAAGCTCGGGCAGATGATCCAAGCGGAGCGGGCGAGCACGACGCCCGACGACGTCGCGCGCTACCACCTGGGGTCCGTGCTCAGCGGCGGCGGGTCCGTGCCGGGCGACAACCGCGTCGAGGACTGGGTCGCGATGCACGATGCCTACTGGGCGGCGTCCATGCGCGACGAGGCGGGCCGGGTTCCGGTGCCGCTGCTCTATGCGATCGACGCCATCCATGGCAACGCGAACGTGCGCGGAGCCACGGTGCTGCCGCACAACATCGGGCTGGGCGCGGCGCGCGATCCTGCGCTCATCGAGCGGTTGGCGCGGGTGTGCGCCGAGGAGGTCCTCGCCACTGGCCTCGATTGGACCTTCGCTCCGACGCTCGCGGTGGTGCGCAACATCAAGTGGGGCCGTACCTACGAGAGCTTCTCGGAGGAGCCGGCGCTGGTGGCCTCGTACGCCGACCGCTATGTGCGCGGCATCCAGGGCGCGCTGGATGACCACGGCGTGATCGCCTGTGCCAAGCACTGGATCGGCGACGGTGGGACCACCGGTGGTGTGGATCAGGGCGACACCGCGCTCCCCGAGGAGGAGCTGCTGCGGGTGCACGGCACCCCGTACCTGCCAGCGCTCCAGGCCGGCGTGCTCACGGTGATGGCGTCGTTCAACAGCTGGAACCGCGAGAAGTGTCACGCGTCGTGCTATCTGCTGACGGACGTCCTGAAGGGCCGCCTGGGCTTCGACGGCTTCGTGGTGTCGGACTGGGACGGCGTCGATCAGCTCGACGACGATCTGGACGCGGCGCTCGCGCTGGCCATCAATGCGGGCGTGGACATGGTGATGGTCTCGGTGGACTGGAGGCGGATGCTGGCGACGCTGCAGCGCCTCGTCGAGGACGGCCGTGTGTCCATGTCACGGATCGACGACGCGGTGCGGCGTATCCTCTCGGTGAAGGTGCGCGCGGGGCTCTTTGAGCGCGTGCGGCCTGCCGAGCGTCCGCTGGCGGGGAGCCCGAGCTTCGGCGGGGCGGCGCATCGCGCGGTCGCGCGCGAGGCCGTGCGCAAGTCACTCGTGCTGCTCAAGCACGAGGGCGCGGTGCTGCCGCTCGACCGGCAGGCACGCGTCCTGGTCGCGGGCAAGAACGCCGACGACCGCGGGCATCAGTGCGGCGGTTTCACGGTGGCCTGGCAGGGCGTGAGTGGCAACGCCGCGATCGAAGGCGGCACGTCGATCTGGGAAGGGATCCGCGCAGTGGCGCCGCAGGCCGAGCTGAGCGTCGACGGCAGTGCGGCCGACGCGGCGCGTCACGACGTCGCGATCGTCGTGATCGGCGAGACGCCGTACGCCGAGGGCATGGGCGATATCCGTCACGGCGGCGCGGTGCCTCGCGGATCGGGCACGCAGACCATGACCAATCTCGCGCCCTACGGGAGCAGCCTGGTGCTCGCGGAGCGGCATCCCGAGGATCTGGCGACCATCGAACGGATCCGGGCGCAGGGCATCCCGGTGGTCACGGTGCTCGTGAGTGGGCGTCCCTTGGTGACGACCGCCGAACTCGATGCCTCGGCCGCCTTCGTGGCCGCATGGCTGCCCGGATCGGAAGGCGCTGGCGTGGCCGACGTGCTGTTCGGCGACCACGAGTTCACCGGCGTGCTGCCCTTCACCTGGCCCGCGACCGACGAGGGCGCGTACGGCCGCGTGGTGCCGGCCTATCCCTATGGCTACGGCCTCAGGATGCGGGGGGCGCGGCCGTAGCGCCGCGGCGGCGCTCCAGCGTCACACGCGTCTGGTGCGCGCGCTCCTCGGTGATCGGGTAGGTCGCGATCATGTAGATCGCCAGTGATGAGGTGATCATCGGGATGACCACGTCGAAGACGCGCAGCAGGAACAGCGTGCGCTCGGTCTGCGCGCCGCCGAGTGCGACGTCGAAACCCGTGGCATTGAGCAAGAAGCCGCCGGCGGCGAGAGCCGCCGCCATGCCGACCTTCACGACCCACCAGAAGATCGAGCCGAACATCCCCTCGCGGCGCTGATGTGAGCTCAGTTCGTCCTCGTCCACCACGTCGGCGATCATCGACCCCATCAGCGTGAAGAGGCCCCCGAGGCCGAACGCGATCAGTGGTGCGGGCACGAGGAGCAGCCACGGGCGCGTGG
>ERZ1066135.1065-NODE-1065-length-11461-cov-6.417061_pt1 | contig 11461 bp, 6 predicted proteins | sample MGYA00382782_ERZ1066135 | MGnify/ENA primary metagenome ERZ1066135 (study PRJEB33369, sample SAMEA5778365) | biofilm metagenome | biome: Industrial cooling water; feature: Water cooling tower basin; material: Biofilm | place: United Arab Emirates | collected...
CCGCTGATATTCGGCGGTTTCTCGACGGTTTGCCGATCCTTGCCCGTCCTAGCACTTTCTCTTACCGTGCTTCGAAATTCGTCCGGCGAAACTGGAAATCGGTCGCGGCGGGGACGCTTGCGGCGGCCAGCATGCTTGTCGGGCTTGGGGTTTCTATCTGGCAGGCGGAAGTCGCCCGGGCCGAGCGCGACCGGGCAGAGCAACGTTTTCAGGACGTAAGAAAGCTCTCGAACTCGCTTCTTTTCGAGATCACACCAAAGATCGAGACCCTTGAAGGCTCGACCGAGGCACGTGAGATCTTGGTCAAGCGTGCTCTGGAGTATCTCGATAGTCTCGCTGCGGAAGCCGCCGGCGATAGCGAGCTTCAAAAGGAGCTTGCGGCCGCATACGAGAAGATCGGAGAACTTCAGGGTCATCCGAGCAAACCGAATCTTGGCGATCTTGCCGGTGCACTTTCGAGCTACGAGAAGGCTAACGCCATTAGGCTCGCCCAACCTGAAACGCCGGAAAACCTTCGCCTTCTTGCCGAAAACTTTCGGCATTTGTCCGATGCCCGTTACTGGCAGGGTGACACAGATGGGACGCTGTCCGCGCTTGAACGGTCGCGGCAGATCTATGAGGGGCTCGTAAATACTCAACCCGGCGATGTTTCGCTCAGGCTTGCCTATTTGCGGATCTTGACCGAGCTTTCGCAGTATCATCAGGCTAATAATCAGTATCCGGACGCGATAGCGTTCGCCGAGAAAGCGATCGCCGGAACTCAAGAACTTTCTGCTGACGCACGCGAAACCCGCGAGGTCTTTTTCGTAACGCACGCCGACCTCGGCAATTCGCTTTCATGGAACGGGGAACAGGAGCGGGCGGAAGCGATGATGGCTATTGCGGTTGGCGGAATGGAGAAACTCCTAGCCGAAAAGCCGAACGACGCCCGGACGCGGCATTTGATGTGGCGCGTTTATATGCTTGCGAGCGGCATCTTCGAAGACATCGTCAACGAACGCTCTCTCGAATTTGCCGAAAAGGCACGAGCGACGGCTCAAAAGGGCGTAGAGATCGATCCGGCCGATATCCAGTTCCGTCATAACCTCGCTCGGACGAATTATCGGGTCGCGGTCGCCGCCGCAAACCTCAAGCAAAGTAGAGAAGCATTGGATGCGCTCAAGATCGCCGAGACGCAGTTCCTTGCTCTGATCGAGCGCGAGCCGCGAAATCGCTTTTACCGTACCGATCTCGGCCGCATCTACACACGTGCAGGGCTCGCACGCCGGCTTCGCAACGACCTCGCAGGTTCAAACGCCGATTTCAATCGCTCGCTTGAGCTATGGCAGCAAGTGGCCGAAAGTGATCCCGGAAACAAGAATGCTCGCCGCGACATCGCTCTTTCGCACCGGTACCTCGCCGAGAACTTTTCGAAACTAGGCGAGAACGCAAAGGCCCGTGAGCATTACCGGCTAGCCGTTGATATTCTGAACGGCCTAAAAAGCGAGAATTCGCTGCCGGAGGTGGACCTGAAGCTTATCACTGAGCTTGAGAGCGTAATGGCGAAACTTTAGTCGCCGCACGAAAACAAAATGAACATCGATCAATTCAGGATAAAGGCCGGCAAGAATGTCGATCTATCAAAACACGCCGCCGATTTCACCGACGGCTACACGGACAAGGATCAGGCCAAGGACGATCTTGCGAAGAACATCGAGCGGATGACGGAGCTGCAGGATATGCTCTATGCACAGGACGTGCATTCGCTGCTCATCGTCTTTCAGGCGATGGACGCCGCGGGGAAGGATGGAGCGATCAAGCACGTAATGAGCGGCGTTAACCCGCAGGGCGTTTCGGTCGCTTCGTTCAAGGCTCCTTCGGCCGAGGAGCGCGACCATGACTTCCTTTGGCGGCATCAGAAGGCCTTGCCCGAGCGCGGAAAGATCGGCATCTTTAACCGCTCGCATTACGAGGAAGTGCTTGTCGTCCGCGTCCACTCCGGCATTTTACAGCTGCAGCAGCTTCCGGCCGAGGTCAAGGGCGACAAGAACATATGGAAGAAACGATTTCGGCAGATACGCGACTGGGAACAGCACCTCGTCGAAAACGGTACGCACATCTTGAAATTTTTCCTGAACGTCTCACGCGAGGAGCAGAAAAAGCGGTTCCTTGCCCGGATCAATGAGCCCGAGAAGAACTGGAAGTTCTCCGCCGCCGACATCAAGGAACGCGGATTTTGGTATGACTATATGAATGCCTACGAGGACGCGATGGAGAACACCTCCACCGACCACGCGCCTTGGTACGTTATCCCCGCGGATAAGAAATGGTTCACCCGCCTCGCCGTCTCGGAGATCATCGTCAAGAAGCTCGAATCAATGAACCTTCATTATCCGAAGGTCACTGAGGAACAGCTCGCAAACCTCGCCACTGCAAAGAATTCGCTTGAAGCCGAAGAGTAGGCATTCGGCAATTGGCCCTTGGATCAATGCGAGATGATCTCAACAGCCGAAATCACTTCAATTCGATAAGGATTCGAATGGCGATAGGCCAACAAGTCCTCGCCGTCCACAATGAACACGTAAACTAGCGAAACCGATCGCGCTGATGCTTCATCCGGGGCCGCGAATTTCGAGCCCTTGGCTGCATTGACCGAAGCGGCCCGGAGCAATGGATGCCCGCTGACTGCCTGTGCGGATTGTACGGAACCATCATCATTGAGCTCAATCCTTACGACAACTTCCCCTGTTGCCCTAACGGCACGAGCTGCAGCCGGATAAGGCGGTTTTGGCAGTACGGCTGGGGTCGAATATTTCTTTCCTTGCTTGTCCGAGCAACAGTATTTCTCGGCGTTCACGGTGAAAGTTATATCGCCGGGAATTGGCCCATACTCCGGGACTTTCAAGACCAGGCGGGCATCCGGCGATAGATGGTCGCCAACAGTCAAGACATAATCGCCGGGCGGCAATTCCACCGCGAATTTGCCTTTGTTGTCTGTTATCGGAGTTCTGATATCTGTTTTGACGTCCTCGTCCATCGCAGACACTCGGACTAAAGCACCGACGATCGGCATTCCCGAGTTATCAACCAATGTTCCGGTCATCCTATGCGAGGTTTTCGCTTGGCCAAAGGCAAAAGAAACGAACAGAAAAAGTAATAGTAAGGGAAGAGCTTGTTTTTGCATGCCGAAAAGATGCGTCAAACCATCGGTCGGTTGCTTCGCGGGACATCCTGATCTCTCAATTCGGTAAGTTTTATCTGGGATTGACTCTTTTACAGCCTCGCAATAAATACTTCACGAGATCAGCCGCAGGCGTTCTTCGCCGGCATCGGTGGCGACGCGGTTTCTGCCGAGCTCTTTGGCGCGGTAAAGGTTCTTGTCGGCACGCTGTAGAAAGCTTTCGAGCGTGTCTGAAGGGCGAAAGGCGGCGACGCCAAAGCTCGCCGTAAGCCGCAGTTGCTCCTCGCCGAGCTCGATACGCATTTCTTCGACCGCTTTTCTGAAGCTTTCCGCCACCGCACGCCCTCGGGCGAGGTCAGTGTGAGTCAATAAAATGGCGAACTCTTCGCCGCCGATCCGCCCAAGAGCGTCGTTCTGCCGCGTTATCTCGCTGAAAAGCCGCGAACATTCTCTCAGCACACGATCGCCGGCGGCGTGGCCGTGGGTGTCGTTGATCCGCTTGAAATGGTCGATGTCCAAAAGCACCAGCGAGAGCGGTATCTTGTGCCGCCGGCTCCGCTTTATCTCGGTTTCCGCAGCGTCAAAGAAAGCCCGCGTGTTCGCAATGCCGGTCAGGTGGTCGGTGGTCGCAAGTTTCAGTAGCTCGGCCTCGGCCGTCCGCAGGTCGATGTGAAGCCTTTCGTTGTTCAGGACCACATAATTGAACGTCCAGATGATGGCAAAGACGATAAAGACCATAAAGAAGATGGCCTGTATCCAATCCGGCTGAAAGAACTGGTCAAGCCGCGAATAGGAAAAGGTTGCGGCCGTCCGGACGATCATCAGGAGTGCAAATACCAAATGGCTATAGCCGACGAGCGTATAAACAATGGTTCGCCGCTGCTTCGGAGCCGAGAGGAACACCCGAAAGCTGAGCATCGAGAAGATGAAGGTCGCTGCGGAGGCGATGAAGATCCGCGGAAGTATGTCCGGATAAATGTAGGTAAAGGCAAAGATGCCCGCCATCGTAACCGCCATTACTAGGAACGACGTGCGGTGGTCGTCCTCAAGCCCGACGAAGCTACGGTTTCCTCCATAGGCAAGCGCCATTGTCCCGATCGCCAGAAAATTGCCGAGCAGGACCGTTACAAGGTCCGGAGCGACCCCGCGGAGCCCGATGAACAAGAACCCGAACGCCGCGGAGAGGTTTGAGAGTGCCCAGAATCCGACTCCGGGATACGTCTTCTGCGTCCGCCAGATAATGCCCATTACTCCAGCCATCAGGCCGGTAACGACCATCAGGACGAACGAGAGTGTACGAATATCGATAAAAACTTGCGACATGGGAGAAACAAGCGGCGGGAACCTTAGTTTTCTTTCCAGGCACGGGAGCGGGACGTGCGCCAACTACATCAAAACAATAACACAACGACAATTTCAGAAAAAGCGAAAAGTGCATTGTCCTCGAGCAAACTTTCGCTCCGGTTTCCATCGCTTTCGCGATGCGAACGGCTAATTGATAGAATTTACAGTGCAAACAGTTTTCAGGGGAGCATTTTGCTGAGAGTTGCCGGGCACGGGCCGGGCATTACCCTAAAAACCTGATGCGGATAATACCGACGAAGGGAGAAAAACGATGGAAGAGAAGTCAGAAGTCAGAAGTCAGAATTCAGAAGTAGTTTCCAATGGCCAGGTGCATTTGCCGGCTTCGCGAAAGGTTTACGTTGAGGCGGAAGGGATACGTGTGCCGTTTCGGGAGATATCGCTCTCGCCATCGCGTGAGATGGACGGTACGTTAGTTGGGAATTCGCCCGTACGGGTTTACGACACCAGCGGCCCGTGGACAGATCCTGAACAAAAGCACGACATCCGCGATGGGCTCTCGGCACTTCGCCGGGAATGGATAATCGGCCGCGGCGACGTTGAGGAATACGAAGGCCGCGAGGTGCAGCCGCAAGATAACGGCTATGTTAGTAGCCCGCACGTTAGTAAGGGCTCAAGTGAATTGGTCGAGTTCCCCGGCCTCAAACGCAAGCCGCTCCGCGCAAAGGCCGGACATGCGGTTACGCAGATGTATTATGCACGCCGCGGGATCATCACGCCGGAGATGGAATACGTGGCGATCCGCGAAAACCTCGGCCGGAAGTTTGGAGTCCCGGCTTTAGCCGGCATTTTCGGCGAAAACGGCGGGCCGCCTAAAGGCGGTACTCAAAGCGATGACCGCTCCTCGCTCTACCATCAGCACAAGGGCGAATCTTTCGGCGCTGCCATTCCGGAATTCGTGACGCCCGAATTTGTCCGTGATGAGGTCTCCCGCGGACGTGCGATCATCCCGGCGAACATAAATCATCCCGAAAGCGAACCGATGATCATCGGCCGCAATTTCCTGGTAAAGATAAACGCAAACATCGGCAACTCGGCCGTTGCCTCATCTATTGAGGAAGAGGTCGAAAAGATGCGGTGGGCGACGCTCTGGGGTGCGGACACGGTAATGGACCTCTCGACCGGGAAGAACATCCACGCAACGCGAGAATGGATATTGAGAAATTCGCCTGTGCCGATCGGAACCGTGCCGATCTATCAGGCACTCGAAAAAGTGAACGGAAAAGCCGAGGATCTGACCTGGGAGATCTATCGCGACACGCTGATCGAACAAGCCGAGCAGGGCGTTGACTATTTCACCATCCACGCCGGAGTTCGCTTGCCCTATATTCCATTGACGGCAAAGCGAACCACGGGTATTGTCAGCCGCGGCGGTTCCATCATGGCGAAATGGTGCCTCGCCCATCACGAAGAGAGCTTTCTTTACACCCGTTTCCGCGAGATATGCGAGATAATGCGTGCCTACGACGTCAGCTTCTCTCTCGGGGATGGATTGCGGCCCGGCAGCATTGCCGATGCGAATGATGAGGCGCAATTTGCCGAACTCGAAACGCTCGGCGAGCTTACAAAGATCGCGTGGGAAATGGATTGCCAGACAATGATCGAAGGCCCGGGGCACGTTCCGATGCATTTGATCAAAGAGAACATGGACAAGCAGCTGGAAGTTTGCGGTGAGGCTCCGTTCTACACTTTGGGCCCGCTGACGACAGATATCGCTCCCGGATATGACCACATCACGAGCGGAATTGGTGCCGCGATGATCGGATGGTTTGGCACCGCGATGCTTTGCTATGTTACGCCCAAAGAACACCTCGGCCTGCCGAATAAACAAGACGTTAAGGAAGGCGTCATCACCTACAAGCTTGCCGCTCACGCCGCCGACCTTGCAAAAGGCCATCCGGGAGCGCAGTACAGAGATAATGCTCTTTCAAAAGCCCGTTTCGAGTTCCGCTGGGAAGATCAGTTCAATCTCGGGCTTGATCCGGAAAAGGCAAAGGAGTTCCACGACGAAACACTTCCCGCCGAGGGTGCAAAGCTCGCCCATTTCTGCTCAATGTGCGGCCCGCATTTCTGTTCAATGAAGATCACGCAGGATGTCCGTGAATATGCTGAGAAACAAGGCCTCGAAGCCGAAAAGGCATTGGCCGTCGGCATGAGCGAAAAGGCCGCCGAGTTCAAGGCCAGCGGTTCGGAGATATATCACTCTGCTGATGGTGCGGCCGCCGGCGATCATCACTAAATACCCTCAGCAGGCAGCCAAACGACATTGACTCGCCGCGAAAGTGAAATATAATCCCTAACCAAACATTTCTTGGTTAGGGATCTTTTCATTTGACAGGAGGATATAGATGCGCGACCTTTGCCGAACCGTTTTCTGCCTGCTGGCAGTCATCGCTTTCATTTCCACCGGAACTTCTTTCGCTCAGGATGACCTTGTCCGCGAGCGGCCTGAAAAGGACCGCAAGTTTGAAGAGCCCGCGAAGGCTCCGGCCGAACTTGCACCGCTCCGCACCTTTGTCGTCAATAGCAATGGCGACGGCGTTGACGCCACGCCGGGCGACGGAGTTTGTGAAACTGCGTCCGGAAACGGTATCTGCACATTGCGGGCCGCGGTAGGCGAGGCGAACGCTCTGGCCGGAGATGATGCCGTCACTTTCGAGCCCGGAATTTCTGAGATCCAGGTCAACGGCCAGATACAGATCTCCTCGAACCTGATCATTATTGGCCCGGGTGCGAACCTGCTTACTATCGTGAACGTCGCGGGCCAGAGCACGACGAGCCGCGTTTTTAACGTCGGCAACTTTGCCGTCAGCATCCATGGATTAAAGATCACCGGCGGATTCGTTACCGGCACCGGCGGCGGAATACTCAATGCCGGCTCGCTTTCGCTTACGAACGTCGCGGTCGATCAAAACCGTGCCACATCGTTTGGCGGAGGTATCAGGAGCACGAATACGCTCCTTATCCGCAACTCTACGATCACCGCAAATACCTCGACGGCAAGCACCAGCGGCGGGATCAGCTTTGCGGGAACCAATCTGCTCATAAGCCGCTCGGCGATCCGAGGAAATAGTTCCTCCGGGAATGGAGGCGGAGCAAACATCTCCGCGAGCGTTTCGGCCACGATCGAGAATTCGACCATCAGCGGCAATACGGCCGGTGCGGCCTCCGGCGGGCTATTTCTTAACCGCGGAACGATAAACAACAGCACCATCAGCGGAAATACTGCGAACGGAAGCCTCGCTACCGAGGGCGGCGGAGGAATCCGGATACAGGCGGGAGCAAATTCCGTTAGCATTACTTCCTCGACCATCACCAACAACTCCGCGCCAAACACTGCCGCGGGTTCGCGGAGCGGCATCTGGCATGAAACGGGAACTTTGACGCTCCAAAACACCATCGTTGCCGGAAACACAACCCAGGATATTCAACTGAGCGGCGGAACACTGACCGATGGCGGCCATAACCTGATCGGCCGCAACACGAGTGTCGAAACTCAGTATCCCGCCGGCCTTCCGAGCGGTACGAACTGGGTCGGCACAGGGGCCGCACCGCTTGATCCGCTTCTCGCACCGCTTGCCCTTTACGGCGGGCCGACCGAGACACACGCGCTTTTTCCCGCGAGCGTTGCGATAGACAATGGCAACGCCACCACAAACACTCTCGACCAGCGAGGATACATTCGCCCGTGGGATGTTGTCGCCGTACCGAACTCGCCCTCGGGAAATGCCGCCGATATCGGTTCCTTTGAGGCAGATAGTTTTCCTTTCACCGCCGGATTTCCGATCAGCGGCCGCGTTTTCGAGGCTGACGGCACCCCGATCAGAAATACCTATCTCGTTATGACGGACGGGATGGGCAATAAGTACGTCGCCCTGACAAATTCCTTTGGCCACTATGCTTTTGAAGGCGTCGAGGCGGGAAGTTCCGTCTCGATAACGGCCGCAGCAAAGGGCTTTGCCTTTACGCCAAAGATCGTCATCGTCAATGCTCCGGTCGAGAACGTGGACTTTCTTCCTGAGCCGTAAGAAAGCCCGGCCGTTTGCCCGGGGATTTGGCTTCGGCTTAAACTCCCAACGTGGCAACGGATGAAAAACAGATCGCGGCCGAGGTATCTGATCCGCAGCACTCGGCCGCAGGAATGACGACCCGCGTCGTGAAGGGTTCGCTCTGGACCCTTCTTGGCCAGGTCGCTCCGCTTGCCGTTTCGCTTGCGGCAACTCCTTTCACCATCCGCCTGCTCGGTGCCGAGGGCTACGGCGTACTTATCCTCGTCGGATTGATTCCCGCTTATCTCGCATTTGCAGATTTCGGGATGTCGCTCGCTTCTACGCGGTTCGCGAGCGAAGCTTTCGGCCGCGGCGACCGTAAAGAAGAGGCCGCCGTCATCCGCACGGCCGTCGCGGTCGCACTTTCCGTAAGCGTCCCCGTCGCTCTCGGCCTCTTCATCTTTGCTCCGCAGATCATCTCGCTCTTTGCAGTTCCCGAGAACCTCTTCGCCGAGGCCGTTGCCGCACTTCGCATAACGGCGGTGACATTTGTCGTCAACATTCTCTGCAGCATTCTCAACACGCCGCAGCTCGCCCGGCTCCGGATGGACCTCAACACGCTGATAAATGCCGGGACGCGGATCGCCGGCCTTATCGCAACGCCGGTCGCCATTTATCTCGGCTATGGGATCGTCGGTGCGGCCTCGGTTCTGCTTACGGCGATGCTGCTCAACCTTGCCGGCCATATTTTCTTTTCCGGTAGGCTCTTGCCGGAGCTTTTCGGGCTCGGGATAAGCCGCGAGAGGCTCCTTCCGCTGTTAATTTTTGGCGGCGGGTTGGTTGCAAGCTCGATCGCGGCGGTCGCACTTACAAATGCAGAGAAAGGCATACTCGCGGCCGTAGTTTCGGCCTCCGCACTTGCCCATTACACGGTCGCATTTACGGCCGCGTCGATGATGACCCTTTTCGCCGGAGCGATGATCCAATCATTGATACCGGCATTTTCGCAATTGCAGGGTGAGGAGGCCCGCGAGCGGCTCAACGGGCTTTTCGAGCGTGGCGTAAGGCTTTCGATGATCTGGGCAGTTCCGGCAATGGTCTTCCTGGCAGTTACGGCAAAGCCATTTTTTACCATCTGGGCCGGGGAAGAATTTGGCCGCGAGAGCACCTTGCCGCTTTATCTTCTTTTGGGAGGATTGCTTTTTAACATAATCGCCTATCTGCCGCACGCCGCAATTCTTGCCGCCGGAAGGAGCGATGCGCTCGCCAAGCTTTATTGGATCGAACTTGTGCCTTATGCCGCCGCCGTCTGGCTGCTTGCCTCGCGATACGGGGCCGCCGGTGCTGCCGCCGCCTGGAGCCTTCGCGTTATCATAGACACTTTCCTGCAGTTTTATCTCGCCATCCGCCTTGGCGGGATCACCTTCCGCCCGCGATTTCCGCTCGGTTACCTCGCCGGAGTCGCCGCCGCCGCCCTGCCCGCAATATTTCTTCTCTATCAGGGGTCTTACACGCTCTTTCCCTTAGTTTTCGTCCTCCTTGGGCTAATGATCTACGCCGCGATGACCTTCCGAACGCTCCTCGACCCCGAAGAACGCTCCTGGCTCACCGCCCGCATCTCCCGATTGAGAAATAAGGCCACATAACCAGTTTTCGGCAAGAATTATTCACCACAGAGCACACAGAGATCGCGGAGTGTCTCTCTTTTTCTCAAGACTCAGCCTCCGCAGACAACCTGACGGTTCCGGGCCGTCCTCAATAACCTCTGTGCCCTCTGTGGCAAATCTCCGTGTTCTCTGTGGTTAATAATTTCTGTTTCCCGGGCCCGCAGGAACGAATTATCACCTTGCGCAAATGAATCCTGAGGTTGCGCGAATGAAATATTCGTCTGCGCAAATGAATTCCCCGTGGAAAAAATGAATTATTTGTCTACGCGATTGGATTCTGAGGTCGCGCAAATGAATTATTCGTCTGCGCAAATGAATTTCCCGCCGCAGGAATGAAATATCACCTTGCGCGAATGAATTATTGGTCTCAATGATTCATTTCTACAAGCTCAGAAATGAATTCTAGCTTTGTAGAAATGAAATATAGCTTTCCATAAATCATTTCTAGCTTTGTAGAATTCATTTCTAGCTCTCAATAATTCATTCCTGAACGTTCAGAAATGATTTCTAGCTTTGTAGAATTCATTTCTAGCTCTCAATAATTCATTCCCAGCTCGCAATATTTCGTTCCAAAGTCCCAAATTTCCCCAAATTCTGCCATTTTGACCGCTTCACCCGAAAACCAACTTGCCCCACCCGCCCCGAACCGCTTACACTTCAAAACGTGACGCCCGAAGACGCGAGCGAACCCGCCAAAAATCCCAAAACTCCGCCATCGACAGCCGGAATGACGACCAAGGTGGTCAAGGGCTCGCTCTGGACCCTCGCCGGCCAGGTCGCGCCGCTCGCGGTCTCGCTGGTGGCGACTCCGTTCGTTATCCGGATGCTCGGGGCGGAAAGTTACGGCGTTTTGATCTTGATCGGGCTGATACCGACCTATCTCGGGTTCGCAGATTTTGGGATGTCGATGGCATCGACCAAATTCGGCAGCGAGGCTTATGCCGAGGGCGACGAGGAAAAAGAAGCGCGTATCGTAAGAACGGCCGCACTTATTGCCCTTATTACCTCAGTGCCGGTAGCCGCGGGATTGATGATATTTGCCTCGCCGGTGATCTCGCTTTTCAACGTCCCGGAAGCTTTGCAGGCCGAGGCGGTAACAGCTTTGCGGATAGCGGCCGTAACTTTTGTCATCAACTTTCTCTGCGGGATATTTAACACGCCGCAGCTCGCCCGGCTCCGCATGGACCTCAATACGTTCATCAACGCCGGCTCCCGCATCCTCGGCCTCATCGCCACGCCCATAGTTCTCTACCTAGGCTACGGAATAATCGGTGCCGTAACCG
>ERZ1066135.1066-NODE-1066-length-11454-cov-7.130187_pt1 | contig 11454 bp, 16 predicted proteins | sample MGYA00382782_ERZ1066135 | MGnify/ENA primary metagenome ERZ1066135 (study PRJEB33369, sample SAMEA5778365) | biofilm metagenome | biome: Industrial cooling water; feature: Water cooling tower basin; material: Biofilm | place: United Arab Emirates | collected...
CGGTGCGCACGGGCCGTGGTGGTGGCGGCGGTGGCGGCGGGCGTGGTGGCGCAGCGGGAGGTCCGCCGCCCAAGACCTACGCCGAGCAGGTGCAGGAGATCAAGGACTTCTTTGGCGAGGCGCGCGCCTACCGCGAGGCGATGAAGGCCGGGCAGCCGTTCCGCACCGACTCGCGCCTGGCCGCGATGGTCCCCGCCCTCAATGGCGACATCCCGGTCATCGTCGCCGCCAACGGCGTCGCGCAGATCAACGACGCCATCACCTGGGCCAAGGCCGAGGGCCTCAAGCTGGTGATCCGCGGCGGGCGCGATGCGATCCATGTCGCGGCGCGGCTCAAGGCCGAGCAGGTGCCGGTGATCCTCACCGAGACGATGTCGGCGCCGCCGCGCAGCTATGACGGCTACGACGGCGCGTACACCTCGCCGGCCCGTCTGCACGAGGCGGGGGTGCAGTTCGCCATCGCGGGGGGCTCGGGCGCTCTGTACAGCTATCGGCTGCCCTGGGAGGCCGGCGTCGCCGTGGCCTTCGGTCTGCCCGAGGAAGAAGCGCTGAAGTCCGTGACCATCAATGCGGCGAAGTTCATGGGCGTGGCCGACAAGGTCGGGTCCTTGGAGGTCGGCAAGGAAGCGACGCTGATGATCACGACAGGCACGCCGCTCGACATGACGTCGAACATCGAGCAGAGCTACATCCAGGGCCGCGAGATCGACATGATGGACATCCAGAAGTACTTCTTCGAGAAGTACCTGGAGAAGATCAAGCAGCAGACGAAGAAGATCGCGCAGTAGGCCGCGCGCGTGGTGGTGCACAGCGCCCGCCCGGGAGACCGGACGGGCGCTGTCGCGTTTCATCAGGTGCGCTCAGCGCGGGCGCAGGGCGCGGATCGCCTCGAGCTCGATGAGGTGCTCGAGATCCTTCTTGCGGTGTGTCGTGCGCTTTGCGGTGATGAGCGCGTCGAGACTCAGGGCGCGGAAGCTGGTCGTGCCGATATCGAACGGTTCAGACACGGCGAGTGCCTCGGCATAGCCACCGACGCCGGGCACCTGGTCGAGGAGGTCGAGGTCGCCCTTGTCCGTGGTCAGGGTCAGCAGGGGCGTCGCACGAAAGGTGCGGGCATCCATGAAGAAGGGGAGGCCTGGAGGCACGCCTCGCAGGTAGGCGTGCCAGTCGACGAGCAATGACACCAACCGATCGATGTTCTCTGGCGCCGTGTCGTAGCAGAGGTCCAGGTCGTTCGTGAACCGCGCAGAGCCGTGCAGCGTGGCCGCGACACCGCCCACGACGACGGCCCGAATGCCGCGGCCGTCCAGCTCAGCGAGGATCTCCTCGAACACGACCTAACTGGTGCGGGCGCGCGCCCGTTGTGTGAAGTCACGCATGCGGTCGAGTTGTCGGAGCCGCGCGGCAGGACTGCGCATGGCGTTGGCCTGCAGGAGCGTGAGATCCACCCCCCAGTCCGCGGCGCGATCGAGGGCGTCGGCCTTGCGCCGACGCCGGCGCTGCACCGGGCGGCCGGCCGACTTGGCCCCGTAGCCCTGGCTCCACGCGGATCGACGTGCCGCGACCGCAGCGAGGATGCGTGCAAGGTCGATCTGCAGCGCCACGGTTGCATCAGGGTCGGCCGCGAGTGGACTCAGCGGCGCGCCTCGCTCGAGCGCGAGCGCATCGACCGCCAATCGATACGCGCGCGCCAGTGGGATACCGAGCTGTGATTGCAGGGCGTGGGTGACCGCGAGTCGCTGAGCCAATGCCAGCTCATAGCGGTCCGCCGCCCCCCAGACGTTGCGTCCGTTCAGCACCCACTTCGGCGACACGCCCGCGACGTAGCTGAGCTCTCCGAGGGACATAATTCAATCTACATCTAAGTGTGTATTTACTCCAGTCCGGTCACCGCCGCGCGACACGCCGTTGCACCACCCGGGCAAGGACGAGCATGGCCAGCAATCCGACGGCGCTGACCCCCACCAGCGTACGGAAGTCGCGCTGCACGAACCCTTGGCTGATGAGTACCGTGCCCACGGCATACGGCAGTTCGGCGACCGCGAGCGCGGCGACGTAGCGCCCGAGCGGGCAGCGCATCAGGCCCAGCGCGTAGCCGACCAGCTCCGACGGTAACGCGAGCTGGAAGAGCAGGATCTCAGTGAAACCGGTATGGGCGCGGAGCATGCGCTCGTAGCGGGCCACCGATTCCTCCGGGGCAAGCCAGTTGAGGAGCGGACGACCGAAGTACCACGCGAGCGAATGCGCGATCACGCCGCCGAGCAGCCATCCGACCCAGAGCAGGAGGATCGTCACGCTCGGGCCCCAGGTGTACACCGCCACCGGCAGCAGGACGGCGGACGAGACGAAGGTCAGCAGCGCCGAGACGGCCGCCAGCAGCACGAAGGCCAGCGGTCCGGCCACCGGGTGCGCCGCGATCACCCCTCGCGAGGCCTCGAGCAGGTCGATCACGGCACCGTGCACCGCCGGCGACAGACCCAGGAGCACGAGACCACCCACGAGCAACACCAACAGTGCCGCGCGCGCAGCGGGATGATGGAGGACCGGCAGACGTGACATGGATCCGATCGCGATCCGCTCAGCCGCGGTCGCTGCGGTCGGGGATGCGACGGCCCACGGGGCTCACCGGCCGCCCAGTGGCGTGCGCAGGACCTCCTCCATGTCCTTCCGGCGGCCCTTGCGCTCCACCTTCTGTACCAGCGCAGGGTACACCCGAGCGAACGGCATCGCGTAGATGCGATGCCCCGGCACTACGCCTCCCCCTGTGGATGCCGCCGATACACGCCGGCGATCGAGCCCGCGACCAACTGCTCCAGCACCTCGAGATCGATGTCCGCGAGCCGCCGGAAATACAGGCAGGACTTGCCCATCTTGTGCGGCCCCAGCCGCTTCAGCAGCGCGCGCTGCGCTGCGTCGTCGGCCATGAGGTACACCACGAAGTCCCGGCCGCGGATCGCGAAGCCGGTCACGCAGGACTCGCCGAACTTGCCGCTCGCGAGCTTGTACCGGTAGAGGCCGTAGCCCACGATGCTCGGCCCCCACATCACCGGCTTCGCGCCGGTGACGCGGCGCAACAGGGCCATCAGCTTCTTGGCGTCAGGGCGCTGCTCGGCTTTCGCGCGTGCGTCGAGGTAGTCGTCGATGCTGGCTGCGGTGGGCTTGGTCTTGGCGTCGGCCATAGTGAGCGGGGAAGGGGCCACGCAATGGTAGCCCATCCGGGCACGGACCACCAGCACGGAACTCGGGAGCGACCCGGCGGCTACGTCCCGGTGCAGTGATCGGTCCCGTGCCGCCGCCATTCCGGCGTCCGCCGGAGACCACATCCCATTTGGAGGGAACATGCAGTCCACGCCACTCGTCAAGAGTCTCACGCTCGCGTCCGTCGTCGCCGCCGCCCTCGCCATTCCGGCTATCGCATCGACCCAGCAGGGTGGGCCCGCCAAGGCACCGACCTTCAAGTCCGAGAAGTGCTATGGCATCGCCAAGGCCGGCAAGAACGACTGTGCGGCCACCGGCAACAACTCCTGCGCCGGTCACTCCAAGACCAGCGGCGACCCCAAGGCCTGGATCTTCGTCCCCGAGGGCTACTGCGAGCGCATCGTCGGCGGCTCCAAGAGCGCGACCTGAGGTCGCCCGCGTGACCGCCACCACGACGGGCGGCACCCGCGCCACGCCGACGCCATGGGACGTCGGTATCGGCCTGCGCCTGCCGCATCTGCTCGAGGTGGCGGCCACGCGACCAGCCGTCGCCTGGTTCGAGGTGCACCCCGAGAACGTCCTCGCCAATCCACACGCACGCGAGGTCCTCGCGGCCATCGCGACGCACTACCCCATCTCGGTGCACACGGTCGGTGTCTCGGTCGGCAGTGCGCACGGTGTCGATCGCGCGCATCTCGCGCGCGTCACCACGCTCGTCAACGCCCTCGATCCCTTCCTCGTGTCGGGCCACCTCGCGTGGTCCACGCACCCGGGCGAGTACCTCAACGATCTGCTGCCCCTCCCCTACACCGAGGAGTCGCTGGCGCTCGTCGCCACGCACGTCGACGAGGTCCAGCAGGTGCTCGGACGCCGGTTCGTCCTCGAGAATCCGGCGAGCTATGTCGGCTTCACGGGCTCGACGATGCGCGAGACCGAATTCCTCGGTCGACTGGCAGAGCGCAGCGGATGTCAGCTGCTCTGCGACGTCAGTAACATCGTGGTGAGCGCCACGAATCTCGGCTACGACCCGCTGCAGTACCTGCGGGAACTGGGGCCGACCCACGTGGCGGAACTGCATCTCGGCGGCTTCGACCGCGAGCCCGAGGGGTCGCCGGAGGGCGCCGAGGTCCTCATCGATACGCACGATCGGGGCATCGCGGAGGAGAGCTGGGCGCTGTACGCGATGGCGCTGCAGCATCTGGGCCCTCGGCCGACGCTCATCGAGTGGGACACCGACGTGCCAGCGCTCGCCGTGCTGCAAGAGGAGGCCGCCCGCGCCTCCGAGGTCCTGCGACCCCACGGCGCACACGCGCATGCAGCTCACTGAGCTCCAGCAGCGCGTCCGTGACCTCGTCGTGCGTGGGGATCCACTGCCCGCCGCGCTGGCGAACGGGCTCTGCGGCGGCGCCACGCCGGCGAAGCGCGTGTTGCTGCACCGCCGCAACTACGTCACCAGTCTTGTCGGCGCCGCGCGCGGTCGCTTTCCCGCGACGGCATGGGTGCTCGGAGACGAGCGCATCATCGCCGCCGCCGTGGCCTTCGTGCAGGACTGTCCGCCCTCGCGACCGTGCATCGCCGAGTACGGCGACCGCTTCGCAGACCACGTCGGCGGTGAACACGCCCGGCACTGGCCGTGGCTCGGCGACCTCGCGCGGCTCGAATGGCAGGTCGGACGCGCCGCGGTCGCCGCTGACCCGCCGGCGCTGCCGCTCGTGGCACTGCGCCATGTGGCGGCAGAGCACGCCCTGCCGCCTGAGGAGCTTCGGGTCACGCTGACGCCATCGCTCGTGGTGCTGCCGGTGGCATGGCCGGTGGAGGATGTGCTGGGCGCATTCCTTCGCGGTGACGCCGCGCCCGCAGACGCAGTGCCGCACGCGCCAGGCCAGCTCCTCATCGCGGGCGGGCGCGGCAAGTTCACCATCGAGCGGCTGACGGGACCGCTGGCGGCGCTGATCGTCTCGCTCCTCCACAGCGACGACCTCCGGGCAGCCCTCTCAGCCGCCACAGCGAACGCCGGTCCGGACGCCGCGGCCGATGCGCTCGTTCACACCTTCCAGCGCGGATGGGTCGGCGCCGTCCGTCCTCCCCACGTCGCTCAGAGGTCTCGCATCACATGACGCATGCCACATCCCACACCGCCGCCGTCGTCCTTCGGCGGCTCAACGCCCTGCCGGTGGACGTCGTGCAGTTCGCGATGCGCGTCGCCGTGGCGTCCGTGTTCTTCAAGGCCGGCCTGCTCAAGTGGCAGTCGTTCGAGTTCGCGGTGAAGCTCTTCGAGGAGGAGTATCGCGTGCCCTTGCTCGATCCAGCGCTGGGGGCCCGCGTGGCGATGCTGCAGGAGCTCGGGATGCCTGTCCTCCTCGTACTCGGTCTGGGTACGCGGCTCGCCACGCTGCCGCTACTTGGCGCCATCGCCGTGATCCAGCTCTTCGTGTACCCGCTGGCGTGGACCGATCATCTGCTGTGGGCGAGCATCCTCATCTTCCTCCTGCTGCGCGGTCCCGGTCGGCTCTCGCTCGACGCCCTCATCATCCGGCGCTGGGGCGCGACCGACGTCGCCCCCGCCAGCTCAGGCGACCCGCGGCCCTTCCTCCGCTAGCCGCGCCCGGATGCGCGCCGTGAGGTCCTGCGGCACCGCGACCTGCGGCCACCGATGACGGACGACCGCCAGCATCTGCCGTGCGAACGCGAAGTGTGCCGCACAGTCGGCGCAGCGTTGCAGGTGCGCCGTGATCCCGGCGTGCTGCGCAGGATCCACTTCGGCGTCGAGGTAGTCCCACAGGCGGCGGACGGCCTCCTGGCACTCAGCGGCAGCGGGGTGGGATGGGGTGGTCATGGCGTGCGGGGGTCGTTCGTGGGAAGAGGGCGGTCGCCGACGAGGCCGGCGTCGCGGGCAAAGCTGAGCAACTGCGCCTGCAACAACCGACGCGCGCGGAACAACCGCGAGCGTACCGTGCCAACGGGGACCTCGAGCACTTCGGCGGCGTGCTCGTACGACAAGCCCTCGACATCCACGAGCAACACCACGCTGCGCGCATCGGGGGTCAGCGTCGCCAGCGCACGGTCGATGGCCGGTCCCAGGTCCAGCGTGTCGAGGGAGATCTCCCCGCCACTGCGGCGGGAGTCCGCATGGTCATGCACCGCGGCCAGGGTCTCCAGCTCGGCGGACTCACCCTCGGGCGTCAGAATGACCCGCCGCTCGCGGTGTACGAGCCGGACCCACGCGTGATGGCAAATGGTGAAGAGCCAACGCCGCATATCTGCGCCCGGCAGGAACGTCGCATAGCCGTGGTACGCCCGCACGTAGGTCTCCTGCACGAGGTCGGCGGCCGCGTCGTCATCGTGCGTCAGGGCGCGCGCGAAACGCAGGAGCTCTGGAAGGCAGGCCAAGGCCGCGGCCTCAAAGACCGCGTCACGCGGCACGTCCGTGCAGCCGGCACCCGCTACGGCCACGGCGAGCGGGACGCGGCCGTGGTCGGTCGAGTCGTGTCAGGCGCCATCTTCGTCGCGTCCATCACCTCGGTGCGGGGTCGGCGGGTCGGAGACCGCTGGACTCCGGCGTCACACCACGTAGTCGCGAGCCGACCGCGAAGTTCCCAGCCGCAGGACCCTCACACGATGATGTCGTTCTGCGCACCCAACGGCGCCGGCAACTCCCGCTCGCCCGTCAGCGCCCGCAGCTCGATCTCCAGCATGCGGCTCAGCTGCGATACGGGCACGTCGTTCGACGCCCCCTCGAACGGGTTCTCCGTGCTCTCGCCCACCTTCTCCAACGCCAGGAACATCCAGGTCACCAGCACGCTCAGCGGGATGCTCATCCACACCCAGGTCCCATCCACTCGGCGGAACTCCTGCACCATCCCGAACGGCACCAGCACCACGAAGAGGCGGATGAACCAATAGTTCAGCGTCGCGAACTGCCGCGGATACGGAAAGTTCTTGATGCGCTCGCAGCGCCCCTGCAGGTCGAGCAGCTCGGCCAGTCGCGCATAGAGCGCCACGTGGCGATTCGGCTCCAGGGTGCCGTCGGCGGCGAGGGCGGCGAGGGCCGCTGATTGCGTGGCAAGCAGCGCCGCCGCACGGTTCGGACGTCCCGCGAGCGCCGTCGCCTCTTCCGCACCGAGCAGGGCGAGCAGCCGCGCATCCAACTGCCCGTCGTGTTCGGGGACCGTGAAGAATCGGGCGCGGAATGCCGCGTTGTCGCGGCGATTCGCGGTCTCCCACGGCCGTGCTTCGCGCAGCTGATAGCGCAGGGCCGTGAGCCAGGCGATGTGGCTGTGCAACAAGCGCCGGTGCAATGCCAAGGTCTCCGCGGCATCGCGATGCGGCGCGGGCAGGATCAGGTCACGCACGCCGATGCCCCACGCCCGCGTCGCGTTCACGATGCCGCCCCAGATCTGGCGCGCCTCCCACATGCGCCCGTACGTCGCGTTGTTGCGAAAGCCCACCGTGAAGGCGGACGCCGTGCCGAGCATGGCCACGGGCACCCACGGCACCGTCAGCCAGGTCCACCCCAGCCGGTTGATGAGCAGCGCGGGCACGATGGCGATGCCCGTGAGGAAGAGCGTCTCGCCGCGTGTCCAGGCGATGAGCTGCAGCAACCGATATCGCGTCCCGACGTACATGCGGCCTCCGGCAAGCGCCCCCTAAGCTGGGTGGCGTACCGAAGGCCGGCAAGGGAGCCCGCGAGCGCGGACGTCGGCTACATGAACGGATTCTCGTCAGCGCTCGGCCCGTAGATCGCCGGCAGCGGGACGCCGAGCAGCCGGAGGTACACCGACAGCTGTCCGCGATGGTGGTACCAGTGATTGAGCAGGACGGTCCGCAAGAAGGCGATGCGTGGCATCGCCATCAGTTCCCGCCCGCCGGCGTGCACCCGCCAGACCTCAGCGAGATCCGGGTCGGACATCGCCGAGAGTCGCGCGACCGCCGCCGCGATGCTCGCATCGAGGGTCTCGAGGACCTCGGCCGTCGAGGTCGGCATCGTGTCGGAGACGCCGGGGAACTCGGTCGGGTTGGGGATGACCATCGCGGTGACGCCGTCGGCGTTGCTTGCGATGTGCATGGCCAGATGTCCGAGACTGCGCGACTTTGGGGCGGGCGCCCACGACAGCTGCGCATCGGGGACGCGCTCGAGGACACGGCGCGTGGTGGCGGCTTCGATCTGGAGCTCTTGGATGAGTGTAGCGGCGAGTGACATGCGTGTGCCCTGTGGGCCGGAGCGAGTGGAGGTGGCGACCGCTGTGCGGTCAGTGGGTGGTGGTGAAGCGGGCCTGCAGGCGTCGGATGAGCGCACCCCATCCCTCGGTGAGCCCGTCGCGGAAGCCGCCGGGGAAGAGGCCGACTGCGTTGTGCCGGAAGGTCAGCACCGTCTCCCGGCCCTCCGCGCGCAGGCGGTACTGCAGGTTCGACGCGACCGCGAAGGACATCATCATCGGGCCACAGATCTCCAGCAGCGTGGGGCGGCGGATCGCCTGCACCGTGCCCCACCAGTGGCCGTTGCCCTCGCCGAGGTCCCGGAACCAGCGGCCACCGGGCCAGGGCTCGAGCACCATCGGCATCGGGGCTTCCTCGTAGCCGCGGTTCTCCGGGCCGAGCTCTTCGAGCAGCGCGTCGAAGGTGTCGATGAGCGAGGCGCGGATGCGCGTCTCCTGTAGCAGGTCGAGGGTGTGGTCGCGCAGGGCGTTCGGCGTGGTCACGGAAGGGCTCCTTGGGGATCAGTGCGTGGTGGTCGCGCGGCGCTCCGCCCGCGCCTTAATGCGCCGCAGTTGCTGCTGCCAATGCTGCTCGAACATCCGGGTCCAGTCGTGGATGGTCTTGAGCTGCGTGGCGTCCATGCGGTAGAACGCCTGCCGCCCGTCGCGCCGCACATCCACCAGCCCGACGTCGAGCAGCACGCGGAGGTGCTTCGACACCGACGGCTGCGGCAGGCGCAGGGCGTCGACGATCGCGCCGACCGGCCGCTCGCCGTCGGCCAGCAGCGCAAGGATGTCGCGCCGCCGGGGCTCGGCGATGGCGTTGAACGCGTCGGTCGTGGTGGCGGCACGGGGCATGGCGTACAATACATTCCCATATCGGTATATGTCAAGCCCGCCACGCCGGCGGCGGTAGATTGCCCCTATGCGCCTCTCTCTCTTGCTCGCCGCGGCCGCCGTGCCGCTCGCCACGCCGCTCGCGCCGGCGCCCCTCGCCGCCCAGCCCGGTGTGCCTCGCACCTCGCCGCCCACGCCGGACGCCGACGTGTACCTCGTACCGCTCGCGCTGCGCAACGACTCCGTGCGTGCGGGGGCGCCGCTCAACCTCACGCGGCGGCCGGGCTACGACAATCAGCCCGCGTTCACCCGCGACAGCCGTGCGCTGCTCTACACCTCGACGCGCGACGATGCGCAGGCCGACATCTACCGGCTCGACCTCTCGACGGGGCTGTCGCTGCCGCTGCGACGCACGGCGCCCGAGAGTGAGTACTCCGCAGCGCCCACCGCCGACGCCAGCGCCGTCCACGTGATCCGCGTGGAGCGCGACTCCACGCAGCGGCTGTGGCGCGCGACCGCCGACGGGCGCAACGAAGCGCCGCTCTTCGCCGACATCAAGCCGGTGGGCTACTTCGCGCAGGCCAACGACACGACCTTCGCCCTCTTCGTGCTGGGCTCACTTGCCACGTTGCAGCTGGCCCACACGGGCAGCGGCCGCAGCGAGGTGCTCGCCCGCAACATCGGGCGCTCCCTGCACCGCATTCCCGGCAGCACGTCCATCAGCTTCGTGCAGAAGGGCAGCACGCCGTGGCTGGTGATGCGTCTCGACCCCGACACGCGGCGCATCGACACGCTCATCGCGCTGCCACCGGGGACCGAGGATGTCGCGTGGGCCGACAGCACGACGTTGCTCACTGGCAGTGGTACGCAGCTGCTTGCGTGGAAGCGTGGGACGCCGGGCTGGCAGCCCGTGGCGGATTTCGGGTTCGCGCATCTCGCGGGCATCACGCGGCTGGCCGTGAGTCCCAACGGGCAGTGGCTGGCGATGGTCGCGAATGCGCAGCCGCGCTCACCGGCGGCCGCCAGCACGAGCCCGGCCGCCCGACACGTGGACCGGGTGGACCCCGCCAGCGTGCGGCGGCACATCGACATCCTCGCGGCCGACAGCATGGAAGGCCGCTACACGGGTTCCGCCGGGATGGAGCGCGCGGCCCGCTACCTCGAGGCACAGTACCGCGCGGCGGGACTCGAGCCGGCGGGCGACTCGGGGTCGTATCGGCAGCACATCCCGATCCGAAAGGCCCAGGGGCCCGCGGGAGCGCCGACGCCGACGCAGGTGCGCCCAGCCCCCGTGGCGTCATGGACCGAGTGGGCGCAGCTGCCGGCGGAGCAGCGTCTTCGGACGCAGAATATCGCGGGGATGATCCGCGGGAGTGACCCGCTGTTGCGCGACGAAGTGGTGCTGGTCACCGCACACTATGATCACATCGGCATCGGGCGCGCGGTCGATGGCGATTCCATCAACAACGGTGCCGACGACGACGCCAGCGGCAACGTCGCGCTGCTCGAGATCGCGCGGGCATTGCAGGATGGCCCGCGGCCCAAGCGCACTATCCTGTTCATGTCGATCACCGGTGAGGAGGTCGGCGGCATCGGCACGCGCTGGTACCTCCAGCACCCCCTGCTGCCACTCGAACGCACCGTGGTGGACCTCAACATCGAGATGCTCGGCAATGCCGACTCCCTCGCCGGCGGCGTCGGCAAGGCCTGGTTCACCGGCTACGAGCGCAGCACGCTGGGCGACCTGCTGGCCGACAACGGCATCGCGCTGGTACCCGACCCGCGGCCGGCGCAGAGCTTCTTCACGCGCAGCGACAACGCCGCCTTCGCGCGCATCGGGATCCCAGCGCATACGATCTCGTCGTACAATCTACGGACGCCGTATCACACGCCGAAGGACGAGCCGTCCGTCGTGAATGTGGAGCACATGGCGCGGGTGATCGAGGCCAGTGCGAAGGCCGTGCGCTTGCTGGCGGATGGGGAGAAGCCGCAGTGGCACCCGGGGGGACGGCCGGAGGCGCGGCGGTAGAGAGGATTGGGGAGGCGTTTACGTGCCTCGCCGCATCCGAGTAGCGCATTGCCCAGCGACGATTTGCGCGAAACGACCGAATGCTGCGCGAAATGGTGCTTGCTGTCTCCTGTCGCACAAGGCAAACTGCATGGACAGAGCAGGACGTCGCTCATTGCCGCTCTCGCGCACGAGTGCGTTCGCGCTGGACCCTTG
>ERZ1066135.1067-NODE-1067-length-11450-cov-6.261255_pt1 | contig 11450 bp, 7 predicted proteins | sample MGYA00382782_ERZ1066135 | MGnify/ENA primary metagenome ERZ1066135 (study PRJEB33369, sample SAMEA5778365) | biofilm metagenome | biome: Industrial cooling water; feature: Water cooling tower basin; material: Biofilm | place: United Arab Emirates | collected...
GACCGTACCGTGGCACCGTACCGCCACCGCGTGAAACAAATCGCTCTGGCGCCGTACAACCACGTGGGCGTTCCGTCGCGCCGCCGCGGGAGCCGCGTTAGGCTGCACGGGAATGTCGCCCCACAGGGTCGAGCTGGTTGCCCTCGCCGACGCCGCCGCGCTTGCGGACCGCGCGCGCGAGGAGGTGCTGCGCTGCGCCGCCCAAGCGGTCGCCGAGCGCGGCGTGTTCCGCATTGCGCTCTCCGGCGGCTCGACGCCCAAGGCGCTGTACGAGCGGCTGGCCGCGAGCGCTGAGCGGGCCGATTTCGCTCGCTGGCGCGTGTTCTTTGGCGACGAACGCTGCGTGCCGCCCGAGCACGCCGAGAGCAACTTCGGCATGGCCCGCGGGGCGTGGCTCGGCAAGGCGAACTGCGGCGCGGTGTACCGCGTCCGCGGCGAGTTGCGCGACCCGCACGAAGCGGCGCGCGAGTACGAGAAGGACCTGGGGCGCGAGTTCGCGCCCCAGGCGCCGCGCTTCGATCTGGTGCTCTTGGGCCTGGGCGCCGACGGGCACACGGCCTCGCTGTTCCCCGGCTCCAGCGCGGTGCGCGAGAACGCCAAGCTCGTCGTCGCCACGCACGTCGCGAAGTTCAACGCGCACCGCATCACGTTCACGGCGCCGCTGATCAACGCGGCGCGCTGCGTGATGTTCCTGGTGGCCGGCGGCGACAAGTCGCCAGCGCTGCGCGCGGTGATGCAGGGCCGCGACAACTTGCCGGCGGGCATGATCTTGCCGCTCCACGGGAAGCTGTTGTGGCTGGTGGATCGCGCGGCGGCCGCCGGGCTCGTCGAGGACGAGTGACGCAAGCGGTTGCGCGGGTTGTACGGCGCCAGAGCAATTTGCACCACGCCTCCGGTGCGCGTGGCGCACCGGAGGCGTGGTGCAAATTGCTCTGGCACCGTACAACCGCCGCGCGTGGCTACTTGGCGTTGGCAACGAACAACGTCCACGCACGCACGGCCACGCTGAGCGCGCACAGCGCGACGAAGCCCCACAGCCCCCACGCACGCTCCACGCGCGCCGGAGCATGGCTGGAAAGCCCGCCGAACAGCGGCTCCACCAACTTGTCGTGCTCGCGCGGTTTGTAGTCGCTCATCCGGACGCGAAGTCTACCTACACTCTGCGCCGTGCAGCTGCTGGGCCACACCTTCGCCGATCTCGACCTGCTCGATCTCGCGCTGACGCACGCCAGCGCCGGTGACGCGCGCAACAACGAACGCCTGGAGTTCCTCGGCGACGCGGCGCTCGATCTGGCGGTCGCCGCCGAGCTCTACGCCGTGCGGCCGAGCTTGAGCGAAGGCGAGATGACCGTGATCAAGTCGCTGGTAGTGTCGCGCGAAACGCTCGGCCGCGTCGCGCGCGAGCTCGGCCTCGATCAACAGGCGCGCTTCGGCCCGGGGCTCGCGGGACGCTCGCTCCCCGCGTCGGTGTTCGCCAACCTGTTCGAGGCGGTGCTCGGCGCCGTGCTGCTCGACGCGGGCTTCGAAGCCGCGCGCCGCGCCGCGCTCGCGACGCTGCGCGTTCCGATCGAGCGCGCGATCGCCGAGCACAGCTCGATGAACCCCAAGCAGCGCTTGCAGCACCTCGCTCAAGCGCGCTGGGCGACTCTCCCGGCGTACGAACTGGTCGAGTCCCACGGCAGCGCGCACGCCAAGGCCTTCTTGATGCGCGCGCGCATCGGCGAGAGCGCCTTTCCGACCGCCTGGGGCCGCACGCGCAAGGAAGCGGAGCGCTGGGCCGCGTTCGAGGCGCTGCTCGTGCTCGAAGCAGTGGCGGAGAGTGAACGCGACAAGAGCGCGTGAAGACCGCGCGCAGCCGCGGTCAAGTCGCTGAGTTGCTCGAAGCTGGCGGCCAGCGCGCTGGACGGCAAAGCGTCCGCCTCGAGTCCATCACGCACGCCCGCAGGTTGCGGTACGGCGCCAGGATCGAATCCACCAACTGCGCGCGGTCGGTTACGAGCGCCCGGTGACCTCGCGCGCAGGTTGTGGATTTGATCCTGGCGCCGTACGGCTACCTGCGCGAATCGAGCCGGCCACGTAGCATGCGCGGTGACTCGAGTCCCTTGCAGCAAGCCGATACCGCACCGCCATGAAGTTCACCGCCGCCGCGTTGCTCGCCTTCCTCCTCCCCAGCGCCGCGCTCGCGCAGAGCATCGCGCCCACTTGCGGTCTTCAAACCACGAGCGCCAGCTTCAGCGGAACAGGCGGTCCGATCCTGAACGGCTCGTCGGCCAGCTACACCTGCACCGTCGCGGGCCTGCCGAACGCGCTGTGGGATGTGAACCTCACGACCGCGATCACGCACGCGGCGAACTTCGACCTCGACATCACGCTGACGTCGCCGGCGGGCACGACGGTCACGATCACGACCGACAACGGCGGCTTCAACGCCAACGGATTCAACGGGACGTTGTGGGACGACAACGTCAACGCTCCGGTGACCGACGCCGTGTTCACGAACGGAGTCGCGGCCGCCGCGCTGAGCCCCGAGGGCCGCTTGAGCGCGTTCCGCGGCGAAAACCCCAACGGCGTGTGGACGCTGCGCATCGTCGACGACACGGCGCCCAACATCGGCACGCTCAACTCCTGGTCGCTCGCGCTCTCGGCGGTGAGTTCGCTGCCGACCTCGATCAACAACACCTTCGTGCGCACGCCGAGCCTCGCGCTCCCCGACAACGCGACGACGAGCGACACCGTCAGCATCACCGGCGTGGGCTCGTTCATCTCGCGCATCGAGCTCTACACCGAGTTCCTGCACCCCGTGCCGGCGGATCTCGACGTGCGGCTCATCTCGCCCGCCGGCACGGTGGTCACCGTCACGACCGACGGCGGCGGTTCGTTCGCCAACGTGTTCAACGGAACGCTCTGGACGCCGAGCTCGACGATCGCCATCACCGATCAGCTCTTCAGCGCGAACGTGGTCGTCCCGATCGCCGGCCCCGAAGGCTCGTTCGACAACTTCGTCGGGCAGAACCCCAACGGCATCTGGACGCTGCAAGTCACCGACGACGCCGCGAACAACCTCGGCGTGCTGGTGCGCTGGGAAGTGCGCTTGTCGACGAGCGCCAACCCGAACGCTCCGGCGCCGAGCACGTTCGTTGGCACGAACGGCGTCATCCCCGAGGCCGGCGCGGCGCAGCCGACGGTGTTCACGACGGTCGCCAGCGGCCTGAGCGGCGTGCTGTGGGACGTCGACCTGACGACCGCGATCGTGCACGGGCTCAACGCCGACATCGACATGACGCTCACCTCGCCGGCGGGCACGGTGGTGACGATCACGACCGACAACGGCTTCACCAGCAACGTGTTCAACGGCACGACCTGGGACGACAACGTCAACGACCCGGTGACCGATCGCTTCTTCACCAGCGGCGTCGCGGCCACGCCGCTGTCGCCCGAGGGTCGCCTCTCGCGCCTGCGCGGCGAGAACCCCAACGGCCTGTGGACGCTGACGATCCAGGACGATTTGCAGGCGATCTCGGGCTCGCTCACGAGTTGGTCGATCACGCTGACGACCGTGCCGGTGCTCCAGGGCACGACGACGACCACGCTCGCCAGCGCGCCGAACGTTCCGATCCCCGAGGGCGGGGCGGTCGTCGATCCGATCGTGGTGAGCGGGACCAGCGGTCCGATCGAAGCCGTGCGCGTGTACGTCGAGCTCCAGCACACGGTGACGCAAGACATCGACGTGACCCTGCGTTCGCCGGCCGGGACCGTGGTCGTGCTCACGACCGACAACGGCGGCTTCCTCGACAACGTGCTCGACGGAACGCTGTTCGACGCGCGTGCGGCGACGCCGGTGAGCGACTTCCCGTTCGTCGACCTCGTGCCCGCGGCGGTCGTCTCGCCCGAAGGTTCGTTCGACAACTTCGTGGGCCAAAACGCCAACGGCACGTGGCAACTCTCCGTGGGCGACGACTTCGTCGGCTCGACCGGACAGTTCGTGCGCTGGGAGCTGACGGTCGAGACCTGCGGCGCCGTTCCGCCGCTTCCGTACTGCACGCCGAACGTCAGCGGCACCACCAACGGCTGCCAGGCGACGATCAGCGCCTCGAGCAACCCGAGCGTGTCGCAGTTCTTCCCCTGCACGATCTCGGTCGCGAGCGTCGAGGGCGCGAAGACCGGAATCCTGTTCTACGGCGTGAGCGGCTCGACCGTGTTGCCGTGGTGCTCGGGCGGGAGCTCGTTCTTCTGCGTGAAGTCGCCGACGCAGCGCACCGGCACGCAGGATTCGGGCGGCGTCGCCGGACAGTGCAACGGCGCCTTCAGCCTCAACTGGGACGCCTTCCAGAACGCCAACCCGACGGCGATCGGACAGCCCTGGGCCTCGGGCGACAAGCTGCACGTGCAGGGCTGGTTCCGCGATCCGCCGGCCTGCAAGACGACGTTCCTGTCGCAGGCGCTCGAGCTGACCTACGTGCCCTGACCTACATGCCCTGACCGGCGAACCTCGAGCGCGCGGGCGGCGCCGGGCGTGCAGGACCGACTGCGCGCCTCGCTACACTCGCGCGGATGACCAGCGAAAGCGCAGCCGTCGCCGAACGCTCGTGCGTGCTCGACGCGGCCAGCGCGCCGATCGCGGAGCTTGCGAGCATCGAGCGGCGCATGGGCGCGCAGGCGCTCGTCGCGCTCGGTGGTCTGTGGGGTTCGGCGCAAGCGTTGCTCGTCGCGGCGCTCGCGCAACGCTCCAAGGCCCCTTGGATCGTCGTCGCTTCGACCGAGAGCGAAGCCGAAGCGCTGGCCGACGACCTGGCGAGCTTCGGTGCGACGCCCACGCTGCTCCCGGCGCGTGAAAGCGCGGGAAAACGGCTCGACGGCGCCGATGCGCGCGCGGTGCGCGAACGCTTGAGCGTCGCCCAGCGCCTCGCGGGTCCGCAGCAAGCGCGGCCCAGGTTGCTGGTCGCCTCCGTGCTCGCGCTGCTGCAGCCGCTGCCCAAGCCCGGTGATCTCGAAGCGAGCGCGCTCGAACTCGCCAAGGGCCAAAAAGTTCCGCCCGAGCATTTGCTCAAGCGCCTCGTCGAAGCGGGCTACGAACGCCAGCCGCTGTGCGAACGACCGGGCGAAGTTTCGCTGCGCGGCGAAATCCTCGATCTGTTCCCGTTCGCGAGCGAACTTCCGCTGCGCGTCGAGTTCTTCGAGGACGAGATCGAATCGCTGCGCACCTTCGATCCGGCGCAGCAGACCAGCGTCGAAAAGCTCGAGCGGGTCGAGGTGTGCCTGGCGCGCGACGTGGGCGGCGTCGAGGACTCGACGGGCGTTCAGCCCGCGTTGCTCTTCCCCCACCAAGCCGTGTGCGTCGAGGTCGAGCCGCTGCGCATCGAGGACCGCGCCAACGGTCTCTCGATCCAATCGGCCTCGCACCAACAAGCGCTGACGCAACTGCGCCAAGCGCTCGACTCGCGCCGCCGCCTGCAGGTGCAGAGCCTGCCGGCGCGCGACCAGAACTTCGACACACGATCGGTGCAGGCGCTTTCGGGCGGCATCCGCCAAGCGCCCGAGCTGCTGCGCGAAGCCGTCAAGGACGGCGCGCGCGTGATCGTGCTGTGCCGCAACGACGGCGAGCGCGAGCGCTTCCAGTCCGTGCTCGACGAAGCCGGCGGCGTGGAGCGCGTCGAGCTGCGCGTGGGCTCGGTCGCCAAGGGTTTTCGCTATCCCGCACTCGGGTTGATCGTCGTCGACCACCACGAGCTCGTCGGCCTGGTCGGCGCGCGCCGCGTCAGCGCGGCTCGCACGGCGCACAAGACGCGCGCGCTCCAGTCGTTCTTCGACTTGAAGACCGGCGACTACGTCGTGCACGCCGTGCACGGCCTGGCGCTCTACAAGGGGCTCGTGCGCATGGCGCGCGGCGCCGGCGAAGAGGAGCACCTGCACCTCTTGTTCGCCGACGAGGTTTCGCTGTACGTGCCCGCCACGCGCATCGACCTCGTCCAGCGCTACATCGGCGGCGGCGCGGCGCCTGCGCTCGACAAGATCGGCGGCCAGTCGTTCCGCAAGCGGCGCGAGAAGGTCGAACGCGCGCTGTTCGACCTCGCCAGCGATCTGCTCGAAGTGCAGGCCAAACGTGAGCTCAAGCGCCGCACGCCGTGGCCCTTCGACCCCGAGCTCGTGCGCACGATGATCGCCGAGTTCCCGTACGTCGACACGCCCGACCAAGCGAACGCCGACGGCGAGATCGGCGAGGACCTCGCCTCGGAGCGGCCGATGGACCGCCTGCTGTGCGGCGACGTCGGCTTCGGCAAGACCGAGATCGCGATCCGCGCGGCGTTCCGCGTCGCCGCGGCCGGCGCGCAGGTCGCGGTGCTCGTGCCGACGACCGTGCTCGCGCACCAGCACTACCTCAACTTCCGCTCGCGCCTGGCGGACTTTCCCGTCGAGGTCGCCGCGCTCTCGCGCACGGTCACCGGCAAGGAGGAAAAGGCCGTGCTCAAGGCCATTTCCGAGGGCGAGATCGACATCGCGATCGGCACGCACCGCCTGCTCTCGAAGGACGTCAAGTTCAAGTCGCTGGGCCTGGTGATCATCGACGAGGAGCAGCGCTTTGGCGTGACGCACAAGGAGCACTTCAAGCGCATGCGCGAGATGATCGACGTGCTCGCGCTCTCGGCGACGCCGATCCCGCGCACGTTGCACATGTCGCTCGCCGGCGTGCGCGACATCAGCTCGCTCACCACGCCGCCGCCGGGCCGCCAGGAGATCGAGACGAAGATCGTCGACCGCAACAATCCCGACCTCGTGCGCGAGATGCTGCTGCGCGAGAAGAACCGCGGCGGCCAGGCCTTCGTGCTGCACAACCGCGTCAGCACGATCCACGCCTTCGCGCGCTCGCTCCAGGAGCGTGTGCCCGAGTGCTCCTACGCGGTCGGGCACGGCCAGATGAACGCCAAGGAGCTCGACGAGGTGATGGACGCCTTCTCGCGCGGCGACGTCGACGTGCTCGTGTCGACGACGATCGTCGAGAACGGGCTCGACATCCCGGCCGCGGGCACGATTCTGATCGACGAAGCCGATCACTACGGCTTGAGCGAGCTGCACCAGCTGCGCGGGCGCGTCGGACGCGGCGGGCACAAGTCGTACTGCTACCTGCTCGTCGACCCGCTCAAGCCCATGCAGCAGATCGCGCGCGATCGCTTGAAGGCGCTCGAGGAGATGCACCACCTCGGCGCGGGCTTCGCGATCAGCATGAAGGACCTCGAGCTGCGCGGCGCCGGCAACATCCTCGGCCCGCAGCAATCGGGGCACATCGCCGCGATCGGCTACGACCTGTACTGCCGCCTGCTCAAGCAGACCGGCGAGCGCGTGCGCCAGGGCCTGGGCCCCGACCGCGAGGCGACCGAGGCCGAACTTTCGGCGGGCGTCGAGCTCGAACCCGGCCTCAAGGCCTTCCTGCCGGAGACCTGGATCCCCACGCAGCAGGCGCGGCTCGAAGTGCTGCGCCAGCTCGAGACGATCCACTCCGACGAGAGCGCCGCCGAAGTCGAGTTGCTGCTGCGCGACCGCTTCGGCCGTCCGCCGCCGGAGGCCCGCGCGTTGCTCGAGAGCTTCCGCCTGCGCGCGCTCGCCACGAACCTCGGCCTCACGCGCATCTGCCACCGCGGCGACGTGTACGTGCTCGAGTTCAAGGACCGCGTCGCGCTCGAGCACGCGCTCGCCGGCAGCAAGGTCGACTTCCGCCCGATCCGCACCGGCGTCGCGCACCTCGTCATCCCGCCGCGCCACCGCGAGCCGCTGGCCTCGGCGCGCTGGCTCGACCAGCTGCTCGCCGGACCGCGCGCGGGCGCCGCGCGCTGACACGCCTTGACCGCGCGACGCGCCCGCGCCGACAATCGCGCGCCATGGCACACCTCGCCCTGTTGCTGGCCGCACTTCAAGCCGTCCAGGCGCCGCCCGCGCCGCAGCAAGGCGAAGGCACGGCCGCTCCCGCGACTCCCGCGCAGGACGCCCCTGCGTCGGCGCAACCGCGGCGCAGTGACGCACAGCAGCCGCAGTCGATCAACCACGTGCAGTTCGTCGTGAACGACCAGGTGGTCACGTTCCGCGACTTCGTCGACGACCTGCGGCGCGACAACCGGCCGTACACCACGCCGCAGGAGCGCGACCGAGCGTTCCGCGAGACCTTCGCCGGCCGCGTGCGGCAACTGCTGATGGAGCAGGGCGGGCGCGAACTGGGCTACGAGGAGGCGCTGATCAAGCGCTACGTCGACGACGAGATCCAGAGCAACATCAAGGCCTCGGGCGGCATCGTCGACCTGGGCGAGCAGCTCCGGCGCAGCAACCTCGACCCGACCGGCCTGCGCGAGATGACCCAGCGCGGCGTGTACGCCCAGCTGTGGGGCATGGCCGTCGAGGGCCAGCAGCCCAAGTCGACCGGCCGCCTGACCGTCGACCGCTACATGCGCCCGGGGCGGATCCTGTTCGAATTCGAGCGCGCCCCGCTCACCGAGCTCGCCCCCGGCACCGTCGACTTCCAGAACCTGTTCATCTCCGCCGAGAGTTCCGGCGGCGTGGCGGCGGCCAAGGCCAAGGCCGAGGACGCGGTGGCGGCGGCGCGCGCCGGCCGGCCGTTCACCGAACTGGTGCGCGAGCGCTCGCAGGCGCTGACCAAGGCCAAGGACGGCTGGGAACGCGGGCTCGCGCTCAAGCAGATCGAGACCGCCCTGCCCGAGGTGTACGAATTCCTGGCCACGGCCGCCCCCGGCGACATCAGCGCGCCGATCGGGCAGCGGCGCGACGGCGAGTTGATCGGCTTCGTCGTCCTGGCCAGCGTCAAGCGCGCCGAGCCCATGCTCGACTTCGACACCGCACGGACGCAAGAACAGATCCGCCGACGTTTACTGGCGAGCCAGGGGCAGTATCGACGCGACCGCGAGCTCACCAAGATGCTCGAGGGCGCCTATGTCTGGCCGCCGGAGATGTTCGGCCAGACGGCGGAACGCTGAGTCGCAGGTTCGCCTGCTCCACAGCGTCGACCAGCGCGGCGACGTGGATATACTCTGAACCCCCCTGAAAGCCCTGCGTTAGCCCCCGGTCGGCCCACGCTCGGTTTGCCCCAGCCGGGCAAGTCCGAGCCGAGCCGACACTGACCCACCCCCTCTTGCAGCCTTCCGCCCCGCCTGGGGACGTCCGCCGCGGCCCTTTCGGGCCCTGGCGAGCCCTCCCGGCGCGCATCGGAGCGAATCGATGGCCAACGAGCAGTCCGACCTAGCCAACCTCAACCTGGAGACCACGCTGCCCAAGCCCTGGGAGCGTGAGCAGACGTTCAACGACGTCCTCTACGACTGGATGGGCCGGGCGCCGTGGCTGGCGATCTCGGCGGCAGCGCACGTGATCATCGTGCTGATCTGCATGGCCATCCCGTGGGACAAGTTCTCCAAGACCCCGACGACCGAGATCAAGGCGACGCTCGACCAGGCGCCCGAAGAAGTCTTCGAGGACCCGCCGGAAGAGGAGCCGGAGGAGCTCGAAGAAGAGCCGACCGAAGAGCCGGTCCTCAAGGACGCGGAAGTCTCGGACCACAACGAGGAAGACACCAACGAAGACGCCGAGTCGGTGGTCGGTGACCCCGACTTCAGCGCGGACTCGCCCTTCGACAGCAAGGCCTTCAACGATGTGATCGGCATCGGCGGCGGCGCCGGCGGCAAGTTCGGCGGACGCTTCGGCGGCAAGCGCAACCTCAAGGCGCGCGGCGGCGCGGGCGTCGAGCAGGCGCTCAAGGACGGCCTGGAGTGGCTCAAGTGGCACCAGTCGGCCGAAGGCGTCTGGAAGGCCAAGGACTACGTCGAGAACTGCGGCAAGATCGGGCCCACCACCTGCTCGGACGTCGGCGAAGAGTCGAACAACGTCGGCATGACGGGCCTGGCGCTGCTCGCGTTCATGGGTGACGGCAACACCACCCGCGAAGGTCCCTACAAGGAAAACGTCGCGCGCGGCATCAAGTGGCTCAAGGAGGAGCAGGACGTCGACAACGGCCTGTTCGGCGGCCGCATCGGCCACGCCTTCATCTACAACCACGCGATCGCGTCGCTGGCGATGTGCGAGGCGTACTACTTCTCGCAGTCGCCCGCGCTGAAGGGCTCGGCCCAAAAGGCGGTCGAGTTCATCATGAGCGCGCGCAATCCGTACGGTGCGTGGCGCTACTCGCAACCGCCGACCGGCGAGAACGACACGTCGGTCACGGGTTGGATGGTGTTCGCGCTCAAGAGCGCCGAAGAAGCCAAGCTCAAGATCGACAAGGAGTCGTTCGCGGGCGCGCTGACCTGGATCGACGAAGCGACGGACACCAGCACGGGCCGTGTGGGTTACGACGCGGTCGGCACCCCCAGCTCGCGCGTGACGCGCATCAACGACCACTTCAACGAGCAGCGCGGCGAGTCGATGACGGCCGTGGGCTTGCTCTGCCGCGTGTTCATGGGCCAAGACCCCAAGACCACGCCGATGATGGAGAAGCACGCCGAACTGATGGCCAAGGCGCTGCCCAAGTGGGACGCGGACCCCAAGGCCAAGGAAGGCACGGACTTCTACTACTGGTACTACGGCTCGTACGCGATGTACCAGATGGGCGGCTCGCACTGGACGAAGTGGAAGTCGGCCATGGAGCAGGCGCTCGTGAAGTCGCAGCGCAAAGAGGGCGACGAGAAGGGCTCGTGGGACGCGAAGGTCGACCCGTGGGGCTACGCCGGCGGACGCGTGTACACCACCGCGCTCGGCGTGCTGTGCCTCGAGGTCTACTTCCGCTACGCCCGCGTGCTCGGCGCGCGCTGAGCTCACGCTGACTGCTGTTGATTCTGCGCGAGGCCCGCGGCGAACCATCGCCGCGGGCCTCGCGCGCTTTTTCGACGTGTGCCGGGCCCCGAGGGCGCCGCTCGCCGCAACCTCCGCGGGAATCTGCCGTAGCTTGGTGGCATGAGTGCCCCGGATCCCACGGAGTCCTTTGGCGCGCGCTTCCTCCGCACGCTGCGCGAGCGCGCGGGCGGAACGCCGTTCGACTACGCCACACTCAAGCGCATCAAGGCAATGGAGCGCGCGCAACTGATCGAACAGTTGCGCAAGCTCGCCGTCGCGGACTTCGGCACGCTGAAGCGGCTCGCGACGGTCGACGATCCCGACGAGTTGGCCCGGGAGCTCGCCCGGTCATGGCGCAGACTGCAGGCGGACTGGGCGCATTGGAATCCGGCAGACATCGAGCCGCCGCGCAAGACCGACAAGCGCGAGCGGCCGCCGAAGGCGAAGGCCAACGCGAACCTCGACACGTACGGCGCGAAGTTCGTGCGTGCACTCCGCAAGGAATGGGGCGGCACGCCGTTCGGCTACGCGGTCACGCAGGAGTTCAAGGCGCTCGATCACGCGGGCGTTTGCGACGCGCTCGTCAAGCACGCCACGGTGCACCCCAGCTCGCTCGGAATCGCCCACAACTG
>ERZ1066135.1068-NODE-1068-length-11441-cov-6.060864_pt1 | contig 11441 bp, 11 predicted proteins | sample MGYA00382782_ERZ1066135 | MGnify/ENA primary metagenome ERZ1066135 (study PRJEB33369, sample SAMEA5778365) | biofilm metagenome | biome: Industrial cooling water; feature: Water cooling tower basin; material: Biofilm | place: United Arab Emirates | collected...
ATCCATCTCCACGTCGGTTCGCAAAACCCGTCGCCCGCGGTTTATACACAAGCGTTCAGCGAGATGTTCGGTGCATTGCTTCGCATCTTTCGCGAGACCGGCATTCGCCTGCAGCACATAAATCTCGGCGGCGGTTTCCCCGTAAATTATCTCCGCGACCGTTCGCAGGCAGACGACTTCCCCACCGAACAACGCGATATGTTTGCCGCCGATTTCGAGCCCGCCGAGGCAATGCGAACCGCATGGGCCGAGGTGCGCAAAAAGGCCGAAGCCGAGAACGTCATCGAACTGCTCGAAGGCATCACACTTCTCCTCGAACCCGGCCGCTCGATCATCGCCGATACCGCCATCTGCCTCACAACAGTCCGCAACGCAAAAGAACGCCCGGTTTCAAAAAGCTCCCCTCCTTACGAAGGAGGGGTGGTTCTCTCGGCTGACGACCGGCGACTGACGACCGACCGCTGGCTCCTGACCGATGCCGGCTTCAACATCCTGCTTTCGATGGAAACCTACAAATGGTATTACCATCTGATCTCAGCCGAGCGTGCCAGCGATGAGCATGCCACGCCCTACAAACTTGCTGGCCCGCTCTGCGATGGCGGCGATGTCTATTTTGATATCGAGGGAGAAGGAAGACTGCCGGACCACCGGCTCCTGCCTGACAATGTTGAGCCCGGCGAGGTGCTCGCCCTGCTCAATTGCGGAGCCTATTCGCTCGCCCAGGCCTCGCAATACAACGGCCGCTTTCTGCCGCCGGTCGTGCTGACAAAGGCCGACGGCACCGCCGAACTCATCCGCCGCCGCGACACCTTCGAAGACCTGATCGCCAGCGACCTGTGATCAAGCGATCGCGAGTTCCACGCCATCGGAAAATTCGAGTCCGGGGGCGTATTCGATATGCAGAACGCGACGCGGCCGATCGCTTGTGCACTTTGATGAAGCGTGGACGATCAAAGGACGCATCGCAATGACGCCGCCTTTCCCTACCGTGCAAGTAACCTGCGGTCCGCCGGTTACGACCCTATCGATCTCTTTGTCTGATAATCGCTCTTTGTGCGAGACGGGGATGACACGTAGCGGGCCGTTGTCCGGCCCTGAATCATCGATGTGAATACGGAGGGCAACTATCTCGCGAAGCACTTTTGCCGGAGCCTGGCAAAATGTAATTCCGTCTTTCTTCGCCGCAGTTCCCCAGTCATTCGAACTCGGCGGCCGGACCACGGGAAGAGCAGTGTCCTGGTGCCATGCGACAAGCCAATTTGCCTTGCCCGCTTTGTTAAAGAGCGTCGCCTTGAAGGGTATCAAACGCTTGCCTGAAATATTCTCGACAAGCTCTGTCAGCCGCGGGTCACTAGCCAAACTGCGAACTGCGGGGTCAGCCATAAGGTGTCGATAGCCGGGCCGCTCCGGCTCTACATTCAGCACCGCAAGCCGTTCGATCAGTGAATCCATTTCGGCGGCCTCGAAGACCTTCTCCGAAATGAGATAGCCGTTTTCCAGAAAGTGATTCACGACCTACCTGATTATCTCGTTGAGTGCATCGACGACCTCGTCGACTTCCTTTTCGGTTGCGGTTCCAAGCTTTTTTCCAAGCCGATTTGTTGAGAGAACTCGGATCTGCCCGGGCTTTGCCCATGACCGTTTCGGGAGTTTTGCGGTTACGATCTCGAGAGCAAGCGGAAAGCCAACCCGCGGTTGCTGGCTCGTAAGCGGGATTGCGATCACCGTACCCGACTTGGCATTGAAGATGTCCACGCTGATGATCAAGACCGGCCGCCGCCCGGCCTGCTCATGGCCTTCCGTCGGGTCTAGTTGAGCCCAAACGATGTCGCCTCTTAGTACGGATCCCATTTCGCCGCGTCGTCGCCAAAACCTAGTTCAGCCATTGCCTGCTCTTCGGCGGAATCGATCTTCGCAAGCTCGCGGGCGAGCCTGGTCCGATCAAACCTTTCGAGCTTTTCTTCGACCGCAACTTGGATCGCCCTCGAACGGCTTGTGAAGATCTCATCCTTTACAAGCCTATCAAGCCGCTGGAGTATTGCCGCGTCGATCGAAACTGTGACTTTCTCAGTGCTCATCTGGCCCTCCGGTATGACTTGCAGTCATACTCCTAAAGGTTCTCACGAAATTCTATTTTGGACAAGTATTTGCCGTAGTGCGTCGGCGACGCTTTCCGGAATCGGCGTAGCGGCACTTTCCTGAAGATCAGAAAGATTTGCGAGTGCGATGGCCCTGCTGCTTTCGCCGCGGATCTCGGCGATGTAGCCAAGTCCGGCAGAAGCGGCCTCGCTTGCCCGGGCGTCGTGCCCGAGCGCACGCAGGCGTTTTGCGGCTTCGATCTTAGCATTTGCCCGTGCGGTAAGCTGCGGCACCTCTTCGGCTAGCTCGACCGCGTCATTTAGCAGCGTGATGGCGAGCTCATCGCGGCCTTCGCGTTTTGCGGCGTCGCTCATCCCGATCATTGCGATCATCCGCTCATAGGGTTCGCTGATCGCCCGCATCGCCTGCTCAGCCTGCTCGTCGCTTCCGCGGGCCGTCAGCACCTGCGCCACCTGCGAGAGTGCGGACATCGAATAGTCGTGGTCGTCTATCGCCTCGGCGATCTCTATCGCCCGCTCGCCTTTTTCGAAACCAGCAAACTGCGCCGCGATCGTCCCGAAAAGCGTGTACTTAACCTTGCTGTCGCGGGTCTCGGCATCTTTCTGCGAACGCAATACCTCATAGCCCTCATCGAGCGCTTCGAGGGCTTCGTCCTTCTCGTCTCTCCGCCAATATTCGCGGGCAAAGCCAAGCAGCGTCGTCGCGATCTGCGTTTTGTCCCCAACAGCGTCGAGCGTACGGTCGGCGAGGTCAACGCTCCCTGCCCGCATCAGCCCCTGTGCGACGGCGGCAAGCAGCGAATCGCGATGGACGTTGTCGAGCTCCTCGGCAAAAACGCGGGCACGTTCAAACGTCTCGATCGCCTTGTCGCCCCGTTTTGCGTCGATGAAAGCATTGCCGATATCGGTCAGCACGCGGATCCGCTCTTCCTCGTGCTCGATCTCAAGCCCGAGCGACGCCGCGGATTCCAGGTACTCGGCCGCCTTAAGGTGGTCATCTTTCGCAAGCCGCATCGCCGCCATCGCCATCAGTGCGGCGGCTGACGACGACGGATAATCGATCGTCGCGAGAGTCTCCGTTGCAGCCTCTTCGTCGCCCGATTCGGCCTGCTTGATCGCGATGCCGGCAAGCACCTCATCCGGATGCAGCACTTCGGCCGCGATCTCGCGTGCCCGTTCGAGGTCGCCTTTCGCGGCCTTTGTGAGAGCGATCGCCTCGCGAGCCTGGGATTGCAAACCGTATTCCTCGATCGCCTCGGCAAGCTGCATCGCGTATTCGTCGTCGTCGAGTTCGGCGCACTTAGCGGCCACGGCGATGAGCAGCCGGTCGCGGACGTGCGGGTCATCGACCGTATCGGCAAGCCCGGCAGCGAGATCGACCTCGCCCCTCGCAAGAAACCGCGGCACCACCGCCGAGATCGCCTCAGAGCGGTCATCGCTCTGCGGCATCCGCTCCGCAATAAAAGCCGCCGCAGCCAACACATCCGCCTCAGCCGCGGCCCTTGTCACAAATCTTTCAGACATAAAGTGATCTAGAAATGATAATTGAGAAATGATAGATGAAAATTGTCGCCACGACCGCGTTTATCAAGTTCAGAGTTGATTCAGTTTCGCTTTTGAAGTCTTGATGGCTGCCGTTAGCATTCGCTGGAGCTCTTCGCACTCGGCGATGAGCGGTGCAGACTGATCTGGCGATATGAGCAGGCTGTCTCGCAGCAATCGCAGCCAGTAGTTCGTTTCGAAGGCCTCTTTGTTTGCGATCGAAAGTTTATGGATAAAATCGGCAGTCGACTGACCTTGAAAAGCCTCTTCGATGTTCGCTCCGATCGATGTTCCGGAGCGCATCACTTGCCTTGAAAGCACAAACTCCTTGTGCTCGGCTACGAGGTACCTGCTTAAATTGACGATCCGCAGAGCAAATGAATACGACTTCACCTTCAGATGATTAACTTTCGAGCTACTCTGATTCGTCATCTTTAAGAAATTTCGCTCCGATGATCAAAAGTCGGTGATAAGTGCAAAACCGTTAAATTCGTCATCTCTCATTTATCATCTCTCATCTCTCATCTATCAATTACCCAAACACTCGGCGGAGCGATTCGGGCATCCAGTCATCGAGCCGTTTGGCGACGGCATCTGCCCCGGCGGCACGCAGTTCATCGGCCGAGACCGTGTTTGCCACGCCGAGCACCGGAAGATCGGCGGACTTTCCGGCTTTGACACCGGCGGGCGAATCTTCGATGACAAGGCAATCTTCGTGAACCATCGGCAGTCCGCCCTTCGCCACGCGTGCCAGATCGATCTGCCGAAAGCCCTCGCGGTAGCAGGTCGGATCGGGCTTGTAAGTGTGAATGTCCTCAGCGGTCAGGACGACCGAGAAATACGGCCCGAGCCCGGTCAGGCTAAGCACCAGCTCGATCTCCTCGCGCTTTGCCATGCTGACGATGCCGAGGTCGAGTTCGGTCGCGGTCTTCTTGATGAAGTTCTCAACGCCCTCAAAAAGCGGCACGCTCTGCTGAACGCTCTCACGCCAGCGGGCCGTCTTCGCTCCGGCGACCGAGTCGATCTCGTCCTCCGAGATCTCCTTCCCGGCGGCCTCAAACACCGACCGGACGAACACGCGGTCGTTCATCCCCATCCGCGCGTAATAATCCTCGTCGGTCAGGTCGATGCCGTAGGGCTTCATCACCTCGCGATACGCCTCGCACTGCACCTGCTCGTCATCAATAACGACGCCGTTCCAATCCATCAAGACTGCTTTGATCATAAATTTGTTCTTTCGATAACACTCCGGCTGATTTTCAGCGGAAATTCATCGATTTTGCCGTTACATCTAAAAAATGTCGCCGGACATTTTAAAAATGTCACCAGATATCTAACAAATGTCACGAGACATCTCGCAAATGTCGCCAGACATTTCAAAAATGTCGCCGGACATCTAACGAATGTCATCAGACATAAAGAAAATGTCGCCAGACATCTAATAAATGTCATCAGACATTAAGAAAATGTCACCAGACATCTCGCGATTGTCGGCAGACATTCGACAGTTGTTACCGCGAGATCTTTACGCGAATCGCCCGGATCACACGAATTTGGCGTCAAACATGTTTCCCCGGCCGAGAATGCCTTTCGGATCGAATGCCTTCTTCAACTCGGCCATTTCGTTCAGGTACCGCTCGCCCATCGCGACGTAAAGATACTTCGATTTCAGCTTCCCGATGCCGTGCTCGGCCGAAACGCAGCCGCTGAGCATTATCGATTGGGCAACAAAACGGCCGTAAATATGCCGCGAACGCGTCGCCTCTTCGTCCGTTTTCGGCAGCAGGTTCGCATGCAGATGGCAATCGCCGATGTGGCCGAAAATGACGTAGTCGATGCCGCTCGAGTCGAGCATTTCCTTCTGGAACTTCAGGAAACCGGCGAAATTTTCGTCCGGCACGGCCATGTCCGTCCCGATCTTTTTCTGCTTGTTGCGGACAACGCGTTCATTGACCGCGACCGGCAACGCATGCCGAAACGCCCGCAGCTTTTCGCGGTCGGCATCGGTCGTCGTGAACCATGAGCGGTCGATATCCGCACCGTGCCGCTCGAGCATCTCGTTCCACGCTTCGAACAAGGCGTCCTCGGTTTCGGCCGTCGTTTCCTGCTCGAAATAAACGGCACCCGCCATCGCCTCCGGCGTTTCGGGAAACTTCTCGCGGATAAAGCTCAACGCCCGGTCATCAAAATACTCGACCAAACTTGCAGAGGCCCGCACGTCAGTAAGGGCGTTTTCTTTACTCACCGCCTTCACCTCATCAACAAACCCAAGCAGATCGCCGTGCTTTTCAAAGAACACGACCCCGGAGAAGAAACCCTCGGGCTTCGGCACAAGCCGCAGCTCGATCTCCGTGATCACCCCGAGCGTGCCCTCGCTGCCGATGAAAAGGTCGATCGCATCGAGCGGCATCTCGTTGAAGTAGCCGCTGACGTTCTTCCGCACATTCGGCCGCTTATAGGTCGGCACCTTCGCCGAGATCGTTCGGCCGCTCTCCGTCGTCAACTCGACCCGGCCGTCGGCGTTCGAGAACACCTCGCCGCGACCGAGCTTCAGCACATCGCCATCGGCAAGCACGACGGTCAACGCACTGACAAACTCACGCGTCGCTCCGTACTTAAAACTTCTCGCACCTGATGCATTGGTCGCGACCGTCCCGCCGATCTGGCAGCTCCACTCGGTCGGGTCCGGCGGATAATAAAACCCCTCGGCCTCGACCGCCTTTTGCAGGTCCGCAAGCACAACGCCCGGCTCGACCGTCGCCGACTTCGCGTCGCGGTCAATGCTCTTTATCTTGTTCAACCGCTCGAGCGAAATGACATAGCCGCCGAACGGCACCGCACCGCCGACCGTTCCGGTCCGGGCACCCGAGATCGTGACAGATGCTCCCGCTTCCCTTGCCTCGCGGAGCACGTCTGCAACGTCATCGGCCGTCTCCGGCACAAAGAGCCGCTCCGCATGCCCGCCGGGCATGTTGCTCGCATCGGATAAATAATTTTGCAGGTCCTCAATCTGCGTTTTCACTTGCACAAGAAAATTCTAACGCAAAGTCGCAAAGTCGCGAAGACGCACCGGCAATACAAAATCATTGCGACCTTGCGGCTTTGCGTTAAAGATTAGCGTTCAAAAGGCGTTACCTGTACTCAAGTTCCCGTTCGCGGAGATATTTCAGCTTGTCCCGAATCTCGGCGGCGCGTTCGAACTTCATCTCCTTTGCCGCGGCCCGCATATCAGCCTCGAGTTGGGCGATCGTCTCCTTGAGTTGCTTGGGCGAATATTCCTCGATGCCTTCAATGTCGAGCGGCACCTTGAAGTAATCCGCCTCGTATGCCGTAACCAGCGTCGCCTCTATCGGCTTCACGATCGTTGTCGGCGTAATGCCGTGCTCGGTGTTGTACGCTTCCTGTATGGCTCGCCGCCGATTGGTCTCGCTGATGGCGTAGTCCATCGATTTCGTTATCTTGTCGGCGTAGAGGATCGCCTTCCCGCCCGAGTTTCGCGCCGCCCGGCCGATCGTCTGGATCAGCGAACGCTCGGACCGCAGAAAGCCTTCCTTATCAGCATCGAGTATCGCGACCAGCGAGACCTCCGGCAGGTCAAGCCCCTCGCGGAGCAGGTTGATACCCACAAGCACATCAAATTCTCCTTTCCGAAGATCGCGGAGAATCTTGATGCGGTCGAGCGTTTCGATGTCGCTGTGCAAATAGGTCACACGGACACCGACCTCGGCAAAATACTCGCTAAGGTTCTCGGCCATCCGCTTTGTGAGTGTGGTGACCAGCACGCGTTCGTTTCGCTCTGCTCGGACACGGCACTCCTCAAGCAGGTCGTCGATCTGCCCTTTGACCGGCCGAACCTCGACTACCGGGTCAAGCAAACCGGTCGGCCGAATGATCTGCTCGATCACCTCGCCCTGAGTTTTCTCCAATTCAAACGGCCCCGGCGTCGCCGAAACGTAGATCGTCTGCCCGCGGCGTTCCTCAAATTCGCCGAAATTGAGTGGCCGGTTGTCGCGTGCCGAGGGCAGCCGGAAACCGTACTCGACGAGTGTCCCCTTTCGCGATTGGTCGCCCTTGAACATCGCCCCGAGCTGTGGGATCGTCTGGTGCGATTCGTCAATGACCATCAACGCATCTTTCGGCAGATAGTCGAGCAGCGTCGGCGGCGGCTCGCCGGGTTTCTTGCCGGTCAGGTGCCGCGAGTAGTTTTCGATGCCGCGGCAAAAGCCCATTTCCTTGATCATCTCAAGGTCATACATCGTCCGCTGATGCAGCCGCTGTGCCTCGACTATCTTACCCGCCTCGACCAGCACCTGCTCATATTCATCAAGCTCGGCACGGATTGTCTTTACGGCACGCTTTATCGTGTCCTTTGACATCACATAGTGCGTCTTCGGGTAGATCGGCAGCCGCGAATCGTGCTTGAACAGCACCTCGCCGAGCAGCGGATCGATGGTCGAGATCGAATCGATCTCATCACCCCAGAACTCGATCCGATAGGCCTGGTCCTGATAGCTCGGATAGACCTCGACCACATCCCCGCGGACACGAAAGGTACCGCGGTCGAAATCGACATTCACCCGCTCATACTGAAGCTCGACCAGCTTTTGCAGGAAATCCTCGCGGCGAAGATGCTGCCCGGGCTCGATGAAGACGAGCATGCCGAAATAGGCGTCCGGGTCGCCAAGGCCATAGATACACGAGACCGACGCGACAACGATCACGTCCCGCCGCTCGAACAAAGCTCGCGTCGCCGAAAGCCGCAGACGGTCGATCTCGTCGTTGATCGTCGCCTCTTTTTCGATGTAAAGATCGGCCGCCGGCACGTATGCTTCGGGTTGGTAGTAGTCGTAGTACGAAACGAAATACTCGACCGCGTTCTCCGGAAAAAAGGTCTTGAATTCCTGATAAAGCTGCGCCGCCAGCGTCTTGTTGTGGGCCAGCACGAGCGTCGGCCGCTGCGTCTCCTGTATCAGATTCGCGATGGTAAACGTCTTTCCCGAGCCCGTAATACCAAGCAGAACTTGATCTTTGGCTCCGCCATTCACCCCCTCAACCAACTGCCGGATCGCCTCCGGCTGATCGCCCTTCGGCGTGTTTTCACTTATGAGACGAAATTGCATTTCTTAGATGATACCGAATTCCGCACCCCGATGAAAAGCATTCACATTAAAACGAAATATCATTATAATCGATGGCATGATTTTGACCCTTGAGACAATCGAAGCAGCCGCGAAGCAACTGAGCAAAAAGTAGTGAGGATAGCAAGATACTGGAAGCGTGCCGGCCTTGTCGTCACGGGTGCCGACGGACGGCCGAAAGATGCCGTTGCTTGGGGATGGTCGGTGGACGATCCGGCCGAGGCCCAGAGCCGTGCCGCAGAAGCGGTGCAGCGTTTGGCGGCCCGGATCGCCGCCGGCGGGCCTTTTCCCGATTCCTACGGCTACCCTGACCGCCCGGCCCGTGAGGAAATACTCCGCGAGATCACCGGTGAGGACGGCACCTTGGCCGCTGCCATCACCCGCAATACCTACGGTTCGCTCGTGCTCAATACTTCCCGGCTGATGTTCATTGACATCGACGTACCGCCGCAAAGCCCGAGCCTGCTCACTTCCATCAAATCTCTCTTCGGCATAAAGACGCCCGACGCGTTCGATTTAGCGCTTGAGCGCATCCGCTCCACAGCCGCCGCTTCGCCACAGTACACCTTTCGCGTCTATCGCACGGCGGCAGGATTTCGCCTCGCCGTCACCAACAAACGTATCGACCCCACGAGCGGCGAAAGCGAAACGCTGCTCTATAACTTCGGTTCCGATAGCCTATATCAGCGGCTATGCAAAAATCAGCAAAGTTTCCGGGCACGCCTTACGCCGAAGCACTGGCGTTGCAATTACGAATCGCCCCGCGGTCGCTGGCCGTTTGGTTCTGCGAATGAAGAAGCGATGTACCGAAACTGGGAGCAAGGCTACAACAACGCCTGCCTTCCCTATGCCACCTGTCGCTTCATCGAAGAGCTAGGTACAGACCGCACCGTCGGCGAGTTTCGCGACTTGATCGCACTTCATGACCGCGAATCGCGTGCAGACTCGCAGCTTCCGTTAGCGTAGATCCGCAACCGAAGTCTCCTCGCTTTACCTCGCCGCCGATACGTTATAAGGTAAGGTCTTTGCGCCTCCCGCGCTTCTTCACATGGCTTTAGCAACTACTCTTTCTGACTCTACTTTTACCGGCTTGCCATTGCTGCACAAGGGCAAGGTCCGCGACGTTTACGATGCCGGCGACGACATGCTCCTGCTTGTTGCCACCGATCGCCTTTCGGCATTCGACTGCGTTCTGCCGACGCCGATCAAGTACAAGGGTGCGGTACTGACCGCGCTCTCTACCTTTTGGTTCAAGCGGCTCGAGCACATCGTCCCTAATCACTTGATCACCGCCGAGCTCGACGAGATGCCCGAGGATATCCGAAACCACGAGGTGCTCCGCGGACGCTCGATGCTCGTTCGTAGGACAAAGGTCTTTCCGGTTGAGTGCGTCGTTCGCGGTTATTTGGAAGGCTCCGGCTGGAAAGATTATCTGGCCGATGGGACCGTCTGCGGCCGCGAACTCCCGCCGGGCCTTAAACATTGCGATAAGCTCCTTTCGCCGATCTTCACGCCGGCGACCAAAGCCGCGACCGGCCACGACGAGAACATCACGCAGGTCGAATTCATGCAGGCCGTTGGGCACGACACCGCCGCCGAGCTGAAGTCGATCTCGAAACAGCTCTACACCGAAGCAAGCGACTATGCGCTTGAGCGCGGCATCATCATCGCCGATACCAAGTTCGAGTTTGGCGAAGACAAGGACGGGAACGTCCTTTTGATCGATGAGGTCCTCACGCCGGATTCGTCGCGATTCTGGGACGCGGAGAAATATGAACCGGGCCATAAACAGCCTTCGTTTGACAAACAGTTCGTGCGCGAATATCTTGAAACCCTCGATTGGAACAAACAGCCCCCCGCACCGCCGCTTCCCTTTGAAGTGGCCGAGGCTACGTCCGAACGATACCTGAAGGCATACGAACTCTTGACCGGCGAGAAGCTCAAGGTTGATTGATCTCGTACCGCCTGCCTCGATCACGAACGTGCGCGCATTAATGGAAAACCTGATCGACGAATTGCTCGACGGCCGCATTCTGCTCAATGAAGCGGTCGCCGAGTTCGAGAAGATCTATATCGAAAAAGCGCTCGAACGCAACGACGAGCACCTTTCGAACACGGCCGATGCGCTCGGCATCCACCGAAACACGCTTTCGAAGCGCGTCGCCGAATACAAGGCCGCCCCGAAGCCCAAACCGCTCAAGGCAAAAACAAAAAAGCCCCGCGGCAAAGTGCCCGCGAAGCCCATTCCCAAAACACGCAAACGCTAACTGCGATATTCGAGCACTTCGACCTCATCGCCCGTTCGGATGGTCACGCCCGGATTTTCCGGGATCAGATTCTCACCGAAAAGGACGTAGTTTGGCTGCAGGGCGAGTTCCTCAAGCTTATCGGGGAAAACGTCCTTGGCCATCCGGAAGGTGGCAAGAGTTTTGAGCGGTTCCTTGCCGTCAAATTCGCCGCGGTCCGGATCGACGGTCGTGATCGCACACCGGGCACATGGCCGCACAACTCGAAAGATCGCCTCGCCGACCCTTATCCTTGCCCATGTGTCTTCTTCGAACGGCTCGGACCCGGCGAACACAAGGTTCGGCCTGAACCGCCGCATCTCAAGAGGAGAAACGGAGCCATTATCGCCGTTGGCAGCGATCCGCCGGTTCAGCTC
>ERZ1066135.1069-NODE-1069-length-11439-cov-7.622365_pt1 | contig 11439 bp, 11 predicted proteins | sample MGYA00382782_ERZ1066135 | MGnify/ENA primary metagenome ERZ1066135 (study PRJEB33369, sample SAMEA5778365) | biofilm metagenome | biome: Industrial cooling water; feature: Water cooling tower basin; material: Biofilm | place: United Arab Emirates | collected...
CTGTGCGAGAAGCACTTCGGCCGCAACCTGATCGACAAGAACGTCGAGATCCTCGACCCCGCCACCGGCACCGGTACCTTCGTGTGCGAGCTGCTCGAGCACTTTCGCGGCCAGCCGGCCAAGCTGCGGCACAAGTACGCCGAGGAGCTGCACGCCAACGAGGTGGCGATCCTGCCCTACTACGTGGCCAACCTGAACATCGAGGCCACCTACGCCGCGATCACCGGCGAGTACGCCGAGTTCAAGAACCTGTGCTTCGTCGACACGCTCGACAACGTGGGCCTGCACACCGCCGCGGCCGGCGTCACGCACGACCTGTTCGGCAGCGTGAGCGAGGAGAACGTGGCGCGCATCAAGCGCCAGAACGGCCGGCGCATCAGCGTGGTGATCGGCAACCCGCCCTACAACGCCAACCAGGCCAACGAGAACGACAACAACAAGAACCGCGAGTACCCGCAGATCGACGCGCGCATCAAGCAGACCTACATCGCCGAGAGCACCGCGCAGAAGACCAAGCTCTACGACATGTACGCGCGCTTCTTCCGCTGGGCCAGCGACCGCCTGGCCGCGGATGGCGTGCTGGCCTTCGTGACCAACCGCAGCTTCGTCGACAGCCGCACTTTCGACGGCTTCCGCAAGACCGTGGCGCAGGAGTTCGCCGAGGCCTACATCGTCGACCTGGGCGGCGACGTGCGCGCCAACCCCAAGCTCAGCGGCACGCGGCACAACGTTTTCGGCATCCAGACCGGCGTGGCGATCAGCTTCTTCATCAAGCGCCATGCGGCGACCGGCAAGACGAAGAAGGACAAGGCGCCCTGCCGGGTGTTCTATGCACGGCGGCCGGAGCTGGAGACGGCTGACGAGAAGCTGGCCTGGCTGGGCAGCACGCGGGCGGCGGAGATGGGCTTCGAGGAGGTGAGGCCGGATGGGAAGGGGAACTGGCTGAACCTGACGAGCAATGACTTTGATGAACTGCTTCCCATCGCCAGCAAGGACACGAAAGCCGCAAAGTCACAGCGCGATCAGAAGGCCATCTTCAAAAGTTTTTCTCTTGGCGTAGTCACCGCGCGGGACGAATGGGTCTACGGCCTTCACAACGACGAAGTTGAAGCAAAGGTTCGACTGCTCATTGACGAGTTCAATCGCGAGTCGCAGCGGCTAACGGGACAGCGGGCTCGCGCCGGCCTCGAAGACCGCATCAACTACGACATCAAATGGACTCGCGCGCTCAAGCGAGACTTGAGCAAGGGTGAGCGCTACTCCTTCGCGTCGGAGTACTTGCTTTTGTCCGAGTACCGTCCGTTCGCAAAACGGTCGTTGTACTTCAACCGCAAACTGAACGAGATGCAGTATCGACTGCGCGAGATGTTCGGGTTGAACCAACCAAACTCGGGAATCTGCATCTCAGGCGTACCTGCTGCGAAGCCTTTTCAGGCGTTGGCAGTTGAGCGACTTCCTTCGTATGACTTTCTTGAGAAGACCCAGACGCTGCCGCTATACCGCTACGAACTTGGTCAGCGCCTCGACAACATCACCGACTGGGCCCTCAAGCAGTTCCAGCAGCACTACCAGGGCGGCGCGGCGATCACCAAGGAAGCGATCTTCCACTACGTCTACGCGGTGCTGCACGACCCGCTGTACCGCGAGACCTACGCGCAGAACCTGAAGCGCGAGTTCCCGCGCATTCCGCTGCATGGCAGCGATCTCGCCGCGTTCCGGCAATGGGCCGGCTGGGGCGCCGAGCTGATGGCGCTGCACCTCGACTACGAGCAGGTCTCGCCGCTGCCGCTGGCGCGCACCGACACGCCCGACGCCAAGGCCCGCGCCGCCGGGCTGGCGCCCAAGTGCGTGCTGAAGAGCGACCCCGAGGCCGGCCGCATCGTCATCGACAGCGAGACCGTGCTCGCCGGCATCCCCAGCAAAGCCTGGGACTACCGCCTCGGCAACCGCAGCGCGCTCGACTGGGTGCTCGACCAGCACAAGGAAAAGAAGCCCAAGGACCCGACGATCCGCGCGAAGTTCGACACCTACCGCCTTGCCGACCACAAGGAACGCGTGATCGACCTGCTGGCGCGGGTGGCGGCGGTGAGCGTGGAGACGGTGAGGATCGTCGAGGCGATGCGCCGCGGGGCCCCTCGATGATGGAGATCCGGCGCCTCGGCTGCGTTGGCTATGCGCCCACCGTCGACGCGATGCGCGCCTTCACCGAGGCGCGCACGCCCGACACGCTCGACGAGCTCTGGCTCTGCGAGCACCCGCCGGTGTTCACCCAGGGCCTCGCCGGCCGCGCCGAGCATGTGCACGACGCCGGCAGCATCCCCATCGTGCAGTCCAACCGCGGCGGCCAGGTCACCTACCACGGGCCGGGCCAGGTGGTGGCCTACCCGCTGGTCGATCTGAAGCGGCTCGGCATCTACGTCAAGGAGTACGTGTTCCGCATCGAGCAGGCCGTCATCAAGACGCTGGAGGGCTACGGCGTCACCGGCCACCGCGTGGCCGGCGCGCCGGGCCTCTACGTGAGCCTGGACGACCCCTTCGGCCACGCGGCGTTGCCGTCGCCGCCCGACCCGCGCGACCCGTGGCGCGGCATCGGCAAGATCGCCGCGCTCGGCATCAAGGTCACGCGGCACTTCAGCTACCACGGCGTGGCGCTGAACGTGGCGATGGACCTGAGCCCCTTCGGCCGCATCGACCCTTGCGGCCATGCCGGGCTGCGCACGGTCGACCTTTCTACAATCGGCGTCACCACCACCTGGGACGAAGCGGCCGACACCCTGGCCGCGCGGCTGACCAGCTACCTGAGTCCCTGACGCCCGCCATGAGCAGCTCCGCAGACACCACGCATGCCGCCCCAGCGGCCGCCTACGACCCCACCCTCAAGCAGAAGAGCCGGGCCAAGACCTCGCGCATCCCGATCAAGGTGGTGGCGGCCGAGGTGCTGAAGAAGCCCGAGTGGATCCGCGTCAAGGCGGGCTCGCCCTCCACGCGTTTCTACGAGATCAAGCAGATCCTGCGCGAGCACAAGCTCCACACGGTGTGCGAGGAAGCCTCCTGCCCGAACATCGGCGAATGCTTCGGCAAAGGCACCGCCACCTTCATGATCATGGGCGACAAGTGCACGCGGCGCTGCCCGTTCTGCGACGTCGGCCACGGCCGACCCGACCCGCTCGACGCCGACGAGCCGCTGAACCTGGCGAAGACGATCGCGGCGCTGAAGCTCGAGTACGTGGTGATCACCAGCGTCGACCGTGACGACCTGCGCGACGGCGGTGCCGCTCACTTCGTCGCCTGCATCGAGAAGACCCGCGAGCTCTCGCCCCAGACCCGGATCGAAGTCCTGGTGCCCGACTTCCGCGGCCGCGACGACCGGGCCCTCGAGATCCTGAAGGCGGCACCGCCCGACGTGATGAACCACAACCTCGAGACCGTGCCGCGCCTGTACAAGGAAGCCCGCCCCGGCAGCGACTACCAGTTCAGCCTGAACCTGCTGAAGAAGTTCAAGGCCCTGCACCCCGGGGTGCCGACCAAGAGCGGGCTGATGGTCGGCCTGGGCGAGACCGACGAGGAGATCCTCGCGGTGATGCGCGACATGCGTGCGCACGGCATCGACATGCTCACGCTCGGGCAGTACCTGGCGCCGAGCGGCCACCATCTGCCGGTCAGGCGCTACGTGCACCCGGAGACCTTCCGGATGTTCGAGCGCGAGGCGCAGACGATGGGCTTTTCCCACGCCGCCGTCGGCGCCATGGTGAGGTCGAGCTACCACGCCGACCAGCAGGCGCAGGCGGCGGGGGTCGTGGCCGCCGGCTGAGCGCCGCGCCGCTCGGTGCCGGGCCGCGCGGCGGCTCCGGATCAGCCCGTCAAATCGCTCGTCGGCGCGCCGTCGGCGGCGCTGCCGACCGAGGCGATGCCGGCGTCACGCGCGGCTTCGCTGCTGTAGCCCTGGCTCTGGCCGATCACCTGGTGGTTGGCCGCCTTGAGCACGAAGTAGGGCTTGCCGCCCTGGTTGACGAGCTTTTCGAAGCGCGCCGCGTCGCCGGCGTTCTTCTTGACCGACTCGATGCCGTTCGCCGCACTCGGCTTGGTCTCGTACATCTCGCTCGTCAGCACGATCTGGCCGTTGCCCGCCAGAAGGTTGAAGAAGAACTTGCCGTTGCTCGACTTCTTGAGCTCGAACTTGCCTGCCATGTCGCCTCCTTGGTGGATGGATCGGCGCCCTGCGGCGCCGCTGCCGTTGCAGCGCCCTGCGGCGCCGCCGCGCAGGGTAGCGCGGCGCTCAGGTTTCGGCGAGCAGTTTGTCGATCAGCGCGTGCAGCGCGTTGAAGTCGGGCTCGCCGACGATGCGCTCGACGACGCGGCCCTGCCGGTCGAGCACGACGGTGGTCGGCGTGAGCCTCACGTCGCCGAAGCCGCGCGCCAGGCTGCCGTCCTCGTCGTGGGTGAAGCGAAACGGCAGCCGGCGCGTGGCGGCGAAGTGGTTCACGTAGTCGGGCCGGTCGTAGCTCATCGCCACCGCCAGGGTTTCGTAACCACGCGTCACGAAACGGTCATGCGTGGCGGCCAGGTCGGGCATCTCCTTGATGCAGGTGACGCAGCTGGTGGCCCAGAAGTTGACCAGCACGACCTTGCCGCGCAACTCGGTGGTGGCATGGCGCGAGCCGTCGAGCAGCGTGTAGGACAGGTCGGGTGCGGGTTCGCGGCGGTCGGCCGCGATGAAGGCGGTCACGGCGATTGCCAAGACGGCGGCCGCGGCCGCAAGATAGCGCATCGATGTCATCGGAGCCTGCCATGGATCGTCGCGAGTTTACGGGTCAGCTTGCCGCCGGCATGGCGCTGTGGGTCGGGGCCGCCCAGGCGCGCGCGCTGTCGCTGAGCGACGCCGACGCCAGCGCGGGCCTCAAGGAGGCGCTGCAGCGCGGCGCCGTCGCTGCGGTCGGACTGCTCGGCAAGACCGACGGATTCCTCGGCAACCCGAAGGTTCGCATCCCGCTGCCCTCGGGCCTCAAGAGCGCCGCCAAGCTGCTCGAGGGCCTCGGCCAGGGCGACAAGGTCAAGGAGCTGGTGACCTCGATGAACCGCGCCGCCGAGGCGGCGGTGCCCGAGTCGAAGCAGCTGCTCAGCGACGCGGTCTCGCAGATGACGGTGACCGACGCCAAGAAGATCCTCACCGGCGGCGACACCTCGGTCACGCAGTTCTTCGCCGACAAGACGCGCAAGCCGCTCGGCGAGAAGTTCCTGCCGATCGTGACGACGCAGACCGAGAAGGTCGACCTGGCGAACAAGTACAACGCGGTCGCATCCAAGGCCAGCGGCTTCGGCCTGGTGAAGAAGGAGGACGCCAACGTGCAGCAGTACGTCACGCGCAAGGCGCTCGACGGCCTGTACTTCATGATCGGCGAGGAGGAGAAGAAGATCCGCAAGGACCCGGTCGGCACCGGCAGCGCGCTGCTTAAAAAGGTGTTCGGCGCGCTCTGACGCGCGCCGCGAGACCCGCGCTCAGTAGTTGCGCGACAGCTCGAACACCAGCGCCGAGGGCAGGCTCTGCTGCAGGTTGTCGCGCCCGACACGGGCGTGCTGCATGCCGTTGAAGCCCGAGACCTCGAAGGCGTCGCCCTCCTCGGCGATCTCGATGAACGAGAAGCCGGGCAGCTCGGCGCGGATCTCGTCGGTGAGCTGCTCGAGCGCCTCGCCGCGCAGCATGGCCTCGAACACGATCGCGTGCGGCAGGCCCTCGTGGCAGAAGTCGACCGCCTCGTCGACCGAGCCGACGAAGTCGATTATCAGCCCCATGTTGGCGATGGCCTGACGCACCTGCAGCCGGACCTCGCGGCGCGCCGCGATCACCAGCACCTGGCTGCCGGCCAGCGGCTTGGAATTGAGGCTGGACGCGTCGCCGTGGTCGAGCTCGACGGCGCTCATGCCCTCGAGCGCGTCGTTGACGGTGCGCGGAAACTCGACCGTCAGCGCGACGCGCGCGGTGTCGGTGTCGTGCAGCAGCACCAGGTCCATCGCCGCGGCGATCTGCACCACCAGATGCCAGTTCAGCGACTCGAAGGCCTCGCCCGCCGCCGGCGGCGCGCCGGGCGACTCGTGGCCGAAGCTGCAGACGATGCGGCCGTGCGCCGGCCAGCTCTTGAGGTCGACACGGAAATCGATGCTCGACCGCGCCGACTCGACCGCCCAGTCGAGCACCGCGTTGATCAGGCTCACCAGCAGCGGCGGGTCGATCAGCACCTCGATCGGCCGGGTGGTCTGGCGTACCTCGACGCCGCGCGCGCTGACCTCGCGGGCCCGGTGCGTCAGCACCGACTGCAGGGTCTGGGCGAGGTCGAGCCGCTCATGCGACTGACGCAGCCGCTTCGAGCCGAAGCGCGCCAGCTGCTGGCCGACCATGCCGGCGCGCCGCGCGCGATCGATCTCGACGCGCAGTGCGCGCAGGCCGTCGCGGTCGATACGGCCGCTGGTGGTCATCTGCACCACGCGCTCGACCGCGCTGCTCAGCGGCTCGGCGACCTCGCGGCCGATCTGGCCCAGCAGCCCGCGCCAGGGCTCGGCCGGGTCGCCGACATCGGCGTCGGTCGCGGGACGCGGCAGGACGGGGCGGGCGGTCATCGGGGGGCGTCGGCGGGGCGTCCGGGGGGTGCGCGGCATCGTCGTCCGCGCGTGGCCGGATTGTGGGGCCGCGCTGCCGCAGCGGCATCGCGCGCCGGCCTGTCCTGCACCCCGCGCTCGGGGGAGGGCCGCTGCCGATAATCGCGCCGATGCGCCGTGCCTGCCGCCTGTTGTCGTCTGCCGTGCTCGGCCTGGGCGCCTGCTCGCCGGCACTGGACTGGCGCGAGGTACGGCCCGACGACGGCGCGCTGGTGGCGTTGATGCCCTGCAAGCCCGACCGGCGGGTGCGTCAGGTCGCGCTGGCCGGCTCGGCGGTGGCGCTGCAACTGCTGTCGTGCCGGGCCGACGGCACGGTCTGGGCCTTGACCACCGCCGAGGTCGGCGACGCCGCGCGCGTCGGGCCGGCGCTGGACGCGCTGCGCCAGGCGCGCCGCGCCAACCTCGAGGGCCGCGAGGTCGACGTCCATCCCGCCCGGGCCGCCGATCCCGCGGCGGCGGCCTCGGCGCAGCGTTTCACGGTCGAGGGGCGGCGGCCCGACGGCCGGCCGGTGCGCGAGCACGCACTGCAGTTCGCGCACGGCACGCGCGTGGTCCAGCTCGCCGCGCTCGGCGGCGCGCCGTCGGCCGATGCGCTGGAGACCTTCTTCGGCAGCATCGGGTTCCCGCGCTGAGGCCCGCGCCCTGCGCGAGGCGAGGTGCCGGGGCGATAATCGACGATCCGATGGCCGGCCTGTTGATCATCGCCCACGCACCGCTCGCCTCCGCCCTCAAGGCCGCGGCAGGGCACGCCTTCCCCGAGGCGATGGAGCGCGTCGCCGCGCTCGACGTGACGCCGCAGCTCACGCCCGAGGAGATCGAGGCGCAGGCGCGCGTGCTGCTGGAGCAGGCGCTGTCGGTGCCGGGGCGGCGCGAGGCGCTGATCCTGACCGACGTGTTCGGCGCCACGCCCTCGAACATCGCGCAGCGGCTGGCCGACGGCGTGCGCGTCAAGATCGTCACCGGCGCCAACGTGCCGATGCTGTGGCGGACCATCAACTACGCCGACGAACCGATCGACATGCTGGTGGCGCGCGCGCTCGCCGGGGCGACCCAGGGTGTCATGCAGGTGGCGCCGGCGCGACCCCAGAACCAAGCCCGGCCGGCCGGCGGCCGACCCGACGATGATCTCCACGCGCATCAGCATCAGCAATAAGCTCGGCCTGCACGCGCGCGCCTCGGCCAAGCTCACCAAGCTGGCCGGCAGTTACCCCTGCGACGTCTTCCTCAGCCGCGGCACCCGCCGCATCAACGCCAAGAGCATCATGGGCGTGATGATGCTGGCCGCCGGCCTGGGCGCCGAGATCGAGATCGAGACCGACGGCGAGCGCGAGCAGGAGGCGATGGACGCCCTGCGCGCGCTGATCGACGACAAGTTCGGCGAGGGCGAGTAGCGCGGCCGGCTCAGGCCCCGAGGAAATGCCGCCGGTACTTGGCCGGCAGGTCCTCGATGCGCATCAGCAGCGGCAGGTCGGCGGTGTTGAAGTCGGGGTCCCAGGCCGGCGCGCCGAGCACGCGGGCGCCGCAGCGCAGGTAGCCCTTGATCAGCGGCGGCGGCTCGACCGTCAGCGTGCGGTCGAGCTCCTCCACCGGCAGCGGCAGGCGCGGACGCACTTGCCATTCGATCGGCGCCAAGTGGGTGTGGCGCAGTTGCTCCCACAGGCTCGCGGCCATATGGCCGCCGTCGCGCATCGAGACGCTGGCGCAGCCGACCATGGTGCCCAGCCGGTTGCGCACCATGAACTCGGCCAGCGCGCCCCACAGCGCCAGGATCGCGCCGCCGGAGCGGTGTTCGGGGTGCACGCAGGAGCGGCCCAGCTCGACCATCGCGGCGCGCAGCGGGCGCAGCCGCGTCAGGTCGAACTCGGTCTCGCTGTACAGGCCGCCGACGCGCCGCGCCGCGTCGGGCGTGAGCACGCGGTAGGTGCCGATCACCATGCCCGGGCTGCCGTCGGTGTCCTGTGTGCGCACCAGCAGGTGTTCGCAATAGGCGTCGAATACGTCGACATCCAGGCCGGCCGGCGTGCCCGGCGGCGGCGTCAGCCGCGCACCCATCTCGTCGGCGAAGACCAGGTGCCTCAGACGCTGCGCTTCGCGAACTTCGCCTTCATCGCGCGCCCAAGCGACCGCCAGTCCCAGGCGATAAGACGGTGCGTCGGCGGGGCCCCGTCGAAGTGACCTCCGAGGCGCGCGCAACTCCAGACCCGAGATCTCCTGGAGCGGCAGCGTCGGCAGCGGCAGATCCCTCATCGATGGCTCCTTGCTTTTTGAATGGCCGCGAGGATGAGACAGCGCCGTGACGAGGCGACGACCGCGGCGTGACGCGGCCATGACACGCGTGCCGCGGGGGCACGGCGCGCTGCTAGCATCGATCCATGAGCTTCCAGATCTTCGGTCTGCCGGTGTCGCGCGGGGTCGCGATCGGGCGTGCGGTGCTGGTGGCGTCGAGCCGCGTCGACGTTGCCCACTACTTCATCGAGCCCGGCCGCATCGAGGCCGAAGTCGGGCGCCTGCGCGACGCGCGCGACGCTGTGGCCGCCGAGCTCGGCGGCCTGCAGCGCGGCATGCCGGCCGACGCGCCGGCGGAGCTGTCGGCGCTGCTCGACGTCCACCTGATGCTGCTGCACGACGAGGCGCTGACCGGCGCCACCGGTCAGTGGGTGCGCGAGCGCCACTACAACGCCGAATGGGCGCTGTCGGCGCAGCTCGAGGTGCTGGCGCGCCAGTTCGACGAGATGGAGAACGACTACCTGCGCGAGCGCAAGGCCGACCTGGAGCAGGTGGTCGAGCGTATGCTGCGCGCCCTTGCCGCCCAGGACGGCCGCGCGTCGCATGCGCTCGGCGTCGACCCGCGCGATTTCGGCGGCGAGGACCCGCTGGTCCTGGTGGCCAGCGACATCGCACCGGCCGACATGCTGCAGTTCAAGCGCAGCGTCTTCACCGGCTTCGTCACCGACGTCGGCGGCAAGACCTCGCACACCGCGATCGTCGCCCGCAGCCTGGACATCCCGGCGGTGGTCGGCGCGCGCGAGGCCAGCCGCATCATCCGGCAGGACGACTGGGTCGTCATCGACGGCGACGCCGGCGTCGTGATCGTCGACCCCTCGCCGATCGTGCTGGAGGAGTACCGCTACCGCCAGCGCCAGAGCGAGCTCGAGCGCGAGCGTCTGACCCGGCTGCGCCACACACCGGCCGTCACGCTCGACGGCGAGCGCGTCGAGCTGCTGGCCAACATCGAACTGCCCGGCGACGCGCCGGCGGCGCTGGAGGCCGGGGCCGTCGGCATCGGCCTGTTCCGCAGCGAGTTCCTGTTCATGAACCGCGGCGGCGACCTGCCCGGCGAGGACGAGCAGTTCGAGGCCTACCGCAGCGCCGTCGAGGCGATGCGCGGGCTGCCGGTGACGATCCGCACCGTCGACATCGGTGCCGACAAGCCGATGGAGCGCATGTCGGTGCATGAACTGCGTCACGAGCACGCGCTGAACCCGGCGCTCGGGCTGCGGGCGATCCGCTGGAGCCTGTCGGAGCCGAGCATGTTCCGCCAGCAGCTGCGTGCCATCCTGCGCGCCGGCGCCTACGGCCCGGTGCGCCTGCTCGTGCCGATGCTCGCGCACGCCTCCGAGGTGCGCGGCACGCTCGACGCACTGGCGCGCGCCAAGCAGCAACTCCGCGACGGCGGCCGCGCCTACGCGGACGTGCCGATCGGCGCGATGATCGAAGTGCCGGCCGCCGCGCTGATGGCCGGCAGCTTCCTCGACGCCTTCGACTTCCTGTCGCTCGGCACCAACGACCTGATCCAGTACACCCTGGCGATCGATCGCGCCGACGAAGCCGTCGCACACCTGTACGACCCCTGGCACCCGGCGGTGCTCGAACTGATCGAGCGCACCATCGCCGCGGCCCGGGCGCGCGGCAAAGGCGTGAGCGTCTGCGGCGAGATGGCGGGCGACCCGGCCTTCACGGCGGCGCTGCTGGGCATGGGTCTGCGCAGCTTCTCGATGCATCCCGCGCAGATCGCCACGATCAAGCAGCAGGTGCTGAGGCTGGACACACGCAAGCTGGGGGCCGCAGCGCACCACGCGACGCCGTGACGGTGTGCGGCGTGTGGCGCGTGGCGCGTGGCGCGTGGCGCCGCGCCGGTGTCGGCGGCCGATTCATCCTGTGCTACAGTCACAGTCTTTGCTGGATGCGGCGCGCGGCAGGTGAAAGCCGGCCCGTCCAAGCATCCCCGCGAAGTCGGCGAAGCCCGACGGTTTGACAAGGTCTTGGGGCCGACTCATAATCCCGCTTCTTTGCTGAACACGATTCAGCCCGGCTCGCAAAGCCAAGCTCTTTAACAACAAACAGCCGATAAGCGTGGGCGTTTGAAGGCGAGTGCCAAGGTCGCAAGGCCGAGGTCTCTTGGACCTTAAACGCTCACTGAAGTGAAGTTCACTTCAATTCTTTGAGCAAACATTCAAGATCGAACTGAAGAGTTTGATCCTGGCTCAGATTGAACGCTGGCGGCATGCCTTACACATGCAAGTCGAACGGCAGCACGGGAGCAATCCTGGTGGCGAGTGGCGAACGGGTGAGTAATACATCGGAACGTGCCCAGTTGTGGGGGATAGCCCGGCGAAAGCCGGATTAATACCGCATACGACCTACGGGTGAAAGCGGGGGATCGCAAGACCTCGCGCTATTGGAGCGGCCGATGTCGGATTAGCTAGTTGGTGGGGTAAAAGCCTACCAAGGCTACGATCCGTAGCTGGTCTGAGAGGACGACCAGCCACACTGGGACTGAGACACGGC
>ERZ1066135.1070-NODE-1070-length-11432-cov-5.956579_pt1 | contig 11432 bp, 8 predicted proteins | sample MGYA00382782_ERZ1066135 | MGnify/ENA primary metagenome ERZ1066135 (study PRJEB33369, sample SAMEA5778365) | biofilm metagenome | biome: Industrial cooling water; feature: Water cooling tower basin; material: Biofilm | place: United Arab Emirates | collected...
AGTTCATGCGCTCGGCTTCGCGCACGATCACGATGCGCCACAACCCGCTCGCGGCGCGCAGGCCGAGGAAGTCCTCCACCGTGGCGCCGCCCCAGTACGTGGTGCGCGCGTCCTCGCGCGGCACGAAGCGCCCGATGCGCAGTTGCTCCGAGCGCTCCTTCTCGGGCTCCTGGCGCACGTCGACGACGAACACATCGGCGTGCGAGCCGGCCTGGAAGCGCTTGCACGCGCCGCACTCCAGGCACGGTCCGTCGTGCAACCCGCCGCGCGCGGGCCCGCGGTCGCACAGGAGCGCCGCGGCGAACCAACGCGCGACGAGGAACTTGCCGACGCCCGCGGGCCCGACGAATTCGAGCGCGTGCGCGAGTCGCCCGGCGCGCACGGCGGCGCACAAGCCAGCGAGCAAAGCGTCGTGCCCCAGCGGCGCGGTCAACGCGAAATCTTGCTCGGGTGTGGCGCGCGCGCGTCGCTCAGTCGCCATGGAGAGCGCTCCAAACGCGTGCTTCGACTTCGTCGGCGCTGCCCATGCCGTCGACGCGCAGCACGCCGCTCACCAGCTCTGTGTAGCGCCGAAATCCGGCCGCGACGCTGTATTGGAACCCGAGTCCCTTGTCCTCGATCCGATCGCCGGGTCGACCGCGGCGCAGCGCAGCTGCTTCGGGCGCTGTCTCGATGAGCAAGGTGTGCGTCGGCTTGGGCTCACCGGCCCAACGCTCGAGCACCGCGAGCACCTCGCGCTCGTCGAGCCCGCCGGCGGCCGACTGGTACGCGAAGGTCGAGCCGTGGAAACGCTCGCACACGACGTGTTCGCCGCGCGCCAGGGCCGGCCCGGCGCGCTCGCGCAGCATCTGGCGGCGCGCCGCGGCGAACAGCAGCAACTCGACTCCGCTGTCGAGGTCGTGCTCGCGCGAGAGCAGCAGCGCGCGGATCGACTCGCCCAGCGCGGTGCTGCCCGGCTCGCGCACGTGGAGCACGCGCCGTCCGCTCTCGCGCTCGAGCCGTTGCACCAGGCGCGCGGCCTGCGTGCTCTTGCCGCAGCCGTCGACGCCCTCGAGCACGACGAACAACGGAGTGGAGAGAGCGGCGTGCGAAGACATCGGTCGACTGCGTTCTAGCTGCGCCGGGAGGCGCGGCGCAAGGGCGAAGCGTGCGCGCTGCTCAGGGCTTGCGCCGCGCCAGCTCGTCCTGCGCGCGGCGAGCGTCTTCGCAGTCCTCGTCGAGCGCCAGCGCCTGCTCGACGCGCTCGCGCGCCTCGTCGAAGCGCTCCAGTCCCACGAGCGCGCGAGCCTGGCCGCCGAGCAGCCGCGCCTGCTCCTCGCCGTCGGGAGCGTCCGGACTGTCGGGGTCGAGGGACGGCGGCACTTGCAACGCCACCCGGAACTCGCGCAGCGCATCGGCGTAGCGCGCCAGCTCGAGCAGGGAGCGTCCCCAGTCGGCGTGCAGTTGGCGCCGGAACGGATCGATGTCGTTGGCGCGTTCGAACCACGACGCGGCGCGCTCGTGCCGTCCCGCTTGGGCGTGCCAACGCGCGACGGCCAAGCTGTTCGGCAGATCGTCCGCGGTCCAGGCGAGGCGCCGCTCGAGCGCCTGGAAGTGCTCTTCCTCGCGTTCGAGCGCCTTGTAGACCGCGGCGAGGTGCAACTCGGCGGACAGCGCCGGATCGTCGTAGCCGGGGAAAGCCTTCTCCGCGGCGTTGAAGTGCTCGAGCGCGCGCTCGAGCTCGCGCTCGCGCTGCGCGACTTTCCCGAGCACCATGCGCGCGTAGAAGTTCTCGCCACCGGCGCGCAGCCCGCGCTCGAAGTGCTCGCGAGCCGCGGATTGCTCTCCGCGTGCGAGGGACATCTCGCCGCGCAGGAACGCGGCGCGCGGCGGTTCGAGCCCGAGCGCGTCGAGCCGGCGCAGCGCCTGTTCGGCGTCGACACGGCGCTCTTGCTGGTGGTAGCCCCAGGCCACCGTGGTCCAGTCCTCCGCCCAGCGTTTGCGCGCCTCGTCGCCCTCGGGCGGCGCGTCCTTGAGCGCCACGCGCTTGCGCACGATCACCTGCGGCGTCCAGCGCGGTTCGAGCGCGAGGCCCTCGACACGTTTGGCCACCCACGCGCGGAACTCGCGGTCGGTTTCCTCGGGCGTGACCTTGAACACTTCGCGCAGCGCCTGGTCGAGGTCCGCGCCGCGGTCGAAGGCTTCGAGCAGCGCGATCATCGGCGGAAAGCCGCGTGTTTCGATCCACATGCGGCACAGCAGACCGCTCTGGTAGTAGCCGAAGATGATGCGCGAGGAACGGAACGCGCGGTTGAGCTCGCGCACCGCGATCAAGTCGTCGTTGTGCAGCGCGTCGAGCAGGTCGCGGCGCAGGTTGCGCGTCCACGCGGGGTTCTTGTTCTCCTCTTCCCAGGTCGCAAGGCCCTCGGTGATCCAACGCGGGCAGCGGTTGTGCGAGAGCCCCAGGTGGATCACGTGCGTGAACTCGTGGAAGGCCGTGCGCGCCCACGAGAAGCGGCCGCGGAACTCCGAGTGCGGCGCGACGGCCGTGACAACCGGCCCGAAGCACACGCCGAGCGCGGGGAAGCCCTCGAAACCCGTGGAGCGCACCGAGAAATCGCCCACGCGCTCGAACACTTCGATCATCGTCGGCCCGGGCGTGAAGGCGTAACGCTTCGCGAGTTCCGCGCGCGCGCTCTCGTAGAACGGCATCCAGTAGGCGCGCAACACGTCGGCGCCGGCCGGATTCCAGGTGTAGCGCAGGTCGCCGCCGCCTTGTTCGACGACGAACTTCGACTGCATGCGCTCCAGCACGATGCGCGTGTTGTTGCGCCAGGCGTTCTGACGCCCGCGCGCCTCGAGCTCCGAACGCTGCAAGGCCTCGAGTCCGCCCTTCTCGTCGCCGGAGTTCGACAGCGCTTCGCCCAGCTCCATCCAAGCCAGGTGATCCGTGCTGTCGCGCGCCACGGCGGCGCGCAGGAACTCGACCGCCTCGGCGAAGCGGTACAGCTCGTTGAGCGAACGCCCCACCTCGCGCTCCGGCGCGCTGTCGGCCGCGTCCTCCGCGGCGAGTTCCGCGAGCAGTTTGCGGCACTCTTCGCGCCGGTGCTCCACCCAGGCCAGCGCGGCCCGCAAGGCGCGCAAGCCGCGCGCCTGCGGCGCCAATTCGGCGAGCGTCGCGACGCACTCGCGCACCGCCGGCAACTTGCCGTCGGCGAGGTCGTTCCACCCGGCGAGCAACAGCGCGCGCACCGAATTGGGCGCGGCCGTCAGCGCGCGCTCGAGGTACTCGTGGGGCGGCGTGCGCTGGCGATTCCAGTTGAAGCGTCCCAGCTCGAACAGACCCAGCAGCGTCGCTTCGTGCGACTTGTGAAGTTCGAGCGCGGCGCGGTAGAGCTGACCCGGCGAGCGTGCGTTGGCCTGCGCATGGTCGATCTCGCCGTCGGCTTCGAAGTAGATCGAGGCGAGCTCGGCGAGCACGTCGGGTTCGGCGCCGCCCGCGGCGACCGCGAGGCGGTCCGCTTCGACCAGCGCACGGGACGCGGCGCCCAAGTCGCCCAGCGCGCGCAGACAGCGCGCCTGGGCCCACAGCTGCTCCCAACTTGCGCCCGAGGCCTTGGCGCCGGCGCTGAACAGCGCGCGCGAGCCGTCGCGGTCGCCCTCGGCGAGCGCCACCTGGGCGCACCAGAACGCGTCGCGCGCATCACGCGCCGGCGCCAGTGCGTCGCCGAGTTCCTGGCGCAGCAGCACCGCCTCCCGCCACTGCGCCCGCGCCAGCCGGACTTCGAGGAGCGTGCGGCCGATCGCGGCTCGCGCTTGTGGGTCCGAACTCGGCGCCGCGTCGAGCGCCGCCCGCCCCTGGCGCAACGCGTCGTCCCAGCGCGACTGGTCCGCCAGCCAACGTGCGTACAGCGCACGCGAGCGGTAGTCGTCCTCGGCGTCCGCGAGCAGGCGGCGCAGCGCGCTCTCCGCGCGCGGATCGCCGCGGCGCCGCAGTCGGTCGGCGTCGGCGCGCGCGAGTTCGAGCTCACGCTCGTCGAGGTCCTCCTGGTCGGCCGCAGCGGCCTGGCGCGCCGTCGCCACGGCGGCCTTCCCAACGGTCGCGAGGCCGCCCACGAGCAGCGTCGACAGAACCAGAACACGCGCGCAGGGCAGCATCCGATCGCCGGTCATGGAGCAAGGTGTCGAGGGTGGCGGCGAACGCCGCAAAGGCGCGCGCGCAGGGCAGATCCAAGTTCGAAGCGGGCGGGCAAGACAAGCGTGCGAACGCCTGCGATTGCGCCCCACGCGATTGCTCTTCGACCGCGGCTACTGTATCTCCAGCCACCATGAAGCGTTTGCTGGCGCGTTCTTGGGAACGGACGGCGCAGTGCGCCCGCGTCGGAGCGCCGCGTCACGTCGCTGTTCGCGCCGCCACGTCACTCGCGTGCCTGGCCCTGGTCTTCGGCGCCCTGATCGGCGGGTGTCGCCAGCCGCCCAAGAAGGTGGACGTGGTCGAGCCGCCGGTCGTCGAGACGCGCGCTCCGACCTGGGTCGACCAGCCGCTGTCCTGGTCCAAGCTCGAGACCCTCGAGAAGTGGCTCGAGCACGACGCCGCGCGCCACGAGCCCTCGCTGGTCATCGAGGGCCGCCTGGTGCTCAACGAAGGCCGCCTGCAGTTCTCGCAGCGCGACCGCGCCACGACGCCCGCCGACACGCTGCGCCTGCGCATCGAGAACGCCCGCGAGGGCTTCGCCGCGGTGAAGGACGACCCGCGCGCCTCCGCCGGGCAGAAGCGGCGCGCCGAAATCGGACTGCGCGCTTCGCAGGCGTTGCTCGTCGCGCCGGTCGGGCAGAAGCTCGCGATCCTGACGCGCAAGCAGTGGGGCGCGCGCAACGCGAGCGTCGCCAATCTCACGCCGCTCAAGGGGCAGTGGAGCAAGATCACGGTCCACCACTCCGCCGAGACGTCGACCGATCCGACCGGAGGCTCGCAAGACGAGTCAGCGACGGCCCTGCGCGCGATCCAGCGCTACCACATGGAATCCAACGGCTGGGGCGACGTCGGGTACCACTACCTGATCGACGCGGCCGGCCGCATCTTCGAAGGCCGCGAATTGCGTTGGCAGGGCGCGCACGCCGGCGGCGCGAACAACGCGCAGAACATCGGCGTGTGCCTGCTCGGCGACCTCGAGCGGCGCGCGCCCACCGCAGCGGCGCTCAAGTCGCTCGAGCTGCTGATCGACGACCTGCGCCAGCGCTACAAGATCCGCGCGAACCGGCTGTACGCGCACCGCGAGCTGAACACGACCAGCTGCCCCGGCGACGCGCTCACCAACTGGATCAAGAAGCACCGCTAGCGGGGTGATTCGAAAGTCCGCCGCCAGGGGCGGCGAGGCGCCTGAGATAGGCGGCGAAATTTTGAATCAACCCACTAGCGCGCGAGCCGCGCGAGGTCGGCGCGCACCATCATCCGCACCAGGCCCTCGAAGTCGACCTGCGGCGCCCAGCCCAGTTCCGCGCGCGCCTTGCTCGCGTCCCCCACCAGCCGGTCGATCTCCGCCGGTCGCAGGAACTGCGGATCGGTGCGCACGTGCTGCTCCCAGTCGAGCCCGACTTCGTCGAAGGCGATCTGCACCAGCTCGCGAACGGAGTGCTGCACGCCCGTGGCGATCACGTAGTCGCTCGGCGTGTCGCGCTGCAACATCAGCCACATGGCGCGCACGTAATCGCCGGCGAAGCCCCAGTCGCGCTGCGCGGCGAGGTTTCCCAGGCGCAACTCGCGCTCGAGTCCGAGTTTGATGCGCGCGGCCGCCAGCGAGACCTTGCGGGTCACGAACTCGGCGCCGCGGCGCGGCGACTCGTGGTTGAACAGAATGCCGCAGCACGCATACAGGCCGTAAGACTCGCGGTAGTTGACCGTGATCCAATGGCCATAGAGCTTCGCGACGCCGTACGGGCTGCGCGGACAGAACGGCGTGTCCTCGCGCTGCGGCATGGTGCGCGTCTGGCCGAACAGCTCGGAGCTCGACGCCTGGTAGAAGCGCGCGTGCGGCGCGGCTTGGCGCAGCGCCTCGAGCAGGCGCGTGACGCCCAGCGCGGTGAACTCCGCCGTGAGCACCGGCTCTTGGTAGGACGTCGGCACGAACGACTGCGCCGCGAGGTTGTAGACCTCGTCGGGACGCGAGGCCTCGACGGCGCGCAGCAGACTCGAGGAATCGAGCAGATCGCCGCGCACCAATTGGAGCCGCCCCGCCAAGTGGTCGATGCGTTCGAGGGTCGAACTCGAAGAACGCCGCACGAGGCCGAAGACCTCGTACCCCTGCTCGAGCAAGAGTTCGGCGAGATAGCTCCCGTCTTGGCCGGTGACACCGGTGATCAACGCGCGGCGCGCCATGGCTGGGGGTGAGTTGGGCCTTCAGGGTTGCAGCACGTCGAGCGCGAGCAGCGCGGCGACGACCGCGGCCAATCCGACGCGCCAGTAGCCGAACAATTCCAGGCCGCGGCGTTCGAGATAGCCCACCATCCAACGCACGCTCACCCAGGCGGACACAAAGGCCGTGGCGAAACCGATTCCGAGCGCGGCCCAGCCGTAGTCGCTAACCAACGCGGCGCCGTGGCTCAGCCCTTTGTAGCCCGTGGCTGCGCTCAGGGTGAGCAGCCCCAGCAGGAAGCTGAACTCGACCGCCGCGCCCAGGCGCAGCCCGACCAGCACGCCGCCCACGATGGTCGCGAGGCTCCGGCTCGTGCCGGGCCACAACGCCAAGCACTGGAACAAGCCGATCACCAGGGCGAGGCGCCAGTGCAGTGCGTCGAGCTCGGCGCCGGCGCCGCGCTCACGCGCCGGCCGCAGGCGCGCCACCACCAAGATCGCGGCGCCGCCGACGAACCAAGCCGCCACGACGGGCCACAACCCGAACAGATGCTGCTCGATCTTCTCGTCGAAGAGCACGCCGACGACGGCGGCCGGCGCGAAGGCCGTGAGCACGCACACGGCCAGGCGCAGACCGCGGCCGTCCGCGCCCACGAGCCCGCGCAACATGGCCCGCACGCGCTCTGCGTACAGGCCGAGCACCGCGACAACGGCGCCGGCCTGGATGCAAATCGCGAAGGCGTGCGCCGAAGCGCTCGCGTCCAGGCCGAGCGCGCGCTCGGCCAGGATCAGATGTCCCGTGGAGCTGACGGGCAGGTACTCGGTGAGGCCCTCGACGAGCCCCAGGATCAGCGCTTGCCACCACTCCATCGGCCGCCTGCCCGTCGCTCGGATCGGTCGCCGCTCAGCCCAGACGCGCCGCGACGTCGAGCGCCGGCGTGTACTTGAGGCCGAACGTCTCGGCCACGGCCGAGTAGGTAATCTCGCCCGCGATCACGTTCGCGGCGGTGCGCAGCGGCGCGTTCTCCTTGATCGCGCGCGCGGCGCCCAGGCGCGCCAGCTCGAGCGAGTACGGCAGGGTCGCGTTGTTGAGCGCGAACGTGCTCGTGCGCGGCACGGCGCCGGGCATGTTGGCGACGCAGTAGTGGATCACGCCGTCGATCACGAAGGTCGGCTCGGCGTGCGTGGTCGGCTTGCAGGTTTCGATGCAACCGCCCTGGTCGACGGCGACGTCGACGATCACGCTGCCGCTCTTCATCAGCTTGAGATCCTCGCGGCGGATCAGCTTGGGCGCCGCGGCGCCGGGGATCAGCACCGCGCCGATCACGAGGTCGGCCCAGGGCAGCAACTCGCGCAGCGCGAAGGGCGTCGAGTAGAGCGGGCGGCAGTTCTTGGGCATCACCTCGTCGAGGTAGCGCAGGCGATCGAGGTTGACGTCCATGATCGTGACGTCCGCGCCCAGGCCGCAGGCCATGCGAGCCGCCTGCGTGCCGACCACGCCGCCGCCGAGGACGAGCACGTGCGCACGGTCCACGCCGGGGACGCCGCCGAGCAGGATGCCCGAGCCGCCGCGCGAACGCTCGAGCCACTGAGCGCCGGCTTGGATCGCCATGCGGCCGGCGACTTCGCTCATCGGCGTGAGCAGCGGAAGCGTGCGGCCCACTTCGAGCGTCTCGTAGGCGAAGCAGTGCGCCTTGGACTTGACCATCGCGTCGGTGAGCGCGCGGTCGGCCGCCAGGTGGAAGTAGGTGAACAGCGTCTGGCCGGGGCGGATGTGGGGCCACTCGGAGGCGAGCGGCTCCTTGACCTTGAGGATCATCTCGCAGTTCTTCCACACTTCGGCGGCGTTGGGCGCGATGCGCGCACCGGCCCGCACGTAGGCCTCGTCGGGGAGCAGGCTGCCGACGCCGGCCTGGGTTTCGACCCACACTTCGTTGCCGGCCGCCACGAGGCGCTCGGCGCCGGCGGGAGTCAGGGCAACACGGTTTTCCTGGGCTTTGATCTCGCGAATAACGCCGACGCGCATGGCAGGCCTTCCTCGAGGCGAATGACTTGGGGACGGGGGCACGGCGGCCGCGCTTCGCGCGAGTGTTCTCGCTGCGGGGGGGCGCTCCGCCGCTGGGAGGGGCGAACTGAAGCGGCGGAGTGTAGCAGCGCCATCGCTGGGCCGAGCCCGTGCGCGTGCGTGCGCGGCGCGGCTCGCAGGTCCGCAAGAAAGCGCTTGGCGCCGCCCGCAACCGCTCCTAAGCTCTGCGCCCCCTTGACGAGCCGGACCTCTTCGGAGGCTGGCTGTCGCGGGAGCGGAGCTGGGCCAATAGCTCAGTTGGCTAGAGCGCTACCTTGACATGGTAGAGGTCACAGGTTCGAGTCCTGTTTGGCCCACCAGCTCGGCTCCGCAGCGCGCACGCGCGCCTTGGACAACGTGCCGTGGCGATCGGCGCTCGCCACGTGCCTTCGAGAATGTTGGCGCGACAGGTGGCGCGAAAACGACGCGAAACGGCGCGAAAACAGCGCAGCGCCCGCGCGAGCAGGACGCGCAAAGCGCCGGAACCGCGGCCGCAACTGGCCCTCGAGCCCTCGAGCCGTTGCACACGCCGAGCGACGCAGTTTCGATGCTCTGCGACACGCGACGCCGGCCGCCCCTGCGCCGATCGAGCGCTTCGCCCGCATGGCGCCGTGCGCTGGTCCGCTCCACGGGCCGAGTTGCTCCACGCTCGGGCGCAACCGTGTCGGACGCACGACCGGCCTTGCCCACGCCGCGCGGTCCAGCCCCCCGCGAAGTCCAAGCGCCTCGCCGCTCACGCCCGGCCCGCGCGCGACGTAGCCTCCGCTCCACAGCGGCAGGCCCTCGACGCGCTCCGCACAGCCCTCGCCCCCGACCACCCGATTTCCTCGATGCTCAGCTTGCTGCTGGCGCTGACTGCGCTACCCCAGGAGACGCCGCCGTTCGACAACCCGCGCGTGACGCCGATCGTGCTGGTGGCGCGCAAGGCCGCCCCGGCCGTCGTCTACATCGAGGCGGAACGGCCCAAGGCCGTGCTCGACGTGTTCGGGCGCCGGCACGCGCAGTGGGACACGGTCGGCGGCTCGGGCGTGGTGGTCGAGAAGTCGGGCTACATCGTGACCAACCACCACGTGACCGACCAGGCGCGCAACCTGTACGTCACGTTGTTCGAAGAGGGCGCGGCGCCGCGCCGGTATCCGGCCAAGTTGATTTCGAGCGCGCCGAGCGACGACCTGGCGCTGCTCAAGATCGAAACCGAGCACGAACTCGCGGTCATCCTGCGCGGCACCTCGAGCGACCTGATGCTGGGCGAGACCGTCGTGGCGATCGGCAATCCGCTGGGTCAGACCAAGACGGTCAGTGCGGGGATCATCTCGGGCCTGGACCGCGACCTCGATGTTCCGTTCGCGCAGCCGCCGCTCAAGTTCAAGGGGCTGATCCAAACCGACGCCGCGATCAATCCCGGCAACTCGGGCGGCCCGCTGCTCAACATCGAAGGCCAGATGATCGGCATCAACACGGCCATCCGCGAGGGCGCGGAGAACATGGGCTTCGCGATCCCCGTCGACCGCGTCGAGGAAGTGCTGCGCGACCTGCTGTCGCCGTCGGCCTCGCGCGCCTGGTTCGGCTTCGAAGTCGACGACAGTTCCACGCTGTGCGTCAACGAGATCGTCCCAGGGAGCCCGGCCGCGCTGGCGGGCATGGAGCTCGGCTACCGCTTGCTCGCCATCAACGGCACACGCATCAAGGACGGCGAGGAGTACCGCTTGAACCGCTTGCCCCTGGCGCCCAACCAGGCGGCGAAGTTCACCTTGGCAGGGCCCAAGGGCGACCGCGACTACGTGGTGACGGGTTGGGACCGCGCGCGCGGGACGATCTTCGCGCGGCTGGGCATGGGAGTCAGCGTCTCGCGCGCCGGCTTCGACATCTACCTGCGCCTGAGCGAGGTGGCGCAAGAGGGGCCGGCGCAGAAGCTCGGACTGCGCGCCGGAGACGTGATCGACGCGCTGCGCATCGCCGGCCATCCCACCTCGGTCCGGCCGCGCACGCAGGCCGAGCTCGCGGACCTGCTCGCAGCCCTGCCGCCGCGCACGGAGATCGAGATCGACGTCCTGCGCGACGAGAACGGCGACCAGCGCATCGACCTGCGCACCGAGGTGCTGCGCGGCGTGCTCGTGCTGCGCTGAACCAGCGCCCCCCACACGCGCTCCACGGAAACTTTTTCCGCCGCAGCTCCGACTCTTGGAGTGCGCCGACGGCCGATAGACTGCGGTCTTGCCCGCGGGGTGCACGGACCGGTTTCCGGCGCCCTCGCGAGCCCCCCCGGGAGCGCGCGCCACGCGCCTCCGTCCCGGCCCGACCGCCCCATGCAAGCCTTCCTGCACTTCTCCGAGCGCTTCGGCAGCATGCTCTCCCGCGTGCTGCTGACGGTGCTCTACTTCGGCCTCCTCGGGCCTTTCGCGTTGCTCTACCGCCTGTTCGCCGACCCGCTGCACATCAAGCGCCGCAGCACGAATTGGGTCGAATGGCGGCGCGCCAACGAGACGCTCGGCGCCGCGCGGAGGCAGGGCTGATGAACGTCCTGGGTCTGTCGTTCTACTACCACGACTCCTCGGCGGCGCTGGTCGTGAACGGCGTGCTCGTCGCCGCCGCGGAGGAGGAGCGCTTCAGCCGCCGCAAGCACGACTCGGGCTTCCCGGGGCTGGCGATCGAGTTCTGCCTGAAGACCGCCGGGCTCACGCTCAACGACGTCGACTTCATCGTCTTCTACGAGAAGCCGTTCGTGAAGTTCGAGCGCATGCTGCTCACGGCGATGAGCACCTTCCCGCACTCGGCGGCGGTGTTCCGCGAGTCGATGCAGCGCTGGATCAGCGACAAGCTGTGGATCAAGTCGATGATGCAGCGCGAGCTCGACGTGCCGAGCTCCAAGCTCCTGTTCGCCGACCACCACATGTCGCACGCGGCGTCGAGCTACTTCACGTCGCACTTCCAGGAGAGCGCGATCCTCACCGTCGACGGCGCGGGCGAGTGGAGCACCGCGACGCTCGGCGTCGGACGCGGCAACCAGATCGAGATCCTCAAGGAGCTGCGCTTCCC
>ERZ1066135.1073-NODE-1073-length-11402-cov-5.765401_pt1 | contig 11402 bp, 8 predicted proteins | sample MGYA00382782_ERZ1066135 | MGnify/ENA primary metagenome ERZ1066135 (study PRJEB33369, sample SAMEA5778365) | biofilm metagenome | biome: Industrial cooling water; feature: Water cooling tower basin; material: Biofilm | place: United Arab Emirates | collected...
GGCTGCCGATCGTGCTGTTCACGGGCCGGAAGGCGTAGGCGAAGTCGCCGTCGAGAGACGACGAAACCATGCGGTAGCCCAGCCCGAAGGTCAGCGTGTGGCGATCGTTGAGCGGCAGCGTGCGTTGCCAGTCGAGGTCGACGATGTCCTGGCCCGACTGGAAGTCGACTTGGCGCAGGTTGCTGCGCTGGTAGCTGGTCACGACGCGATCCGCACCGCCGTCCTCGCGCGGCCGGTTCCAAGCCACGGCGAGCGAGCCGCCGTTCTCGGGCGTTTGGTCCGTGACGGTCTGGAAGAAGGGCGCGCTCGGGAAGCCGATGTCGTACTGCTCGCCCACGCGGCCGAAGTAAGCCTGCGAGAGCACCGTGAGCGTCGCGCCTCCATCCAGGCCGAAGTCGCCGCGGAAACCGGCCTTGTAGAGCTCGGAGTCCTGGAAGCTCGTGTCGCTGCTGTCCGGGGCGTAGCCCAGCAGCGCGTCGCGGTCTTGCCCCAGGCCCCAGACGCGCACGAAGGCGTCCTCGCCCCAACTCGCGCCGTAACGCACGTGTCCCTGTCGCTGCTCGTCGCCGATCAACGCGCGGGTCTTCAGGCCCTGCGTATCCGCGGCCTTCTTGGTGATCACGTGCACCACGCCGTTGACGGCGTTCTGGCCCCACAACGCGGCCCCGGGCCCGCGCACCACTTCGATGCGATCGATCTCCTCGACGTCGATGAGCTGCGTCTGCCAGCGCACGCCTTCGGAGCTGAACAGGTCGTACACGTTGATCCCGTCGATCAGGATCAACATGTTGTTGTTGAAGCCGCTGGTGAAGCCGCGCGCGGTGACGTCCCAGGTGTTGGTCTGCCAGTTTCCAACCAGCATCCCGGGCACCATGCGCAGCGCTTCTTGAACGGAGCTGTGCCCCGCGCGTCGGATCTCGTCACCGGTGATGACGTACACCGCGGCGGGGGACTTGGAGAGCGGCTGCGCCGAGCGCGAGGCGACCGTGACCTCCACGTTCATCAGTTCCTCGAGACTCAGGTCGCGAATGTCGTCGCCCGCGTCGCCGGCGTCGCCGCGGGCGAGCGCGGGGCTCGCGGCGACGGACACGGAGACGGAGACGGAGACGGACACGCAAACTCTGGCGAGGTTCTTCACGGGGCAAACGCGGGGGATGGCAGCGCTATCGGCGGATTCGCCCGCGCTACCCAAGGCTGTTCCTCGGTGGGAAGAAGTTTCCGCAACGGACTTTCCCGCCGTCGCTGCGCGCGCGCTGGGACGCGCTCCAGCCCAGTACGATGCGCCAACCCCGCACCACCATGCACACGCTCCACATCGGTGTCGCCCTCACGTTCCTGATCGCGGCCTGCGCCGCGACGCCCAAGCCGCCGCGTCGCGCCGCGGCTCGTCCCGTCGCACGCAACGTCGATCTGCCGCTGGGGGCGCAGGCGCGCACGCTCGCGGGTCGCCCGTTGCCGGCGCCTGCGCTGTCGTCGCTCGAGCTGGCGAAGCGCGGCGCGGCGCTCGACGCCGCGCGCCAGGCCTGGGATGCGGCGCCGGGCGACCCCGAGGCGCTGATCTGGGTCGGCCGACGCCTGGGGTACCTCGGCCGCATGCGCGAGGCGCTCGACACCTTCACGATCGGGGTCGCGCAGCACCCCGAGGACGCACGCATGTTGCGCCACCGCGGCCATCGCTACATCAGCGTGCGCGAGTTCGAGCTCGCGCTCGCCGATCTCGAGCGCGCCGCGGAGTTGGTGCGCGGCCGGCCCGACGAGGTCGAGCCCGACGGCATGCCGAACAAGAGCGGCATTCCGCTCGAGACGTTGCAGTCGAACATCCACTACCACCTGGGATTGGCGCGCTTCCTGCTCGGCGACTGGCGCGGCGCCGAGGCGGCGTTCCGCGACGCGTTCGCCGCCGCGCGCAATGCGGACAACCAGTGCTCCGCCACGCACTGGCTGTACCTGTCGCTGCGCAAGCAGGGAGAGCACGCGCAGGCGGCCCAGGCGCTCGAAGCCGTGCGCTCGCTCGACGACGTGGTCGAGTACCGCGGCTACTTCGAACTGTGCCGCGGGTACCTGGGCGAGATGTCGCTCGACGAGGTGTTCGAACGCGCCCGCGCGCGCGGCGGCGTCGAGTTCGCGACGTGCGGCTTCGGCGCAGCGTCCTGGCACGCCTTCGAGGGACACGCCGAGCGTGCGCGCGAAATCCTCGACCAAGTGCTCGCGAGCGAGAATCCGTTCGCGTTCGGGTTCATCGCCGCCGAAGCGGAGCGCGCGAGCAGTTCCTCCGGCGCCGCACGCTGACGAGCGTCGTGGGCTGCGCGAGCAGCCCCTCATCGAAGCGTGTGCGCCCGTCGCAGCGCACGCGCCCGACTCGCAGCATTCGGTCCGCCGCTTCGAACGCCTTGTTCGTCGCCGCGGACGGCAGCTCCTCGAGCTCGTGCTCGCGCGTTTCTCGGCGCCTCGGCGTGTTCGGCGTCGCGTTCGTCGATCGCGGCCGCGCAAGTGTGCGCCGGGCGTGCGGGATCGTCCGCGCTGTTCGTCGCGGCCAGCGCGCGGAGCAGCGCGAGCGTGGCGTGCTCGAGCGGCGCACCTCGGGCCGCCCTTCGTGTTTTCTCGTTGCGGCGCGCGATCGTGAGCCGATGCGCGCGACGTCGTCCGGACTGCGCGTCCCGCGAGTTCGTGCTCTCGCGTCGTCCAGCCCGTGGGCTCGCCGGCGTCAGTCCTCGGCCCAGTTGCCCGCGAGCTTGCCGTCGGCGGCGAAGGTGCGCGACTTGCGCGAGTTGTAGACGCTCACGAAGTACGTGCAGCGCTTGCACACGTCCGGGTAGTCGCCGCGCTCGTGGCGCTCGATCAACTCGGTGATCGCACGTCCGGCCCAGATCTCGCTCAGCGGCTGGTCGTTCACGTTGCCCACGATCAACTCCGCTTCGACGTCGCGGCAAGCGCAGGCGTTGACGCGTCCGTCGGCGAGCACGACCGGCTTGGTGAAGAGCAGTTCGCACGCGCCGCGTTTGTAGGGCATCTTGCGCGGGGCGAGGCCCACCTTCTCGAGCGCCGCCGCGTCGATCTTCCCGGCCCACGAGTCGTAGTCGCTCATGCCGGCGATCTCGAGCAGACCGCGCTTGCGGTAGGCGTCGAGTTGCTCCCACAGCTCTCCGACGCAGTTCGAATCGGGGCAGCGCAGCGCGAGCGTGAAGCGGATCTTCGTCTGCGTGCGCTCCACGATGGCGAGGAAGGCGAGCACGGCGTCGCGCGCGGCCTCGAACTTCTCCACGCCCATGATGGTGTTCCAGGTCTCGCGGTCGAAGCCGCCCCACGAAACGTGCACGTGCAACTTCGAGGCGTAGCGCATCAGGCGCTCGCTCTTCTCGGGGCTCATCAGGATCGCGTTCGTGTAGAAGCTGATCCCGCGCACCTGTTCGAGCGCCATGAGGTGGTCCAGGCGCTCGAACACGTGCTTGTCGACGAACGGGTCGCCGACGATCGGCGTCAGCGAGACGTGGCGACCGCCCATGTCGAGGTACTGCTGCACGACGCGCGCGAAGCTCTCCATCGACATCGTCTGCTTCTTGCGCTCCATCTGCGGATAGGCGCAGAAGACGCAGCGCGCGTTGCAGATGTTGGTGCCTTCGACGTGCAGGCCGCGCGGCACGCGGCGCAGCGCTTCGAGCCGCTCGCGGATCCGGCGGCGCGCGGTCAGCCGGTGCCACTCGGTGTTGGCGGCGTCCGCGAGGTGGCGCGCCGCGGCCCGCGCAGGCGGCGGCAACAGAGCCCGGACGAACTGGCGGACGGGGGAGGGCATGGGCGGGGGAGCGCGGCGCGACGCCAGCGGCGCGCGACCATCGAGGCAAGTCTACGCCCCGCTCGGATCCTCCCAAGCGCGCGGTGGGGGCGGCGCGCAACGCCTGAGCCTCCGAGCTTGCCGGGCGCAGGTCGTGCCCAGCGCTCGTTCGAGCGCGCGAACTGAGCCTCGAGCGCTCTCCATCGCGAGGACGAGCGCGCGGAGAGCGAGGGCGCCAAGAAGCAGGGCGCGAAGAACGAGAGCGCCGCTGCGCCCTGCGCCGCTCGACGGCGCTACTTCGCCTTCTTGGGCAGCGCCTTGTCCGCCAGGAATTTCGCGATCTGCGCCGTGAGCGACTTGTCGAACTCGGGCGGCGTCGTCGGCGCGATGCCCTTGAACACGGCCACTTCCACGTACTTCAGGCCGTCGTTGGCCTTGGCGCCGTCGTCGGCGATCGCCTGCGCGCTTCCCTGGGTGTCCTTGCTCGCCGCGATCAGCGTGGGCAGCCCGGCGAGGACTTCGACGTCCTTGGCGAGGTTGAAGCCCAACTGCTCGCGGGGCGGGTCGAGCAGCACCAGCGCGCGGACGTTCTCGTCGCGGGTCGCGTGGCGCACGACCAGCGTGCAGCCGGCGCGATCGCCCAGCAGCGAGACGTTCGAGGAGTGCACGCCGGTTTGTTTGCCGAGCCAAGCCGCCGCTCCGCGCAGATCGCGCAGGGCGAAGGCCCAAGTGCGCGTGCGCTCCTCTTCGTTCATCTGCTCCCAGGGCTTGTCCTTGCCGACGCTCTCGCCGTGGGCGCGCAGGTCGATCGCCAGGACCGCGAATCCCTGCTTGTGGAGTCGGTTGGCCACTTCGACCAAGTCGTCGCGCTTGCCGCCCGGCTGGTGGACGAGCACCACGCCCGGCACAGTCTGTCCGGCCTGCTGCCCCGAGGCTTGTTTGGGGGCCCAGAAGGAGGCCACGACGGCCCGCTTGTCGTCGGAGGCGGGCAGCTCGACGCGCTCGCCAGAGTTGGTGCGCGGCTGAGCGGGGGCGGAATCCAGCGCGGCGGAACGGGCGGCCGGTTGCGGCCGGGAACCGGCGGCTACCTGCGGGGCCGCGGCGCTGCGGGCGAGCGCGGGGCAGGCGAGCACCAAGAGCGCAGTCGTGGCGAAGGCGATCTTCGAAGACATGTGCGGTTGGATGCGACCGCGCGGCGTGGGGCGCCGAGCTGGGCCGACGGAGGGCGAGTGTGGAGTGGGGGCGGGGGAGGCTGGACAGCGGACTCGGGCGGGCCACTCGGGCGCGCTCGGGCCGGCACGCGGTCGAGCTGGGGCGAACTCGTACTCGGCGCGCAGGTCGAGTTGGTGTGCGCGCGGGGCCAGCTCCCGATCCGCGGTCGCGCCGCGCTCCGGAACAGCTCCCGCTCGTACCCCTCGGCGGCAGAGCGCACCAATACGACGCTCCGCGCCGTCGGCCGCGCGTCCTGCACTCCGCGGTCCCCACGGCGGCGCGCGCCATGCAGGAACCGGGAACCGAACACACCGCCAGCGATCGCGGAACTTGCTTCTTACTGTAGTGGCGAGGTGGAGGTCGGCAACCGATCGCTCTCCCAAAAAAATCGCCCGCCGGCGCGGTCTCAGCCGACTTCGAGCTGGGCGCGGGCGTCGACCTCGTCGCGGTTGAGCAGGTTGGCGGCGTCCGCCAGGCGCTCGCGCAGGTCCCAGCTGGGGTCGATGGCGTGGCGGGTCTGGCGCATCAGCTGGATGCCCATGCGGAACGCGCGCACGACGTCGCCCAGGCTTGCCGCGGTGGTCTGGGCCAGTTGCTCCATCGTCGCGCCCTCGCACCAGGCGACCACCGCTTCGGTCAGGCCCCAGTCGGGCAGCTTCATCGGCGCCGGAATCCCGTGCTCGAACTCCAGGCGCGCCGCGTGGGACAGGCAGTCGACGACGTGGCGGCGCTGGTTGCCGAACAGCGCGTTGGGCACGTGCGTCGGCGTGCGGCGGCGCTCCTGGTGGATCAAGGCGACGAACACCACCGCCAGGGCGACGGGCGAGAGCGTCTCGAGCGCGCCGCGGAAGAGCAGTTCGGTGACCTGCAGTTCGAAGCCTGCGAGCCCCGCGGCGATCTTGCCGCGCGCCGTGAGCGTCGAGGGCGTTTCGAAGTAGTGCAGCTCGTCGAGCACCGCCAAGTGGCCGTCGACCCACGCCCGCTGGCGGCGGCGGTTGCGCTCCTGCGCCTTGGGCGAGCCCGAGCGGCTCTGGAACTGGTTGAAGGACTTCTCCCAGGCCGTGTAGACGCGCTCGCGGCCCAGGCGCGTCGTGAGGTGCAGCAGGCTCGAGTAGGAGAGCAGGAAGCGGCTCATCACCGGCTCCGGCGCGCCGCGCAGGATGCGCTCGAGCGGCGCGCGCGTCAGATCGCGCTGGTCGAGCACCGAGTACACGAGTCCTTCGTCGTCGATTCCCTGGCGACCGGCGCGGCCAGCCATCTGTTGGTACTCGCGGCTGCGCAGCCAGTCGACCGACACGCCGTCGAACTTGGCCAGCGAATGGAACACCACCGCACGCGCCGGCATGTTGATCCCCAGCGCGAAGGTCTCGGTGGTGAACAGCAGCTTGAGCAGCCCCGAGGTGAACATGCGCTCGACCAGTTCCTTGTCGGTCGGCAGCAGTCCGGCGTGGTGGTAGCCGATCCCGCGGCGACCCATGGACAGGATTTCGCCGCCGAGCGTGGCGGGCGGAAGTTGGAAGGTGGCCAGCAGCTCGCGCTGCAGCTCGTCCATGCGCGCGCGTTCGGCGGGCTCGAGCAGATCGCGCTGGGCGTTGCGGCGCGCGAGCCGTTCGCAGTCCTTGCGGCTGAAGCAGAACACCAGCGCCGGGAGCGAGCGCTCCTGTTCGAGCACGTCGAGCAGCCGCTCGGTGGCGCGCGCCGGATCGGAGCGCTCCTCCTCGCCGCGCTTGCGCTTGCCGCGCCCACCGCGGGCGCGCTCGGACTGGCGGGCGACCTCCTTGAGCTCCATCACACGCTGCCCGTTCCACACGAAGTGGTGCAGCGGCACGGGCCGCGCCTGGGTCTCGACGACCTCGATCTCGTGCTCGCGGATCTGCTCCAGCCAACGCCCGAGCTCGAAGATGTTGGGCACCGTCGCCGAGAGGCACACCAGGCGCATGCGCGGCGGCGCGAAGATCAGCGACTCCTCCCACACCGAGCCGCGTTCGGAGTCGTCGAGGTAGTGCACCTCGTCGAACACCGCGAACTCGACGTCGGCCAGCTGCTCGGGGCTTTCGAAGATCTCGTTGCGCAGGATCTCCGTGGTCATGATCAGCACCTGGGCGCGCGGCTGGATCGTGACGTCGCCGGTCAGCAGCCCCACGTCGAGACCGGCGTGCTTGAAGTCGCGGTACTTCTGGTTCGAGAGCGCCTTGATCGGCGAGGTGTAGACGCAGCGTTTGCCGGCCTGGAGCGCGCGTTCGATCGCGTACTCGGCGACGAGCGTCTTGCCCGCGCCGGTCGGCGCGCCGACGAGCACGTTCTTGCCCGCTTCGAGCGCCTCCACCGCGCGCACCTGGAACGGGCTGAGCTCGAAACCCTTCCAACGCCGCGCCGGGCGCTCCATCGAGTCGGTGTGCATGAACGGTTTGTCGCGCGCGCGCTGCGCCGGAATGGCGTACGCGCGCTTGAGCACGGCGAGCGTATCCCGTATTTAGAAGCGCGTCGACGGAGCGCGCGCCGAGTGCGTTGCGTTCGAGCTCTCCGCGCCGCGCGGGCGAAGCTCGTTTCCGTTGCGACGCACCCAAGCGACGAGTTTCGCCACGCGCTCGAACGCGCCGTGGCGCTGCCGCGCCTCACGCCGAAAGACCATCCGCCATGGAAGCCCTCAGCCCCGCGAAGATGCAGGCTCAACTGCAGCGCTCGCTCGCCAGCCTCAAGTTGGTCTCGCGCCTCCTGAGCCACGAACTGCACGCCCAGTCGAGCTCGAAGACCGTCAGCCTCTCCCGCGACGAGGTGGTGGAGATCCAGACCGTCGTCGACCTGTTCATCGAAGAAGCCTCGCGTCGGCCCAACGCCGCGCCGGCGCTCGACGCGGTGAACCTGGTGGCGACGCGCGCGGTCAACTAGGCGCCTTGGTGGACCGGGGTTGACGCTTCCGCGCGGAGCGTCGCTCCGGCGGACTCGAGGCCAGCATGACCGACCCCGCGACAGGCGACAGCCCGTTCCTCGTGGCGCGCAGCGCTCCAGCGCGCGGCGCAGCCGGCGGCGTCGAGTCTGTGGGGGACGCTGACGTCGGCGGCGCCGCCGCCAGCGCGCAGGGCGTCGCGGACGTCGAACCCGCCTCCGTTGGAGGCGCGACGCCGCAGCCGGAAAGCCGGCAGGGCGCTCTCGCCCCGGGCGCGATGTCGCAGGCCGAAACCTCGCAGGCCCAAACCTCGCAGGGCGAAACCTCGCAGGGCGAAAGCTCGCAGGGCGAGAACTCGCGCCTGGGGCTGGTCGCCTTGCTCGCCTCGGTGGTTGCGATCGCCTGGTTTTTGATCGTCATCGCGCGCGATGTCGAGGCGGCGCGTTTCACCCGCCTGGACCTGCGCGCGGTGCGTGTGGACTCCGGCCCCGGTTGGGTGGATCCGCGCTGGGGGCCGGCGCTCGAACAGGCCCTGGCGGCGCTGCCGGAGATGAACGCCGACGATCCGGCCACGCTCGACGTCGTGCGCCAGACGCTGGCTGAGCTGCCGTTCGTCGCTGAGGTCGGCGAGGTGCGCGTGCTGTGGCCCGACGGGGTGCGGCTCCAGGTGCGCTGGCGCGAGCCCGTGGCCTGTGTGCGCACCGGCGACGGGTTTGCGCTCGTGTCGAGCGAAGGCGTCGTGCTGCCCGGCGAGTGGAGCGCGCCTCCCGGTCGAGCCTACGGCTACTACCCGCTCATCGGCGCCGGGGAGTTGGCGCGCGCGGAGCTGGCGACCGGCGCGTGGCTTCAGGACGAGCGCTGGCTCGACGGCCTCTCGGTGGCGCGCGTTCTGGCCAAGGGGCTGCAGCCCGACGACTGGATTCGTCTGGGGCGCATCGTGATCGACACGCGCGAGTCGCGTGCGGCCAGCGTCGAGCACCCGGGCGTCGTGCTGTGGTTCGAGGGCGGGCGGCGCGCGTACTTCGGCCGCGCTCCGCACCTCGACGAGCCCGGCGAGTTGCCCGTGGCGCGCAAGTGCCTCTCGCTCTCGCTTGCGCTGCGCCGCCTCGACGAAGGACCCGAACACCTCGACTGGGAGCTGGTCGACCTGCGTTGGGACCAGCCGGAGTTGCTCCCGCGCGGCGGACTGCCCGACGCGCCGGGCGTCGCGCGCTGAGTTCCATGCCGAGCTCCCCGCCGAGCTCCGTTCCGATCGTTGGGCCGAGCGTCACGCCGAGCCCCGTGTCGAGCTTCGCGCCGAGCTTCACGCCGGCCGCCGCGTTGGCCACCGCCCTGAACGCGGGCGTCTTGGTCGTGGATGTCGCCACGCTCTCGAGCGCCGCGCTGGTCGGCGCGGTGTGGGTGGCGCTCGCTCCGCTGCTGGCCGCGCCCGCGGAACCTCCGTGGCGCTGCGCGCTGGTGCTGCTCTCTGTCGCGGCGCCGCAGGTCGCGCTCGGCGTCGCCGCGGACCACAGCGGCGGAGCTTCGCTCGAGCGCGTGCTCCCCGTTGCGGCGGCGGCCCTGGCGTGGAGCGCTGCGCTCGGAGCTGCGGCGACCGCGAGCGTTCGAGTCGGACGCAGCGAGCGCTGGCTGTGCCTGTGGAGCGTGGTCTCCTTCGCCGGTCCGCTCGTCGGCTTGGCGCTGAGCGCGGGCGGCGACGGCGGCACGCACTGGCTCCCCGCGCTGCTTGCGCAGCTCAGTCCGATCTCCGCGTTGATCGCCGCCGCGCCGCTGCGTGCGCAGGGCGCCGCGGGGCTCGAAGCTCTGGGCGCGTTCGTCCTCCCCAGCGCGGCGCTCGTCGTCGCCGCGTGGCTCGCCAAGGCGCCGCTGCGCGCTGCTGGTTCAACGGCGCGCGCGGAGGCCGGCGATGGGAGCTGACTCACAACTCGGCGCGGCAGCGGGCGCCGATGCGCCCATGCGCGCCGCGGGCGCGCGTGCTGTCCGGCACGATCTACAACGCGCCGGTGGTGCACGGTGACACCTGGTGCATTCGTGCTGCTCGCGCTCGCCGCCGTCGGCGCTCTGCCGGCCGCGGGCGAGGATCGTTTCGCGTTGCTGCGGCTCGAACTCGTCGGCCCGCTCGAACGCGTGAGCGTGGACATCGGACGCAGCGCGAGTTTCGAGCTCGACGGCGGCCTGCAGGCCGGCGAGCGCTGGACGCTCGAGGCGCCGCTCGCGCTCTCCGGCGCGGCCGAGCGCGGCGCGCCGCCGCAGCTGCGCTTGAGTGGCGCCGGGAACGCGCGGGTCGCGGGTTGGGACGAGGACGCCGCCGCAACGCGCGCCGCAGCGTGGGCGAGACTTCCGATGGCGCTGCGCACCCGTCCGGCTCTGGTCCTGCCGGCGAGGGAAGGCCCGCGCGCTCCGTTCGCCTCCATCGCGCTCGCCAGTTCCGGCGCATGGCTCGCGTTGGCGCTTCGGCGTCGCCTGTGGGCCGCGGGACTGGTCAGCGGCGGTTCCCTCGTGGCCGCGGTTGCGCTCGTGACGCTTCAGCCCGTTCCCGCGGCCGCCCTGCGTGTGCTCGAAGTCGACGGGCGCAGCGCGCGCGCCGTGCTCGTGGACCTGGCACGCGACGAACTGAACGGCGCCCGCGTGGACGACCTGCGCTGGAGCACTGCGCCGCTCGCGGCGCCGGTGAGCATCCAGGCCGCACGCGGTGCGGCGTCCGTCCGCCTCACGAGTCCGGGCGCGGTTCTGCGCGCCGCGCGGGAGTTCGAACTCGACGGGCGGCGGCTCGCCGGCGAACTCAACGAGTGGGGGCTGCTCTCCCCGGCCTGGCGGCGCTCGTCGGACGGGGACTGGGAGTTCATGGAAACCTGGCCCGCAGGGGCGGCGTGGGCGGGCAGTGCGCGCGACGCTGCTCCGCCGCCCGGTTGGCTTCAGCCCGGTTTGCCCCTGGGTGTGACGGTCGTCCTCGGACGCTGGGACTCCGCCGAAGCCGGCGGCGCACCCACCTGGGTGCGCTGGATCGGCGACTGACGACGGACGGTCGTTGGGACTTCGCCGCTTCCAACCTGTTGCGAGGCCCCCGGCCCGCCGCTACTCTTTTCCGCCCGCTCGACGCCGTACCGGCGCGGAGGCTGCGTCACGCATGCAGTCCCGCTCCGTGTGCGCGAGCGTTCATGACCCGCATTGCACGGCTCCCGTACCGCTGATCGACCCAGCTTCTCCACGATGAAGTCCACTTTTGTTAGCTCGGCTCAGGCGCAAGAGCGCTGGGTGATCTACGACGCCTCCGAGCACACCCTCGGCCGCATGGCGTCCAAGATCGCCATGCAGTTGATGGGCAAGGACCGCCCGACCTACACCGCCAACCAGCTCACGGGCGCGCACGTCGTGGTGATCCACGCCGAAAAGGCGCGCACGACGGGCGTCAAGGCGGACACCAAGACGTACGCCCACTACACGGGCTACGCCGGCGGCCGCAAGGACATCGCGATGGAGCGCGTGCGCGCCGTGCGGCCCGAGGACATCGTGTGGCTCGCGGTGCGCCGCATG
>ERZ1066135.1074-NODE-1074-length-11401-cov-7.274987_pt1 | contig 11401 bp, 8 predicted proteins | sample MGYA00382782_ERZ1066135 | MGnify/ENA primary metagenome ERZ1066135 (study PRJEB33369, sample SAMEA5778365) | biofilm metagenome | biome: Industrial cooling water; feature: Water cooling tower basin; material: Biofilm | place: United Arab Emirates | collected...
CCGCCGAAGCGGCGTCCACCCCTCCTTATCAAGGAGGGGAGCTTTCGGAATCCGGGATCCTCGAAAGCCGCGACTCAAAACTCGATCGCGTTTCATGCGTTTCACGCGTTTCACGTGTTTCAAGTGTTTCAAGCGTTTCAGACGTTTCATTTCTTTCATCCGTTTCAGCCGTTTCGGAAACGCACGGCCTCGACGAAAGATGAAACAAAGCAGGTCCTATGTGGGAGATCTCGACCGATACGGACTCGGCACTCTGCAGCGTCGCAACTCCGAAATTACCTCATCTTTCGGACAATCGGGGGTTTCCGCGTATAATCGGCATTTACCCAAAAGGAGCATACCGCTTGCAGCACGAACTCATCGTCATTCTCGATTTTGGCTCGCAGTACACGCAGCTTATCGCCCGCCGCGTCCGCGAACAGGGCGTTTATTGCGAGATACATCCCTTTCATTTGGCGGCCGAGGCGATCGCCGCAAAGCAGCCGAAGGGCGTCATCCTTTCGGGCGGGCCTTCGAGCGTAACCGACGAGGACGCGCCGCGGATCGAGCCCGGGTTCTACGACAAGATCGCGGCTCCGATACTCGGCATCTGCTACGGGATGCAGCTCGCCGCCATCGACCTCGGCGGGCGGAGCGAACCGGCCGCTCGTCGCGAATATGGCCACGCCAAGCTCAAGGTGCTGAGCGGCTCGACGCGGCTCTTCAACGAGCTGCCGTTCGAGCTCGACGTTTGGATGAGCCACGGCGACCACGTAACCGAGATCCCGCCCGGCTTTCACAAAACGGCAACGACCGGCGACGTCATTACGGCGATGGAATCGGACGAACGCGGCATCTATTGTGTGCAGTTTCACCCCGAGGTCTCGCACACGCCGCTCGGCAAAGAGGTGCTCCGCAATTTCCTCTTCAACATCTGCGGGTGCAAGGGCGACTGGACACCGGCGAGCTTTATCAAGGAAGAGATCGAGCGGATACGCGAAACGGTCGGCCCGGACGACCGAGTTGTCTGCGGGCTCTCGGGCGGTGTCGATTCGACCGTCGCGGCGGCGCTTGTCCACGAGGCGATCGGCGACCGGCAGACGTGTATTTTCGTCAACAACGGCCTGCTCCGCTATCGCGAATTTGAGGATACGCTCAAGGTCTATGAGGACAATCTGCACCTCAACGTCGTAGGCGTTGATGCCTCGGCGGAGTTCTATTCGGTGCTTGCGGGCATCAGCGACCCCGAGCAGAAGCGCAAAGCGATCGGCGGCAAGTTCATCGGCGTTTTCGACGCCGAAGCGCACAAGATCGGCGATGTGAAATGGCTCGTCCAGGGCACGCTTTACCCGGATGTGATCGAATCCGTCAGCCTCCGCGGAGCTTCGGTAACGATAAAGACGCACCACAACGTCGGCGGCCTGCCGGAGAAGATGAACCTCAAGCTGATCGAGCCGCTTCGGGAGCTTTTCAAGGACGAGGTCCGCAACATCGGCCGCGACCTCGGCATTCCGGAGATGATCCTAGAACGCCATCCGTTCCCCGGCCCCGGCCTCGGCGTCCGTATCCTCGGCGACATCACGCCCGAGAAGGTCGAGCTCCTGCAAAAAGCGGACAAGATCTTTATCGAAGAGTTGCACAACTTCGGGCTCTATCGAGAGGTCTGGCAGGCATTTGCTGTGCTGCTGCCGATCCAGTCGGTCGGCGTGATGGGCGACTTCCGTACCTACGAAAAGACCGTCGCGCTCCGCGCCGTTACCTCGACTGACGGAATGACGGCCGATTGGGCACGGCTCCCGCACGACTTTCTCGCCGCCGTCTCATCGCGAATAACCAGCGAGGTCCGCGGCATCAACCGCGTCGTCTATGACATCTCGTCAAAACCGCCAAGCACGATCGAATGGGAGTAAGCGGCCGATGGAAAGTCCCGGCAAGATCGGGGAAAAAGATAGTGAGCGAAAGTCGAACCATCGTCAGTTTTCGGGACGTTGCTTTTGAAGTAGCAGGTGTTCGCATTCTTGAGGGTGTAGATCTCTCCGTCGCCCGCGGCGAGACGCTTGTCCTGCTCGGCGAATCGGGCTGCGGCAAGACCACCACGCTGAAGTTGATCAACCGGCTGATCGAACCGACCGAGGGCGATGTTGTTGTCAACGGCCGTTCGACCCTTGCGGTCGATGCCGTAGGGCTTCGCCGCGGCATCGGCTACGTGCTGCAGGAAGGCGGCTTGTTCCCGCATATGACCGCCGCTGAGAATGTCGGGCTGCCCTTGCGGCTTGCCGGGAGCGACTCGGGTTCGATAATTGCCCGTGTTGACGAAATGCTCACACTCGTCGGGCTCGAGCCGGATAGCTTCGCCAACCGCTTCCCGCACGAACTTTCCGGCGGCCAGCGGCAGCGGCTCGGCGTTGCCCGAGCGCTTGTTGCTGATCCCGATCTGCTGTTGCTTGACGAGCCTTTCGGAGCTCTCAACGCACTGACCCGAGCCGCCGTTCAGCAGGAATTTGCCCGTATCGTCCGTGAACTAGGCAAGACCGCCGTTTTCGTTACACACGACCTCCACGAAGCGATGCTTCTCGGCTCGCGGATCGCTCTGATGGACAAGGGCCGGGTCGTTTTTCTCGGGACGCCGGAGGAGTTTGCAGTCTCTACGCTGCCGCTCGCGAGGGCGTATCTTGCGACCGTAGAGCTATGAGCTTTCTCGATTTCATCACGGCAAATTGGCGGGAACTGATGATGCTGACCCGCGAGCACATCGTCATCGTGATGCTCTCGACCGCGTTCGCCGTCGTGCTCGGGATGCCGCTCGGCGTTTTGCTGACGCGAGTCCGCTCGTTGCAGGTGCCGGTCCTCGGCTTTGCCAATGTGATGCAGACGGTGCCGAGCCTCGCACTCTTCGGCCTGCTGATCCCGATCCCCTTCTTAGGCGGCATTGGCGCCCGGACGGCCGTGATAGCTCTCGCCCTTTATGCCCTTCTGCCGGTGATCCGAAACACGGTCACAGGCATTCTCGGCATCGATCCCAAACTCCGCGAGGCGGCAGACGCGATGGGAATGACGAACGCCGAGAAGCTTCGGATCGTCGAGCTCCCGCTTGCGGCTCCGGTGATCCTTACCGGCATACGCGTCGCTGTCGTCATCTCGGTCGGTGTCGCAACGGTCGCCGCCGCGGTCGGTGCGGGCGGTTTGGGAACCTACATCTTCCGTGGGCTGCGGCAGAACGACAACAATTTACTTATCGCCGGTGCGGTCGCGTCGGCATTGCTCGCCTTGCTTTTTGACCTGGCACTCGGCCAGATCGAGCGTTCCTTCGCAATCGGTGAGAGGACACAGCGGACCCGCCGGCGGATCGTTGGATTCGGCATCGTCGGCGTTCTCGCGGCGGCAGCTTTGATCGGCGGTTTTGCGGGATCGGAGTCATCTGCCGGCCGGGCAAGCGAACTACCGGCTTCCGGCGAGCGAATCGTCGTCGGTTCAAAGGACTTCACCGAATCGATCATCCTCGCCGAGATACTTGCTCAAATGCTCGAGGCTGAAGGCTTTTCGGTCGGGCGGCAGTTCGAGCTCGGCGGCAACCTGCCGCACGAGTCGCTGCTCGCCAAAGCGATCGACGTTTATCCCGAATATACGGGCACGGCCTTTACGGCGATCCTGAAACGCGATCCCATCACCGATCCGCAAGCGGTCTATCGCGAGACTGCCGGATCATATGAAAGGGAGTTCGGGCTTGTGCTCAGCCCGCCGCTCGGTTTTGCTAATGACTTCGCGATCCTGATTCGCGGCGATGTCGCCAGAAAACAGGGACTTCGTACTGTCTCAGACGCCGTTCCGGTCTCTCGCGATTGGCAGGCCGGATTTGGCCAGGACTTCATGTCGCGGGCGGATGGCTATCCGGGTTTCGTTCGTGCGTACGGGTTTGCGTTCGCCCGGCAGCCGCGTGAGATGGACCTTTCCCTGACCTACCGTGCACTTGCCGTGGGCGAGCTCGACATTATTGCCGGCAACTCCACCGACGGGCTTATCTCCGCACTTGACCTTTTTCAGCTTGAGGACGACCGGCGGTACTTCCCACCCTATGAAGCAGTTTTTGTTGCCCGCCAAGATAAAGCGGAACTGCTGCGAGCGGCCTTTGAACGCCTTCGTAACACCATTTCGACTGATGAGATGCGTAAGATGAACTTTGAGGTCGATGGCAACAAGCGTCAGCCTCGCGACGTTGTAGCCGAATGGCTTCGGGAAAATTAGCTTGCTAATCGAGCTAAATTATTGTAGTCTATTGGTTTGATAATTCCTTCTCTCTTTTGTCGACGGTAAGCAGGCCTTCGCTGTGAAGGCAGGCATGGATATTTCGGGAGTTGGTTCGTAGATAGAGTCAGAAGTTGTGCGGGATTGTCCGCACGCTCTCGCGTTGGTCATTCGCTGCAACCGTTACACCGAAAGTCTCAACCCACCGTAAGAAAGCTTCTTTGCCCAACTTAGATCATTTGCCCTGACGGCGACAGTATATTTTCGCCTTGGAGCCGAAGGGACCGCATCAATGCAGCCCGGCGGACATTGTAGTTTCGCACGTTGTGATCTGAGTTACCGATAGAGAGAAAAAATTTAATGAGTTTTAGTGAACTTGGCTTGCGCGCCGATATTGCGGCAAAGTGCGAGCAGATGGGCTTTACCGAGCCTACACCCATTCAACAACAGGCCATCCCGATCGTGCTCCGGGGCGGCGACGTCATCGGAACGGCACAAACCGGAACAGGCAAAACTGCTGCGTTCCTCCTGCCGATCCTCCAGAAATTCGAGAAAAAGCCGGGCCGCGGACTTCGCGTCCTTGTTCTTGCTCCGACCCGCGAGCTAGCTAACCAGATCGAGGTCGAATGCCGTAAATTTGCCCCGAAGGGCATTACGTGTGCCGCCATTATCGGCGGTTCAGGTTACGGCAAGCAGATCCAGTCGCTCGAACGCGGCGTCAATATTCTTATCGCCACGCCCGGGCGCCTGATCGATTTCATGGAGCAGGGCATGGTCAATTTCAACGGACTTACAACGCTCGTGCTTGACGAAGCCGACCGAATGCTCGATATGGGCTTCCTTCCCGCCATTAAGCGGATCGTCAAGGCAGTTCCAAAAGAACGACAGACGCTTTTCTTTTCGGCAACGATGTCGCCAGAGATGGAAGCCATTGCGATGCAGATAGTCCGCGACCCCGAGTTCGTCTCGGTCGGCTCGCGAGGCAAAGCGGCTCACACGATCGAGCAATTTGCGTATCCCGTCGCACAGCAGCACAAGATGCCGCTGTTGCTCGAACTGCTCAAGATCGAGCCGTTTGAACGCGTGCTTGTCTTCACCCGCACAAAGCGCGGTGCCGACCGCCTCGCTACCGTGCTTGAGAGATGGGATCACCGTTCGAACCGTATCCACGGCGACCGCTCGCAGTCGCAGCGGGAGGCGGCACTTCGTTCCTTCAAGACCGGCCGCACCAATATCCTTGTCGCAACTGATGTTGCCGCCCGTGGAATTGACATCGACTCGGTCTCACACGTGATAAACTATGATATTCCCGAGGTCCCGGAGGACTATGTCCACCGCATCGGCCGAACTGGCCGTGCCGGCAATACGGGCCGAGCGATCACGCTTGTAACCGCCGCAGATGAGCTTTCAATGCGTGCCATCGAGCGGCTAACGGGCCAGGAGGTCGAACGCGTTCACCTGCCGAACTTCGGCGGTGAAGTGGCACGGCCGGCCGCCCCGGTCAAGAGCTACCGTTCATTTGGCAGAGGACGACGGCGGAGGTAACAAAAAGTTTGGAGAAAGTTATGAAAGCAGAAAAATACGAAGTTGGACAGGAAACGGAAATGCTTTGCTCGGATTGCGACCGCGACACACAGCACGAGGTGCTGAGCGTTACAAAGCTCGGCAAGATAACCAAAGCCTCTTGCACCGGATGCGGAACAGAGAGCACCTTCGTACGCGGCGTGAAAACCGCCGTCTCGGGCGGGCGAAAGACCTCGGCTGCACCGTATGACCGTAACCGGAAGTATCGTAAGGGTCAGGCGATGATTCACGATACTTTTGGCCGCGGCGAGGTTACCGCCGTCTATGAGAGCCAAAAGATCGACGTTCTTTTCGGAGATACGACCCGAAAGCTGATCCACAGCCAACAATAAAGAAAGGCGGGGACTTCCCCGCCTTTTTCTTTTACATCAAGACCGTTCTCCGCTTATTTCCGCTTTAACAGCCAGCCGACCACCAAACCGACCGCACCGGCGATAAGTAACGCCTGGCCCGGCTTTTGGCGGGCAAATTCCTTGGCATCCTCGACCAATTCCTTTGGGTCCTTATTCTGCAGTTCCTTGAACTTCTCACCCGCGTACTGAAAGCTCTCGCTCGCATAATCCTTCGCACGCGAAGCGGCGTCCTGAAACTTCTGTCCGTATTCCTGTGCCTGCATTTTCAATTCTCCCAAAAACTCATCCTGTCCCGAGGCAGCCGTGCCGTCCATTCCAACATGGACAAGCCCCTGCTCTAATTCCTTTTCCGCTTTCTTAACTTCGGCCTCAAATTCCGTCATTTCTCGTCTTCCTCCTTGATGATGTTTGAATCCCGTTGCGAGTGCCGCACGAAATCCACATTCACCGAACGGCGATTGTGATGAACCGCTCGGCCTTTAGGTTGTTACGATTTTTTTGAGGGGTTTGTTCCGAAGATCAGGGCCTAAACTGATACGTATCGTGGGTGAAGACCGCGTTAGTAAGCGGTTACTTTGGCCGGTCGGAAAACAGGGCAGGATCCGGCGGGCGAGAAATTTCGTTCGGTTTCCTTGACAGAAATGTCTGAAAATTGCGATTCTACGTTTTCCCGTAAGTAAGTAAGCACTTACTTAAATTTTTGTTAACGGAGAAAGTTTGCAGAACATACTCGAAAATTGTGACCACAAGAGCCGCATGAGCGGCGACGAACGTCGTGACCAGATACTGCACACCGCGATGGAGCTTTTCTCGCGACATGGCTTCAAGGGCACGACTACGAAGATGATCGCTGAGGCCTCGGGCGTTTCGGAGGCTATGGTCTTTCGGCACTTTGCCACCAAGGACGAGCTCTACGGAGCGATCATCCACCATCAGGCGTGTGGAGTTGGCGAAGGCGAGGGCTTCCCGTGGGAGCAATGCCCCGAATTGATGGAGGCCTGGATGAACGGCGATGACTTCGGGTTCTTTTTCAACATGGCACGGATGGCGATGACCAAGCACCGCGAGGACGTTGCGTTCATGCGTCTCTTGATGTACTCGGCACTTGAAGAGCACGAGCTTGCGGATAGATTTTTCCGTGAGTTCGTTTCCTCCGGCTATGACTTCATCGGCGGCTACATCGAGCGGCGGCAGAAAGAAGGTGCCTTTCGCAAGGTCAATCCGCGGATCGTGGTTCGGGCATTTATGGGAATGCTGATCCACCATTCTCTTAACGACATTTTGTGGGACCGAAAGCGGACGCTCCTGGACGCCGACAACGATGAAGTGGCCCGGGAGTTCGCAACTATTTTGATCGACGGTATCAGAAACTAGAATTTTAAGGCAGGAGCATTAGCTGATCCTGCAAGAGGCTATATGCAAAGAAATGGTTCTATCATTGCGGCGGTTTTAGCGGCCGCGATCGGGCTGACGGCAAGCGGATGCGGATCGAGTTCCGACGCGGCAGCCGCGAATAACGGCAACGCGCAGCCTGAATCGGTCGAGGTCACAACGGCAAAGGCCGTTATCCAACCGATCCCTTCTTACATAGAGGCGACGGGCAACCTAACGAGCGACGCGAATTCCGACGTAGCATCGACCATTGCCGGTAAGGTCGTTCAGGTCAATTTCGACCTCGGCAGCTATGTCAACCAAGGCGATGTTCTGATCCGGCTCGATGCCCGCGATGCACAGATACGGCTTGACCAAGCCCGCTCGCAGCTTGAGCAGCAGCAGCGAGCCGTTCAGCAGGCCGAGGCTAACGTCGAGCAGGCGATCGCCAACCTTCGCCAAACCCAGGCCCGGCTCGGAGTTTCCGATGGCGAGACATTTCAGATCAAAGATTTTTCGCAGGTAAAGTCCGTTACGGCTAACCTGCAGTTGGCTGAGACCGAGCTGAGAAGGGCAGAACGCCTGCTTGAGACGGGCGATATTTCGCGTGCCACCTACGACCAGCGAAAGGCCCAGCGTGACGCCCTGCTTGGCCAGCTTGATGAGGCCCGCTCGAATGCGGCCGTTGCTATCCGTGCGATCAACACTGCCCAGTCGGCGGTCGAAACCGCGAGGGCGGCCGCAAACAGTGCTCGTGCGGCGGTCGGTTCAGCCGAAGCCCAGGTCCGGCAGGCGGAAAAGGCCGTAGCCGACAACACCGTCCTCGCACCGATAAGCGGCTTCATCTCAGAAAAATCCATCGAGGTCGGCGAATACATTTCACCGAATGTCCCCAACTCCAAGATCGCTACCATAATGCGCACCTCGACGCTTCGGCTTCGCATCGACATCCCCGAGCAGAACGTTGGCCGCGTTGCGACCGGACAGGGCGTTTCGCTCCAGACCTCGGCATATCCGGATCGCAGCTTTGCGGGCCGGATCGTTCGAATCTCACCGGGGCTCAACCAACAGGCGAGGACGCTGACGGTCGAGGCCGAAGTGCAGAACGTTGACGGGCTCCTCAAGCCCGGCCAGTTCGCGACCGTCCGCATCACGCAGGCGACGCCCGAGCCGGCGGTGATGATTCCGGCTGCTGCCGTCCGTGCCGATGGCGACATCAACCGCGTTTACGTCATCCGCGATGGTGCCGCCCGGGAACAGATAGTCCAGCTAGGACTACTCGAGGGCAACATGATCCAGATCAAGAGCGGCGTTGTCGAAGGCGAGACCGTTGCGACCAGCAACCTCAATCTCCTCACCGATGGAGTTTTCGTAAGGCAATAGTTTTGGCTGAAGCCCCGGCTCCAATAGGCCGGGCAAACGAACAGGGATCTTATGCAGTGGTTAGCAGAAGTTTGTGTTAAGCGGCCGGTTTTCGCCACGATGCTTATCTTGTCGCTCGTGGTGGTGGGAATGTTCTCGTTCTTCAGCCTCGGCGTTGATCTATTTCCGAAGATCGACTTTCCGACCATAACGGTTACGGTCATCAACCCGGGAGCATCGCCCGAGGAGATCGAGACAGAGATCACCGAACTCGTCGAGGAATCGGTAAACACGATCAGCGGCATCGATGAACTCCGCTCTTCCTCGATCGAGGGCATCTCGCGTGTCTTCGTGCAGTTCGTACTCGAAAAGGACGTCGAGGTCGCCTTTAACGAGGTCCAGCAAAAGGTTCAGAACGTAATTCCACGGCTCCCGACGACTGCCGAGCAGCCGACCGTGCTCAAGCTCGATACCGATGCGGCTCCGGTTCTTCGCATTACGCTGAGCGGCACGGATTCGGTCCGCAATGTGACCGAGGTGGCTAAGAAGAGCATCAAGGAACGGATCGAATCGATCAGCGGCGTCGGCCAGATCACGCTTGTTGGTGGGCAGGAGCGCCAGATCAATGTCTGGGTCGATCCCGACAAGATGCGTTCCTACAACATCACGCCGCCCGAGGTAACGAACGCTCTTCGCTTGCAAAACATCGAGTTCCCGAGCGGCCGGCTCGATGAGGGGGCGAAAGAGACAAGCGTCCGAACGCTCGGCAAGGTTCAGCGGTCCGAAGATTTCAACGAGCTGGTCGTCGCGACCCGCGGCGAGTATGCCGTAAAGGTCAAGGACATCGGCTATGTTGAGGACGGAGCTGAAGAGCTTCGGTCCGAATCGCGGCTGAACGGCAAGCCCGCGGTCACGCTTATTGTCGCCAAGCAATCGGGACAGAATACGGTCGCGGTCGCCCGTGAGATCAAGGAGCGGCTGGCCGAGATCGAACAAGGCCTGCCGCCCGGTTACGAGATGCGGATCATCGCCGATAACTCGATCTTTATCGAGAACGCCGTTTCCGCACTTACAGAGCACCTCATTCTCGGTTCGGTCTTTGCCTGTATCGTCATTTTCTTTTTCCTCTGGAGTTTCCGCTCGACCTTTATCGCGTCGCTTGCAATTCCGACCTCGATCATCGCGACCTTCGGGCTGATGCTGGCAATGGGCTATACGCTCAATTCGATAACGATGCTCGCTCTGACGCTGATGGTCGGCATCGTCGTTGACGACGCCATCATCGTGCTCGAAAACATCTATCGCTTTGTCGAAGAAAAGGGCATGGACCCGTATCAGGCGGCGATCGAAGGCACACGTGACATTGGCCTTGCCGTACTCGCGACCACGCTTTCGCTGATGGCCGTGTTCGTCCCGATCGGCTTTATGCAGGGCATTGTCGGCCGTTTCATGTCGAGTTTCGGACTAACGTCCTCGTTCGCGGTCGCCGTTTCGCTGATCGTTTCGTTCTCGCTGACGCCTATGCTTGCCGCTCGGCTTATCAAGCGAAAGCACCTCAAAAAGAAGCAGGACGAAGCTTTCTTGGCCGACGTGAATCTCGACGGCGGGCTCGATAAGAACAGCGAGCAGAAGGAAGAGCACGGCTCGAAAGAATCACGATGGTTTGCCTGGCTGCTTGACCGCTACACCGGCCTGCTTCGCTTCTCGATGGGCCATCGCTGGTTGATAGTAACGCTATGCATTCTTGTGTTCTTTTCGATATTTCCGCTTTTTTACTTTGTCGGAAAGAACTTCTTGCCGGTCGATGATCAATCGCAATATGAGATCTCGTTCCGTGCGCCCGAGGGTTACAGCCTTGGCGCCACGTCGCTCGCGATGGAGCGAATCGCGTCTGAGATAAGGCAGATGCCGGGCGTTACCGATACGCTTACGACCGCTGGCGGCGGCCAGGATCAGGTCGTCAATAGCGGTACGATATATGTAAAGCTGAGCGACATCGACAAACGCGACCGGTCTCAGGAAGACCTGATGAGCGCGACGCGCGACCTGCTCGCAAAATATCCGGACTTCCGCACCGGGGTACAGCAGGTGCAGGCGTTCTCCGGCGGTGGATTCCGCAACGCGAACGTGCAGTTCCTGATCGCCGGGCCCGATCTTAAAAAGCTGGAAGAATATTCAGCATTGATACTCGAACGAATGCGAAGCGTGCCCGACGCGGTAGACGTTGACTCGACGCTTATCTCGGGCAAGCCGGAGGTTCAGCTTGAGATAAATCGCCAGCTTGCAGCCGATCTGGGCGTCCGCATCGGCGATGTGTCCCAGGCTCTTAACACGCTCGTCGCCGGCCAGGATGCTACGACCTTCAACATCGGAACGGACCAATATGATGTCGTCGTTCGTGCGGTCCAGAAATACCGGACAGATTACGAGGGCCTCTCGCGAATGGTCGTGCCCTCAGCGACGGTTGGTTGGGTCACACTCGACCGGCTCGTCACGCCTCGAGAGGGTAC
>ERZ1066135.1077-NODE-1077-length-11380-cov-6.869051_pt1 | contig 11380 bp, 4 predicted proteins | sample MGYA00382782_ERZ1066135 | MGnify/ENA primary metagenome ERZ1066135 (study PRJEB33369, sample SAMEA5778365) | biofilm metagenome | biome: Industrial cooling water; feature: Water cooling tower basin; material: Biofilm | place: United Arab Emirates | collected...
GCTCTGGCGCGGTGCACCGCTAGCCCACTTCGCCCTGCGCCGAAGCCGGTCGGCCAGGGCGGTACGACGCGCCCGAGCGCGGCCCGTTCACGGTCTGAGGCGGCGGCGCAGCTAACCGATACGCCGATTCTCGCGACTTTTCGCGACCCACGCGGGCCCGAGCGGGCTCCATTGGACCACCATGGCGCCTCCCGGCCGCGATCCGCAGTTCGTGTTGGAGCACTCGGGCTTCGTCCGCGAGCTCGTGCGGCGGCTCGTGTTCGATCCGGAGCTCGCGCGCGACATCGAGCAGGAAACCTGGCTCGCGGCGCTCAAGCACGAGGGGCCGGCGCGCGGAGCGGAGCGCTCGTGGCTCGCGACGATTGCGCGCAACCTCACGCGGCGCGCGTGGCGCGCCAAAGCGCGGCGTGAGGAGCGGGAGCTCGACCCGTCGCCGCCGCCCTCGACGCCGACGCCGGCCGAGATCCTCGAGCGCGAGGCGCTGCGCCGCGAGGTCGTCGAAGCGTTGCTCGCGCTCGACGAACCGTGGCGCGAGACGCTGGTGCTGCATTTCCTCGAGGAATTGCCGAGCCAGACGATCGCGGAGCGCCTGGGCGTGCCGCTCGAGACCGTGCGCACGCGCATCAAGCGTGGTCTCGAGCTGCTGCGCGCGCGCCTCGAACGCCGCACGCACCTGCACGGCGCCGCGCTCTCGCTCGCGCTCGTCGAGGCCTGGCGCCTCTCGCCTCCGCCGTTCGCCGCCCTCGCGGCGTCGGTCACCTCACTGTCGATTCTAGCCGTGTTGATGAGCACCGCCGCCAAGTCGTTCGTCGCCGTCGCCGCCGTGCTCGCGCTGCTCGCGGCCTATCGCTTCACGTCGCGATCCGAGCCCGCAACGCCGCGCGACGCCGTGGCTGCGCTCGAGCCGCAGGATGCGCTGGCGGCGCCGCGTGAGCCGGCGCCCGAGGAGAACGCCGACGCAACGGCGCGCACCGAGCTCGCTCCGCAGGCTGCGCCTGTCGCGGCGAGCGCACCCGCAAGTGTTTCGACGTTCGGCGCGGTCGTCGTGCGCGCGAAGTGGGAGCACGACGGCGCTCCGGCGGTCGGCATCGGCTTCGACCTGCACTCGTCGAGCGTGCGCGACTTCTACCGCGACGCCGCGCGCCACTGGACCGGCGCGGACGGAAGCGTGCGCATCGAGAACGTGCCGCCGGGGCGTGTGACTTTCTACAGCGAGCGCGGCTCCTACGCGCAAGGCGAGGCGAAGGCCGGCGAGACGATCGAGGTCGAGCTCGCCTTGCCGCAGGGCTTCCTGCTGAAAGGCCGAGTGCTCGACGTCGACCGCACGCCGCTGGCTGGCGCGAGCGTGTACCTGTGGCAGTCCTTCAACGACGCCGACGAGGGTTGGGTCGTCGCGCGCAGTGACGATCGTGGCCAGTACGAGGTGCGCGGGCTGTCGAAGATGCTCAACTTCGTCTCGGCCCGCGCTCCGGGGCGCGCACCGACGCTGCAGCGGCTCGTGATGTCCAATCCAGGCTCGGAAGTCGAGATCGACCTAGTGTTCGAAGCGGCCGGCGGCGCCGTGCGCGGCCGAGTGCTCGATCCGGAGGGAACGCCGCTCGCCGACGCGGTCGTCGTGGTCGGGGGCTACGTGGAGGACGGCAGCTCCGTGAGCATGCCCGATGGCACGGAAGCGCGCGCAGCGGCGGGGCAACGCGTGCGCTCGGACGCCGAGGGTTGGTTCGAGGTCGACGGCCTGCGCGTGGGGGACGTGCCCGTGCGCGCGCGCGGCGGCGACTTCGCGCCGTGGCGCGGCAGTGTCGCGATCGATGTCGGACGCCGGAGCCCGCTCGAGATCCGGCTCACTCGCGGCGGGCGCATCACCGGCGTGGTGCGCAACGACGCGGGCGAGCCCGTGGCGCGCGCGCAGGTCAAACTCGGGTCGCTCGCGACCCTCGAGGGCGCCCACCGCTGGACCGCTGCCGACGGGACCTTCGAGATCGGCGGTGTGCTCTGCGGCGTGGCGACGGTCGAGGTCGAGCACGACAAGTTGGGCTCGGCTTCGATGCCGGTGACTGTTGTCGAAGGCGCCACGCAGCACGTGGAGTTGCGGCTCGACCGTGGACGGACGCTGCGCGTTCGCATCGGGGGCAACATCGCGGACTGGGTCGGTGGCCGCGTGCAGGCGCAGCCGGACTCCATGGCCAAGGCGGCGTACTTCAACTCGCTGCAGGTCGGCGCCGACGGCGTCGTCGAGTTCGCCCAGTGCCCTGAAACGCCGCTGAAACTGGAGCTTTTCGCGCCCGGCGACTTCATGTTCCCGCGCGCGACGCTCGAGGGCGTGCTCGCGCAGTCGGGCGAGGTCTGGCTGCATCCTGACCCGGCGAAGGTCGGCTTCGTGCGCCTCAAGGGCCGCATCGTCGACGTCGACGGCAAACCGGTGGGCAGCGCGCGCATCATGCCTTCGACCGAGGGCTACCCGATGTCGCCGATCGAGAGCTGCGACAGCGCGACCGGCGGTTTCGAGCTGGGCGCCTACGCGCCCGGCCGATGGATGGTCCGCGCCGAGGCGATCGGCTTCCTGACGGGTCGCACGGAGTTCGTGAGCGTGGCGAGCGGCGCCACGCACGACTTTGGCGACATCGTGATGCAGCGTGAAGCGCGCGTGCGCGTCTTCGGTCTGCGCCAGACGCCGGAAACGCGCGCTGCATTCGTCGATGGGGCCGGGGGGCTGCAGGTGTTCGCGCCCGCAGGCGCCGAGTGGCTCTCGCCGCCGCTCGCCGCTGGGCGCGGCTGGGTCGTCACCGGCGGCGGACAGGTTGCGTTGGTCGCGCAGCAGGTCGAGATCCACGCGGGCGAGACGTTGGACGTGCGCGCCTTCGAGCACATCGTCGTGCCGCGGCGGCTGCGCCCGGCGGCGTCGCTCGCCGCGGAGTTCAACTACCTGGGAGTCTTCGACGCGAACGGGGTTTCGCTCGGCGCCTACGGTGCGGAGGAGCAAGGTGGCGACGTGCTCGTGCCGCTCGCGACAGGGCGCTACGAGCTGCGGTTGTTCTCGAGCTCGGGCGAACTCGGGCGACGCACGATCGAAGTCACCGACGAGCGCGGCGACGAGCCGATCGAGTTCGCGCTCGACTGACGGAGATCGCGGCGGAGCAGCGAGCGGCCGCGGGGCCGGATCTGCCGAGCGCGATGGCAAGTGCGCCAGCTCGGGCTCGGCGCGATGGGTCCGCGTCCGTCGGGTCGCCCCGGCGCTCGACGCGGAGTCGAAATGTTGTTCGCGCAGCTCAGGGCTGCACGAAGTACTGCAGCGCGTCCGAGAGCGCGAACGGATGGCCGGGGCTCAGGGGATCGCGGCCCCACCACTGAGCGTGGACGTGCGAGCCCACGACGCTCAGCGCCGGGTCCGGTGAGCCGCCTGCGAGTCCGGCGGCGAAGGCGTTGAGGTCGAGCGACCAGGCGCCGGTGCAGTCGCTCGGCGCGCCGGCTGTTCCGCCGGAATTCTGCACGGGCGAGCGCTTGAGCGCGGCGGCGACGCAGCGAGTTCCGCCGAGGAACGGCGTCGCGGTCGATCCGTTGAGGCCGTAGAAGACTAGGCCGCTCGACTGGTTCACGCCGTTGGAGCTCGCGACGACGAAGCCGCTCGCGGCGCTCGCGCTCGGCGTGCCGACGGCGCTGATCCGCGGCGCGCAGCCGATCGAGTTGGTCTTCGCGGTGCAGTAGACGCCGACTTGGTCCACGTCCGGCGCGCGCCGCAGGACCGCCATGGGCGACCCGCTGGTGATCAGGTCCATGCGCCCGTCGAGATCGACGTCCAGCGCGAGCAACGCGTCCGGGTGCTCATCGATGCCGACGGTCGTTGCGAACCCGCGCGCTGCGTCGAAGCCCGCGCCGTTGCCGCGCAGGAAGTTGACGGTGTCGAGCTTTCCGCCGAGGAGCGCGATGTCGACGATCCCGTCGCCGTCGAGATCCTGCGCGACGACGCTCGACGCCGTGAGTCCCAGGGCCGGGTGCTGAACGCGTGTGGGGAACGCGCCGGTTCCGTTGCCGTGGAGCACGACCGCGCTGCAGCCGGAGGGGTTGATGGACGTGCACGCGAGCACCACGTCGAGCGCTCCGTCGGCGTCGACATCGCTCGCCGCGAGGTCGTAGGCGAACGTGTTCGGCAGCCCGAGCGGCGTGTCGATGACCGTCGGCGCACCAGCTCCGCTGGGGAGCAGGGTCACTCGCACTCCAAACCGGTGCGCCACCGCGATGTCCGTGCGACCGTCGCCGTTGAAGTCACCGAAGGCGGCCGACTCCGAGTTGTTCAACTGCCCGTAGAGCGTGCGCGGCCCGAAAGCGCCGAGGCCGTCGCCCAAACAAACGCTCGCACCGCTGAGTCCGCTCGGGCTGGCGCGGTTGAGCGTGAACAGGTCGAGGTCGAGGTCGCCGTCGAGATCGTGCAGGGCGATCCAACGGCTGTTGACGCCGACCGGAACCACGCCGGCTGCCGTGAACACGCCCGCGCCGTTGTTCACGAGCACGGTGACCGAGAAGGTCCCGTCGCCGCGCAGCAGGTCGAGATCTCCGTCGCCGTCGATGTCGCCCAGCGCGTTCGACCAGACCAAAGCGGGGATCGGCGGCAGCGAGCTGCTCGCGAACACGCCGTTGCCGTCGTTGATCAACAGCTGGCTGCCCAGCACGAGATCGGGGGCGAGATCGCCGTCGACGTCGCCGCGGATGACCGCGAGCGATGCGTTCGGCGCGCCGAGCGCCACGGACCCCACGCTGCTCGCAGTACGCGAGCCGAAGACGAACACTCCCGCCGCGAAGTCGGGCTTGAGGCCGATCAAGTCCGCGCTTCGGTCGCCGTCGAGCTCGGCCGCTTCGACGCGTGTGACGGCGCCCACCGCGAAGGCCTTCGCCGCGGACAGGTTCCCGCTCGGGTCGACGTCGAACACGGTTGCGACGCCGGTCGCACCGACGACCACGATCACTTCGGCGCGGCCGTCTCCGTCGACGTCGGCGGCGCGCACTTGATCGGTCGCCCCGTAGACGAGCTCGTCCTGCGCTGCGCCGAACACTGCGCCGCCGAGATTCAGACGCCGCCGCACGAGCGACTGGCCGCTCGACGCATCCGTGGTCGAAAGCAAGTCGAGGTCGCCGTCGTCGTCGAGGTCGGCCACGTCCACGCGCGCGCCGAGTCGATCGCCGCCCAGGCTGGCGTGGAGCGAGAAGCCGCCCTGGCCGTTGCAGAGCCAAACCTCCGTGTCCGCCGTCTGAGGCGGCCCGGACAGTGCGATGAACTCGTCCGCGAGCACAACGTCGTCGTCGCCATCGCCGTCGAGGTCGCCCAGCGCGAAGTCGAGATACCAACTCATGGTCGCGCGCAGCAGGACCGGCGCGAGGAATCCGCCCGCGCCGTCGTTGCGTCGGACCGCCAGGGCGCCGTCGACGAGCAGCGCGAGGTCGGGCCATCCGTCGCCATCGAAGTCACCCAGGCGCGGCTTCGAGCCGGCGCCGTTCAACGGATACGGCGCCGGCGCCGCGAACACTCCGCCACCGAGGGCGTGGTAGACCCACAGCGCCGGTTGACCGCCGTCGACCACGAGCAGCACGTCGTCCCGACCGTCGCGGTTGACGTCGCCGAGCTTCACGCCCGAACCCATGCTCACGCCGCTGGGAAGCGGGGCGGCGCTGAGCGGCGCCGAAAATCCGCCGAGCCCGTCGCCGCGCCGCCACTGCAGGTGCGCGCTGACGACGTCGAGCTTGCCGTCGCCGTCGAGGTCGCCGAGGGCGAAGTCCGTGAGCGGCGTTCCCGGCGGAGTCGCGATCGGTTGCAGCTCTCCGGCGAACGAACTCTGCCCGTGGGCCGCGGCCGAAAGCGAGAGCAAGGCGAACGCAACCTTCGAACCTGCGCAGTGGACTTGCCACATCATCGTCAACGCTCCCTTTTGCATGCGTTGCCGCGCACGCAGTCCTGCCGCCCGCGTAGATCGTACGGCGGTGAGCGCGTTCTGCGCGAGGCATTCGATCGCGACGTGGAGCGGGAGGTCGGCGCGGGCCTCCCTCCGGCGCCAAAAAACAACGACCGTCACCCCGCGAGGGGGCGACGGTCGCATTCGGAGGAGTCGGCAGCCGGCTTCAGTTCGCCGGCAACAAGAAGCCGGGGCCCGCGGGGCCCTTCACGCGCCGGATCGCGCCGGTCTGCGTCCACACGACGTAGAACGGCGTGGCGCTGGTCTGCACGGTGCACATCGCGTCGCCGGCCGGCGTGAAGCACACCGTCGGGCCGAGTTGGAACTCGCGCGGCGTCATGCGGGTGACCAGGCCCTGGGTGTTGCTGCGCCAGAACGTCTCGCCGGTCGGCGTGGCGAGCACGTAGAGCGTCTGGCCGTCCGGGCGCGACACGCCGCGGCGGAACGTGCTCGTGATCCCGAACTCGTGCACGTCCTCGAGCGCCGTCGACTGGCCCGCCTCGACTTTGGCCAGGCCGTTTTCATCGGGCTCCGCCGCGTAGGTGGCGGAGAGGATCATGCGACCGCCCGCCACGTCGAAGTAGTCGAGCGTCGTGAACTCGTCTTCGAGCACGACCGGAGTCGGCAGGTCGGCGTCGAGTGCGAACATCGAGCGCGCGCCCTCGTCCTTGGCCACGACGTAGAGCGACTGGCCGTCGGGCGTCGCGAAGGCGCGCTCGACGACGAGCTCGCCGTAGTAGAAGAACGGCGCCTGCAGCTCGCCCGAGGTGAGCGTCAGGTTCTCGACCTGCGGCAGCGCCGAGCCCGTGGATGCGGCGACGCCCGGGATGTTGCTGCCGCCGCCGGTCGACGGCGTGATGCGGTAGAGGTCGGACTTCTCCAGGCCGTTGATGTTGAGCGAGCGGTCGCCGGCCGCGATCGTCAGGCGGTTGTGGCGGTCGAAGAAGAAGTCGCCGATCTCGTCGATGTAGTCGTCGAACAGCGCCGGCTGCGTGACGTGGGTCGACGGGCTGCTCATGGTGTTCCACGGCACCGGAGCGAGCCAGGCTTCGTAGCCCCAGTAGTGCCCGTTCGTCGTGCGCCACGCGCACCACTGGCCGTCCTCGGAGATCGTCAGCCACGGGCCGTGCACGGCGTCGGGCATCTGGCCGACGCCGGCGGTCGGGTACACACCGTTGCCCACGCGCCGCGCCGTTCCGGTGCGCTGGAACACGATGGGGTAGAAGTACCCCGATTCGTCTTCGCCCAGCGCGCCGCAGAAGGTTCCGTTGAAGGTCGAGACCAACTCGCGCGCCACACCGCTCGGCGTCGCGTTGCCGACCGTGACCGGCTGCACCTGCGCGCCGGCGGTGCGCTCGAAGCGCAGCAGTCCGTTCGTGCCGACGGCCGCGCCCCAGTTGGCGAGCAGCGCCAAGCCGGCGCCCTCGAAGATCTGCGGCGGCAGCGCGGCCGTGCGCACGGTCACCAGGCCGTTCGAGGTCTGGATCTCGAACAGATCCCCGCCGGCGAAGCTCTGCGTCGCAACCAGGATCGCTCCGCCGTCCGGCGCCACCGCGACGCGGTCGACGAACGGGCTCAGCCCCGGTGAATTCGTGGCGGACTCGATCAGACGCCGCACCTGGCCGTTCGCCGTGATGACGAAGTAGCCGTAGAGCTCGAGGCCGTTGGCCAGGCGCCGGTACGCGTAGAGCGAGCCCTTGCTCGCCGGCAGTTCGAGCCGCGAGGCCTGCGGGACATCGTCGCGGAAGCGCGCGCGGTCCTGCGCGAAGGAGTTGATCGCGGTGCGGCCGGCGCACTCGATGGGCAGCAGCGTGATGCCTTGGAGTTGCGAGACCGGCGTCGCGGGTGCGAGCCCGACGGAGTCGATCACGAAGACGCTGCCGACGCCGCCAGGTTGACCCTGGAAGACGGCGACCTGCGCCGCGGCGAGCGGCGCGAGGAGCGTGGCAGCGAGGAGGGCGCGGAGGGGGAGGTGAACGTGTTGAAGCATGGTGTCGATCTCGGGCGCATCGAGAGCGGTCGGACGATTTTGGGGCGTTGCGGCGGTCGAAATCGACCCACCGCCGCCTGGGGACCGCCCTTGGCAAGCCCCGTTCCCAGCGGGGCCTGTACGCTCTCAGACTCCTACAAACCTAGCGCAAGGCGCCGAATTCGGGGGGAGGTGGCGAGATATCTTTCTTGCCACGCGGCTGTGCACTTCGCCGCCGTCCGAGAATCAGATGCAGGAGAACGGCTCTGTCCACGAACTAGATTGGACGATTTTCTCGCGGGCACGGGCGGATATGAGCCGTGGGCGCAGGAAAGTCGTCCACCCTCGTTTTCGGGCCCGCGCGGGGCACTTTCGACAAATTTCGGATCCTGGCACGGGCGTGTGGTCCACGGCTTGCACCTTCCCCTGACGTGAGCGTGAGCTTCTCCGGCCCGGAATCCTGGCCAGAGACCGAACTCCGGAGGCAGCCACGCTCGCCCGCCGAAAAATCGTCCACCCGGGGATGGGGAGACGAATAACGACGGACCACGAAACCAGCGAACGACTCCAAGAACCCCCTGACGAAGACGGACCGCCCACCGCGGCCCCCCCAAGAACCATGAAGCTCTCCAACCTCAACACCCTCCGCCCCTCTCTGGCCGCCGCCGCGCTCCTCGCGCTCGCCCCGGCCGCCTTCAGTGAAGCAGTCCTCTCGGGCTCGACCCTGACGGTCAACGGCTCGCCCTCCGACGACGTGATCACGGTCGTGTTCGACGTGCTGCCCGGCGTCGCCACCGTGTTCGGCGTGCCCGGCACTCCGGACGGCACGCAGTTCACCGGCGTGCTCAAGCTCGTCGCCCGCACCTTCGACGGCGCCGACACCTTCAACGTGCAGTCGCTGTCCGCGACGCCGCCCGAGCTCGACCTCGACACCGGCGCCCAGGAGTCCACCGTCCTGATCGACATCCAGACCCCGTTCGGTCTGCTGCCGACGTTCTCGAAGGCCGTCGTCCGCGGCGGCGTGAACAAGGACACGGTCAAGTTCCAGGTCACCGACAACGCCTTCGGCGCGACCTTCGACTGGACGGTGTTCGGCGGCGAGGGTGAGAACGAGGCCACGGTCGCGTTCGCCTCGGACGTGCTCGGCGGCGCGACGACCCTGAACTGGCGCTACTTCGGCGGCGCGCTGACGGACAAGGTCGGCCTGGACTTCATCACCAAGGCGGACACGCTCAACGTCAACGGCCTGGGCCTCATGGGCGCGAGCGGCGACGAGTGGGTCGTCAAGGTCAACGGCGACAGCAACACCACCGCGCGCGTGGCGAACAACCTGCGCCTGGGCGCCGGCGGCGACACGACGCTGGTCGACGTGACCAACTGCGCCACGACGATCTTCCGCGGCGGCATCGAAGGCGGCGAGGGCGACGACACGCTCTCGCTGACGACCAGCAGCTCGGCCTCGGGCAGCCCGGTGCTGCTGGGCGGCCTGGGCAACGACACGACCCTGATCAACGTCGGCCAGGCCCTGCTGGCCGGCTCGAGCCCGCGGCAGCTCGCCGGCGAGGGCAACGACACGGTCAGCATGCTGGTCGGCGCGGCGCTGCTCGGCACGCCGTTCAGCGACGGCGGCCCGGGCAACGACAGCTTCACGGGCGTCGGCACGTTCGTGAACTTCGAGTGATCCGCGACTGAGCCACTGCACAGGGCCGTCCACGGCCCCCCCGCGGCGCGTCCGTTCGACTGCAACTCGGACGGGCGCGCCGTCTGCCCTTGGGACGGGTGGGTCCAGTTCGTGGACCCCGGCCGGACCGCCACGGCGCGCGGAACCCGGTAAGCTTCGTTCCAGGCCCTTGCAGGCGGGCGGACCGAGGCTCGGAACGACGCTTGCGCAGTGCTCGGGCCCTTCGGCCCACACCCATGAGCACCACCTACCTCCGCGCCCGGATCGCCGCTGGCCTGCTACTGGCGGGCTCGGCGCCCATGGCCGCTGCGGAGGTGCTCTTTTTCTCCGGGCCGCCGGGCGGCTCGGGCAACGTGGTGCGCATCGACCGCGCGAGCGGCCAGCCCGGCCAGACGGTCGCGGGACTCGACAACGTCCGGCTCCTGCGCATCGACCTCACCGGGCGCGTCGAACTCGACCAGCTGCGCGCCGACCGCCCGCGCCTGCGCACGGACATTCCGCTGGCGAGCCGACTCGATCTGCCCGCTGGCGCAGGCTCGCTCTACCGCTTCCAACGTCCGCTTTCCGGCGGCTTCGAGTTCGGACTGTTCGTCGTCGACGCCGCGGGCGATGCGCGGGTCGTGTTCCAGCTCCCCGGAGTCGGCGCGGCCGGCGACCTCGCTCCGTTCAGCCCGTTCGTGGCCGTGGCGCCGAGCGGGGACCGCGTGGTGGTGCTCACCGACGTCGCGGCGGGCGGCGATGCGATCGAAGTCGAGCTCGCCACGGGCGCGCAGATCGTGCGCACGGCTGCGCTGCCGCCGCAGAGCTTCACGGACGCGGGCGCGCACGTCGGCGCCGGCTGGGCCGTGGTGGCGAGCGACGCGGGCGTCTGGCGTTTCCCCCTCGTGCAACCCGGCGACGCGCAGGCGCTCGACTTCGGCACACCCGCGCCGGCGCACTTCAGCGGTGAGGTCGCGCTCAGCCGCAACGGACAGTTCGCCGTGACGACCGCCGGCCTCGCGCCCGGGCAGCTGCACGTGTTCGCGTTCGGCCCCAGCGGCGCCGCGGTGCAGGTCACCGGCGCGCCCGACGACCTCTCGACGGCCGGCTACCAGCCGCAGCACCGCCACGGTCCGTACCTCGCGATCTCCGACGACGGCTCGCACGTCGCGTGGCGTTTGCAGACCGCGGTGTCGACCGAAGCGTTCCTGGCGCGCACGGGTTTGCCCGCGCCGCGGCATCTGACGCACGACGTCAACTTCATCGACACCATCGATGAGATCGGCGACTTCTTCTTCCGGCCGGGCACGAACAGGCTCGTCTTCGCCGCTGGCGAAACCGCGCAGACGGGCGCGCCGATCCTCGAGAACCTCGACTACTACTCCGCCGAGCTGCCGGCCAGCGGCGCGGAGCAACTGCTCAACTTGACGCTCTCGAGCGGCGTCGCCTCTCCGCCCTTCGTGCAACCGGCGGATCTCGAGCCGTCGCTCAACGTCTTCGATCCCGCCTCGGGGCTGATCCTGCTGCACACCACGGCCTCGGGCGGCTCGGGGCATCTGATCGTCGCCGACTCCGCGACGCCCGGCTTCAGCGTGGCGCTGCCGAACGTCAAGGACCTGCAGTTCCTCGAGGCGGCCGGCGGCGCGGTGTGGGCCGCGGTGCGTCGCTCGAACGGCGCCAAACCCGTCGAGGTGTTCCGCTTCGACCCCGCGCAAGCCGGGGCCGGCGCGCCGCTGCTCAGCGTGAACACCGCGCACCTGTGCGATCGTTTCGCGCCCGGGCCCGGCGCGTGGGCGGCCGTCGTCGAGCGCA
>ERZ1066135.1078-NODE-1078-length-11365-cov-6.026790_pt1 | contig 11365 bp, 10 predicted proteins | sample MGYA00382782_ERZ1066135 | MGnify/ENA primary metagenome ERZ1066135 (study PRJEB33369, sample SAMEA5778365) | biofilm metagenome | biome: Industrial cooling water; feature: Water cooling tower basin; material: Biofilm | place: United Arab Emirates | collected...
AACTGTCCTCTCGCTGGACTACGTCAAAGCGGAAGGGATTTCGTTACACCCCACACCCGTCGTCGTCGAAGGTCGTCTGGCGCTCTTCGAGCACGAGGTCGCCAGCCACGTCGAGCGCGTGCGAGTAGGTCGTGTCGTTGTGGCTCGCCAGCACGAAGTGGTGCGTCCTGCGACCCAAGCGGCCGTAGTTGGGCCAACACGCGTGAGGACCGTCGGGGCGCGGCTCAGGCAGAAAAAACCAGCCGCGAGCGTGGCCGCGCCGGCGCGTTCGAGGCTTGTTTTTCGGCTCGAAGCGCAACTTCCCAGGGGCGAGAAGGGCGTACGGAGCTTGGACGGCGCAACGGCCTGCGAACTCAGGTTGCGCCCGCGGAGGATCGACACTCGATGCGGTCCGCCTGCGCCGCCCCGTCCACAACCCCGCCCACCCAACGCCATGCGCCGCACCGCCTTCCTCATCGCCCTGCCGCTGATCGGGCTCGCTGGCTTCGCACTGTCGTTCGTGGCCCCGAGCGGTCCGCACGCCAAGGGCGAGACCAAGGTCGCGCCGAGCGAGGCGCCGCTCGCGAAGTCGCACACAGCCGCGCAGGACGAACCGGCCGAAGCCGACGCGCCGCGCGCGCCCTGAGCGTGCGCGTGGCGAGCGCCTGAGCTCCGAGCAGCGCGAGCCGCGAGCTGACTTCGCGCCGCCCTTGGGACTTCGCTGCGCGTTGGAGCGCGCTCGAACGCCCGCTCATCCGAGAGCTCGAACCCTCCTCGTTCGCTGGGAACTCTCCCGTGGATCGAGCGAGCTAGCCCGCGTCCCCGCCACTCACCTCGTCCGCACCCGAGCTCTCACCACGCTCGGGGAGCGTGTCGAGCACCTGTTCGGCCGAAGCGAACGACTGCGCGCCGAGCGCGACGAGCTCCGCCGGCCAGGTGAGGCGCGGGTCCTCGAGGTTCGAGGCCATGAAGAACAGCGGCCGGCCGGCGCGCAGCGCCAGGCGCGCGGTGGCGAGCGTTCCACTGTCGGGCTGGGCTTCGACGACGACCACAGCGTCGGACACGAGCGCGATCAACTCGTCGCGCCGCGTGAACGTTTCGCGCGAAGCCATGCGCTCGCGCGGCAGCGAGGAGAGCACCAGTTGTGTGCGTCCGAGCACGCGCTGGAGGTGTTCGTTGTTCTTGGGGAAGCACACGTCGTGCCCGGTCGTGAGCACCGCGATCGTCCGCGCGCCGCTGTCGAGCGCCGAGCCGTGCACCGCCATGTGGATGCCCTCGGACAAACCGCTGACGAGCACCACGCCGTCCTCGGCGAGTTCCTCGACGAAACGCACCGCGCGCTTGATCGCGGGCAGCGTCGGCCGCCGCGGGCCGAGCACGGCCACGCGTGCGCCGCGCGCGAGCACGTTGCGGTCACCTTGCGCGTAGACAACCGGCGGTGCGAGCGCGGCGAGCGCCGGCGACAGCGGGCCGAACACCTCGCGCGGATCGAAGCTGTCGAGAGCGAGAACAGGTTTGGGCGTCATGCGAAACGCAGCGCTCAGACCACGTGCTGGCGCTTGGGACTGGCCGACTCGATCTGTGCGCGCCGCGCTTCGAAGCCCGGGCGTCCCATCAGCGCGTAGGCCGCGATCTTGCCCGCTTCGACGCCCGGTTGGTCGAAGGCGTCGATGCCGTAGTGCTCGCCCATCACCGCGACGGACAGTTCGAGCAACTGCAGGAACTGCCCGACCGAATGCGGCGAAACGCCGGGGAAACGGAAGGTCACGTTCGGACGTCCCGCTTCGGTGAGCGCGACGCGCGCGCCGTCGCGCTCGGCGTGGAACAACTCGGTGAACGTGCGTCCGCCGAGGTAGCTCACCGCCTCGAGGTCGGCGTAGGCGCTGGGGATCGTCACCGCGTGGTCGGGTTGTTCAACCGACAGGAAGGTGAACCACTTGTCGAAGGGGCCCTCCATGTACAGCTGCATCTGGCTGTGCTGGTCGGTCACTCCCAGCGCGCGCACCGGCGTCGGCCCGGCGAACACGTCGCGGCCGTCGCGGCTCTTGCGCTTGCCGAGCGACTCGGCGAGCAGTTGCGCGTACCAATCCCCCACCAGCGCGAGGCGCTGGCTGTAGGACATGGTCACGGCCATGGGCTTGTGCTTCTTGGACTGCATCGTCCACTGCAGCGCCGCGTGGAGCAGCGCGGGATTGGCGCGCAGGTCCTCAGGCCTGCAGCGCTCGTCCATGTCGGCCGCGCCCTTGAGCACGCCCTTGATGTCGATGCCGACCAGCGCGAGCGGCACGAGCCCGACCGGCGAGAGCACGCTGAAGCGCCCGCCGACGCCGTCGGGCACGGGGAACGACTCGTAGCCCTCGCGCTTGACGATCTCGCGCAGCACGCCCTTGCGCTCGTCGGTCGTGACGCAGATGTGCTCGACGTGCGCCGCGTGTCCCAGGCGTTCGATCAGGCGCTCGCGGAAGAGCAGGAACTGCGCCATGGTCTCGGCCGTCGTGCCCGACTTGCTGATCACGTTGAACAGCGTCTGGGCCGGATCGAACTGGTCGAGGAACTCGCCTACCAGGTCGGGGTCGATGTTGTCGAGCACGAACAGGCGCGGCATCGGGCCGCGCGCCTCGAAGTTGTGGTAGGGCGAATTGAGCGCGGAATGCAGCGCGATCGTGCCCAGGGCCGAGCCGCCGATGCCGAGCACGACCACGTTTTCGAAGCGGCCGGCCATGCGCCCGGCGTACTCGAGCACCCGCTCGTGCATCGCCGTCTCATGGGGCAGGTCCATCCAACGCAGGTCGACCTTGCGGCGCGCCTGGATCGCGCGCAGCGCCTCGCGCGACGGGCCGGCGAGCGCGTCGAGTTCCTGCGGCGTGACGCCGTGTTGCGCGCCGACGACTTCCGACAGCGCGTTGGTGTAGTCCAGTTCCAGTCGAGCCATGGCAAAACGTTCCTGCCGGTCTGAGCGGCGGCGTGAAGAGCCCCGAGTCGGCAGCCCGTGTCGCGAGGCCGTGTCGAGAGCGAGCGGAGACTAGCGAGCGCGCGTGGAGCGAGCCATAGCTGCTCCACACGCGCTCGAGGGGTGCGCCAGCGCGGCGCGACGCCCTGCGGTGCTGCGCTACTCGCGGCGCTCCTGCGCGCGCAGGATCAAGTAGATCAATTGCGCGAGCGACGAGAGCAGTCCGGCGACGTAGGTGAGCGCCGCGGCGTTGAGCACCTTCGCAACGCCTTCCTCCTCCTCCTGCGTGCGCACGATGCCCACGCTCGCGAGCATGGCGCGCGCCCGCTTCGAGGCGTCGAACTCGGTCGGCAGCGTGACCATCTGGAACACCACGACGCACCCGAACAGCACGACGGAGGCCCAGATCAGCCCGGACATGTTCAGCAACATTCCCGCGACGAACGGCAGGAACCACAGCTGCGAGCCGATCTGCACCACGGGCACCAGCTGCGAGCGCAGGGTGAGCGGGCCGTACTCCGCGGCGTGCTGGAGCGAGTGTCCGGCTTCGTGCGCAGCCACGGCGACCGCAGAGATGGAGCGACCGTCGTGGACCTGCGGCGAGAGGCGCAGCGTGCGCGTGCGCGGGTCGTAGTGGTCGGAGAGGAAGCCCTCGTGGCGCTCGATGTGCAGCCCGTCGAGGCCGGAGGCGCGCAGGATCGCGGCGGCGGCCTCCGCACCGGTCATCCCGGAGCGCACACCGACCTTGGAGAAGCGCTCGAAGGTCGACTTGACCTTGTACTGGGCCCACAGGCTCAGCAGCAGGGTCGGCACGGTGAGGATCAGGTAGAGGGGGTCGAAGGGCATGGCAGCTTGGTTCTGGAAGGCGACCTACAGCAAACGCGGCGGCCGCGTTGCGCTCCCGAGCGCGGGAACCCGCCTGGGGGGCCCCATGGAATCGGTCATTTCGGGTGCGTAATCAAGCTCCAACCGAAGGCAATTGGACGCTGACGGAAGGGTTGGGTTAGGCTTAGAACACACCCGGGCGGCCCTGTCGAGCCGACCCATCCCGACGGGAGAGAACATCCTTGAGCCAGCCTGGACTCTTGAAGATCGGCGACTTCGCCAAGATCGCAGGGACCAATCTGCGCACGCTGCGCTACTACGAAGAGCTCGGCCTGCTCGCGCCGGCCCAGCGCAGCCAGGGCGGATTCCGCTACTACCGGCAGACCGACCTGAACCGGCTCAACATGATCCGCGACCTGCAGGAGCTCGGCCTGCACCTCGACCGGATCCGCGAGCTGATGAGCACGCGCGAGACCGTCGAGGACCGCGCGACGTTCCTGCGCCGCGTGCGCGCGGCGCTCGACGAACAGGACCGCCTGCTGCGCGAGCGCATCGCGGGCCTCGAAGAACAACGCGCCCGCATCGCGGCGGCGGCCCGCAAGATCCACGACTGCGAGTGCTGCAAGCTCCTGCCGAGCGCGACCAACAACTTCTGCGAGCCCTGCGCCATCACGGGCGAGCCGCTGCCGCCGAAGGTCAGCGCGCTGTTCTGATCTGACCTTCGGAGCCGGGCGGCGCGGGCGCGGGCCGCACCGTCCGCGGCGCCGACTTCGCTGGGCCATGGCGACGATCTACCTCGACAACAACGCCACGACGGCGGTCGACCCGCGCGTGCTCCAAGCCATGCTGCCGTACTTCACGGAGCAGTACGGCAACGCGTCGAGCCTGCACGCACTGGGCGAAGGCGCGGCGCAAGCGCTGGCGCAGGCTCGCGCGCAGGTGGCGCGGCTGCTCAACGTGCCGGCGCGGCGCATCGTGTTCACGTCGGGCGCTACCGAGAGCAACCTCACGGCGCTGCGTGCGGCGCTGGCGGGCGCCGACGGGCGCCGGCGCATCGTGACCAGCGCCGTCGAACACGCTGCCGTGCTCGAGCCGACGGCGCGCCTGGAGCGCGAGGGTTTCGAGGTGGTGCGCGTGGGCGTCGACGGCGAAGGGCGCCTGCGGCTCGACGAGCTCGAGCGCGCGGTGGACGAGCGCTGCGCGCTGGTCAGCGTGATGTGGGCGAACAACGAGACGGGCGTCGTGCACGAGCTCGAAGCCGTGCGCGCGGCGTGCCAACGCAGCGGCGCGAAGTTGCACATCGACGCCGTGCAGGCGGTCGGCAGGCTGCCGCTGGATGTCGCGAGCAGCGGCGCGGACTACCTCGCGCTGAGCGGGCACAAGTTCCACGCGCCCAAGGGCGTGGGAGCGCTCTACGTGCGCGACGACGAACGCTTCGAAGCGCTGCTCGCCGGCGGCGGCCAGGAGCACGAGCGCCGCGGCGGCACCGAGAACGTCCCCGGCATCGTCGGGTTGGGCGCGGCGGCCAAGCTCGCGCGCGCCTGGGTCGACGGCCCCGGGCCGCGCGAGTTGGGCGAGTTGCGCGACTCCTTCGAGGACGAGCTCTCCGAGCGCGTCGAGGGCCTGGAGTTCCACGGTCGAGCGGCTGCGCGGGTTCCGAACACGAGCAACTTCCGAGTGGAAGGTGTTTCCGGCGAGGCGCTGACCCAGTGGCTGGCCGCCGAGGGCGTGTGCGTCTCGACCGGCGCGGCCTGCTCCGCCTCGCGCCACAAACCCTCGCACGTGCTGCTGGCCCTGGGGCTGACCCCGGCCCAGGCCTCGGGCAGCGTGCGCGTCTCGCTCTCGCGCTTCACGGCGCCGGCCGAGCTCGAACGCGCGGCCGAGCTCGTCGTGAACGGCGTCGAGCGCCTGCGAGCGCTCGCCGCGCCCTGAGCGCAAGCTTCGCTTTTCGCCCCCCGAGCCCCCCTGTTGCACCCGCGCGCGCCCGATCCACGCCAGTTCCGACCGCCCGCGATCCGAAGTCTCCCCCCCAGCGCCCTGGCCTCCCCCGCGGGTTCGCGCGCTAAGCTTCCCCGTTGAGCCATGCCCCAGCCCGTCTCCACGTACAGCTCCACGATCCACGGCCTGTGGACCTGCGAACACCGCATCACCAGTGACGGCGCGGAGGTCGGCACGCTCCACATCCGTCGCAACGGCTGGGGGCTGGTCGTCGGAGGCGAGTGGAAGCCGGTCAAGGGTGAGCGCCTGCTCGTGCGTCGCGACCCAGGCCTGCTGCGCAGCCAGTTCTCGATCTGGACCGAGGGCCGCGAGTGGCTCGGCTCGTCGCTGCGCTGGCACTTCCTGCGGCGTGAGATCGTGCTGCACACGGGCTCGCGGCCGCTGCGGCTCCTGCCGCTGCCCGGATTCGGCCGCGGCTGGACCCTGCAGGCCCCGCGCACCGGCGAAATGGCCCGCATCGAGTTCCCCTGGCTGGGGCGCGGCGGGCGGATCGAGCTCTACCGCAAGCTCGAGTTCGAGCTGCTGGTGTTCAGCTACTTCCTCGGCTGGCAGGTGCGTTTCGAGTCCGCCTGGCCCGGCCCGGCGATCGACGAAGATCCGACCACCGTCGCGGCGCCGCCGAAGAACGCCTCCTGACCTGTCCGCGCGCCGGGGAAGAACTCCGCCCGCGGGTCGTCCATCCCGTCGCCACCCCACCCAGGTCGCGAGTCGAGCGCCCCGACCCAGGCGCGCCGCTCGCCAGCCACCTCCTCCACCATGAAGCCCATCCAAGTCCTCCTGCTGGCCGTCGTCGCCGTGGTCGCCACGGTGCTCGTGTTCTTCTTCCTGCGCGCAGAGCAGCCTGCTCCCGACGTCGCGGTCGCACCCGGCCCCCGCGCCACGGCGCCGGTGAAGCCGGCGACCACGCCCGAGGTCGACAAGCCGGCCGAGCAGCCGGTGCAACCCGACCGCACGACCGCCGCGGTCGCCAGCGACAAGGACGACGACGTGGATTCGGACGCCGCGCTTCCGGTCGCCAACACGCTGGTCGGCTCGGTGCTCAACGCCGAGGAGATCGGCGTCCCGGGCGCCAAGGTGCTGCTGTCGAAGGACCCGCTGATGGGCGATTCGATCGCGATGGCGTTCTTCGCCAATCGCCCGACGACCGGCGTGGTGCTCGAGACCGTCACGGACGCCAAGGGCCGCTACAAGTTCACCGGCGTCGATCCGGCGCGCGACTACTACGTGATGGCGGTTCACCCCGACTACGCCCAGACCCAAGAGGAAGGCGTCAACGTCGGCCGCCTGGGCGAGTACCGCGCCCCCGACCTGATCGTCCGCGCCGGCTCCAAGCTGCGCGGCTACGTCGCGAACACCGAAGGTGACGCCCTGGCCAACGCGCAGGTCCACCTCGACTCCGCCTACAGCATGGGCATCGAGCTGAAGACGCCCGATCGCCTCTCGACGACCACCGACGCCAACGGCTTCTTCGAGTTCCGCAACATCTCCGCCGGACCGCGGCAGATCACCGCCGAAGCCGACGGCTACGCCCGCGAGTCGTTCACCACGCCGGCCTTCCTGGGCGACAGCGCGGACATCCACGAACAGAACTTCCGCCTGCAGATCGGCAGCCCGATCGGCGGCCGCGTCTACGGCCCGCAGAACGAGGGCATCGCCGGCGCGCGCGTCATCGCGATGAACTACGGCGCGACGACGCAGTCGCGCGGTGAGGCGATCACGGACAAGGACGGCGCGTTCCTCGTCGACGGCCTGCAGGAGGGACAGTACATCGTGATGGTGCAGGCCGTGGGCTACCGCCCGCAGAGCCACACCCGCGTTCAGGTCCGCGACCTCAACGTGCAGATCCCGATGGTCAAGCAGGCCGAGTTGCTCGGCCGCGTGCTCGAAGCCGGCACGGACAAGCCGATCACCAAGTTCAAGGCGCGCCTGCTGCTCGCTCCGGTCGGCGTTCCCGACCAGGGCAACCAGACGCAGTACGAAGCCACGCACATCGAAGCCGATGCAGGTCCGGAGAAGGACGGCTCGTTCTCGCTCCCGGGCGTCAACCCCGGCATGTACGTGATCAAGGTGACCGCCGCCGGCTACGCCTCGCGCACCACCGAGCCCTTCCAGGTCGTCGACGCGAACAATCCGCCGCCGGTCACGATCCACCTCACCAAGGGTGGTTCGATCAAGGGCCGCCTGGTCGACTCGGCGACAGGCAATCCCGTGGTCGGCGCGCAGATCTCGAGCCACGACGGAAACACCCCGGCCGGACAGTTCGATCCGTTCTTCGAACACCTGGGCGCATCCCGCGCGACCGAACGCAAGGTGCGCAGCAACGACGAAGGCGCCTTCGACATGAAGTCGCTCGCGCCCGGTCGCTACCGGCTGAAGATCGAGCACCCGGACTTCACCTACACCTGGGTCGAGGATCTGAACGTCACCGAGAGCGCCGCCACGGACGCCGGTTCGATCTCGCTGCGGGTCGGCGGCGCGCTGAGCGGCAAGGTCATCGAAGGCTCGGGCAAGCCCGCCGTGCGCGGCTGGGTGCGGCTCTACAACCCCGACTCGAACGATCAGTACCAAACTCGCACCGACGCCGAAGGGCGCTTCTCGGTGCTCCACATTCGCCCGGGAACCTACCGCGTCACCGCCACGCGCGCGGTGGGCGCGGGGGTCGACGCGTTCGATTCGATCGCGGAACAGGCGCAGTCGGAAGTCACTCTGCAGATCGCTGACGGCCAGACGGTGCAGCGCGACCTGCAACTGGGCAACTGAACGGACCGACGGAACGGACCCACTGAGTTGGGCGCGAAACAGCGCCCTCCACGCGTGGCGCGATCCGTGACGACGCCGGACGACAGCTCGAACCAACGCCTCCCGCGCCCGCTCGACGAGCAGGCGTGGGAGGCTTCGCTTTCCGCCGCGCTCGGCGCGCGCGTCGAGGTGCGCTACGGGCGCGCCACGCGCGAGGTGATCCAGTTGCGCCGCGAGCCGCAGCGCATCCGCGTGCGGCTCAGCGCACTGATGGCCAGCGCCCCGCCGGAGATCGAAGCCGCGCTCGCCGAGTGGATCCGCGGCCGCGGCCGGCGCGGCGCGGCGCAGCGCGAACTCGACCGCTGGATCGATGCGCGACTGCGCGAGAGCGCGCGCGCCGCGCCAGCGAAGTTGGCGCTCGAAGCCAAGGGCGCGCACCACGACCTGGGCGAACTGCGCGAGCACCTGCGCACGCGTGAGTTCGCAAGTGACTTCGAGGGCTCGGCGCTGCCCCCCATCGGCTGGGGCCGCGCGGGTCGTTCACGCTCGCGCCGCTCCTTGCGCCTGGGCAGCTTCGATCCGTTCAGCTACTCGGTGCGCGTGCACCCGGTGCTCGACTCCGCCGACGCGCCGCGCTTCTTCGTGCGCTACATCGTGTTCCACGAGTTGCTGCACGCGGCGCTCGACCAGCCGCCGGACGAACAGGGGCGCCGCCGCGTCCACGGCCCCGCGTTCCGCGCGCGCGAGCGCCAGTACGTCGACTACGAGCGCGCTCTGGCCTGGGAGAAGGAGCACATCCACGCGCTCATCGCCAGCGCGCGCGCAGGACGCGGACTGCACTTGCCCCAGGCGAAGGCAAAGGCGCAGACGCGCGAGCGTGAGCCCAAGGACCAGCGCGGCTGGCTGCAGCGGCTGCTGTTCTAGTTCTAGTGGGTTGATTCGAAAGTCCGCTGCAGATGTCAGGTGGTTCGGCGCTCCCCGCAGGTCGCGAGGATTGCAGGCGACCTGAGTGGTTCGCCGAACCGGAGCAACGCTGCGGCGGGCGGCGAGGCGCCTGAGATATGCGGCGAAGTTTCGAATCAACCGACAGGTGTCGCGCTCGAGGGTTCCGTCGATCGTGTGGCTGGAAGCGGAGCGCCTGACTTGGCGCGCGCGCTTCGAACGAGTTGGCGCGTTCGCCGTACCGCGGCGCTCCTCGCCAGCGGCGCCGAGGCTGGCGCGTGGGTGCGACGCAACCCAGCAGCGGCGCGCCGCCGCTCTCAGCGACGCGCGGCGGTGTTGGGCAGGTCGGCGCCGGTCAGCAGCGTGCCGAGCAGATTCGCGCCCATCGACTCGAGCGTGCGGCACGCCTGGTCGACGTAGCTCTTGGGCGTGCGCCCCATGCGCACGACGAGCACGACTCCGTCCGCCATGCCGGCGAGCAGGGAAGCGTCGCTGGTGGTCGTGACCTCGGGCGTGTCGAGCAGCACGTAGTTGAAGCGTTGCTTGAGCGTGCGCAGCAGGGTGCGCATGCGGTCGGAGGCGAGCACCTCCGAGGGCTTGGGCGGTTTCGCGCCGGCGCCGATGAACGACAGACCGCTCAGCGTCGTCGGGCGGATCGCCTGGTCCGGCGAGAGGCGGCCGCCGAGCAGCTCGCACAGCCCCTGGGCGCGTGCGACGCCCTGGTGCTCCTCGATCGCCGGCGCGTGCAGGTTCGCGTCGATGAGCAGCACCTTGGCGCCCGGCCGCTCCGAGAGCGCGAAGGCGAGGTTCAGGGCCGCGGTGGTCTTGCCCTCGCCGCGCAGCGCGCTGGTGAGCACCAGCGTGCGCGGCGCGCCGTCGGGATTGAGCGCGGCGATCGAATTGCGCAGCGCGCGGAACTGCTCGGCCTGCTGCGACGCGGGGTCGGAGACGACCACCAAATCCTCGCGCGTGATCGGCACGCGGCGCGAAGCCTCGGGGTCGGCGATCGGGAGCGGCGCGAGCGGAGAATCTTGGTTGGTGGACATGCCGGTTGAGCCCCTGGAGCGGGAGCGCAGTGTGGCTCTTCGGACCCTGCGGCTCCAGAACCCAAATCGCGGCCGCGCGCGCCCTGCGGCAGCGGCCGCTCGCGCGTCGCGCTCGGCGCCTCCCGGGGCCTGAACTGGGCGGCGCCCGAGGCGGACACACCCGACCGGCGCTAGCTCGCCCAAGATCGAAACCAGCCGATCGCGGGCGGCGGACGCGTCGCGCCGCGCGCGACTCAACGCGCGTCGTCGAGCACCCGCGGCGCCGGACCGGGCAGCGGCGGCCAAGCCCCGGCGTCCAGCGCTTCCAGCAGCGGATGGCGCGCCTTGCGCAGGGCCAAGCGCAACTGCCTGCGCAGTCTCGCCGCGAGGTCGAACTGCCCGCGGGTGAGCGCTCCGCCCCAGGCCTGCGCGAACGCGGCGATCCACGGCGCCTGGAGCGACGCATCCGCAGCCAACACGTCCTTGGCGCGGCTGAGCACGAGTTCGGCGTAGGCCTCGACCGGCCCGCTTCCCGCGAGCGCTCCGAGCAAGGCCCAGTCGAGTTCGTTGCGCGGCGCACGCTCGCGCAGTTCGTCGTACACACGTTGACGCTCGAGCATGGGCAACACGCCGCTGAGCAACTCGAGATCGCGCCAGCGTCCGGCAGGCGGCTCGCGAGCGTCGGAGCGCGCGGCGTCGAGCAGCTGGCGCACGAGCTCGAAACCGCCGCAGCGCGCGCGCTCGCCGAGGCGCTCGCCGAGGGCGAGCAGCGGCACGGACTCCGCGCGCACCCAGGCGCGCACTTGTTCGACGGCCGCAGGCGCGCCGCTCTCGCTCGTGAGCAACGCATCGATCCACAGCGCGCGAGTGCGCGGCTCGAGCGCGGCGAAATCGACACGCGCGGGAC
>ERZ1066135.1080-NODE-1080-length-11358-cov-8.626471_pt1 | contig 11358 bp, 10 predicted proteins | sample MGYA00382782_ERZ1066135 | MGnify/ENA primary metagenome ERZ1066135 (study PRJEB33369, sample SAMEA5778365) | biofilm metagenome | biome: Industrial cooling water; feature: Water cooling tower basin; material: Biofilm | place: United Arab Emirates | collected...
CCCCAAGGCCGCGCCGGCCGCCGCCCGGCCCGCCGTCACGCGCGACTGGGCCTACGAAGGCGAGCGCGGCCCGCAGGCCTGGGGCCGGCTGCACCCCGATTACGTGAGCTGCGACAAGGGACAGCGCCAGAGCCCGATCGACCTGCGCGGCGGCATCTCGGTCGACATGGAGACGATCCGCTTCGAGCACCAGCCGGGCGCCTTCCGCGTCGTCGACACCGGCCGCACGGTCGAGGTCAGGGTCGCGCCGGGCAACGCGCTCACGGTCGGCGGCCGGCGCTACGAGCTGCAGCACTTCCACTTCCGCCGGCCCAGCGAGGTGCGCATCGAGGGCCGCCAGTTCGCGATGGACGTGCAGCTGGTGCACCGCAGCGAGGACGGCCGCGTCGCCATCGTCGCGGTGCCGCTCGAGGAAGGCCCGGCGCATCCGGCGGTGCAGCAGGTCTGGAACCACCTGCCGCTCGAGAAGCACGAGGAGCAGCTCGCGCCGGTGCCGCTGGACCCCGGTGCGCTGCTGCCGGAAGACCGGCGCTACTACGCCTACATGGGCTCGCTGACGACGCCGCCCTGCACCGAGGGCGTGCTGTGGCTGGTCATGCAGCAGCCGCGCACGCTGTCGCCGGCGCAGCAGGCCATCTTCGCCCACCTCCACCCGATGAACGCGCGGCCGCTGCAGACCGCCTCGGGCCGGCTGATCAAGGGCTCGAACTGAGCGTCGCCGGCACGCCCGCGGCCCCGGCGGGTGGCCGAGAATCCACCGCATGCGCTTCGAACACCTGCTGCAGGTCACCGACCCGGCCGACCCGCGCGTGCCGCCGATGAGCCGCGCCGAGTTGTGGCGCGGACTGATGGCGAGGGTCGAGGCGCCGCAGCGCTTTCCGCTCGGCCCCGACCGCTGCGAGGCCGAGCCGGACGGCGCGGGCCTGCGCCGCCGCATCCACTTCGGCGCGCTGCGCTTCGAGGACACGGTGACGCTGGAGCCGGAGCGCCGCATCGCCTTCGTGCCGCAGCCGCACGAGGGCGCCGCGCCGATCGCGCTGACGATCACCGTCGAGGAGCCGACCCCGGGCGCGCTGTTCCTGCGTTTCGTCTACCGCGCCGACGCGGCCGAAGGCGGTGCCGACGCGGCCCTGCAGCGCTGCCGCGAGCAGGCCTGGCTGGAGATGGACCGCGACATGCTGCGCACACTGCGCGCATGGCAGGCCGAAGCCAGGCTCTGAGCCGCGCCGCGACGGCCGAATCCGACACCCAGCAGCGCCGGCACGACGCGGCGCTGCCGCAACGCGCGACCATGTCCTCGACCCTGTCGTTCGAGGCGCATGCGTTTGCCCATGCTCGGACCGGGCCGCGGGGTGCGGGGCCGGCTGGGTGAGATCGCTTCGGGCGGGGATCGGGATCGGCCGAAGGGCGCCTGAGTTCATCTTTCACTTCCAGTGCCCACTGCAAGTCTTTATTTTTTAACACTATTTTCGAAGTCAATCCTTCAAATCGACACCTAAGTACTTGATTTCATTGAATTTTTCTTACAACTGCTGTTGACCCACAGGATGGGCTCCGCTACAGTGGGTAAACGTGTTGTTTTGTGGGAAATCGTGGCTGATTTTGTCTTTCAAGGGGCTTCGGCGCTGACGCTGGACGCGAAGGGGCGGCTGGCCGTGCCCGCGCGCCACCGCGAGGTGCTGGGCGCGCTCGCCCAGGGCCAGCTCACGCTGACCAAGCACCCGGAAGGCTGCCTGCTGATGTTCCCGCGCCCGACCTGGGAGGGCTTTCGCGCCAAGATCGCCGCGCTGCCGATGCAGGCCTCGGGCTGGAAGCGCGTCTTCCTCGGCAACGCGATGGACGTCGAGGTCGACAACGCCTCGCGCGTGCTGATCTCGCCCGAGCTGCGCGCCGCCGCCGGCCTGGCGAAGGACGTGATGCTGCTCGGCATGGGCAGCCACTTCGAGCTCTGGGACGCGGCGCGCTACGCCGCCCACGAGGCCGAGGTGATGCAGCAGGGGCTGCCCGACGTGCTGCGGGACTTCTCCTTCTGACCATGGCCGACGCGGGGGAGGGGCCTTGGCAGCACACCACCGTCCTGCTGCACGAGGCGGTGGACGCGCTCGTGACGCGGCCCGAGGGCGCCTACGTCGACGGCACCTACGGCCGCGGCGGCCACGCGCGCGCGATCCTCGCCAGGCTCTCGCCGCAGGGTCGGCTGCTGGCGCTGGACCGCGACCCGCAGGCGGTCGCGCATGCGCGCGCCACGGTCGCCGACCCGCGCTTCACGATCGAGCATGCCGCCTTCGCCGAGCTGCCGCAGGTGCTGGCGGCGCACGGGCTCGGCGCGCTTGACGGCCTGCTGCTGGACCTCGGCGTGAGCTCCCCGCAGATCGACGACCCGGCGCGCGGCTTCAGCTTCCGCCACGCCGCCCCGCTGGACATGCGCATGGACACCACCCGCGGCGAGAGCGCGGCCGGCTTCCTGGCGCGCGCCGGCGAGCGCGAGATCGCCGCGGTGCTGCGCGACTACGGCGAGGAGCGCTTCGCCGGCGCGGTGGCGCGCGCGATCGTCGCGCGCCGCGCCGAGGGCCGGCCGGTCGCCACCACCGACGCGCTCGCCGCGCTGTGCGCCAAGGCCGTGCGCAGCCGCGAACCGGGCCAGGACCCGGCCACGCGCAGCTTCCAGGCGCTGCGCATCGTCGTCAACGCCGAGCTCGATCAGCTCGGCCAGGTGCTCGACGCCGTGCTCGACCTGCTGGCGCCGGGCGGGCGGCTGGCGGTGATCAGCTTCCATTCGCTGGAGGACCGCATCGTCAAGACCTTCGTCGCGCGCCACAGCCGCGCCGCCGTGGACCGGCGCGCGCCGTTCGCGCCGGCGGGCGCGCTGCGGCTGAAGGCGCTCGGTCGCATCCGCCCCGGCGCGGCCGAGGTCGCCGCCAACCCGCGCGCCCGCTCGGCGGTGCTGCGGGTGGCCGAGCGCACGGCCGAGGGGCGCGCATGATCGCGGCTGTGAATGTCTGGCGCGCCGCCGCGCCGGGCCGCCCCAAGCAAGGCGCGACCTTCCCGGAGGGTCGCTCGCCGTACCCGACGAGCGGGGTGCAGTCATGACCCGGTTGAACGTGGTGCTGCTGCTGGCGCTGATCGCCAGCAGCCTCTATCTCGTCAAGGTGTCCTACGAATCGCGCCGCCTGTTCACCGCGCTCGACCGGGCGCAGGCCGACGCGCTGCGCCTGGAGCGCGAGCACGAGCGCCTGCAGCTCGACGTGCGCGCCCAGGCCACGCCGCTGCGCGTCGAGAAGGTCGCGCGCGAGAAGCTGGCGATGCGCAACGCCAGCCCGGCGGTCACCGAGTACGTTCCCGCGCCGCCACCGCTGCTGACACCGGGGGCCAGCGCCGCCGCGCCGGCCCCCGCGGAGGGCCGGCGGTGAAGGCCTGGCTGCAGCGGCTGCTCGACCGCGGCGACCGCCGCGCCGGCCGCGGCCTGCGTGGCGGCGCGGTGCGCACGCGCAGCCTGCGCTACGCCAGCAGCCCGCTGCTGGCCTCGAAGACGCCGCCGTGGCGCTCGCGCTTCGTGGTCGCCGCGCTCGGCGCCGGCTTCGTGCTGCTGGTCGGCCGGGCGGTCTACGTGCAGGTGATCGGCACCGAGTTCTACCAGCAGCAGGGCGAGTACCGCTACGCGCGCACGCTCGAATTGCCGGCCAACCGCGGCCGCATCATCGACCGCAGCGGGCTGCTGCTGGCCTCCAGCGTGCCGGCGCCGTCGATCTGGGCGATCCCGAAGGACTTCGACGCCGACCGCGCCGGCCGCCGCGCGCTGGCCAGGCTGCTCGGCATGACGCCGGCCGAGCTCGACAAGCGCCTGGCCGACAACCCCAACTTCGTCTGGCTGCGCCGCCAGGTCGACGAGCCGGTGGCGCAGCAGGTCAAGGCGCTCGCGCTCAAGGGCGTGCACCAGATCCAGGAGTACAAGCGCAAGTACCCCGAGGGCGAAGCCGCGGCGCATGTGGTCGGCTTCACCAACTTCGAGGCCAAGGGGCAGGAGGGCGTCGAGCTGGCCTTCCAGTCGCGGCTGGCGGGCCGCGACGGCACGCGGCGCGTCATCAAGGACCGGCTCGGCCGCGTCGTCGAGGACATCGGCGAGAGCGTGCCGCCGGTCGACGGCCAGGACATCGAGCTGGCCCTGGACACCAAGGTGCAGTTCTTCGCCTACCAGCGCGTGCGCGACGCGGTGCGCGAGCACAAGGCCAAGGCCGGCAGCGTGGTCGTGCTCGACGTCCGGACCGGCGAGGTGCTGGCGCTGGCGAACGTCCCGAGCTACACGCCGGGCGACCGCCGCAACCTCGGCGGCGCGCAGCTGCGCAACCGCGCGCTGACCGACACCTTCGAGCCCGGCTCGACGATGAAGCCCTTCATCGCCGCCCTCGCGATGGACCGCGGCCTGGTGAACCCGCGCACCACCATCGACACCGGCGAGGGCCGCATGCAGATCACCGGCAGCACGATCACCGACCACAAGCCCTACGGCGTGCTGACGGTCGAGGAGGTGATCCAGAAGTCGAGCAACGTCGGCACCGTCAAGATGGCGATGCGGATGCCGGCGCGCGAGATGTGGGACATGTACTCGGCCATCGGCCTGGGCCAGAAGCCGCAGATCGAGTTTCCCGGCGCGGTGACCGGCCGGCTGCGCCCCCACAAGAGCTGGCGGCCGATCGAGCAGGCGACGATGAGCTACGGCTACGGCCTGTCGGCCAGCCTGTTCCAGCTCGCGCGTGCCTACACCGTGTTCGCGCGCGACGGCGAGCTGATCCCGGTCAGCCTGACCAAGGCCGAGCAGCCGACCGGCGGCGTGCGCGTCTTCAGCCCCGAGACCGCGCGTTCGGTTCGTCAGATGCTGCAGATGGCCGCCGGCGAGGGCGGCACCGCGCCGAAGGCGCAGACCATCGGCTACTCAGTCGGCGGCAAGACCGGCACCGCGCGCAAGCAGGAGGGCAAGGGCTACGCCGACAAGAAGTACCGCGCCTGGTTCGTCGGCCTGGCGCCGGTGGCGAATCCGCGCATCGTCGTCGCGGTGATGGTCGACGAGCCGAACGACGGCAAGTTCTACGGCGGCGACGTCGCCGCGCCGGTGTTCGGCGAGGTCGTGCAGCAGACCCTGCGCACGCTCGGCGTCGCACCCGACCTCGAGGTCGAGCCGCAGATCGTCGCGCGCCAGGCCGATGCCGTCGAGGAGAGCTTCTAGTGCTGCCGCGGCTGGCCTCGACGCTCGACGCGGTGCGCTGGCTGCGCGCGCGCTGCCACGGCACGCTGCGCACCGACAGCCGCCAGGTGCGGCCGGGCGACGCCTTCATCGCCTGGCCGGGCCATGCGAGCGACGGCCGCGGCCACGTCGGCGCCGCGATGGCGGCCGGGGCGGCCGCCTGCCTGGTCGAGGCCGAGGGCGTGGACGCCTACCGCTTCGACGATCCGCGCATCGCCGCGCTGCCGGGCCTGAAGGCCGCCGCGGGGCGGATCGCCGACGCCTGGTTCGGCGAGCCGTCGAGCCGGCTGGCGCTGCTCGCCGTGACCGGCACCAACGGCAAGACCTCGACGAGCTGGTGGCTGGCCCAGGCGGCGACGCTGCTGGGCCGGCGCTGCGGCGTCGTCGGCACGCTCGGCATCGGTGTGCCGCCGATCGGCAGCACGCCGGCGAGCTTCGAGCCGACCGGCCTGACCACGCCCGGCCCGGTGGCACTGCACGCCGCGCTGCGCCGCATGGTCGACGACGGCCACGCCGCCTGCGCGATCGAGGCCTCGTCGATCGGCCTGGCCGAGCACCGCCTCGACGGCACGCGGCTGGCGGTCGCGCTGCTGACCAACGTCAGCCGCGACCACCTCGACTTCCACCCCGACATGGACGCCTACTGGGCCGCCAAGCGCCGGCTGTTCGACTGGCCCGGGCTGCAGGCCGCCGTGGTCAACCTCGACGACCCGCGCGGTGCGGCCCTGGCCGCCGAGCTGCGCGACGGTGGCGCGGCGCTGTGGACCTATTCGCTGCGCGACCCCCAGGCGCGTCTGCACGCCGGCGCGATCGACCATGCCGACGGCGGCCTGGCCTTCACCGTGCACGAGGGCGGGCAGTCGGCCGCGCTGCGCAGCCGCATGGCCGGCGAGTACAACGCCGCCAACCTGCTGGCGGTGATCGGCGGCCTGCGCGCGCTCGGCGTGCCGCTGGCCGACGCGGCCCGCGTCGTGCCGCAGCTCACGCCGGTGCCGGGGCGCCTGGAGCGCGTCGGCCTGGGCGTCGATGCGCCGGAGGTGCTGGTGGACTACGCCCACACGCCCGACGCGCTGGAGAAGGCGCTGACGGCGCTGCGGCCGCTGGCGGCGCTGCGCGGCGGGCGGCTGGTCTGCGTGTTCGGCTGCGGCGGCAACCGCGACGCCAGCAAGCGGCCGCTGATGGGCGCGGTCGCCGAGCGGCTGGCCGACCGCGTCGTGCTGACCAGCGACAACCCGCGCCACGAGACGCCGGCCGCGATCCTCGACGACATCGCCGCCGGGCTGTCGTCGCGCGACGCGGCGCGGATCGTCGTCGACCGCCGCACGGCGATCGCGCTGGCGGTGGCCGAGGCCGACGCGCGCGACGTGCTGCTGATCGCCGGCAAGGGCCACGAGGACTACCAGGAGGTCGCCGGCACCCGCCTGCCCTTCTCCGACGCGGCCGAGGCGCGCCACGCGCTGGCGGCGCGCCGCGCCGCACCCGGAGGCCGCGCATGATGGACCTGGCCCTGGCCCACGCGCTGCTGCCGGGCTCGCGCCTGCTCGGTGACCCGGCCACCGCGCTCGCCCGCGTGCACAGCGACACCCGCACGCTGCGCGCCGGCGACCTGTTCGTCGCGCTGCGTGGCGAGCGCTTCGACGCGCACGACTTCCTGCCGCAGGCCCGCCTCGCCGGGGCTGCCGCAGCGCTGGCCGAGCATGGCCTCGAGGCCGCCGGCCTGCCGGGCCTCGAGGTGGCCGACAGCCGCGCCGCGCTCGGCCGGCTGGCCGCCGGCTGGCGCGCGCGCATGGACCTGCCGCTGATCGCGGTGACCGGCAGCAACGGCAAGACCACGGTCACGCAGATGACCGCGGCCATCCTGCGCGCCTGGCTCGGCGACGCCGCCTTCGCGACCGAGGGCAACTTCAACAACGACATCGGCGTGCCGCTGACGCTGCTGCGGCTGCGCCAGGACGCCGCCGCCTGGCACCGCGCCGGCGTCGTCGAGCTCGGCATGAACCACCCGGGCGAGATCGCCCAGCTCGCGCGCATCGCCGCGCCGACGGTCGCGCTCGTCAACAACGCGCAGCGCGAGCACCTGGAGTTCATGGCGACGGTCGAGGCGGTGGCGCGCGAGAACGGCGCGGTGATCGAGTCGCTCGGGCCCCAGGGCACGGCGGTGTTCCCGGCCGACGACGCGCACGCGCCGCTTTGGCAGGCGCTCGCCGGCACGCGGCCGACGCTCACCTTCGCGCTCGACGGCGAGGCCGACCTCACGGCCGAGGCGGTCTGGGCCGGCGACCACTGGGCCGCGGTGCTGCACACGCCGGCCGGCGCCACCGCGGTGGCCCTGCGCGTGGCCGGCCGCCACAACCTGAAGAACGCGCTGGCGGCGACCGCCTGCGCGCTGGCCGCCGGCTGCCCGCTCGAGGCGGTGGCGCTCGGGCTCGGGCGCTTCGAGGCGGTCAAGGGGCGCTCGCAGGTCCGGGCGCTGCGGCGCGGCGGCCGCGCGGTGACGCTGGTCGACGACAGCTACAACGCCAACCCCGACTCGGTGCGCGCCGCGATCGACGTGCTGGCCGGGCTGCCGGGGCCGCGCTGGTTGCTGCTGGGCGACATGGGTGAGGTCGGCGACCACGGGCCGGCCTTCCACGCCGAAGTCGGCGCCTGGGCCCGCGAGCGCGGCATCGAGGCGCTGTGGACCGCCGGCGCCGCGAGCGCCGCGGCCGCCGCGGCCTACGGCCGCGGCGCGCGCAGCTTCGCCACGGTGGCCGAGCTGGTCGGCGCGCTCGGCGCGGCGCCCGAGGCCGCGTCGATCGTCGTCAAGGGCTCGCGCTTCATGAGGATGGAACAGGCCGTCGCGGCGCTGCTGGCGCAGGGCGACGGGGCCGCCGGAGGGGCGCCATGCTGATCAGCCTGAGCCAGTGGTTGATGCAGCTCGACCCGGCGCAGTTCGGCTTCCTGCGCGTCTTCCAGTACCTGACCTTCCGCGCGGTGATGGCGGCGATGACGGCGCTGCTGTTCGGCCTCGTGCTCGGCCCCTGGGTGATCCGGCGCCTGACCGCGCTGAAGATCGGCCAGCCGATCCGCGAGTACGCGATCGCCGGCCACATGGTCAAGCAGGGCACGCCGACGATGGGCGGCGCGCTGATCCTGCTGGCGATCGCGCTGTCGACGCTGCTGTGGTTCGACTGGAGCAACCGCTTCGTCTGGATCGTGATGATCGTGACCTTCGGCTTCGGCGCGATCGGCTGGGTCGACGACTGGCGCAAGGTGGTCGACAAGAACCCGGAAGGCATGCGCTCGCGCGAGAAGTACTTCTGGCAGTCGGTCATCGGCCTGATCGCGGCCTTCTACCTGGCCTTCAGCGTGGCCGAGACCTCGAACGCGCGCGTCGCCGAGCTGTTCGTCGACTGGATCACCAGCGGCTTCCAGACCCCGCTGCCGAATCGCGCCGACCTGATCGTGCCCTTCTTCAAGACGGTGAGCTACCCGCTCGGCGTGGCCGGCTTCATCATCCTCACCTACATCGTCATCGTCGGCACCAGCAACGCGGTCAACCTGACCGACGGCCTCGACGGCCTGGCGATCATGCCGGTGGTGATGGTCGGCTCGGCGCTCGGCATCTTCGCCTACGTCACCGGCAACGCGGTGTTCGCGAACTACCTGCTGCTGCCGCACATCCCGGGCGCCGGCGAGCTGCTGATCTTCTGCGCCGCGATGGCAGGCGCGGGGCTGGCCTTTCTGTGGTTCAACGCGCATCCGGCGCAGGTCTTCATGGGCGACGTCGGCGCGCTGGCGCTCGGCGGCGCGCTCGGCACGATCGCCGTCATCGTGCGCCAGGAGATCGTGCTGGCGGTGATGGGAGGCATCTTCGTCGTCGAGGCGCTGTCGGTGATGGCCCAGGTGGCCTGGTTCAAGTGGACCAAGTGGCGCACCGGCACCGGCCAGCGCATCCTGCTGATGGCGCCGCTGCACCACCACTACGAGAAGGTGGGCTGGAAGGAGACGCAGGTGGTGATCCGTTTCTGGATCATCACGATGCTGCTGTGCCTGGTCGGCCTCGCGTCGCTGAAGCTGCGATGAAGACCCTGCAAGGTCGGACCGTGCTCGTGCTGGGCCTCGGCGATTCGGGGCTCGCGATGGCGCGCTGGTGCGCGCGGCACGGCGCGGTCGTGCGCGTCGCCGACTCGCGCGCCAGCCCGCCGCAGGCCGCTGCCCTGCCGGGCGTGGCCTGTGCGGTCGGCTTCGACCCTTCGCTGCTCGACGGCGTCGATCGCGTGCTGAAGAGCCCGGGCCTGTCGCCGCTCGACGCGGCGCTGGCGCCGCTGCTGGCGCGCGCCGCCGAGCTGAGTATCCCGGTGCAGGGCGAACTCGGCCTGTTCGCCGAGGCGCTGGCCGATCTGAAGGCCGAGCGCGGCTACGCGCCGAAGCTGCTCGCGATCACCGGCAGCAACGGCAAGACCACGACGACGATGCTGACCGGCCTGCTGGTCGAGCGCAGCGGGCTGGCGGTCGCGGTGGCCGGCAACGTCGGCCCGACCATGCTGGCCACGCTGGCCGACGCGCTCGACGCCGGCGCGCTGCCCGAGGCCTGGGTGCTCGAGCTCTCCAGCTTCCAGCTCGACGGTGTGCAGGGTTTCGTGCCCGACGCTGCCGTCGTCCTCAACGTGACCCAGGACCACCTCGACTGGCACGGCACGATGGACGCCTACGCGGCCGCCAAGGCGCGCGTCTACGGTCCGGCCGACGCCTGGGACAGCGTGATGGTCGTCAACCGCGACGACCCGCGGGTCGAGGCCATGGTGCCGCCGCCGCAGACGCTCAAGGGCGCTGGCCGCGGCGCCCGCGCGCAGGTCCGCGCGCGCAAGGTGCTGCGCTTCGGCCTGGCCGCGCCGCAACGGCCCGGCGACTACGGCCTCGTCGTCGAGCAGGGCATGGCCTGGCTGGTACGCGCCCAGGACGCCGACGAGTCCCACCGCCCGCGCGCCGGCGAGCCGCCCGAGCCGCTGCACCTGCAGCGCCTGATGCCGGCCGACGCGCTGCGCATCCGCGGCCGCCACAACGCCGCCAACGCGCTGGCCGCGCTGGCGCTGGCCGCGGCGATCGGCCGGCCGCTGGCGCCGATGCTGCATGGCCTGCGCGAGTACCGCGGCGAGCCGCACCGCGTCGAGTTCCTCGCGGTCGTCGGCGGCGTCGAGGCCTACGACGACAGCAAGGGCACCAACGTCGGCGCGACCGTCGCCGCGCTCGACGGCCTGGGTGCCGACAAGGCACCGGCCAAGCTCGCGGTGATCCTCGGCGGCGACGGCAAGGGCCAGGACTTCGCACCGCTCGCGGCACCCGTGGCGCGTCACGCCCGCGCGGTGGCGCTGATCGGCCGCGACGCATTGGCGATCGAGGCGGTGCTCGGTGGCGTCGGCCTGCCGCTGGCGCGCCACGACAGCCTCGAGGCCGCGACGCGCTGGTGCTTCGAGCAGGCGCGCGCCGGCGACGCGGTGCTGCTGAGCCCCGCCTGCGCCAGCCTCGACATGTTCCGCAACTACGCGCACCGCGCCGAAGTCTTCGCGCAGACGGTGCAGGCGCTCGCCGCCGAACGCGGGGAGGCGGCATGAGCTCCTCCGCGGCCCGTCTCGGCCTGGACGCGCTGCCGGCCCGCTGGGCCGCGCTGCGCGAGGCCACCGCGTCGCTGCTGTGCCGGCCCGCCGGCGTGCGGCTGCCGATCCGCGACGGCGTGCGGCTGTCCAGCGGCCAGCCGGCGCGGCTGCTCGGCTTCGACCAAGCGCTCGCCTGCGTGCTGGTGGCGCTGCTCGCGCTCGGCATGGTGATGGTCTATTCGGCCTCGGTCGCACTGCCCGACAGCCCGCGCTTCGCGCGCTACCTGCCGACGCACTTCCTGAGCCGGCACGCGCTGGCCCTCGCGATCGCCGCGGTCGCGCTGGCGCTCACCTTGCGCGTGCCGATGTCGGTGTGGGAGCGTTACGCACCGGCGCTGTTCGTCGCGGCGCTGGTGCTGCTGGTGCTGGTGCTGATCCCGGGCCTCGGCAAGGGCGTCAACGGCGCGCGGCGCTGGATCCCGGTGGGCTTCATGAACTTCCAGCCCAGCGAGCTGGCCAAGCTCGCGATCGTGCTCTACGCCG